>OCVV012876763.1_pt1 | contig 29008 bp, 25 predicted proteins | sample 1539721 | NCBI WGS metagenome assembly OCVV01 (sample SAMN02144230, study PRJEB22623) | gut metagenome | biome: sheep rumen | host: Ovis aries | place: New Zealand | reverse complement strand
AGGTATGCTTCAATAAAAAGCTATGAATCTCGTCAGGTTCGGAAGAAAGCAGCGATAAGTAGTGTATTTATGTGATTCGCATGCCTTCCTTAAGGAAAGCTATTTTTTGGAGGTGGATATGGCATATACATCACTATATAGGAACTTTAGACCTATTAAGTTTTCAGATATGGTTGGGCAAGATCATATTACTAGAACATTAAGAAATCAAGTAATGTCTGATAGAGTTGGACATGCATATTTGTTCACTGGAGGAAGAGGAACAGGGAAAACAACATCTGCAAAAATATTAGCAAGAGTTGTAAACTGCCTTAATCCTAAAGATGGAGAACCTTGTAATGAGTGTGAAATATGTAAAGAAATATTAGATGGTTCACTTACAGACGTTGTAGAGATGGATGCTGCTTCAAATAATGGTGTGGATGACGTTAGAGCAATAAGGGAGGAAGTAAATTTTTTACCAACCAAGGCAAAATATAGAGTATATATTATCGATGAGGTACATATGCTTTCAACGGGCGCGTTTAACGCACTTCTTAAGACTTTAGAAGAGCCACCTTCTCATGTGAAATTTATTCTTGCGACTACAGAACCACAAAAGCTTCCAATGACCATTTTATCAAGATGCCAACGATTTGACTTTAAGCAAATTCCAAAAGAAGATATTATAAAGCGTTTAAAAATAATATGTGACGAAATGAAAATAAAGGTAGATGAAGATGCTCTTGATCTTATGAGTGTTTTATCGGAAGGCCATATGAGGGATGCTATTAGTATTCTAGAAAGATGTAGCCAAGAAAATGAAGAAAATATTACTATTGAAAGTGTTAAGGAACTTGTTGGAATACCAAAAATTGAGTATATAAATCAAATTTGTAATTCTATTATTGAACATGATTGTGTAAGCGCATTAGAAGTTATCGACCAAATATTAAAGGAAGGAAAGGATCTATATAATTTTCTTTGGGAGGTAATAAAGTACTTTAAAGATATTTTAGTTTTTAAAGCAACTCAAAAACTTGATATATATTCAGGTAGTGAAAAGCAAGCAATAAGCGAGCTTGCAAGTAAGGTAAGCCAAGAAAAAATATTGGATATAATATATAGTCTATCAGATTTGGAAAATGATATAAAATGGTCATCTCAAAAAACAATAATGTTTCAAATTGGAATAATCAAAATATGTAGGAAAGAAGAGCTAGTTAATCAAATAAGTACTCCAGTTACAAATCAACCAAATAATAGAACTGACAATAATTTAAATACTTCGACTCCAAAATCGGAGAGATTAAATAAACAAGATGCATCAAGTACTATACCTAAAAGTGAGATGAGTATGGCTAGTTCAGATATTAATGTTTTGTGGAAAAGGATCATACAAAACTTGAAAGCTAGTGGTAAAATTCGTCTATACACTACATTAGTGAATACCAAGGTTGTTGAAGAAAGTGACTTGATTTGGCGAGTTATTTTCAGTGAAATAACGACATTTAATAAAAGTATAATAGGAATTCCAGAAAATATAAAAGCACTTGAAACAGAAACCTTTAAAGCAACAAAGAAAGAGATACATTTTAAATTTGTAGACAGCAAAAATAGCACAGGTGTTTCTGATAAAAATAATAATAATGATAAGCCAGCTAACAATTTAGGAATAGATATAAATATAATAGATTAATTAGTTGCAATATTAATAAAAATAGTATATTTTAATAGGAGAATTTAAAGGAAAAGTAGGAGGAAAGATATGAGTAAAAGAGGTGGATTTCCAGGCGGAATGGGAGGCTTTGGAGGCATGGATATTAACAAATTAATGAAAGAAGCCAAAAAGATGCAAGCTGATATGGAAAAATCACAGGAAGAACTTGGAAATCAGATGTTTGACACAACTGCAGGTGGTGGAGCTGTATATGTAAAAGTTAACGGAAATAAAGTAGTTCAAGAAATAAAAATTGCCAAGGATGTTGTTGATCCTGATGATGTTGAAATGCTTCAAGATCTTATTATTACAGCTACAAATGAGGCATTAAGAAAAGTGGATGAGGCTCAAGCTGCTGCACTTGGAAAGTATAATATTCCAGGATTAATGTAAAGGGGAAAACTATATGTCTTATTATTCACCATCGATTGAAAAATTGATAGAAAGTTTTGAAAAATTACCAAGTATAGGGCATAAAACGGCGCAAAGATTAGCATTCTATATGTTGGATATTTCAAATGAAGAAGCTGAAGAGTTTACTAATTCAATAATAAACGCAAAGAAGAATCTTCATTTTTGTTCGAAATGCTTTAATATTTCGGATACAGATCCATGTAACATTTGTTCTAATCCTAAACGTAATGAAGGAATAATTTGTGTTGTTGAGGATGTTAGAGATGTTATTGCTATGGAAAGAACGCATGAATATGACGGTGTATATCATGTTTTACATGGTACTATTTCGCCAATGAATGGGGTAGGACCAGATGACATAAAAATAAAAGAATTACTTTCTAGAGTTATGGCAGGAAATGTTTCTGAAGTTATTTTAGCAACGAATCCTAGGGTTGAAGGTGAGGCAACAGCTATGTATATTTCAAAATTACTTAAACCGATGGGAATAAAAACAACAAGGATTGCTAGAGGAGTACCTATTGGTGGTGACTTAGAATATACTGATGAGGTTACTCTTACAAAGGCACTAGAGGGAAGAAGCGAGATATAATTTATGATTAAAATCGAGGATATATTCTTCGATTTTTCTTTATGTACTGCAAACATTGAGGTTGTAGAATTAGTTTGTTTTTTTGTAAAAAAAAATTAATAAATTAGAAAAAAAACTTGTACAAAAATGTTAAATATGATATAAAAATATTATCATAAAAGAACGTAATCTTTTAGAAAGGCGGGGAGATTTAAAATTGGAAGAATTAGTTGAAAAAGAGAAGAAAAAAGTACTTGTTGTTGATGATGAACAAAGCATTGTAGAGTTATTAACATTCAATTTACAAAAAGAAGGTTATAACACTTTAGAAGCATATGATGGAGATACAGCTGTAGAAATGGCTGTCAATGAAAAACCAGACTTGATTTTACTAGATGTTATGATTCCAAAACTAGACGGAATATCTGTTTGCAAGAAAATAAGATATGCATTAAACATTTCGAATATTCCAATATTAATGATCTCAGCAAAAGACACAGAAACAGATAAAATCGTTGGATTAGAAATGGGAGCTGACGACTATATTACAAAGCCATTTCAAATTAGAGAAGTTATGGCTAGAGTTAAGGCCAACCTTAGAAAATCAGATTTAGCTATCGCTGCTGAGAACAAAAATAATGAAAACAATAAGAAAAAAGAGGATGTCATCGTTGTTGGTGATTTAAGTCTAGATTTAAGAAAAGTTGAAGCTAAAGTTAAAGGTGAAGTTATAAACCTTACTAAAAAAGAATTCGATGTTCTAAAGTATTTAGCAAGTCAACCAGGAGAAGTTGTTACTAGAGAGATGCTTTTAAGAGATGTTTGGGAGTACGAAGAATATGTTGGTGCAATTAGAACAATAGACGTTACAATGAATAGAATTAGAGACAAGATTGAAAAAGATAAGGCAAATCCAAAAATTCTTATAACAAAAAGAGGCGTAGGATACTACGTAACAGATAAAGTATCATAATATAAGTGATGTATTTTAAAGGGTAAAAACATTATGTTTTTACCCTTATTATTATTTTATTTTTTTTCGATAGATTTTGCTTGAATAAAAATATACTAAAGTATATAATGTAAGAATAGAATGCGAAAATGTTGTACGGAAATAGACATTTGTGGGGTATAAAGGATGTTAAAGAGTATACAATTCAGGATTGTAATTTCTTTTATAGTTATTGGATTAATTTTTATATGTGCTTTTGGATATACTAGTGTATATAATTTAGACAGATTGCAAGATAGGGTTGCTGTTGCTCAATCGGGGCACGAAGTTACAGAGCTTGTGGAATCAAATAAAATATTTATGCAGCAGTTATCAATTGCCTTGGCTATTGCCTTTGTTGCAAGCATGATTTTAATGGGGATGGTAATATCAAAAGTTTTGTTTAACCCTATATTGAACCTAATTAAATCTGCAGAAAAGGCAACTAAAGGCGGAAAATATCTTAATGATGGTAATGAAAAAAATGAAATAAAAAATTTGGCAGTTGCTTTTGACAATATGAATAATGAACTAAAAGAAAATCTTAACGAGGCTACTAGAGCAAGAAAACAAACTGAAACAATATTATTACATATGACTGACGGTATTTTGGCATTTAATACAAAAGGAGAAATAATTCATATTAATCCTGCAGCCAAAAAGCTCATGAAACTTACAAACGAAAAAAACTTTAATGAAATATTTGAAAAATATAGTGAAGACATCAATTTAGAAAAGCTTATGTATCTTGATAATATTGCATCAACTCAAATGAAAATAGTAGTAGAAGATAAGTTTTTGAATTTATTTTTTGCTTCATTTAAAGATGAAAATGATAGAAACGCAGGTCTTATAGTAGTAATACAAGATATTACAGAACGTGAAAGACTTGATGGAATGAGAAAGAGATTTGTTGCAGATGTATCGCATGAGCTAAAAACACCAATTACATCTATAATGGGATATGCTGATACACTACTTGAAGGTGATATAGACGGAGAAATAAATCATAAATTTTTAGAGCGAATTTCTGCTGAAGCTTCAAGAATGGCCAAGCTTGTTACAGATTTACTTACACTTTCAAAATATGACACTTCAAAGGTTAACATCGAGAAAAAAGAATTTGACTTAGGTGAGCTGGTTAAGTACATATATGAAGGTATGGAAATAGAAATGGAAAAAAAGAAGCAAACTGGAGGATGTTATATTGTAAATAGCAATATTCCTGCAGTGTATGCCGATAAAGATGGTATAGAACGCGTTATTATAAATGTATTATCAAACGCTATAAAGTATACACCAGAGAACGGAGAAATATCTGCATATGTTGGGTGTGTTTATAACGATGCATATATTAAAATTACTGATACAGGAATTGGTATTCCAGCCGAAGATATAGACAAACTTTATGAAAGATTTTACAGAGTGGATAAAGCAAGGACCAGAGAAATGGGTGGTACAGGTCTGGGACTTTCAATAGCAAAAGAAATTTTAGATCAAAATGATTGTAAGATTGGAATTAAAAGTGAAGTCGGAAAAGGTACAGAGGTTGTTATTAGAATTCCAACTGTAAAAAATAGAGAAAAAAATGAGGAAGAGATAGCATAATCATACTAAAGATGGGAGAATGATTTATGAAAAAATGTAGGATAATATCAAAGACATTATTTGCTACACTAATCATATTAATGTGTATACTAACTCCATGTATAGCGAGCAGCAGCGTACAAGCCAAGGGGGGCGGATTTGGAAAATTCCTACTAATACTTATTGGTTTTGGATTAGCTTTTGTAATAATATACATGAGTTATAGGACAGATAAAAGAGAAGAAATGCATCTTAGAAAGGTAAGTATGGCACAGGAAAAGAAAACAAAAATAAATAAAAAACAAATTGAAAATATGATTAGCACTTTTATGAAAAATAGTACCAAGGAAATAAAAGAAAAAATAATGGCTATCAAAGATAATATTGGAAAAGATACAGATGATTATGATGAAAGTGAAGATGATGTACAAGAGAATAACCATGAAAAAAATGAGCTAGATGAAAACATTGACGAAATAAATGATGAAATTGACGATATTGATATCGATGATATGCTACTTGATGCTATAGATGTTGAAGATATTGAACAGTTTGAAGATCCAGAAGAGCTAGTCATAGATGAAAAACCTCAAAAAGCAAAACAAAATAAAACATTAAAAGAAGAGTATATGATAGAAAATGAAATAAAACCAAAAGTAACCCAATCACAAGATGATGACATTGTTTCAATAGATTTTGAGGAAGTTGAGAGAAGGAATCTTGAAACATCAAGCAAAGATGTAGTTGCAGGTATAGTTAAGGGATATGATTATGATGACATAGAAGAAGCCGACAATATTGAATATGAAAATCCATCGATAGATACTGACGAAAATAGTGAAGTAGATGATCTATTAGATATAATCTTACCTAAAAGATATACTAGAAAAAAGACTGTAATTGAAGAAAGAAAAATTATAAAAAAGTATACTAGAAAAAAGGAAAAGAAAAAATCTTCAAAAACTAAACCTAAAAAGTTTTACTCAAAAGGAAAACGTCTTAGTAGAAAAAATAAAATATTCGAGGCAGCAGAAGAGGTTTACGAGGACGATGCTGGCATTGAAATAGATGAACCACAAAATACAAACGAATATGTTGATTATAAAGAAATATTAGATATCATAGAACCTAAATCAAAGGAAATAAAGGAAACTAAAAAGGAAAATGAAATTGTTACTGTGGATCGTTCCGCAATAGAACCATTCATGCCAAAAAGAGAAACAGCAAAAAGAGGAAGAGGTAGACCTAAGAAAGAAGTTGTTGAGGAAAAGCCAAAGAGAGGAAGAGGTAGACCTAAGAAAGAAGTTGTAAACGATAAGCCAAAAAGAGGAAGAGGCAGGCCTAGAAAGAATGATAATGGGTTAAAGGCTTAAAAACTTGAAATTGTTGCGCAAATGTTATATAATTTGCGAGGACAATTCGAAGGACAAGAATAAATAGAGAAAGGTATTCAAATGAATAATATTGACAGTGAAAATATTTCAAATACTACTGAAAATAAGGTTGATGAACTTACCAAAAGCGATGTCATGAAAGATGTTTTTGAATGGGTATATTGTATTGTTATTGCATTAGTTCTTGCATTGCTTTTTAGATATTTTATTGCAACACCAACAATAGTAAAGCAAAGATCAATGTATCCAACATTGGTTGAAAATCAGAGATTGATATTAAATAGGACCTTTAGAATCACAAAGAGATATCCTAAGGTTGGTGATATTATCACATTTGAAGCACCTTCTGTAATTACTGCTGAGGTAGATCAAAAAAATCCTGTTGCAAAGTACGATAATGAGCCTAAAGGACTTTTTGGTAGGTTTGTATATTATTGTCTTGAAGTTACCAAAACTAGTTACATTAAGAGAGTAATAGCAGTTGCTGGAGATCATGTTAAAATTGAAAATAACAAGGTTATGGTTAATGGAATAGAACTAAAAGAAGAGTATATCCAAGAAAATGTTTACACAGATTCTACAGCTTATGACGACTTTATAGTGCCAGAAGGTTATATTTTTGCAATGGGTGATAATAGAGAAAAAAGTACAGATTGTAGGGCATTTGGATGTGTACCATTAAGTAAAGTCGAAGGAATTGTTGCATTTAGATTTTGGCCTTTGAATAGCATTGGAAAAGTTGAATAGAGGATATTAAATTGAATTTTAATGAAATACTTGGAAATCAAGAGGTTAAAGCATATTTAGATTCGTCAATTAAAAATAATACAATCACACATAGTTATATGTTTTCCGGAATAAGTGGGATAGGAAAATGCCTTATTGCTAGGGAGTTTGCAAGAAAAATTCTTTGCAACGAAAAAGGAGCGGATGATTGTACATGTAAGTCGTGCGTTCTTATTAAAGAAAATAGCAGTCCAGATTTTAACATTATTGATGAAAATGGAAAGACTATAAAGATAGATATTATTAGAAATTTAATAGAAAAAGTTATTGAAAAGCCTATTATTTCAAAAAGAAAAGTGTATATTATAAATGACTTTGAAAATATGACGAAAGAGGCTCAAAATTGTTTATTAAAAACCCTTGAGGAGCCACCAGAATATGCCACTATAATACTCGTAACATCAGATGAAAACAAGATACTTACTACAATAAAGTCTAGGTGTACAATTGTTAAGTTCGTACAATTGTCTAATGAAGAAATAAAAACATATGCTTCAAAATATCTAAATGAAAATATTAATGAAGAGATGATAGAATACTGTGGTGGGAGTATTGGAAAAACTATTGAAGTACTCGAACACAATGATATATATCAAAATATTAGTAAGGCTTTTGAGAGTATCCAAAATAAGAGTATTAAAAGCTTTTGGGATGATTGTAAATCAATGTATGATAAAGAAAACATATATAATTTATTAGATTTTTTAATAGTATTATTCTATTCTAAATCAAAAGATGAAATCAAATATTTGTATTGCGTTGATATAATTAATGAAGCAATCAAAAGACTAAGAGTTAATACAAATTTTGAAATGAGTATTGATAATATGTTATTAAAAATATGGGAGGCTTTTAATGAAAAAAGTAACAGGTGTTAGATTCAAAAGACCTGGTAAGATATATTACTTTGACCCTGAAAACATCAAGCTTGAACAAGGTATGGAAGTTATAGTTGATACTTCTATGGGTGATGAATTAGGCGAAGTGGTTATTGCAGAAAAAATGGTTGAGGATGATAGAGTAACTGAACCATTAAAAAAAGTGGTTAGAATCGCTACTGAAAAAGATAAAAAAAGTAAAAAAGAGTATAAGGCCAAAGAGCCTGATGCATTGAAAATATGCGAAGAAAAAATAAAAAAACATGGTTTGCCAATGAAACTTGTAGATGTAGAATACAAATTTGATGGCAGTAAACTGATTTTTTATTTTACAGCAGATGGAAGAATAGACTTTAGAGAATTAGTTAAAGATTTAGCAGCAGTATTTAGAACTAGAATTGAGTTGAGGCAGATAGGTGTTAGAGACGAAGTGAAAAGAACTGGTGGAAATGGTATCTGCGGAAGAGAACTTTGTTGTTGTACATTTTTAGGGAATTTTGAAACTGTGTCAATTAAGATGGCAAAAGAACAAAATATATCTTTAAACCCTTCAAAAATATCTGGAAATTGTGGAAGACTAATGTGTTGTTTAAAATATGAACAAGATGTTTATTCAGAAAAATTAAGTCGACTTCCAAAAGTAGGTGCAATTGTTAAAACAGTTGATGGAGAAGGTGAGGTTGTTTCAATAGAAACACTTAAAGAATCCGTTAGAGTTAAATTTCAGGATGGTGATGATTCGTTCTTTAAGAAATATGACGCCAAGGATATTAAGATAATAAAAGATGCAGTTAATAATGATAAAGTTGAAGCAGAGTCGGAAGAAGAATTAAAAGAACTAGAAGAGTTAGAAAAACTTGAAAAAACAGATGCAAAAGAACAAGATAGTATTTAGTCTATAAAATGGGTTTATAGGTATTATCCCTTTATTAAAAACCTAAATATAATACAAGGAGGCATTACAAATGGCATATAAAATAGGTGATAATTGTATTTCATGCGGTGCTTGTGCGGCAACATGTCCAATGGGTTGTATTAGCCAAGGTGAGACAAAATATGAAATAGATCCAAATGTTTGTATTTCATGTGGTGCTTGCGCTGGTACTTGTCCAGTTTCAGCTCCAAGTGAAGAATAATTTGGGGATAAAGCGAAAGTTTTAGTAGCAATTTTTTAAAAATTGCTACTTTTTTTTATGGGAGCAAAAACATATATGTGTTGATATTAAAGAGAAAATATGATATAATCATTGAGCATGGAACGATATGATTAACTCTCGTAACTTAACTAAAAGAGGGTTTAATTAAAAACTTGTCATGAAGGAGGACAACATGGAGGCAACATTAGAATTCAAGGAAGGCGATAGGATTTATACAATCCGGACAATAAAGGATGGTGAAGTCGAGGTCTGCGAGAATATGCCTGGTGGAGTGGTGAAAGGTGGACTTAGCTCACCGAACTTTGAGAGAGTTCTGGATAAAGTGGCGAAAGGGCATCCTGAAGTATATGAGATTGTTATGGAGCATATACGGGAACGCCATGGATGGACCACTGAGTATATTAAGGACTATTGTCAGCGTAGAATCCTCGAGAATTCAGGATGAACGCATAGTTTCAAAGTGTCGTGTTTCTTTTCGAGACACGACACTTTTGTTCTTTTATAGGAAAGTGCTTCGCACTTCCCTATAAAATAAATCCTTCGGCAATTTTGCACACAAATTTGCTACGCAAATTTGGCGCACTGCGAACAAAGACGGGGACATTTGATGAAAAATATTATTATTCAGTATTGCGTAATGTCCCCTTTTGTTCTTATTAATTATTGATAAATATATGGATTAATTATAAAATAGTATCAAATAGAAATGGAGAATGTGAATATGAAAGATGAATTTTTAAAACTATTAAAAAGTGTAGACAGAGAAGGAATGGAAAATTTGATTGCTTTTATAGAGAAATCAGATTTTTTCAAGGCACCAGCAAGTACTAGATTTCATGGAAATTATGAAGGCGGACTACTTGAACATAGTATGAAGGTTTATGAAATATTAAAAGATAAAATAGCCAAATCGGTTATTGATATAGAGATTCCGGATGAGAGTGTGATTTTAATTGCTCTTCTTCACGACATATGTAAGGTGAATTTTTATAAAGTAGACTATAGAAATGCAAAGAATGAATTTGGAGAATGGGAAAAAGTTCCTTATTATACAGTTGATGATACTATTCCATATGGACATGGCGAAAAAAGTGTTATGATGATTACGGAATATATAAAACTTACAGTTGAAGAAAAATATGCAATACGTTGGCATATGGGATTTACTGAGCCAAAAGAAATGTATACTACAATTGGACAAGCATATAAAAAATACCCAATAGCTCTACTTATGCATGAAGCAGACCTAGAAGCAACATACTTTTTTAATATTTAAACTAGAGTATTATAATTGCTTGATATAAAACTTTTTTATTGATAAAATTATTTAAATAAATAATAATTGGAGATAGATTATGATAACTATATATGATTTGTTAGAAATTGAAGAAGATGCTAGTAAAGAGGAAATTGAAGAAGCTTATAACAAAATACTTTATAAATACAGACAAGACCCAAGCTTTTCTGAGGAAACTAATCAAGAAAATGAAATGATTATGAATAAAATAAAGATTGCATATGAGATATTAGCAGATGAAGATAAAAGGAAAAAATATGATAGTGATTTATCGAAAAAACGTGCAGAGTCTTTACTTAATGGATTAGGTCAAAATGAAGAGGATAAAGAACGTGAGACTGAAGGCGTAGTAGAAAATGAGTCTTCTGAGGATAATGAACCAGTTAGAAATCCATCAAAAAAGAAAAATGAAAAGTATGATTTTGATGATGGTGATGTTCATAAATATGATAATGAAGAGATAAATGAAGACGAAGTAGAACTTACAAAAGAAGAACAAGAAAAACTTAGAAAAGCTGCCAAAGAAGAATTTCAAAAGAACCTTATTAAAGCCAAGAAAGCTGAAGAAGAGTATAAAAAAGCATATGCAGAAGCATACGATGATTATATGAGCAAAAATAAATATGTAAAAAATCAATCTATGACCTTAAGAAAATTTATTACGACATTCGTATCGCTTGTTGTAATAGTTTTGGTTTTATTTATAATTGTTCATTTACCACCAGTAAAAGAGGCAATGAATACTCTTTATGAGGAAAATATAATTATTAAATCTATTGTAGATATATTTAAAAATTTCTAGTTGATTAGATATTTTGATTATAAAGTGTGGTGAGAGTAATAGCAAATAGTAATAAAAAAATGAATAAAAAGAATAATGGAAAGAGTAATTTTTTACTAATAATTAGAACAATATTTCTTTTATTAGTTGCATACATTGTATATGGTATTTTGGTATTTCGAATAGGATATATTCAATTTGTAGAAGGTGGAGAACTTAGCAAAAAAGCATACAGGCAACAAGTTACGGATGAAATACTATCGCCAAGCCGTGGAACGATATATGATTCAAAAGGGGAAATACTAGCTCAAAGTGTGCCAGTAGATACAATTTCTCTAAATCCTGGAGAAGTTATGTACAAAAATGGAAATGAAGTTGACAATGAATTTTTAGCAAAGGGATTATCAGAGATGTTTGAGCTTGATTATGAAGGATTGCTTAAAGACCTAAAATCAAACAAAACTGTAATTACAATTAAAAGAAAAGTTGAGCAAAACAAGGTTGATGAGTTAAAGAATTGGCTTAGTGAAAATGATATTAGTACAGGAATAAATTTTGATGCTGATAATAAAAGATATTATCCATACGATAGTTTAGCATCAAACCTTATAGGATTTTGTGGTACAGAAAACAATGGACAAACTGGAATTGAGGAAAGATGGAATGCAGTTCTTACAGGAACGGCTGGAAAGATTGTTACAATAACAGACGCACATAAACAAGCAATATCTGATGAGGATGAGCAATATGTTGCTACAGAGAATGGCAGTAACATTTATCTTACTATAGATACAAATATTCAAGCAATTGCAGAGAAATATTTAGCCCATGCAATGATTGTTAATCCGACAGCAGTTGCAGGAAATGTAATTATTATGAACCCTCAAAGTGGGGATATTCTGGCAATGGCAACAAATCCTAATTACAATTTAAATGAGCCTTCAAATTATTTAGCAACGGGCTTGTCGGAGGAGGAATGGAATTCATTAGAGCAACCAGAAAAATCGGAAAGATTGATGAATCTGTGGAAAAATAAGGCCGTGTCAGATCAGTATGAACCAGGTTCAACATTCAAACTTATTACATCTGCTGTTGCTTTAGAAGAAGGAGTGGTTCAAACAGATACACCAGGTGATTTTTATTGTTCTGGAGTATATCATGTTGGAGATAGAGATATTAAATGTTGGTCTTCGACACCTCATGAAGCACAGTCATTAAGAGAAGCATTAGAGCATTCATGCAATCCAGCATTTATGCAACTTGGACAAAAAATAGGTGCTAAACTTCTATATAAGTACTATGATGCATTTGGTTTCAATGATTCTGTTGGTAATGATATAGCTAAAGCATATCCAGGAAAATTTTATCCACTTGAAAAAATGGGACCGGTTGAACTTGCAACTGCATCATTTGGACAGAGGACTCTTAATATTTCACCATTACAATTAATTACAGCTGTATCAGCGATTTGTAATGATGGAATACTAGTGAAGCCTAAAATAGTTAAACAAATAGAAAACACTGACACAGGAAGTATTGAGATTGTTGAGACAGAGAATATCAGACAAGTTGTCTCTAAAACAACTGCAGATAAAGTAAAAAATATGATGCAATCTGTTGTTACTGATGGAACAGGTAAGCATGCAGCGGTTGAAGGATACTCTATTGGTGGGAAGAGCGGAACTTCTGAGCCAACAGAAAATAGCAATAGCGGATATGTAGCATCCTTCATAGGAATTTCTCCAATTGAAAATACCCAGGTTGTTGTACTGGTAGCTCTTTATGGGATACAGGATCCTAAGTGGCATCAAGGAGGACAACAAGCAGGTCCTGTTGTGGCTGAGATTTTGAGAGAAATATTACCATATTTAGGAATTACTTCGAACACTCAGGAGGCAAAAGAAACAGATGCTGAAGCTGAAAGATTGATAGCAGTTCCAAATGTTAAGGATAAAACAATATCAGAAGCTACTACTGAACTTCAACTTCTTGGTTTTAATGTTGTTGTTAAAGGGGAAGGAATTGATCCAAACTCTGCTAGAGTGTCAGATCAGTTACCAAAATATGGAGCTGTACTAACTGATAACTCATTAATATACTTATATGTTGAAAATCAACCTAAGGGAAAAGTTAAAGTACCTAATGTCAAAGGTATGAATATGGTTGATGCGACTACTACCTTGAAAGCAAGCAATTTAAATGTGAATATTACAGGAACTAGAGGTATAGTGGTTTCACAAGAACCTATTTATGATGCTGAGGTTGATGAAGGGACAGTAATAAATGTTGTAATAAAGGAAGAATTGAGAGATACTCAATAAAGAGTAAAAAAGAGGACAGGTTATTTGTCGTGAAACGCCAAAAACCTGTCCCTTTTGTTGTAGCCCTATTCGAATATTGAATTTGCAACAATTAACATTAGTACCAGAAAGATAAATACTCCAAATGCAGCACCGAGGCTCTCTAGTATAGCTGTTAAAATAACTGCGATGGCAACAATGAATATAAAAAAATGTTTAAGTATATAAAGAATGCCATGTATTACTAAAAGTAAAATGGTCCATGCCAGTCCAACTATACCAAACAAAATACTAAGGGCTACAACGGAGATAATTAGGACTATAAAAAGTATTGTTAAGCCCATAATCCATCCTCCATCATGCTGAACAACAGTTACAACTTAATTATAGCATGCATTGTAAATTGTGTAAATTATATTTAAAAAATAATGCAAAAATGTTACGAAAATGTTACAAAAAACTTAACGTTTTTTGTGGACAATTAGAAGAAATTTATATATAATAACCTTGTATTTTGTAAACATGATAGGAGGCTTTTATTATGTATGAGAGAAGTGCAATAGTGCTAGAGAGATACTTCGATAATTGGCTTGGCTTGAAAAATGATTGTAATATTCGTGATAATTTTAAAAACTATTGTAATATAGTTGAAAAACTTGAAAAATATCAAGTGAATTATCAAAAAGAAGTTATAGCAACCAAAGCATATAATGAAGTATTGCGCAAAATTAAGGAAATACAAGCTGAACAAAAAGAACTATATAAGAGAAGCGCAAAACTTGAATATAATAGAAACCTTTTATTTAACAACATAGATGGAAAAGTTGATGATACTCGTGTTTGTATAGAAAAAATAGAGGCTGATGTTGAGAAAAATATAGCTGCAATGAAAGAAACAAAGGAAAAATTGCTTGCTGTATTAATAGAGTATAACGAAAAAAGGTTTGAATTGTCAAAAGCAAAAAGATACAAAAAAATGGCTGAAAACGACTATAACGAAATTCTTACAGTTGCTAGAAAAAATTATGAAGGAATTACATCTGAAGATGTCGAGACAGCGAAAGAGTTTGCAAATTTTACAGAGACAGAAAATATAATAGCTACTCTTATAGAAAATGGAAGTAGCGAAAAGATTCCATTTAATGAAGATGTAATCAAATGTACTACAACTTATAGCGTAGAACTTGAAAAAAATGAAGTGGCAGCATATCTTGAGATATATGATAAGATGACTAAGTTACTTGAAGATATTGAGAGTGGAACAACCAAAATCAATTTGCACAAAAAATACGTTAGAAATGAAAAAACGAAAGTTGATTTTATACTTGCAACAAAGGATTACATTATTCAGTTCTTAGATTATGAAAGAATGACTGTTATTCATGGAAGAAAATCTCATAATAGGTTAATGAACGAAGCATGTGAAAACTTCAATACTGATATTGTTCAAATAAACAATCTATATGAACTTATTCTTCGTGAAACAACAAATAAAGCTACCAAAAAAGCTTATAAAGAGTTATACAATAAATCATACTTAATAGATATAAAAGAAAAAGAAGAAAAATTCAAGAAAGAAAAAAATCGTGTTAATTTAAACACTGCTACTCTTATTAATTCTAACTACTGGAGAATCGAAGGAATTAGAAATATATACACCGTATTTTATAAGAGTGTTTCTGAAGTATTTGGAAGAGATGTTGTTGAATTCGATATTCCAAAAGAATTTGACGAATATGTTGGAGACGATGATGCACAGGATGTTGATGTTGGTGATATCATAGATAATGATGTTACAGCATCGGAAAGCACAGAAAAAGCTCCAAAAGCAGTAAAAGAACAAAAACAAGAAGAAAAATCTGAAGAAAAAGAAGTTGCAAAAATACCATTTATGCTTGATGATGTTGATATGCTTTCAGTTGATATAAACTTTGATAGTGATGATGAATTTGGCAAATTTGATGAAGATGTTAAGACCAATAACAAAACAACTTCTAATGACAAAGTAAAGAAAGTAATGGCTGAGTATAATATCGAAACGACAGATGAATCAGATGAAGATATGGATGACAGTGAAAGTGATGAAAATAATAACACAAATAATGTAAATGATGATTCTTCTGATGATGCAGGAGATTCATTAGATGATATTAGTGAGAGGTTCAAAATAGACATTGATACACTTGGAGACAACAACGATATTTCAGAAGCGGCATCGGATGACAGTGATTTTGATATATTTGGGGATAAATATAAAGAAATAGATTTTTCAGATAATATCGATATGGTAGAGTCAAAGGCAAAACATGATATAAGCTCTAGCAAAAACGATAGAGTATTTAGAGAGATTTCTTATGATGACGATACTTTTGATGAAGAAGAAGATTTATATCCAGATATTAAAGAAGCTAAGAATGTCAGAGGAGGAGATATAGAGACATATTCTCCAACAAGAGAGGCCAAAAAACAAGGTGGACTTTTTGGAAGATTTAAAAAGAATACAGGAAAAAGAGCCAAAAGAACTTCTGATGATGAAGAAAATCTTTGGTAATAATTAGACAGATAAGGGCAACTAAATATTTAGTTGCCCTTTATGTTACATTTTTTTATTAAAAATGAAACATAAAATTAATCTTTTTGCAATAAGAAGAAAATGTTGACATTTAAGTATATTTAGTAAAAAAAGTATTGTCTAAAAAAAAATATAATGCTATAATATTACATGTGTAGATTTATGAGAAAGGAGAAGGCATGAACCAGATTTTAGTTTCTGAAAAACTTTATGTTACACCAGAATTAAAAAGAAAAAAGAGAATGTATAAGTTCGACTTTTTCATTTCTGTGTTTTTAGTTGTTATTCTTTTTTCATATTATATATACGCGGAATACGATAAGAATAAGAATGAGGCTATCTCTCAGGAAATACTTTCTAATATTTCTTTTGAGGATAATGTTGTTGATGATACAACGATAAAGTTTACAAATAATGCGATTGTTGTTATTCTTAATACTGAGGACCCTTATGAGGTTAGTTATATTGAACCTGAGAAGACAGAAGAAAATTCAGTTCCTGAATCTTCAAGTACAATAGATGAAGATGAGGTTACTTGGCTTAGTACAGAAAATGGTACAAGATATTTTGCTTTAGCTACAGTAACAATACCATCGATTAATTGTACATATCCAGTATTAAATGAGACATCAGAAGAGCTACTTAAAATTGCCCCATGTAAATTTTGGGGATGCGATCCAAATGAGGTTGGAAATTTTTGTATAGTTGGACACAACTATAGGAGTAATAAATTCTTTAGTCATGTTCCCGAGTTGACTGTTGGAGATATAATAAAAGTTACTGATCTTTCAAATCGTACTTTGGATTATACAGTATATGATAAGTACGTTGTTGACCCCGCAGATACGACATGTACGACTCAAAGGACGAATGGTCAAAAAGAAGTTACACTTATAACATGTACGAATGATAGCAAACAAAGAGTTATAATAAAAGCTAGAGAAGCCTAAGTATATAATTTGATTTTTTTAAAGCAATTCGTTTGAATTGCTTTTTTGTTACTGGAATTGGATTAAAAGAAGTTGAAGAGAGAATTGATTTTATGTATGACGGTTTCATGTACAAGTACGAAAAACTTCCGGATGATCAAAAAGCAACCCAAAGTAAGAGAATGTTTTATGAAGAAGCTCTTGAAGAAGGTCGACAAAAGGGATATGTAGAGTTAATAAAAGTACTTGAAATCATGTATGACTTCTATAACAAATAACTTTTAAGATGGTGGGGGTGACACTAGGAGATTTCCTGGAGCCAACCCCACCATTTATTTCTATTATTAATTAAAAATTATTCAAAATATAATTGAAATATTATTGTTTTTTGCAAAGAGAATTGATATTATTTGTGTGGGAACTGACTAATATGTAGTTACAACAGTAGAGCAAATAGTTCCTAAAATTATTTAAAGGGGAGTTGTTATGGAAAAAATTAAAATTTTTTCATGTAGTAATTCAGCAGAAAAATTCACCGAAGAAATATGCAATCATTTGCAATTAGAAAAAGGCAAAATTAATCGAATGAAATTCAAAAACGACAATAATTTTGTGCAGATACTAGAAACCGTTAGAGATTATGATGTTTTTTTGGTTCAGACAACTGAACCACCTGTTAATGAAAGAATTATGGAAATGCTTATTGCAATTGATGCTGTTAGAAGAGCTTCAGCGAAGAGAGTTACGGTTGTTTTACCATACTATATGTATTCTAGATCTGACAAAAAAGACCAACCAAGAATTCCAGTAACTGCTAAATTAATGGCTGAACTTATAGAGGCTGCTGGAGCAAATAGAGTGCTTACTTGTGATCTTCATAATAAAGCTATTCAAGCATATTTTAACATTAATTGTGATGTGCTTACTGGAGAAAGAATACTTGAGGATTATTTTGATAAACTTAATATTGAAAACAAAGTGGTAGTCGCAACAGATGCTGGAAGTTCAAAAAAAGCATATAAATATGCAAAACACTTTGGATGCCCAATTGCATTAATTGATAAAAGAAGAGAAGGAAATGATGATCAAGCAATAGCAACATCAGTAATTGGTGATATTGAAGGAAAAAATGCTTTAATATTTGATGATGAAGTTGATACTGCGGGTTCAATAATGGAAACTGTAAATGTTATCAAGAAATTTGGCGCGAAAGATGTATATGTTGGCTGTACACATGGAATATTGTCTGGTCCAGCAATTGATAGAATTAAAACATCTGAACTAAAAGAACTTGTCATGACAAATACCGTACCACTTCCAGAGCATAAACGAATAGATAAAATAAGAGTTGTTCCAATCTCTGGATTGTTTGCTGAAGCTATTCAAAGAATACATGAAGAAAAATCTATGGGAGAATTATTTGATACATTTATAGGGTAGGGTTGCAATATAAAGCATAGAAGATTTAGCTAATAAAGAAAAAGTATTGACAACAATAAAAAAAGTAATGTATAATATGTAGCAGTTGAAAGAGCATAAGTTGTTCAGGAATATCAAATCCCAAAAGTTTATGTTTTTAGCTTCGGAAGGAGGGGAAACAATGTCAGAGGTTAAAGTTAATGGTAATATAGATGAAGCTCTTAAAAAGTTTAAGAGACAATGCGCTAGAAATGGTATACTACAAGAACTTAGAAAAAGAGAGCATTATGAAAAGCCTAGTGTTAAAAGAAAAAAGAAGTCAGAGGCTGCAAGAAAAAGAAAATATTAAAATATAGAAGGGCATGTTTATACATGCTCTTTTTTATTTTATAGGAAAGTGCTTCGTACTTCCCTATAAAATAAAGCCTTCGGCAATTTTGCACACAAATTTGCTACGCAAATTTGGCGCACTGCGAACAAAGACGGAGACATTTGACAGAAATTTAGGCTATTTAGTATTTTATAATGTCTCTTTTTGTCCTACCAATAATATCCAATATTGTCAACATAATTTTTATACAAAAAAGAAACAGAAATGTAATAGAAATGTTAAAAACGATTGAGCTTGAAAAGTCAGCAAAAGATTAGGGGACTAAATAATTGGGGCAATTATATTATTGACATATATTAATTTTGAGATACAATATAAGATGTAATTATGTAATAAAAAGGTAAAATGAGGAGCGTAGGAAAATGTTAAAAAGAAAAATAACGAAGATTATTATAGCCGTAGCATGTATTGTTGCTTTGATAACACCATATGCGATGCCATCACTTGCAGTAATAAAAGACACAGATGCAAGTGTTAAGATTGATATTCTTCCAGATCACGGTGGTAAAGAGCCTTCAGGTGAACTAACGGATGAAGAAAAAGCATTATATGATTATTCACCTAGAAAATATACTGTAAATGGTGATGTAGTGTATAAATTGATAGAGTATGGTGATATAAATTGGGAAAACGAGTTATTTTGCCTAGATGCAACCAAAACATTCCCAGGTATAAACACCGAATACCAAGAATATGAAAATAAAGGTGATTTATTTGATATTAATAATAACTCTGTTAAGAAACTAAGAATGGGTTCAAGTGATGCAACTTCTACTGAATGGAAAAAGAACTATGCAGCGTTAACTTGGCTTTTAAGAAATATTTATCTTCCAACACAAGTTTCTAGCGCTCAAAAAGATATATTTTTAAGTGATGTCTTTAAAAACTATCAAGATGAAAAACTTAATGGAAAGACAGAAGAAGAAAAAATTAGCATTATTAGAACATATTTAAGTGATGCTGACATTGATGTTGCACAACAAGAGGCAATTTGGCATTTCACTAATGCAGATGCAGATAAATATAGTGCTATAACCTCAATAGAAAGAGATGAAGGATTTGGAGAAGCTAAAGAAGTAGAATTCAGAGATAGACTAATGAAACAATTATATGATTACTTAGTAAATAAAGCACTAGCCAATGAAGAACAAGCAGCAAGAGCCGTACCAGCATTTGCTACTACAAATCCTAAAGCTTCAATAGATGAAAAGAATTATATAGCTGGAACATTTAAAGTTAATCCTGGAGATTACAGCTCTTCAGAATATACAGTTAGAGTTTTAGATCAAGATGGTAAACCAGTTTCAAACTATAAAATAAAAATTAAAGGGGAAGAAGACTTCACCAATAAATCTATAAATGAAATTGCTACAAGCGAATTTTCGGTATATATACCAAAATCAAACACTAGTGTTACTAAAGTGAGAGTTGAACTAAAATATGACACATTTGAGACAAAAGCAACATTGTTTAAAAACCAAAATGAAAATGAAGATACACCAACATATCAACCAGTAGTTTTAGTTACCAAAAATCCACAATCTCATACTGCTGGACTAGAGGTTGAACTAGATAGACAAGTCTTTGACCTAGCAGTTAGACAATATATTTATAAAATTAATAATCAAGTGCAGGACAGAGCGCCAGATCCTGATTATACAGATTTAAAAAATGGAAATTCTTCATCTGGAATTTATAAACATGCAAAAACCCCACTTAAAGTTACTGCAGGAGACGAAGTTACATTTGAAATTAGAGTTTATAATGAGGGAGATATAGCAGCTAAAAATGTAAAAGTTGCATTTTCTATTCCAACAGGATTTGAATATATAGAAGATAATGAAATAAATCAAAAATATGAGTGGCAACTAGCTGAAAATGGTGATGGAACTAACAGAGATTTATATATTTCGGAATATTTAAAGGATGAGTTACCAGGATTTGATAAGAAAAATGATAATGTTCCACCAAGTGAATTTGTTCAAATTGTATGTAAAGTTTCTGACGATGTTGTTTCATCAAGGATATTAACACCTGTTTCTGAAATAGCAGATGCAGAATCTACTGTAGAAGGACATAGTGATAGAGATTCAGATGCTTTAAACAATGATTATGTTAAAAACGATTTAGATGCTGCAAATTATTCTGGAGATATTAATAATAAAGCTGATTTAACAGATAGTAATTACTATTACAGAGGACGTCAAGATGATGACGACTTTGAAAAGATTGAAGCTGAAAATCCTGAAAAACCTGCTTTTGATATGAATTTGAAAAAGTTCGTTAGTGGAAAAAAAGGAAGCAGTGAGCTATCATCATCAAGAGAACCAAAGGTAAATGTTACACCATTAAAGAATGGAAAGACAGATGCTGAATATACAATTTCTAAATCTGGAGTTCAGGCAAAGGTCGGAGATATAATAACATATACATTTAGAGTATATAATGAAGGTCAGGTAGACGGATATGCAGAAGAGGTAGCTGATTATTTACCTGAAGGATTAGGATATTTGTTAAATTATAAAGCAAATGAAGATAATTATTGGCAACTACCAAAAGATGATACAAGTATAAAAACAGTTAAATTAAATACAATTGAAAATGCAACTCAAAATGTTAGCAAAAGTGAATTTACCGAAGAAATTACGAACCTTTCTGATGCACAAGTGGTTATTGGTAAAGTGAAACTTACATCTACAAAGTTAAAATCAAATGCGTCATCAGATACTAATTTGATTAAAGGTTTTGACAAAAAAAATGGTACAGCATTAGATTATAAAGATATAACAATTACATGTGTTGTTTTGTCTACTGACAATGCAAATAATAATTTAAGAAACATTGGTGAGGTAGTTAAAACTACAGATAAAGATAGAAATGAAATTGAAGATATAGATTCAACACCAAATTCTGTTGATCCAGACAATTATCCTGACTCAGAGAAGAGACAAGATGGAACTAAGCAAGATGATAATGATTATGAAGAGTTATCACCAGAAGCAGAAAAAAAGCAAAACTTTGATTTAGCCCTTAAAAAATTTATTACAGGGGTGAATGATACAAAGATTTCTGACAGAATGCCAACTGTTACTAAGGGTACAAATGGTAAACCAGTTATTACTTCTCAAAATAAGTCGGTGTTAAAGATTGCAAATAATGATTTATTGACTTATACAATTAGAGTATATAATGAAGGTGATACAGTAGGATATGCAAAATCAATTTCAGATAATATTCCAGCTGGCCTAATATTCATAACAGACAATGAAACTAATAAAAAATATGGCTGGAAAATGTACGATAAAAATGGAAATGAAACTTCGGATATTAATCAAGCAACAGCAATAAAGACAGACTATTTATCACGTGATAAATCAAAACTAAGAAATGAAAATTGTTTATTAACTCCTTATGATGCAGAAAAAGGAACAATTTCTTATCAAGATGTACAAGTAGTATTTAAAATTGATGAGAATAAAATAGATAAATCTAGAGGCATTGCAAATATAGCTGAAATAAGTGATGATGAAGACGAAAACGGAAACTCTATTAATGATGTCGATTCGGAACCAGGAAATGGTAAAGAAGGAGAAGATGATTTAGATAAAGAACAAGTATATGTTAAGTATTTTGATCTTGCATTACAAAAATATCTAAGCAAAATAATTATAACTGAAAATGGACAAACTAGAGAGATTAATGTTAATGCAGCAGATGGACTTCAAAAAGTTGAGATTCACAGAAAGAGAATTAACACTACAGTTGTTAAGTTTGTATATACTATAGTAGTTAAAAATGAAGGTGAAATAGCAGGATACGCTGATGAAATAATCGACTACATTCCAGAAGGACTTGAATTTGTTGCAGAAGATAATAAAGGATGGACCAAAATCACAGATAAAGCAGCCTCTACAGATGCTCTTGTGAAGACGTTATTAGAGCCAGGACAAACAGCGTCAGTTCAGATTACCTTAAAATGGAAGAACGGAGAGAGTAATTTTGGAGTTAGAGATAATATAGCTGAAATCAGTAAAGCAAGCAATCCAAATGGTTCAAAGGATATAGATTCTACACCTGGAAATTTTGTTGCAGGAGAAGATGATCAAGATAATGCACAGGTTATGATATCTATTTCTACAGGTAATGCACCAACATATGTTGCTTTAGCAGTTTCTGTAATTGCTATTATTAGTACTGGAGCATTTATGATAAAAAAATATGTACTATAGAATGTATTTTTTATAAAGATAATTAAAGATAGTGGTGAAAGCCGCTATCTTTTTTAACCTTTTTAAGTTAAAAATTTCAAAAAATATTACAAAATAAAGCTTTTTATTGACATTTCAAAAATATTTCAGGCAATTTTGAAATTAATTTATGTTTACTAAAAAATAAGAAAATTGATATAAAAATAGCTTTAAATAATGTATTTACAAAAAGACAATTAATCAAACATATAGTAATTTAGAGAAAAATAGAGTAAAAAAGAGCAGCGCGAAGTAATAGAAATTAAAACACAAACCCATTCTTTTTAAAACAATTATGTAAAGGAATACGGAAAGTATTACGGAAATAACCTGTTTGAATTGCACTTTTATTTGTTGTATAATACCCCCTAGTGACGATTTCACGGATTAAAGGAGAGTGGATTTTATTTTATTAAATTGGATAAAGTATTATACTAGAGGTATTTTCAAAACTATTAGAAATATTTTATTCGCAACAGCATTGATTCTAATCGTAGTTGCTATAAAATATAAACCTGCATATGAAGTCACAATGACAGGTGAAAGTTTAGGATTTATATCTGACAAAGAGGTTATGGAAGCAAAAATAAAAAAATACATGGATGACAATTCAAATAATATTGCTTTTAGAGAAATTGAAGATATGCCTGAGTATAGATTAAAATTAGTAGATAGAGATGTTGAAGAAAGTAGCCAAAAGATTATGAACATTGTAGACAGCAAAACTACTACTACATATAAAGTATATGCCATTACATCAAATGGAGAAGAAAAATTATCAGTTTCATCTGTTCCAGAAGCAGAAGAAATCATTAATAAAACAAAGGAAGGTTTGGACTCAAATGTAGATTTAGCTTTAGGAATTGCAGATAAATATACAACTGATTTAAACCTTACCTCTAAAGATGTTGCTATTGCAGAATTGGGTACGTTTAAAGAACAAAAAGTAGCAGAATACAAAGAAAAAAAGGCTGCAGAAGCTAAAGCTGAGAGAGAGAGAATTGCCAAAGAAAAAGCAAAGAAGTATAATGTTTCATTAGCTGCAAGTATTGCTTCTACAACAACTAGTGCACCATCAGGAAATATAAATGGAATGAGTCTATCTATACCAGTTTCTGGTAGTATTTCATCTAGGTTTGGCGCAAGAAGTTCTATAAGATCAAGTGTACATACAGGACTTGATATAGCATCACCAATGGGTACAGGATTTAGACCAATTGCCGCAGGTACAGTTACATTTGCTGCAAGCAATGGATCATATGGTAATCTTATTAAGGTTAACCATGGAAATGGAGTGGAGTCATGGTATGCACATTGTAGCAGTATATATGTTAATGTTGGACAAGCTGTGGATCCAAGCACAACAATAGGAGCAGTAGGTTCTACAGGAAATTCAACAGGCCCACATTTACATTTGGAGATTAGAGTTGGTGGTTCACCAGTTAATCCACAAAACTATTTATATAAATAGAATTGTATGGTTGATTATTAAAATTTAGTATTAAGGATAAAAAGAAAGCATTTAGTGCTTTCTTTATTTTTTATCTTTCAAAAATATTGAATAAAAATAAAATTATGTATATACTATTTGAAGAATAAATAAAAAGTAATATACAATTAGGGAAATGATGATTAGGAGGTCGTAATATGACAGAGATGGCTGACGGAGAAATTCGTGAAGTAGAGAAAATGGTAAATGATTTGGTCGATAGGGCAAGGGTAGCTGCAGAAGAGTATAAACAATTGAATCAAGCGCAGGTAGATAGAATTGTGCAAAGAATGTCCATGGCTGGACTAGATAATCATATGAGACTTGCTAAGATGGCAGTAGATGAAACAGGAAGAGGCATTTACGAAGATAAAATTACCAAGAATATGTTTGCAGCAGAATATGTTTATCATAATATAAAAAGCACTCAAACAGTTGGTGTAATTGAAGAAAATGAAGAAGAAGGTTATGAACTTATTGCTGAGCCTGTAGGTGTTATTGCAGGTGTTACGCCTGTTACAAATCCTACTTCTACAGTTATGTTTAAATCGATGATAGCTGCTAAAACAAGAAATGTAATTATTTTCGGATTTCATCCATCAGCTCAAAATTCAAGTAGAGAAACTGCTGAAATAATGAGAGAAGCAGCTGTTAAAGAAGGTGCACCAGAAGATTGTATTTTATGGATAGAAAAACCATCAGTTTTAGCAACTAGTCTTCTTATGAATCATCCAGGAGTTGACTTGATATTAGCAACAGGTGGATCTGGAATGGTTAAAGCTGCATATTCAAGCGGTAAACCAGCTCTTGGAGTTGGACCTGGAAACGTACCATGTTACATTGAAAAGTCAGCAAATCTATTAACTTCAGTTACAGATTTAGTTATGTCTAAATCATTTGACAATGGTATGATTTGTGCATCAGAACAAGCTGTTATTGTAGATAAAGAAATCTCAAAAGAATTTGAAAGAGAAATGAAAAGAGTTGGCTGTTACTTTGTAAATGAAGAAGAGAAAAAACTACTTCAAAATGCAATGTTTGATAGCAAAAACGGAAATAAATTGAATGGAGCAGTTGCAGGGCAATATCCTTCAACTATTGCAAAGTGGGCTGGATTTGAAGTTCCAGAATCAGTTAAGGTTCTTGTTGTTAAAGAAAATGGAGTTGGAGACGAATTTCCATTTTCTAAGGAAAAATTAAGTCCTGTTCTTGCATATTATGTTGTTAAGAACTCAGATGAAGGTATTAGTGTTGCTGATAGTCTTGTTAAGTTTGCAGGAATGGGACACTCTGCTGTAATTCATTCAGAAAATAAAGAAGTAATTGATAAGTTTTCGAGCACATTGAATACAGGTAGAATAATGGTTAATTCACCAGCAACACATGGAGGAATAGGAGATATTTATAATACAAATATCCCATCTCTTACACTTGGATGTGGAACGTTTGGTGGAAATTCAACAACAGACAATGTATCTTCAGTTAATTTAATAAACATAAAGAGAGTTGCTAAAAGAAGAGTTAATATGCAATGGTTCAAGGTTCCAGAAAAAATCTTCTTTGAGCCAGGTGCTATACAATATCTTGAAAAAATGCCTGATATATCAAGAGCATTTATAGTTACAGATGAAGCAATGGAAAAACTTGGTTATGTTGATAAGATTCTTTATTACTTGAGAAAAAGAGCAAGATATGTTCATTGCGAAATTTTTTCTGAAGTAGAGCCTGATCCTTCTTTTGATACAATTAAAAGAGGAGTATCAGCTATTGAAAACTTTAAACCAGATGTAATTATAGCTTTAGGTGGAGGAAGTGCTATAGATGCAGCAAAGGGAATGTGGCTATTCTATGAAAATCCTGATGCAGATCTTGAAGGTTTAAAACTTAAATTTATGGATATTAGAAAAAGAACATATAAATTTCCAAAACTTGGTAGAAAGTGTAAGATGGTTGCAATTCCAACAACTTCTGGAACTGGTTCGGAGGTTACAGCTTTTGCAGTAATATCAGATAAGGTTAATAATATGAAATATCCTCTTACTGACTATGAACTTACTCCAGACGTTGCAATTGTTGATCCAGAATTAGTTATGAGTTTACCAAAGAAAACTACAGCAGATACTGGTATCGACGTTTTGACACATGCTTTAGAAGCATACGTTTCAGTTATGGCCTCAGATTATACTGATGGACTTGCAGAAAAAGCCATTGAAATTGTATTTGAATATTTGCCACTTGCATATGAAGATGGTACAAATAGATTAGCACGTGAAAAAATGCATAATGCAAGCACAATAGCTGGTATGGCATTCACAAATGCTTTCCTTGGAATAAACCATTCTATAGCACATAAGATAGGTGCTGAATTCCATATTCCACACGGAAAAGCTAATGCAATTATACTTCCATACGTAATAAAATATAATGGAACAGCTCCAACAAAGTTCGTTCCATGGCCAAAATATGAAAGTTATATAGCAGATAAAAGATATGCCGAAATATCAAAAAAACTCGGATTACCAGCATCTACACCTGCAGAGGGAGTTAAGTCTCTAGTTAAAGCAGTACAAGAACTTAACGAAAAAGTTGGAGAAGAAAAATCGCTTAAAGAATTTGGCATAGATGAAGAAGAATTCTTGGCAAAAGTGGATATGCTTGCAGATAAAGCTTTCGGAGATCAATGTACAACAGTTAATCCAAGAGTTCCATTGGTTTCAGAGATAAAACAAATTCTTATAGATGCATACTATGGAAACAAAATTTACTAAAAAGGAGTAATGATATGTATAAGTTTAAAAATCTAATGAGCAATCCAAATAACGTTGTTGTTGAGAAAGTTGAAGGAATGAGAGTAATCGAATATGCAAGAGATATGAGTGTTACACCTTCTACAGCAATGGCAGCATATTTTTCTAATGAGATGAATGTTAGAAAAAGACAACTTTTTATTGAGTTAAAAGATAATTCATATACTGTAAGCGCTGGAGCGATGCAGTGGACGGCAGGAGATGTGACAGTTGAGTCTGGTATAAAAGGTGTAGGCGATTTTATTGGTAAGGCAGCAAAAGGTTTGGCCACAAAAGAAAGTGTTGCAAAACCTGTATATAAAGGAAAAGGCGTTCTTATGCTTGAACCCACATATAAGCATATATTGTTAGAAGATATTAGCACTTGGAATGGCGGAATAGTATTGGACGATGGTTTATTTCTAGCATGTGAGAGTAGTGTAAAACAAAGTGTAACTATGAGATCCAACCTATCATCTGCTGTTCTTGGCAACGAAGGTTTGTTTAACTTAAAACTTGAAGGGGATGGATATGCTGCTTTAGAAAGTTATGTACCAAGATCTGAATTAGTTGAAATTAAACTTGAAAATGATGTATTAAGAGTTGATGGTAATTTTGCAATAGCTTGGTCTGCAACCCTTGATTTTTCAGTGGAGAAATCAGGCAAAACATTACTTGGATCAGGTATTTCTGGAGAAGGATTCGTTAATGTATACAGAGGCACAGGTAAGGTTTTACTTGCTCCAGTTGGACACGAAGCGATGTTAGCTGCTTTGAGATAGTAATAAACATTACAATATTAACTATTTCTTTTCATTTCAATAACATTGCTAGATTTTATTGACAAAAGAAATATTATAATATATTAATAATGTATAAATTAGCTAAAGATGAAAGGATTGGGAAAGATGGAAGAATTAAATGAAAATGTTAGCACCAAAAATAGATTTACAGCAATAATGTTATGCTGGTTTTTAGGTTTTTTCGGAGTACATAGAATGTATGCAGGAAAGGTAGTTACAGGTATTTTGATGTTTTATGGAACAGTAGCTTCAGCTGCAGTATCAGTAGTTAATTTACCACTTGGATTAGCTGGATTTACAATAGTAGGTGCTGCAGTGGTATATGATTTTGCTATATTAGCATTAAAGAAATTCAAAGACTGCTATGGAAAAGAAATGACATCTGATAAAGTAAACTAACATAGTTTTGATTAGCTGGCTTAGGCCAGCTTTTTTATTTTATAGGAAAGTGCTTCGCACTTCCCTATAAAATAAAGCCTTCGGCAATTTTGCACACAAATTTGCTACGCAAATTTGG
>OCVV011358251.1_pt1 | contig 29023 bp, 28 predicted proteins | sample 1539721 | NCBI WGS metagenome assembly OCVV01 (sample SAMN02144230, study PRJEB22623) | gut metagenome | biome: sheep rumen | host: Ovis aries | place: New Zealand | reverse complement strand
TCAATTTCTTTCCTTAACTCTGCACAAATCTCAGCAGGATAGTCTTTTTTATTTATTAAGTAACAACTGTTAATAAGAGAAGAATAATTTTCCAAATCATTTACAATCAATTTTGAGGAATGCTTTTTTAACATTCTTGCAACAATTCCTGAACCGGAAAATAAATCTGCACAAACTAATTTTTTCTTTCCAAGCTTATTTTCTATTTCTTCAACTTCTTTTTCTATTTTCCCTATTAAGCTTCTTTTATTTCCAAGGTAAGTAATAATTTGAGTTGTAAGAAAATCCTTGTTTTCTTCCTTTTCCATTTCTTCAAAATCCATTTTCTATTTTTTGAGAAATGTCATGCTTTGAAATTTTTAAATACTAAAAAATTTTCCGCCCCAGTGGGGCGTGGGCATAACAATTGGTTGTACCGCAGCGGGCTCGACCCGCTGTCGGCTACGAACCTTTGTTATGGCAATTAAATTTCTTATACAGAATTAGCTTTCTTAATTTTTTTTCTTTAAGAAGTATTCTTTATATTTTTGAAGCTACGCTTCTATTATTCTATTTTTTTCAAGCGGCGTAAAGCCGCGTACTATCGCTTCTTCGTCCAAGCCCTAAAGTTCAATTTCATTTTTTAATCGAGCTTGACTCGATTAAAAAATATTCAATAGTTCTTATTTATTTTCTTTTGCGAGTTGAAGCAATATATCCAATTGAACTTGTGCATTACATTTATCTACATATTCTAAAGTCCTATTTCCACCAAGTCGCAATGCTGGCACAAAGGTAAACATCTCATTTATATCAAGAGAACCTTTATTCTTAGCAGCTTTGACAGTCAGTTCTGGTTCAAATAAAAAGTTTTTTATATCCTTATCAAGCAGTAAGTCATTAAAAAAGGATGAAATATTCCATGATAACACTTCAGACTGTGATGTGTGAGGATCGAGATATGCAAAATCATAATCCGTTTCGGATAATTTTCGATAATAAATAATTATTCCGAATGGCGATATTGCTATTGGAATTCTATCGTAAGTAACTGGTCTATTAAACCATTCGCAGAGATTTTGTATATATAAATCAGGATTTATAATTTGTAGTTCACAATCCTTAAACTTATAGAAACCGAATCCGGCTGTTTGCCAAAGTTCAATCAATTCATCAGGAACAAATTCTTTATATTTTTCAACTAATTCATTATCAGGAATCAGACATTTTATAGGTTTATATTTTTTAACAAATTTATTTAAGGAAATATTTTTTAGATTTTTTTCTTCAACTGTATTAGACACTTTTGTTACCTCTTTTATGTTTTTATAATTTGTCTTTTCCTTTTGGGAACAAGATATTAAAAAGACTATAGAAAATAAAATACCACAACTTTTCTTCATGCTTCTTCCCTAAAAAGGGCAGGCCAGTGGCCTGTCGCCATAACTACGCGCTTAAGCGGTGGCGGGCTTGACCCGACATCCGCTTGAAGCACTTGTTATGCGGTTGCTTTCCGACGCGTTGTTTTTTTCACCATCGCATTCCGGTTTCCCAATCCTATTCTTCAAAGCCTATCATATTTAGGAAAAATTTTCTAGGTTTTGCGGACGGCATTTTTGTCTTTCGGATTTTACAAGCGGCACAAAGCCGCGTACAACCGCTACCCTGCTCCGCCCCAAAGTTATATTGATTTTTCAATCGGGCTTGACCCGGTTGAAAAATATTCCTATCACTCTTTCTTGAAAAAGTTTTTCTGAAATAACGGGCAGCTTTTCGTCTTGCAACCTCTACAAGCGGCGTAAAACCGCGTACTACAGCCACCTTGTTTTGCCCTAAAGTTCAATTTCATTTTGAAAAATCTGGCTTGAACAGATTTTTCAAAATATTCCAAATTCTACTTTTGAAAGAAGAAGTTTTTATCCTGTAAAAAAAAATCCAAACACAACCGCTTCTTCGTCCTTGCCATAAAGTTAGATTAATTTTTTCAGCAAGCTCGACTTGCTGAAAAAATATTCCTAATAACACACACTTGATTTCATTTTTTATCGGATACTTCAAAGCAAATCTTCTTTGCCTTTTTATAAAACCTTGTCAAAACAACTTTGTCATTGCAGTCAAGAAAATCAAATGCAAAAGTTATTTTATTTTTATTTAGCAAAGAAATTCTTCCGTCGCTGCCGAAAAAACACGGCAGTTCATCATGCATTTCATCGTCCTCCCCGCCGTCGAAGTCGCCAGTCATCCCGACTGCTAGTTCCATCTTTTGCAGTGCGTGTTTTTTTCCGTTGATTATAATCCTGCATATAACCGTAAAATCATATGAGGAATTGTTATAAAGCGAAACTTCGTCTTTCATTAACTTTTTTGCAAGAAAATCAATGCTCGTTTCATAAGCGTGCACGCCGTCGTCCACCACATCTTCTGAAAACGATTGATTATTATAATAAGTTTGTGTTTGTTGTTGTGAAAAAAGATTTAACGACAACATCAAACAGAAAACAAACATCGAGATAATTTTTTTCTTCATTTTTTCTCCTCCGAAGCGGCTCAGTGAGCCGTCCACATAACAAATATTCTCCGTATCCGCCGTAAATTTTTTAAAGCCGATAAAACTGTCGGCATAAAATCTTTATGACTTATACTAATTTCATATTATATCACAGTTTCCAAATTTTTTGTTGAATTTTATATGAATATGCATAAAATTCCTAAGTAGACTCAAAAATAATTTGACAATGTGCCACTTTTATGATACAATTTCATCATGAGGAAAGAAGATTGTATAATTTATAAGGGAATTTTTTTCCAAATTGAATGGTATTATGACGCCGAAGGAAAAAGCCAACCTTATGATTATTACGAATCTTGTGATTTGACCCAAAAGCGTAAGTTTTTGATGCTTTGTCAGAGAATTGGTGATTTTGGAAAAATAAACGACATCACGAAATTCAGAAATGAAGGAGACGGAATTTTTGCGTTCAAACCTCAGCCAGACCGATATCTTGCTTTCTTCAGAAGAGGCAAAAAAATTATCGTGACGAACGCTTATAGAAAAGCAAGTGATAAGATGCCGCCAAATGAAAAAATTCTAGCCTTAAAAAATATGGAAGATTACCTTAACAGAAATCCTGATATGGAGGAGGAAACGAAATGACTACATTTGAAAAATTCTTTAAAGACAATCCAGAGCAAAAAGAAATCTATGATAAGGAATACAACGATTTTCTTCTCTCCGAATTCATGCTTGAGCAAATGGAAGCGCAGCGCATTTCCGTACGGGAACTTGCGAAGCAAGCTGATGTTTCTCCAACTGTAATACAAAAACTCCGTTCAAAGAATTCCCAAAAAGTAAATCTCACGACTTTTACTTCTGTGCTCCGCTGCCTTGGCTATCGAATTAAGCTTGAAAAAATTCCCGCCTTAAAATGACTTCTTTGCGCTAAGACCTCTCGCCGCCTAATATTCCGTCAAGCGGGCTGACCACGCCTTTCGCGCCGCGGTTTAGGACGTGCGTGTAAATCATTGTCGTGCGGACGTCGCTGTGGCCCAAAAGTTCCTGGACTGTGCGGATGTCATAGCCGTTCTCCAGCATGTGCGTCGCAAAGGAATGCCTAAAGGTGTGGCAGCTGGCGTTTTTGTTGACATGGGCTTCGGCCATGGCTTTTTTCACCGCCTTTTGCAAAAGGCTTTCGTCCATGTGGTGGCGGCCTTGCTGTCCTGTCATCGGATTTTTCCATCTGTTCGCTTGGGGGAACAGCCATTGCCACTTTAACTCTTTTCCAGCGTTTGGGGAGCGGCTTTCGACGTTCGCGGGAACTTGCGCCTTTCCCCAGCCTTCGGCAAGGTCCTTTTCGTGCAAGGCTTTGACGCAATCGATTTGTTTTTTTAGTTGCAAGCTTAGGCTTTGCGGAAGCATAACCCGCCTGTCCTTTCCGCCCTTTCCAGAGCGAACCGTGATTTCGCCCCGGCAAAAATCAATGTCCATGACCCGCAAGCAAAGCGCTTCGTTCAGCCTGATGCCCGTTCCGTACATAAGAAGGGCTGCAAGCCGCTTGCTTCCGTCCATGCGGTTCAAAACCAAAACAACTTCTTCCTTGCTCAACACAGCCGGAACGCGCCTCTTGCTCTTTGCGCGGATCAAGCCCGAAAGGCTTTCCACATCCTCGTTCAAAACAAACCTAAAGTAAAACAAAAGCGCGGCAAGCGCCTGGTTTTGCGTCGAGGCGCTGACGTTTTTCTTTACCGCAAGATGCGACAGAATGCCGTTGATATGCTTTAGGCCAAGCCTCTCGCCGCAATTGCCGTACAAGCGCAAAAAGTCTTTTGTCCAGCGCTCGTAGCATTCCTGCGTGCGCGGACTGTAGCGCTTTGCTTGCAAGATGGTCCTTAGCTTTTGCAAATCGTCTTTTGCGGGCCGCGCTTCTTCCGCCTCTTTGGGAACGCTCGCGGTGAACAATCCCGTTCCGTACAAGCCGCTCAAAAGCGCGTCAAACGATTCCCGCGTGTCGGGAATCAGCCAAACTTTTTCGTCCTCGTTCCACCTTCTTCCTTTTACGGAGCGAACGGCGTCAAGGACCGGGCGCGTAAAGCCCCGGGGAAAAGAAACGGCCGCGCAACGCGGTCCGCCAGAAGTCACTTTTACTATCACGCTTATAAATATAGTGAAAAATCCGCTAGACGGCAAATTCCCTGCGCAGAATATAATCTTATTATTATAAAAACACTTGATTTTATAATATAAATATTATATGATATTATTAAATTCATTACTTATAGGTTATAAAATGAACGCCAGGATAATGCAAATCAAGGCTTTGGACAAAAAAACTTTCTCGCTTTCGGACGCAAAAAATGTCATTCCAAAGGGTTCCAGCTGGATAAATGCAGTTCGAGAGGCAATCGGCATGACCGCTGTTCAACTTGCAAAACGCCTTGGAGTCACACAGCCGCGAGTTGCAAAAATGGAAGCCAACGAAGAAAACTTAAAATTAAGCACAATGAAAAAAGCCGCTAAAGCCATGAACTGCGACTTTGTGTATTATTTCAAGCCAAAATCAACGTTTCAGGATATTGTCAACGTTCAAGCGCAAAAAAAAGCGGAAGAAATAATTCTTGGCGTGAATCTGAACATGGCTTTGGAAAATCAAGATATTGACTCAAAAGAAGCCATAGACGACATGGCGGCGGATTTTATAAACAAGAACACTAAAAGAATTTGGGATTAGGAATATGGATATTTTTGAAGGCGATGACAATTCAACGCCGCTGACTGTGGAAGAGAAAGACGGTTTGAAATTAAAATGGATTACTCTTCGCTCGGAATTAAACGAGGCGGAAGCGCGTAACATTGCCCAAGCGCAAGTATGGCTTTTGTCAAACAAAAACAAAGATGTTTGCGCCGACACATTCCTTCGCGACTTGCATAAAAGAATGTTTGGCGATGTATGGAAATGGGCTGGAACATACAGAACTTCAGAAAGAAACATTGGCGTCGCGCCCTATCAAATTCCGACAAAAATTTTGCAGCTTTTTGATGATGTGAAATTCTGGATAGAAAACAAAACTTATTCAAACATGGAAATCGCTGTACGGCTTCATCACAAGCTTGTACAGATTCATCCGTTCCCAAACGGCAATGGCCGCGTTTGCCGCCTTATGGCAGATCTTCTTCTTGAAAAACTAGAAGGAACAAAACTTTACTGGGGAGACACAAATCTAGCGAATGTTTCAGAAATTCGCAGCGCTTACATTTCCGCCTTGCGAAAAGCGGATGCCGGGGACTATTCGGACTTACTGAAGTTCACGCAATCCGATAAAAACAATCATTCAAAATAATGGGTGACGAAATTCCGCTACCCCGCAACTTCCGCCGCCGCCCTTATCTTCTGTATTCCTTCCAAGACGGCGGCTTTTTTTTGCGGAGTGTAAAAGCGGACTTTTGGCTCAAGTTCTTTTAATAGAGGAACTAGCGCCTTTAGCTTTTCGATGTCCAGCGCGTCGGGGGCAAAGGTGGCCAATATGCCGCTGGTACTTTCGTTCCATTCGATTTTGGCGGAAGGGCAAAGGGCGGCCGCGGCTTCGATGGCGGCGCGGCGGATGTCCTCGTCGCGCAAGACCTTGTCGCGGAAGCGAAACTTTCCCGGAAAATAGCGCCACTCCATTTTACGCCCGCCCTGCTTTTGGCAAGCCCATGCCGTCCGGGCGGTTGGCGTTTTGCGGCTGGTCTTCCAATTGGCGCGCGGCTGCTGGCGCTTTCAAAAAGGGCTTCATCGCCCGCGCCCCGAACATCACCGTGGAGGCGTTGTGCAAAAGGGCGGCCAAAGAAGGCGTTATCGCGCCGAACAAGCTTAGGAACATCAGCGCGGTGTTCACGCCGATTATGTCGCGGTTGTTCAAGTCGATTCGTTCCATCAGCGTGCTTCCCAAGCCGCGTACTTTTAAAAGGCCTTCCAAGCCGCCGCCTTCAGGAAGCGATATGTCAGACGTTTCGCCCGCGATGTCGGCGGCGTTTCCCATCGCGATTCCAACGTCGGCCGCGCTAAGGGCGGGCGCGTCGTTGATTCCGTCGCCGACCATCACGACTTTGCGGCCGGCCTTCTTTTCCTTTTCGATGAACGAAACCTTGTCTTCGGGGAGCGCCCTCGAAAGGTATTGGTCAACGCCGGCGGCGGCCGCAGCGTTCTTGGCCGCGCCCTCGTCGTCGCCGGTAATCATCGCGCATTTTGTTATGCCCGACTTTCGCAGCGCTTGGATAACGCGGGCGGCGTTTTGGCGCAAGGGATCGTTTATGGCAAAGGCGGCTATCAGGCGCTTTTCTTCGGCAAGGTACAAAAGCGACTCGCCGTTTTCAAGCGCGGACTTTTGAATTTTTTCTAGGCCGGCGTCCGCCTGGCATTTTTCGTCGTCAAAAATAAAATGCCGGCTTCCAATCAAAAGGCGCTTCCCGTCAAGGCTTGTGGCGATTCCGTGGGCAACGATGTATTCAACTTTCGCGTGCTCTTCCGGGTGAAGAAGGCCGCGCTCCTTTGCGGCTTGGACAATTGCCGCCGCGATTGGATGGGCAAAGTGCTCCTCTAGGCAGGCTGCAAGCGCCAAAAGCTCGTCGTCCGTTTTTTTGCAAAAGGAATGGATTTTAGAAAGGCGCGGCGAGGCGCAGGTCAGCGTTCCTGTTTTGTCAAAGACAAGCGTGTCGGCCTTTGACGCTTCCTCCAAAAATTTTCCGCCCTTTACGATGATTCCGTTTTCGGCGGCCTCTTTCATCGCGCTCAAGACGGCGATCGGAGCGGAAAGCTTCATCGCGCATGAATAGTCAACCATAAGGGTAGCCATCACTTTACGGACGCTTCCGGTAAAAAGGAATGTCGCGGCCGAAAGAATAAAGTTGCACTTTACAAGCTGGTTTGCCAAGTTTTCGGAACGGACTTGCGAAGACACTTTTAGCCGCTCCGAAGAATCTATCATCGAAAGAATTCCCTGGACTTTTGTTTGGCTTCCGACCGCGCGCGTCTCGACAAAAATCTCGCCTTCCTGCACAAGCGTTCCGGCAAAGACAGAAGAGCCTTGCCACTTTTCAACCGCGAGCGGCTCTCCGGTTATCGCCGCTTGGTTCACAAGGGCCTCGCCGCTTGCGACGGTTCCGTCAACAGGAATCACGCCGCCGCTTCTAACAGCGACCAAGTCGCCTTTTTTTACAAGGCTTATCGGAACAGTTTTTTCGACGCGCTTTTTGTCCGCTCCGATTTCCACAAGCTGGACTTTGTCGTTCTTTGAAAGCAAGCGGTCGGCCAAGTCGCCGTATGATTTTTTCTTGGTGAACTCTTCTATCGCGTCGCCAACGTTCAGCAAAAAATTTATGTTGGAAGCGGTTCCGGCGTCGCCCGCCAAAAGGGAGGCGAGAATCGCGGCGGAATCCAAGACTTCGGAATGAAAGACCTGCCCCGCCGCCACGCGCAAAAGGCCGCGCGCGATTCTTGGACAAAGCGAAACGACGCGCAAAAGCAAGCGAACGTAAAAAGGCAAAAACGCCTTGGCGTAATGGCTTACAGTCATCGCGGCCAAGTTGAACAAAAGGCTTTCTTTTTCTTGCGGCTCTCCGACTTCGTCAAGCAGCTCTTTGTTTTGCAAGTATTTTTCGGACAGCGCCATAAAAAGCGCCTTGATGTGTTTTTCTGAAAGAATGGAAGCGTCGTAATAAATCAAAAATGAGCCGACGCAGTAATTGGCGCTGGCGCTCTTGATTCCTTCCTGCGTGGAAAGAAGCTCGGCGGCCAGCGCCGCCTGCCGCGCGGACACTTGGCCTTTGTCGTAGCCAATCCTTACGCGGCCCGGCAAAGAATGTTTGACCCAAAATTTCATGGCGAATTTTTGGCTGGTCCGTCCGGCTTACGCCTTGACGGAACTTTCGGCCTTTAGGTCCTCAACGTCTTCTTTGAGCGTCTCAAAATATTCTTTTGCGTCTTCCTTTAATTGGGCGCCGCAAGCCAAGGCCTTGGCCGCTCCTTTTTTAAATGTGTCAGTCTGAACAAAGGCCGCCGCGACCGCTCCGGCCGCGACTCCCCACAAAAATTTTTTCCATCCGTCTGTCATTGTTTCCTCCATGTCCGCTAATATTAGCATAGACTAATTTAAATGTCAATCAGATAACGGGAATTTTACGCGGATAACATAGAGGCGGCCCAAGCCTTGCACTTTTGAACGTCGTCGGCTTCGGGCGTAAGGTGGACCATAAGGGGTTCGCCCAAAAGGACGGCACCCTGGCTCTTGATTCTGTCCGCCCAGTCGCGGAGCCACTTGCCGTCGCCCCAATCGTAGGAGCCGAAGATTCCGATTTTCTTTCCAGAAATCGAGCCTTCAATCGCGGCAAAGAATTCCTCAACGCTGTCTTCCAAAACCTCGTCGCCCATCGCGGGGCTTCCCAAAAGCAAAACGTCGCAAGACAATGCGGCGGCCTGGTCCGCTCCGTCGGCGGTCGAGCAAAGGACGTCCGCTCCCTTTTCCTTAAGCGAATCGCAAATGGCGTTGGCCATCGCTTCCGTGTTTCCTGTCGTGCTTGCGTAAATCACAGCAACTTTCATATATGCCTCCAAATATTTTTAAGCCGCCTTGACGGCCTTTTTGCCATAACAAATTATTTCTTTAATCGAAAAGCCCCGCTCAAAAAGGCGCAGGCAGCGCTCCGAACATTCCTTGTAAAGAAGCGAAAGCTTTTTGGCGCTCTCAACGTCGCGGTAGACTTTCCAAGAGCCGCAGTGGGCGAAGCCCCTTCCGCCGCGCCTTTCAAAGTCAATCACGTCCAAAAGCGGGTAGCCCAAAAGAAGCCCCACCTCGTGCGGAAAGCTTGAGCCGCTTTTTATTTTGGAGCAAACTTTTTTTACAAAGTCTTGAACGGATATCGCGCCGCAAGGGCCGCAGTTTGAGTAGCCTTTTTGTAAAAGATATTTTTTTGCGCTTGGGTTTGACAAGATTTTTTGAACCCAATCCGCGTCGTAAAAAATCGCGACAATCCTTTGCCGCCTTCCTTGGACAAAGGCGCTTTGGATTCCAAAAGATTCCAGCGCCGCCGCGCAGTCGCAAAAGTCGCGCTCGCAAAAATCGCTTTGCCTTACGGAAAACAAATTTCCCGCCTTGATTCCGCACAATGCCGGCGCCGCGCACCTTATCAAAGTTTTTGCAAAAACATAGCCCTCGGCACCCTCTTGGTTAGCATTAACTAACTTTTTCATGCCGTTAAATTAGCATATGCTAACAATTTTGTCAAGAGGAGGCAGCGTCCTCAAGGACGCGGTGAAACCGCTCGATTGCCAGCCCGCGTGAGCGGGCAGTTGAATAAACTTCCAAAAGCAAAACGGAGCGATAGCGACGTAAACAACGATTAAGGATTTGCGTTCAAAGGAACGAGCGGCCTACGCTAGCGCCACGTCCAGGACCATCATCAGAGCGAAGCCCGCGGCGAATGTTATCGCGCAAATGTCGGTCTTTTCGTCGCGGACGGCTTGAGGAACAAGTTCCTCGATGACAACGTAAACCATCGCGCCCGCCGCGAAAGAAAGCATGTAGGGCAACAAGGGAAGCAAGAGCGCCGTGAGCAAAATCGTAAGGGCGGCGGCGATTGGCTCAACCGCGCCCGAAAGGGTTCCGAACAAAAAGGCTTTTCCCCTGCCCTTCCCTTCGCTTAAAAGCGGCATCGAAACAATCGCGCCTTCGGGAAAATTTTGGATTGCGATTCCAAGCGCCAGGGCAAAAGAGTCCGCAGCGCTTATCGCCGCCCCTCCGCTCAAAAAGCTTGCCAATGCCACGCCGACGGCCATGCCTTCAGGAATGTTGTGCAAGGTGACCGCAAAGAAAAGCATCGTCGTGCGGCTTATCGACGCGGCGGGGCCTTCGGGCTTTTGCGCCATCGCGTGCAAGTGCGGAGTGATTTTGTCAAGCAAAAACAAAAAGGCGATTCCCGCCGCGAACCCCGCCAAGGCGGGCGCGAAGGCAAGGCGGCCCAAAGAAGCCGACATGTCCATCGCCGGAATCAAAAGCGACCAAACGCTGGCCGCCACCATGACGCCCGCGGCAAAGCCCAAAAGGCCCCGTTCAAGGCTGTCGTTCATCTTGCCTTTTAAAAAGAAAACCGTCGCGGCCCCTAGCGTCGTTCCCAAAAACGGCAGGGCCAGGCCAAAGAAAAGCGCGCTCATAAGCGCATTATAGCGCTGTTCTTTGGCTTTTGCCAGCGTTTTTCATTGAATGCGCAAAACCTGTTGCGCTAATTTTAAATTTTTGCTATAGTTAATGGCTGAAAATACCGAAAGTAAAGGTGGAGAGGAAAAATGGAGAGAAAAAACATGGAAACAAAAAACGTTCTTGTCTCTATGGACAACGATTATTTTGCCGGCTGCATGGACGAGCTTGAAGACTCGCTGGACGAAGGCTGGTCTGTTGTCGACCGCGAGTACGATGAATGCACAAACACTTCGTTTTTGACGCTTGAGCGCGAATTGGTTTGCGCCTAGTCCGAGCGCCATTGCTCATGTAAAAAAAAGGCTGTCCGATTGGACAGCCTTTTTTGTTTACGGCGTAGTTGTAAACTTGCCTTTGTATGTATCCGCGATTTTCACCGCGCCGGCCTTTGTCGGGTGCGGGTCAAACCAAATAGGAATCGTTTGGCCAAAGGTGCTCACCAAGGCGTCAAGGTTGAATTTTTCCGGGTCGGCGTGAATCAACTTTTTGTGCGTGTCTCGAAGCACGGTGTTAATTACAGACGCGACATCGACATATTCCACATAAGGATTCGCGGCGGCTTTGTCAGAAATGTAATCATTCAACTGTCCCAAAAACCCTTCGGCTATGCCGTTTATCGCCACAATCTTTTTTGTCGTCGCTTCATACAAAGGCGTGTATTGAGAATCTGGAATTGGCGGATTTCCTGTAAAATAATGGTATGGGCTGTAAACGGACATTACGTAAACAGTCGCGCCGTTATCGGCCAAGGTTCCAAGAATCGTGTCAAAATTTGCCTTGAACTTTTCCAAGTCGGACTTGAAGGTATCTCTAAACCAGTTCAAGTCCTTCATAAAAATGTTGATGCCCGTGGCGCGTTGCAAGATGTCGTTGGCTCCGATGCAAAGGGTTATGTAATCCGCTTGCCTCACAGCCTCCAAAATCTCGCCTTTTTTTGTGGCAATCTCGGCGTCGCTGTAATTTGGGCCAAGTTTTGCAAGCAAGTCCTTTGTTTGGTCTCCGGTCCTTGCGTAGCTTTGAAGCGTTATGTTGGTAGCCTCAGAGAGATTTCCCTTTAGGACGGCGGGATAAGAAAATTCATTGACATAATTAGGATCGGCGACGCCGCCCTTTCGCCGGTTCATGTATTTTTCATAGGCGGCTATCATGTCCTGCTCCGCCATGTCCTCGTCCTTTGCCTTTCCGCCCATGGGCTTTGGAGCGTAGCCCGCCGCGATGCTGTCGCCAAGAGCCAGCATGTAGTATTTGGCCACGATTACAGTGGCGGCCGCGGTTTTAGTCTCGCCGGACGAGGTCGTCAATGTCGCGGTAAGCGTTCCTTCTCCCTGCGCTCCCGGCTTATAGTACAGCTTGTTTTTTAAGCCGCTAGCGTTGGCCACGGTAAAGAGGTTCGTATTCGAAGACGTCCACGAAACCTCTCCGTCAACGCCCACAAGCTTGGCCTCAACCTCGTCGCAAACGTCTTTGTTGCAAAGATAAATATATTTTTCGCTTAAGAAAAAACCCTTTACGGTTACGTCAAAGCGGCCCGTCACAGGAAGGCTTCCGCCAACGCCTGAGTCTTCGTCGCTTGCGGTTGCGGTAATCACAGCCTCGCCAGGCGCGACAGCCGTTACGTTTCCGTTTTGGTCAACGGTTGCGACGCTATCGTCCGACGAAGCCCAAGTAATTGTCGATATCGAGTCAGGCGGATTTGTCTTTGCCGTAAGCCTGATTTTCTTTCCGGGGTCAATCGGCTCGGAGTTGCCCGATATTTCCACCGACGCGGCCTTTGCCGAAACCTTGATTGTGATGGTTTTCTTTACGTAGCCGGATTGGGCGTAAATTGTAAACGCGCCCTGCCTTTTTGGCTTAAACTTTACAAGCCACGAGCCCTCGATTTCCTCCGGATCCTCCACAAAAGAAACCACGTCGGTTTCGGCCCATACTTTTACCTGGGCGGTCGCCGGCGAAAAGCTTGCGTTTACGGCGGCCAAGGGTTCGGCAACGCTCACATCCGCGTCCGCAAAGAGCTCCAAGCCGGCCGCGACATCGGCCGAATTGGGGTTCAACACTCTTTGCTGGAAGTTGTTTATAGATTGGGACGGACTGTTCGCTCCAGAGTCGCATCCAGCGAGCGCAATTCCGCCCAAAACAAAAGCGGCGGCAAACAGAGCTGAAAATAATCTTTTCATGCCTTACTCCATCCACTCCAAGCTAATATTCAATATGACTCCGCCATACTCATATCTAAAAGGAGAATCCGAGCTGCACTTAGAATGGTACGTTTCAAAGTCCACCTTTTTTCCGGGGTTAAGGACTTGGACAAAAGTCCAGTAAGAGGGATACTGGAACTTGGGAGCCTTTGTTTCAAACGGATCGGTTCCCGGCACGTACCTAGAGTCTTTCGACGCGTAGTGGTTGCATTCGCCTCGGACGGTCCATATTTGCGTGGACTTATCGTACTTAAAGGTTGTGTCGCTCAATACTAGCGGCTCGTTGGCTCCGGCCGCCGTGTCGTAGTAAATGCGCTTTTTCATGCGGATTTCCTGGTCCTCAAACTGGTCAAACTCATAGACAAAAGTCTTGGGCGTGCAGTCGTACTGGTATTTTTTTCCGTAGCGGCACTGGTCGTCGTTAAAGTTGACCCAATTGTAGCGGCCCATGTTGAGCGACATCGAAAGGTCTTCCTTAAGCTCGCTAAGCTTTCCGTTATTGAAAACCTCGCCGTTTTTGTTGGCCATTTGGAACGACCAGAAGTATTCGGGTTTGCTGTTGAACGCGTTGGGGTCCCAGGCAAGGCGCATCCAGTTAAGGTAAACCTTTACCTTGCCCTTTCGCGCAAGGCCTACGTTCACAGGGTCCTTGTAGAAAATCCTGTTGCAGCAAAAGCCGTCCTCGTTTTTAGACCAGGCGTAAAGGGCGACCTTGTAAGCGTTCTTTTGAATGAATCCCGCAACGGAGAAGCGGCCGGCCTTCATCTTGTCCTTGTCCACCTTAAGCAAAAAGTCTTTTCCGGGCTTTGCGGAACTTATGTCAATCGCGTTGGCTACGTCAGTGTCGTTAAGGCTTTCCGGCACCTTTGTCGTTGACGCTGCAAAAATGTATTGCGTTTCGGGGAGCCGGCTGTCTATATAAGAGTCAAAGGCCATGTCAAGGTTAAGGTAAGAGTCCTTGGGAACGGTTGTGCATGAAACGTTGGCCATGTCCTTAAAGGGGGACTCTACCGGCAGCTTGTAAATCGTGCTTGTGGTTTTGTCGGGAGCGGTTACCTTTATGTAAAGGTAAGTCTTCTTTCGCTTTAAGGAAATGCCGCTGGCCGGAATCGCGGCGTAGTCGCTTTCTTGCGGCATGGCAGGCTCGGAATTTCCCAAGGCTTCCTTTATCGCGTATTTCATTGTGGACGACACAAGCTTTGGCTTGGGGTCAATCCAAATTTTATCCGAAGCGACGGCCTTGATTGAAGCGATCGTGGCGACGCCGCCGGAAGCCTGCGGAATTTTTTCAACGTTTTTGGGCTTTTGCGAAAGCCCAAAGGTGTACGCAAGCGAGCGCAGGCTTGAGTCGGTAAGGTCGCGGGGAATGATTGGATTGGGATCCTCGCCATCGGGCCAGTCGTCGCCGTCAGTGTCGGCGCTGTTGGGCCGCGTCATGATTTTACTGCCGAGCAAGGTACTGTGAGTTCCGCTTGGAGTTCTGTAGCGGGTGCTTGTGATTTTTTCCGAGGGAACCCAGCCAAAAATTTCTTCCTTGTCGCTTACGCCGTCCTTGTCAGAGTCGGCGCTGCTGTCGGAAGATCCCGATGCTTTTTCTATGCGCAGGGGAACGCCGTCACGGTCCGCGTCAATGTCGTAGAAAATCGAGAACATTGTTTTTGAGGCCACTGTAATGTCGTCCAAATCCTTGTCGCCGTCAGAATCGGGGCCGCAAATTTTTCTCCTAGCCTCGCCAGTGTCATCCGTGTAAAAGTAGTCCACATACCAGGCGCCGTCCTTTTTGGACGCGGCGTTTTTTAGGCCGTATACGCTTACAAGCTTTCCGTCCTCTATCTCAAAGTTGCCCTCGCCCACGCAAATCTTCAAGACGTCCTCAAGATATAAATCCTCGTAAACGTTTATCGTGGCGCCGGTGTTTTCCATCTTGGGCTTGAATTTGACGGACACGTTGTATGACTCAGTCTTTCTGTTGTAAGACGGGCCGTAGTCTATGTTGACCGCGGTCGTAAGCTGGGCGGAATTTGTGTATTCGTCGGTAAAGTCGCTGGACCTCTTTTGGCCGTCCTTTATGCTGATAGAATAGCCGGCGACGCCAACGTCAAAGGCGCTTGTGTTTCGCATAAGGTCCTCAAACTGCTGGGGCGTAAGCGAAAGCTCGTAGTTCATGATTCCCGACTCCGAATGCGGCTGCAAGGTCATCGCCACAGAGGAGCTTGTCTTCATCGAGCCAAGCGGCAGCTGAATCGGCTTTCTGCTGTTGTCAGGCCCCGTAAAGGCGCTTGTTTGCTTTCTAAAGGCTTCGACAGCCACGTTGTTGACGGTGTAGGCAAGGTCGCTGGGGTTGGAGAATTTGAGCGCGACTTTAACGTTTCCGCCAGTGACAGTGCGCGACTCGTTTGTCGTGTTGACCTTGCCGTTGGCCACGGCCCTGGAATAAGTTTCGGACTCGCCCTTGGAATAAGAATAGGTGTCGGTGAAAGTCCAAGTCTTTTTAAAGCCTAGGGTTCCGCTGACGCTCCAACCAGGGAATTGGCCCGCCCAAGTGTAGCCTGCGGTGCCGCTCACGTTCAGCTCGTAGGCCGACGCGTAGGCGTTTGAAGTTGTGGTGTTTGAGTTGTGGCCAAAGGTTCCGGTCTCGGTCCTTGTGACGCTGTCGCTGACAGTCTTTCCGTTTGTGCTTGTGTATGTGTACGTAAAATAGGGAACGGAAGTCATCGTCACAATCAGCTTGGGCAGGTCGGAAATCAAGGGGTTGAATGTGTTTGTCTGCCTGTTGAACATCGTAAGCTCGGTCCTGTCGTCCCAGCCGTCGCCGTCGCTGTCGCGGCTCCAAGGGCTTGTGATCGTCACATAGGTTTCTTCCCAGTCGTAAAGGCCGTCCTTGTCGGAATCAGTTGTGTCAACGTAGTCCTTCCATTCGCCGTAATTTTTTGTAAGGAAGGCGTTGTTGTCCTTGCAAAGCTTCATGATCGCGGCCTGGTACTCCGCCCTCTTTGTCTCGTCGGTGACAGTGCTGTTGACGACGGGAATTGTTTTGTTGGCAAAATCCGCCCAAACCGAATTAAGGGTCATGTCTTCTTCGGCGACGCGCTCGGCGCCGGACTCATAGCCCTTGTCGGGAACGGCCGCGCCTTCCGACATAGCCCAGCCCAAGAAGATTTGATTATTAATCTTTCCGATATCGTCCATATAGGCTGAGTCTAGGAGCTTAAAGGACTTTCCCTTGACAGGCTCAACAACTATTTCGCCGCCAGCGAAATGAGAGTCCTTATAAGTCACCTTGACTGTCTCGATCCACTTTGAATAAAACGTGAGGTTCTCGCTAGTTCCCGCAGGAATCAAAACGGCCCGCTCGCCAGAAAAGTCCGCGTTCTTGTACCAGCCGTCAAAAAGATATCCGTTCTTTTCTACATAGCTGTAGGGTTTCATGCGTTTGGCTTTTTCCGCATTCCATTTGCTATGGTCTTCGGTTTGGTCTTCAATTTCTTTTTCCACCGCTTCAGCTATTTTTTGAGCAATTGAATCATATTCGCTCTTAGACACAGGAAGGATAATCTCGTCTGAATTGCGGGTGAAAGTCAATGGCAAAGACGCCGGCTGTGGCGTTACAGTAGCATCGCCGTCCTTAAGCTCTATGTGGTAAAGGCTTCCGACGCTTTCGATTGTCTTTTCGGAGGCGCTTTCAAGTCCGCCTGCGACAATCGCGTATTCCCTCCAATAGCCGACGCAGTTTGTCCACCAATTGCTGGCGTCGTCCGCCTTGCGCTCGGCGTCGTCAGAATAAAAGAGGAATGTCAAGCGGTAAACGCCGGCGGGCACATTTTCCGAGCCGGTGTCAAAGACGTATTTATTGTCGGCGGCAGGGAAATTGATTTTGGTCATCGTCGTTTCGCGCTCGTCGTCGCCCGCATCCTGCTCGCACAAAACGTAAAGGCCTTTTATGTCGACCTTTTCCAAGGCATTGTCATAGTTTAGCGTAACCTTGATTTTACCGTTTCCGGCCATGACTATGTCCGCCACTCCCAGCCTAAACGAGACAAGCTTTATCACGCCGTTGGCCACCGAAATTTTTTGGACGCTGGACTCGTAGGCATTGACACCGCCCTTTGAAGCGCGCAAATAAAGGTCCCAGTCGCCGGCGGTCAATTCAATCGAAGCGTCAGACATTTTTGAGTAAGCGCTTTTTGTCACAACAGTTCCGCTGTCGTTAAAGTCAGAAGTCCAAGCGCCCAAAATGTCAAATAATTCCGCTCCGTCCTTTTTTCCCTTTAGGACAATGTAATCAAATTCGCTCTTGTTTGTAAGCGAAGGCAAAGCCGTGCGCGAATCGTTGTCCGCTATTCTTATTGAAAGGTAGGACTTTCCGTCGGCGGAAGCGCGCTCTACAGCGCCATCCTGCTCGGAAAAGGAATTCTGGCCTCCGCCAAGGTTGCTGCAAGAAGCGATCAAAAGACAAATCGCGGCCGTATATAAAACAAACAATCTCTTTTTCATAAGCCTCTCCTAAAACTCCCGCGTTAAGTCAATGTAATAAAACAGTCCGTTAGCGCTTGCAGGACGCGCGTAAACCTCTATGTGAATCGCACAGCCCTTGGGAAGGTCGTTCACGCTCTCTACGGCAAGCGTTCCGCCTTGCGCCGTAACTCCGTTGTACATATCCGCCGACTTGTTGTCCAAATACCATTCAAATTCAAGGCTGTCGGACGAAGAGTAAGCGGGGTTGTTGACGGAGGCCAAGAAGTAAAGGGTTCCCCTTGCCTCTCCGACTTTTACAATCATGTCATCGTTTACTATGTCGTAGTCTTCAAAAGTCATTTTCGCCACAGGCGGAATTTTCGACACGTCCGTTCCGATGTTCTCGGGAAAAATCTCAATGACTTTTGGATCCGATTCCTCTAGATAGCCGTCGTCAAAAATCTCTCCCACAGCGGATTTTCTGAGTTGACAATGCTGTAGTCAAACATAATCTCGGCGTCTTCAAAGCTTACGCAGCCTCTCTTGATGTTTTCGATATCGGTGGAAAGCTCTGGGATTTCGTCGTCGCTGAGTGTTTGCTTGACTACGATGTATTTGGTGTAGACCATGCTTGAGTAGCCGGGCTTTGTGACGAGCATAGTGTAGTCGCCGGAATCGTCGGCAAAGGCCTTTTCCACCGTTCTTGCGTAATAAACGTCGTCGCAGTCTTCGCTGGCGTAGCGAATGTCGGCAAAGGCCACCTCCGCGTCGGAAAGATCTAGAACGTCTTCTCCAGACATGACCGACGTAAGCTCCAAGTCTTCGGACCTCAAGGCGTCGCCGACATCGCAATTGTCAACGCACTCGACGACGGCATTGTCCAACGTTCCAAGGATTTTTTCGGACTGGACTTTGCATTCGGTGTCTTTGTAGGTGATTACGGCTTCGATGACCATGTCTTTGTCGTAAGCTTCGTCGTAGATGTAATAAGACGCGCCAAAATTAAAGATTTCCTCTTCGCCGGAACCGTCGGCTTCCTTTCGGTACCAACTGTACAGCAAGGGCTTAAGCTCGTCGTCGTCGCCGTTTGTGATAATCTCGCCGTCTTCGCCCTCAATCCACGCGGCAAAGGCTCCGTTGATAAAGGACATTTTGGCCGTGTACGGAAATTCCGGCGGAACGGGAGCCGGACTCCCTCCTCCGCTAGAGTTAGCGCAAGTAGCGCATAAAAAAAGCGCCAATATAACGGCGCCAATAAAAAATAGTTTCTTCATGGCAGAACCCTCTCCAAAAATAAATACCAGCCCCTACCACTTTTTTTCTTTCTTTTTATTATAACATATCATTATCGAAAAGTCAATTTTTTTCGCCTAACGGCGGTATTGAAAGGCATCTGCATTTTCACTATAATTCTTGACTATGAGTAAAATTCAAATGAAAAACCCGATCGCCGAACTTGACGGCGATGAAATGACCCGCGTTCTTTGGGCTGTCATAAAAGACAAGCTTCTTCTTCCCTTTGTTGACTTAAAGACTGAATACTACGACTTGGGCCTAAAAGCCCGCGACGACTCGGACGACAAAATCACTTACGAAGCCGCCGCCGCCATCAAGCGCCTGGGAGTGGGCGTAAAGTGCGCCACAATCACAAGCAACGCCGCGCGCGTTAAGGAATACAACTTAAAGCAGCTTACCCCTTCCCCCAACGGCATCATCCGCGGCGAGTTGGACGGAACGGTTTTCCGCGCCCCGATTTTCGTCAAGAACGTCCACTGCAACGTGAAAAGCTGGACAAAGCCGATAATCCTTGGCCGCCACGCTTACGGCGACGTTTACAAAAACTGCGAGATAAAGACCCCCTGCGCCGGCAAGGCGGAATTGGTCTTCACAGGTTCCGACGGAAAGGAAATCCGAAAGCTAATCAAGGAAATGCCCGGGCCCGGAATCATCCAGGGAATCCACAACCTTGACTCTTCAATAGAAAACTTCGCGCGCTGCTGCTTTATGTACGCGCTTGACCAAAAGATCAGCGTCTGGTTCGCCACAAAGGACACGATCAGCAAAACTTACGACGGAAACTTCAAGGAAATTTTCCAGCGCGTTTTTGACGCGGAATTCAAGGCCAAGTTTGACGCGGCCGGAATCGAATACTTTTACACGCTGATTGACGACGCGGTGGCACGCATAATGAAGTGCGACGGCGGAATCTTGTGGGCTTGCAAAAACTACGACGGCGACGTGATGAGCGACATGATTGCCTCAGCCTGCGGAAGCCTTGCGATGATGACAAGCGTTTTGGTAAGCCCCACCGGCGAGTTTGAGTACGAGGCCAGCCACGGAACCGTGCAAAAGCACTACTACCGCTGGCAAAAGGGCGAAAAGACTTCGACCAACCCGGTCGCCTTGATTTTCGCCTGGACCGGAGCGCTCGCAAAAAGAGCCGAAAAGGACGACACGCCCGAGCTTGCCGCCTTTGCCAAAAAACTGGAAGAAGCCACCCTTGGCGTAATCGAGGACGGCGTCATGACCGGCGACCTTGCCCGCCTAGCCTCCCCCGCCGCCAAAGAGATTGTCGATTCGTGGGAGTTCATCGACGAGATTGCAAGCAGGCTCAACTAGTTTGCGAGTTGCGCAAGCAACTCGGTAGTGAGCGCAGCGAACGAAGCAGTTTATATATAGGATTGCGGAACGGTTGAATTAGGACAAGACTGTTCGCAAGACTAAAAAGCCGCCGCGCCAAAAACGGTCGCAAGACCAAAAGGCGGGCGGCTTTTTTGCGCCTAAAAAAAATTACTTCTCCTCTGAAATTGCTTTTGAAATCAGAAAATCTATCGCTTCGTTTTGAATTGATTTTGTTTCCACATCAAAACGAATTCCATCTTTTCCTAAAAAAGATATTTTATCATCTCCAACTTTTTTCCAAGAAAAAATATCGTTCCATTCGATAAAGGAGCCGAATATCATCCCATTTTCATAAAAACCATTATACTTTGAATAGTTTTCAGCCAAAATCGAATCCAATAATGCCGTCATAAAAAACAGGTTAAGGAGTAAACCGAGCGGCCTTTTCACCAATATCGAGTAAACCGTGATTAAACAAATAGCTGTCGATGAATATATATAAAAGAATTTTCCCATTCTTTTTCCAGCGTCAATTTCCAAAACCTTTCTTCCAAGTTTTTTTATTTGCCGTTTTACACCTAGAAATTTTACAAAACTTACAATACATCTTGCCGAGGGAATCAAAAAGAATCTTCCAACAAAAAAAGCGAATATTAAAAAAAATACAATCACTTTCAAATCAGATTTCAATTTTTATCCACCCCTTGGATTATGATTTTATTTATAATATACTCAATCTCGTCCATACATTTATTCATATTTATATTGAAACAAATCACTGCGCCCATATACATTAAGCCGAAAAATATAGGAAAAATCATCCACTCCTTACAAAGAGACGATGACGCAAGAAGGGCAACAAGGATATAAATAAGCCATGTCCATGCGCTAAGCAATTCATTCTTAAAAAGAATTTCCAAACTGCAATGCTTTTCATCGCCTTTTACGCAGCATGAAAAACTTTGAAACGGCCGGCTGTCAGCCCCAAAACCATTCAGATTAAGATGAAAAACCCCGTCTTTAAAATCGCCGCGAAAAATCCTTTTAGGGTCCTCGCTAAAAAAGCCCTTTGGATTTTCTATATTTTCAAAAATTGCCTCCGTCATTTTTTTTGCGGGGCAATTCACATCAAGAGAAATTTGTTTTTTTGCAAGCAAAGTAAAATACACTCCTCGCTCCTAATATTTCAGTTCCAAAATTATCATAAGCAAAAACATAACAGAAGCAGACACATCAATTATTACTCCAAATATAAAGGAGCCAGGGTCGTCATAATACGAAACCTCTCCTTTGAAACGAACATAGACTTTCTTTTTTAAGATCATAGTTGGATAAAAACAAAGCGCATAGGCAAACCACAAAAGAATAACATGCAAAAGTTTTTTTTCTCGAAGAAAAATATAAGCAAAAAAGGCCGCAATAAAACACACGCAACCAATCACGTTCATAGCCGAACAAACTTTGTCTTTCCAGCCAATATCTTCCCCATGAATAGAATAAATTCTTTTTTTGAACATAGACACAAGACAAAACAACAATAATAAAAAGAAGACAACAGCCGGAAGAATATACCTATCTATAAAAGATTTTCTCTCGGAATACGGAATCACATAATTGTTTTCACCGATAATGATTGGGATTTTATCTCCAATCCTATATTTTGCGGAAAAATAGTCGCCGATTGATTCTGACAATCTTTTTTTTACATAAAACTTTCCAATTTCCGTCTCTCCGTCAATCTCATAACTAACTTCTATACGATATTTTTTATTATCATATTTTGAGACCTTTTTTATCACTCCAATTAAATGCTTTCCGTCCCTTTCCATTATAAAATGATTATAAATAGATTTTATGTTTGAATATAAGCCAAAGGAACAAACACAAACAAAGACTAAAAACATTAAAAACGTTTCCACGCCTTGCAAATAAAACTTTTTTTCGTTCATAATAAACTCACAAAATAAGTTCTACAACTCGCGGGCAACGCCGTTTTCAAAATAGTAAATGTTTTCCAGCTTAAAGCCCCAGCGGCCGCCCGCCGCCCGAATGTGCGGCTCAAAAGTAAAGAGCGTGTCCTGGCCCAGCGCGGCGGAGTTTCCTTTTTCAAAATAAAGCCTGTCGTTTTTGTCAACCTCAATCGTGTGGCCTACGTTTCCCAAGAAATCCAGGTTTTCAAAACCGAGCGACTTTATAAGCGCGTTCATTTCCAAAAAAATTTCTTCAAAAGTTTTTCCTGGAGCGGCCGCCTTTATAAAACTGTCGTGCAAAAGCCGCTCGGCTTTTAGGCCTTGCAAAAAACCCGCGCTTTTTATTTCGGCCTCTTCCCGGACGCAGCTGTCTTCAACGACAAAGGAACGCGAGCAGTCGCCCCAAGTCTGGCCGACCAGCGGCGAAAGGTCTATCGTCACAAGGTTTTCGCTTCCGACTTTTTCGTCGGAAGGAACGTAGTCCTTTCCGGAAATCGAAAGGCAGCTGCGGCTTCCAAGCAAGACCAAGGCCGGGCACTCGTAGTACCAAGTCTTTTCCGCTCCCCGCTCCTTCATAAGAGACGCGCAACGCTCCGCGATTTCCTTTTCCGACCGTTCCGCCGTGATAAAAGGCTTAATATCCTGCAAAACGCTTTTTGCGATCGCCTGAACTTTTTTGTATTCGTTTATGTTGGGGCGCATGACGGGGCTCCTAAATTAAAGCAAAAAAAACGATGATTGGTAAATTCTTATGCAGGTATTTTTCTACATCTGCGCAATTGGGCAACCATTCATTCTTGCCCAACGAATGACTCCGTTAAGTCTTGTTTGATATCCTTTGCCAGCGGACTTAAGCCATTCAAGATTATCTTTATCAATATTTGTCGATATTTTCTCTTTTTTGATTTTTAAAGCATTTGCATAATAAAACTGGCCGTTTGAAAGAGTATTTTCCGGTATATCAGATGTATCAATTTCCGACTCTTTCATCTTTGCCAATTTTGAAACTCCTTTTTTCTGTTCTTCGGTAAGCGGCGGAAAATCAATAAATTTATAAGTTCTTGGCATTTTGTTCATATTTTAAAACCTCCTTTACTCTTTTTGCGATATGAAATTTCGTTGGTCATAGGCTCGCGCAGTCTATTCCTCGGCCAGTAAATCAATCATATCACACGATTGCTTTTCTTTATAAAAATTAATCTTTTTATAAATCCAAACATCGTTTTCTTTTTCGGCGTCCACGTAAACAACAGAAATTCCGTTCTGTCCTTTTATTTTATAAGAAAAATACGCGCTTCCCATTCCGTTCGCATTTGATTTTAATGAACCGCTTATCATTCCCGTTTGGCGGTAATCTTGGCCTAAATATTCTTGTATGATTGGATTGCTTTCGATCAATTCCAAAGAATGCTTGTACGGCTCGCAACTCTTAAATGACGCGGCTACAGAAAACATAGTCACAAAAACAAAACAAAGCATTATTCCGACAACAATGCAAACAGCCGCTCCCGTCTTCCTATTTCGCTTTTTCTTTTCTTCTTGAATTTCTTCCTTTGTTTTTGCGGAGAATGTTGTTTCTGTGGCGCAGTAAGGGCAAACTCTTGAATCGGCCGGAATTTTTTTCTTGCACTTTTCGCACACTTGCAAAGGCTTAAGTATCAACATAATAATAAAAACCCACCAGCCAACGCCGGGCCAAATCCCAAGCCAAAACCAATGGGGCGAACGGTTCTTTTTTCTTGCCACGACCACGCCAAAAACAACCGGAACGATCCACACAAAAACCAAAATCAACAACGAGGCGATTCCGCCGCTCGCTTTTTTCACCATATTTTGCCACCTTTGACAAAGAAAAAAAACTATTTATTTTCCTTTAATCTTTTAACTTCTGAACACAACTCTTTTATGTCGTAGCTTGAGCTCTTGGGAACGATAACTACCCTTGCAGGGCTTATCCATATTAACAGCGCGGATTTTAGAAGCGCAATTTTGTAAATACCTTTGTATTTGACTTTTAATGAACTAAACGGCGTTATTTCCTCAAAATCTTGCTCATGAAAATTTATTGTCGTTTCCGCTTTTAATATTGGATCGCGATTGAAAATAAAAGCGCTGTAAAACGTCATAAAGAAATAATAGAAAATAAATAATCCGACTGTTATCGCAAAAACAATCAGAAGAATCGCGACAATGTATGACCAAACAGGATTTTTTATTAATAGGGAAATTTGCGGAATCATTAACGCCGCATAACAAACAACAAAAATTTTCCTATTGAATATTTTTGAAAGCAAACATTTTTTGTAATCGCTTTTTGCCAATTTAAAGTTTATTGTTTTTTCCATATTTATTTCTACTAGTCTGCCGCGTCTTTTAACACGCCGCCAAAAGACTTTAGGTAGTCGATGAAGCTTGCGTAGGAAAGCAAAACGCAAACGGCAAAGACGCAGTTCCCCGCGACCTTAAAGGCGGCCATGTCGGTTCCCAAAGAGGCGGCAAGGCCCGACAAGGCCAAAAAGTTTTGGACAAGAACGATAAAGCAGCCGGCCACGTAGAAAACGGTTTTTATCTTGCCGCCTTTTTTGGCCGCGATTGCCGTTCCGCTTTTGGCCGCGACCATGCGCAAAAAGTTTTGGCTGAACTCGCGGTACAAAATCAAGACGAACAAGGCAGGATGCATGTAGCCTGTAAAGACAAAGCAAGTGAACATTGAAAGGTGCAAGAAAACGTCGGCGAAGGGATCGAACATTTTTCCAAAGTCGCTGACCTCGCCGTGAGCGCGCGCGAAGCTTCCGTCAAAGTAGTCGGTGATTTCCGCCGCCGCCAAAAGAGGAATCATAGCCGCGGACAAAAGAAGGCTCGCGGCCGCGCCTTCAGCAAGGCCCAGCCAGCGCGGCAAAAAGTAAAGTACAAAAAGAATGGGAGCGGCGATTATTCGCGCGAGAGTGAACTTGTTCGATGTTTTCATAATAGTAGAATAGCGCTAACAAAGAATTTTCGCAAGACCAAAAAGCGCCGAGGGCTTAAAAGGCGGGTCCCAGCGACGAAAAAAAACATTGGTTCCCCCCGTCCTTGCGTCGCTGCGCTCCGCTTTGGATAGGAAAATATCCACTTGCGCTCTCACGAGCGCTGCCAATCGCTAGCTGGCTTGCTGACGGGGCCCCCACCAAGTTTTTTTTCTGCGTCCCGCCTTTTAAGCCCTCGGCTTGTTGGCATCCCTAAAATTACATTCTACAATTTTACGTAGGTTTTTCCCTCGCCGCCGTCTTCGGCGGGCGCGAACGAAAAGTCTTGGACGGCGGGCGCGGCCTTTAGGTACTTTTGGACGGCTTCCTTTAGAGCGCCGGTTCCTTTTCCGTGAATGACGCTAAAATGGTCCAAGCCGTTAAGGACGCACAAATCGATTTGGCGCTCAAGCGCCTTTACAGCCTCGTCGGCGCGAAGCCCAAGCAAGCGAAGCTCGTAGGCGGGCCTTTCCATTTGGCCGGCCGCGCCCGATTTTGGCCTTGAACCTGTTTCCGAACCGGCCACGACGTATTGCCAGGAGGGAATCGCTTTGGCGGCGGTATTTTGGTCAAGCCGCAAGTCTTTTTCTTTAGCCTTGATTTTTAGCGAGCCAAACTGCACAAGCCATTCGCCGCCCTTTTCCTTTCTAAGCAGCACGCCTTCGGCTCCGGTGGCCAAAGAGTGAACCTTGGCGCCTTCCTCAAATTTTTTGGCCGCCTCCTCAACGGTTTCGCGCCGGGCAAGCGTTGGAGTCGCGGTCTTAAGGGCGTCGGAATTTTTAGTCCGTCCTTTTTTTATTTTGTTGCTCTTGTGGGAATTCTTTTTCTTTTCAAATTTTTCTTCGTCGCGCAAGAGGTTCTCTTCTTCCGCCTGCAAAATGCCGGAGTGAACTTTTTCCGCCGCGGCAAGGTCTTCCTTAAACTGCTTTGCGGCCAAAGTTTTTTCGCGCGTAACCTCGCCTTCCTTTAGCTCACGAATAAGGTTTTCAAGCTTGCGGCGTGACTCGCGCAAAAAGGCGGCCTCTTCCTTTGACTGCGCGGCCTTAAAGTCGTGCTCGCGGCGGCGAAGCTTTATTTCCTTTTCCTCGTTTTTAAGCGCCCGCTCGTCCAACTTTTCCTCGCGCTCCAACTGTTCCTGCATAAGGCGGTCAAGCTCCAAGTGCTTTTGGTTAAGGCCCTTGATAAGGGCGCTCACGTCCGCCGCCTGGCTTTGGATGTAGCCGCGCGCCTTTCGCACAAGCTCCGCCGCCATTCCGGAACGCTCGGCGATTTCAAGCGCGTGGCTTTCGCCGGGGATTCCCATGACCAAGCGGTAAGTAGGCTTTAACGCGTCCATGTCAAACTCTACGCTGGCGTTTGAGCAAACGGGATTTGTCCAGCCGTAATTTTTTAAAACGCCGTGGTGGGTCGTGACAAGCACAAAGGAGCCGCGGTCGATCAAGCTGTCAAGCGCGGCCATCGCTATGGCGCTTCCTTCAAGCGGATCGGTTCCGCTTCCAAGCTCGTCAAGAAGCACAAGGCTTTTTCTCGTCGCCTGGCTCAAGGCCAGCGCTATGTTTTTCATATGAGCGCTAAAGGTTGAAAGCGAGGCGTCGATTGACTGCTCGTCGCCGATGTCCGCGTAAACCGCGTCAAAGCAAGGAAGGCGGCTTCCCTCGGCGGCGGGAATCGGAAAGCCCGCCTGGTTCAGCATGCAAAAAAGCGCGAAGGTTTTTATGGCGACGGTTTTTCCGCCGGTGTTTGCGCCTGTGATTATAAGAACGCGCTTTCCGTCCATAAAGCGAATGTCAATCGGAACGGCCTTGTCCTTTAGCAAGGGATGGCGGGCTTGCAAGAGCAAGGGCGGCTCGCCATCGGACGCGGAAAGCGCGTATGTGGAATCACTTTCGGCTCCCCAGCGCGCGGCCGCCTGCGTCGCGTCCAAGCGGACCATTACCGGAAGCGCTTCCTCAAATGCGGCGGCGCTTTCCATCAGGCGGGCGGTCGCCTCTTCCAAGATTTTTCGGACGGCGCTCTCAAGCTCGTACTCTTTTTGCACCAAGTCGTTGTTAAGGCGCACCGCCTCTTCCGGCTCGATGAAAACCGTCTGGCCGCTGTTTGAAAGCTCGTGGATGATTCCCTTCACCTTTGAGCGCTCGCCTGTCTTTACCGCAAGCACTTGCCTGTCGTTCCTTACGACCGGGAGCGTTGACTCCAAGCTGCGCGCGAGGGCCGGGTCGGAAAGCAATTTTTTAAAGGCGCCCTCAATCTCGCGGCGAATGGCCTGCATCGCGGACTTTATTTCCCTAAGCTCGCGCAAGTCCTTTAATGAGCCGTCCTTGTCAACGACCTTGAAAATTTCTTCCTCCGCGGCGGAAAGGTTCGGGATTTTTTGCGCGAGCGCGTCAAGGTTTTTCAAGCCCAGCTCTTCTTTTGAGCCAGCGATTTTTTCCTTAACTTCGCGCGCGTGTTGGCAAAAAAGGCCCAGCGCGTAAAGCTCTTGGACTTCCAAGCGCGCTCCGGCCGTTTTTAGGATTGAAAAAAGCGGCGCGACGGGCGGCCACGCCTTTAAGGATATGTCGCGCGAGCTTGAAAAGCAAACGCTCCACTCGCGGCTAAGATTTTTTAGGCTTTCATATTCGCTTGGATTTGAAAGAGGCTCGCGCTCCAAAAGGCTTTCCTTGCCTTCCTCGCTTTTGCAAAGGCCGGCTATTTGGTCGCGCATTCTATAGTAGTCAAGTTCGGTTAAAGTTTTTTTGTCCATAATTTTTTTGTTTGCGGCAGGGCCGCGCTTTTTGGTCTTACAAACAATCGCCGCGCTTTTTGGCCTTGCGAAAAGTTTTAGTCGCGCCAGTCGCCGGTCTTTATTTCTTCGGTGATGTTCTTAAAGCTTTCGTAGCGGTCTTCGCTTATGACGCCGCTGTAGACCGCTTCCAAAATCTTGCAGCCGGGCTCGGAAGTGTGGCTGCAAGACGCGCCGAATTTGCACTTTCCCAAAAGCGGCTTGAATTCCCTAAAGTAAAGGCCAACGTTCTCCGCGGGGATTTCGTTCAGCATAAAGCGGCGGATGCCGGGAGTGTCGATGATTTGCGCCTTGCGGCCTTGAAGGCCTCCTGTAAAGGCTTCGTTTAGGTTTATGTTGAGCAGCGTTCCCTTTGTAGTCGTGTGGGCGCCGCGGCCGTATTTTTTTGAAAGGCTTCCGGTCTTTAAAATGACGTCGTTGTTGAGGCGGTTAATCAAGCTGGACTTTCCTACGCCCGACTGGCCCACAAAGGCGCTTCTCTTGTCGGCCAAAAGCTCGACCAAGTCCATAAGGCCCTCGCCTGTCTTTGCCGAAACCTTTTGGACCGTGTAGCCCAAGTCCTCCCAGTTTTGGACGCGCGAAACAAAGTCAGGGTCGCCGGCCCCGGGCAAGTCGAATTTGTTTATCAAGATTATCGGCTGGATTTTCTGTTCCTCCGCCTGAATCAAGCAGCGGTCGATGAAGCGGGGGCGGAAGGGCGGCTCTTCGGGCGTGGTCACCAAAACAAGGTAGTCCAAGTTGGCGGCCAGGATTTGCGGCTTTTGCCCCTTTACGTTCCAGCGCAAAAAAAGGTTCTTTCGTTCCAGCAAAGAAATTATTTGCCCCTTGTCCTCGGAAAGGGAGTCCGCCTCGATTTCGACAGAATCGCCCGGAGCGAGCGGGTTGTAAAAGTCCTTGTCGGTTTTGATTTTTTTTCCTTTGATTGAGCAGGAACGAAGGACGCCGTCTTGGCATTCAACAGAAAAGAAATTGTTTGTTCCCGCTATGACAGTTCCAATCATAAAATGAGTTTTATAGTCGGTACGGGAGTCGAACCCGTCTTTAGAGATTGAGAATCTCTCGTCCTAAACCGATAGACGAACCAACCAAAAAATGAGCCGGCTTTTGACCGGCTCTCGTTCCCCAAGGAGGACTCGAACCCCCACAGGCAGAACCAGAATCTGCAGTGCTACCATTACACAATCGGGGAATGTGTAAGAGTGAATTTAGCGCAAAAGAAAATTTTTGTCAATAGATAGTTTAGATTGAGTTTGCAGGGGGAAGTCTCCCCCTCGCTTCCAAGCAAGCCGC
>OCVV012851621.1_pt1 | contig 29052 bp, 26 predicted proteins | sample 1539721 | NCBI WGS metagenome assembly OCVV01 (sample SAMN02144230, study PRJEB22623) | gut metagenome | biome: sheep rumen | host: Ovis aries | place: New Zealand | reverse complement strand
CGGCCTTCTTGGACGCAACGGCGCCGGAAAATCCTGTATGTTCCGCGCCCTCATGGGCGGCCTCCGGGTAGAGAATGTGATGGTGAGCATGGATGAAAAACCTGTCGACAGGCAGACCATCGGCCGATACATCAAGTACTTGCCTCAAGGCCGACTTATTCCGGAAGGAATGCAACTGCACCGGGCTTTTGAACTGTACGGCGTGAACTACTGGACCTTCGTCAACAGGCTGCCAAGGTTTTCCCGCCATTACGATTCGCACATCTATGAGCTCTCCGGCGGCGAAGCCCGGCTGGCCGAATTGTATCTGGTGCTGCTAAGCGATGCGCCGTTCTATATTCTGGACGAGCCGTTTACGCAGGTCGATCCCGTGAATATCGATGAAGTTAAGGCGCTCATCCGGGAACGCAGCAAGGACCACGGAATCATCGTCACGGACCATAACTACGACGCCATCTCCTCCGTGGCCGACAATCTTTTCGTGATTGCGGATGGCTATACCAGCCCGGTAAGGTGCCGGGAGGATTTGGTGAGACACGGGTATTTAAGGGCTGAGGAATAAACTTGCCAGTCTGCCCGAAAATGGCTAATGGTGGCCTGGGGCCGAAATACCCCGGTTTTGTGACCGGGGTTAATCAGAGCATCTCAATGAACTTCTCCATGCCCTTGGTGGCGACGTCCTGGATGAAGGTGACGCGGGGGTCGCTGATGGGTACGGGCTTGGGATCTATGACGTAGATGGGACAGCCGTGAGGAGCATAACGGTAAAGGCCTGCGGCAGGATACACCTGGAGCGAGGAGCCCACGATGAGGAGGATATCGGCCTTGGAGACGAGGTCGATGGCGGTTTCGATCTTGGGGACGGCCTCGCCGAAAAAGACGATATGCGGGCGCAGCTGGCTGCCGTTAGGGGCCTTGTCTCCCAGGATGACTGGAGAATAGCCGACGTCGATGACTTCATTCTCCGAGCCGGTAGAATCATATACTCCGTTTTCAGGGCGCACCTTTGTGAGTTCGCCGTGGAGATGGACCACGTGCGTGGAACCTGCCCTTTCATGGAGATTGTCCACGTTCTGGGTAATCACATCGACATGATATGACTTCTCCAGCCCGGCAATTGCCAGATGGGCAGCATTGGGCTTGGCGTCCTTGAGCTGGGCACGCCTTTCGTTATAAAACTGCAGCACAAGCTGCCTGTTGCGGTACCATCCTTCGATGGAAGCAACGTCATTCACGTCATACTGTTCCCAAAGGCCGCCGGCGTCGCGGAAAGTGGCGAAACCGCTCTCTGCGCTCACGCCCGCCCCGGTGAGGACTGCAAGTCTTTTCATACGTTTATCTCAAAGAAATACTTCTTTACCCAGTATTCAAACAGAGGGTCGATAATCGAAGGGATGTCGTTCTCGTCAAAGACAAGGACCTCCTTTTTCATCAGCGCATCCTTCACCCTCTTCACGTTTGCCGATGAATTGAGGCCGTAGCGGCGGATGACATCGGCACTGGAGAGCTTTGTAACGCCGTCCACGGTGGCGCGGAGAAGGCTCACCTGATGGGTGGTGAGGTCATTCATGATGGCCTGGAAACGGGGCTCGTGGGTAGAGATGAGGCAGCTGAGCGCATCTATCAGAACCGGCTCCATGATGTAGCCCCTGGTCATGGAATCGCAGATGGCCGCAAGCTGGTTGATGTACCAGGGATGGCCCTGGAACAGGTTGCAGGCGCCCATCATGAGTTCCCCGGATATGACCTTGCCGCCGGAGAGGAAGCCTTTCATGACGTGGTCGGCCATTTCCCTCTGGTCGATGGGAGAAAGCTTCACCCTCTCTACCTGCCGATGGAAAAGCAGGCTGGAGCGGAAGATGTCGTGCATGGCGTTCACTCCGGAGCCAAGAATGATGAAGGAGAACTTCCTGAGGCCGTTTTCGCGCGCCTGCTTCATAGCGGCATTCAGCGGGACGAAGATACCGTCGGGATTGTCCAGATGAAGGAGGCAGTGGAAATCGTCCACGATGAGGAACATCTGCATGCCTCTGTCCTCTGCAAGGCGGAACGGGAAACCAAGGATGGCCGATGCATCGTCACGGTCCGGGGTCCAGTTCAGGGAAAGGACCTCTCCCCTTTCGGCATACGCGGCATTGTCAAAGACAAAGTGCGTCCCGCCCAGATACTTCTCCACTATGGCGGAATACTCTGCAGGGGTGCTGCCGGCCATCTTTACGACGGTGGAGCCCATCCTTAGGAGAAACTCCCCGGCCGTCCTTATGTTAAGGGCCGACATCTGTCCCACCGCAAAGGCCTTCCCCATCATCTTCATGTTAAGCAGCGTCTGCTGCACCAGGGAAGTCTTTCCGGTCTTGGGAGGTTCATAGATGACGATATTCTCTCCCTGGGAAAGCAAGTTCCCAAGGAGAGTGGTATCCGTCTTCCTGCCGACAAAGTTCTTGCCGGTCACATACTGGGAATATGGAAACAGAGTGTCCATTATTCTGCTTCTGCGGGGAGTTCCGCAGCAGCAGGAGCTTCTTCCGATGCCTCTGCCGGGGCCTCGCAGCACTCTTCTACAGGATCAGGGTTGTAGCATTTGAGGGGGCTCTTGATGCCGATGGGGGCAAGTACGTTGCAGAGCCAGAGAGCGACGGCGGCTACTATGATGATGCCGCAGAAGCAGCTCCAGAACGTCCTTCTGGCAGCTTTCTTCTTTGCTTCAGGGTCTACTGCGGTGAGCTTGGGGAACTTGGCAAGGGATGTGAGGGTCTTGCCGAACTTCACGTTCACGAGGCTCTTGGCGTTGACAGCCCAGCCGTTGGTGTTCAGGACCGGACCGAGGTCACGCTTCTTGAGTTTCCTCCAGGCGATGAACATGGACGGGCCGGAAATGAGGAGCATCACAACTGCGATGATAATGAGCACCTGCCACCAGGTAATGCCCTTTAGGGCGGCTATAACACCGGCAAGCGCAGCACCGATAAGACCTAATGCCATGCCCACGGCGGCAAAGATACCGGCAAACTTGGCGATGTCGAAAGGAACTGCAGGGGCCTTTCCGTCGGCAGCTGTGTTGGTTGCGGTGGTGAGTCCTGCCATGGACTTTTCGTTCTTTTCGGCAGCCTTCTTGTCGATGCGGTCGCTGATCATGCGGGCAACCTTCTTGTAAGGGCTCCAGAAGGCCTGGCGCACGGAAATGGGGTTCTCTACGATTGCGGTAACCTGTGCGGTGTAGTCGTTGCCTTCCCTGTCATAGAACACGGCGTTCTTGCCTACGCGGAGGCCGTCGACGTCACCGTCGGTGAGGACGGCTGCAATGTTGAAGCTCTTGCCCAGCTTGTCGCTCTTGCAGGCACAGTAGAGGATGTACATGCCTGAAAGCGAGGCGATTTCTGCGGCGGGACCTGCCACCTTTATACAGAGGTCTGTGCTTCTCTGGTCGATGTAGAGGCGGCCGGCCTGGAAGATGGCCTTCTTGTCGGGGGCGTAGAAATCGGCAAGGACTACGTAGTTGTTGAGGAAGCGGTAGAAGTTATGGGAGAGGCGGAGGAGTTTGTCCACCTCTTCGATGGAGAGGGCGTTGGCTTCTTCGGCCTTGTCCTTTGCGATGAGCTCCAGGAGGGCGGCCTTCTTGTCTTCCTTCAGGATTGCCTCGACAGCTTCAAGGCCGAGACCTTCGACCTCGGCACCCTTCTTTGCTCCCATCCAGGCGCAGTAGGGGGCGAACTTGCCGAGGATGTCGTTCCAATCGGCCTCTGTGAGGGTTTTCTTCTTGGGGGCGACGAGGGCGGCCATTGCCTCGATGGCGGCCTTCCAGGCGGGGTTCAGGCCCTCGGTGAGAGGGAGGACGGCATCGGCAGTGGGTTTGGCGAGGGGCTCTTCGGCGATTTTGCCGGCGGCGTCGGCAAGGTTGCCTTCGATGGCGGCGATCTTGTCTACGGAAACGTCTACGGCGCCGGAGATGGCACTGTCAAAGCCCACAAGGTGGCAGCGCATGAAATAGTCGGCAATCTTGGCCTTGACGGCTTCTACGGCGGCGAGGGCGTCGGCAGTCTTGTCGCCGAAGGGGAAGACGTCTGCGGTGCCGGCGGCCTTCCAGGCGGAGTAGTCGGCACAGGCGGTGTAGAATGCCTCTACCTGGTCTGCGGTAATGCCGGGAACGCCGCTGCGGTCAGTTGCCGATGCTATGCCGGCGATGGTTTCGATGAGCTTTGCGGTGGCCTCGTCACCGGCTGTTGCGGGGGTGATGATGCCGTCGCCGTTGAACTTGGTATCGGCAAAAATCTTTACGTTGTCTGCGGTATCTTCCAGGGCAATGGATTCCTTCTCCAGCTTCAGGTTCTGGAGAATCTGCTTTGCCGATGAGAGGAGCCTTGCACCGTCTGCATCATCGGCATTGAAGTCTTCGAACTTGAGCTCTTCGGGCTCTTTGAGGAGGATTTCCGGATCCTTCAGGATACGGGTGAGCCACTGTGCGGTCTTGATGACCTCGTCAACGCGGATCTTGCCGTCACCGTCGGTGTCGATGAGTTTCAGGGTCTTTTCGTCAAACTCGAGGTTTGTGGTAGGGCAGCTGAGGACGGTCCACAGCTTTCTGTCAAGCTCTCCCAGATGGGCGATGTCCTGCCCGCTCCGGATGTTCACACGTACGGTTCCGCCAACCGAGGCGAAGCTCCAAGGATAAGTTTCAGTGGCTTTCTTTTTCATATACTTAGGGTATTAACATTCTTGTTACCCACAAATTTAATAAAAAATTTTGCACGCTCGCAAAAGTTTTTTAACTTTGCAGCCCATTTTAAGAAAAAGGAGGTGTAAAAAGCATGATCATCGTTCCAGTCAAAGAAGGCGAAAACATCGAAAGAGCCCTTAAGAAATTCAAGCGCAAGTTCGAAAAGACCGGCGCCGTCCGCGAAATGCGCGCCCGCAAGAACTTTGAGAAGCCTTCCGTGATCAAGCGTATGGCTCTCCAGAAGGCCATTTACGTTCAGAAGCTCCGTCTCCAGGAAGAGCAGTAAGTTTTTGACACCTTTCGTATAAAAAAAGATTCCATCGTTTCCGGTGGAATCTTTTTTTTGGCGAAGGTCTGTTTTTATGTGCCAGACCTTAACCACACAAAATGCGTTCTACGCACTTGCGTGGCAATATTTATGGCGAAGGTCTGCGTGGAAAAAACAGACCTTCGCCAAAATCGTCTAGTCTATGCGGTCAAAGCCGGTGTAAGGACGGAGGCATGCGGGGATTTCGATGTAGCCGTCTTTCTGGTTGTCCTCGAGAAGGGCTGCAACTACGCGCGGAAGTGCGAGGGAGCTGCCGTTGAGGGTGTGGGCGAGCTGCATCTTGCCGTTCTCATCCTTGTAACGGAGATGGAGACGGTTTGCCTGATAGCTTTCGAAGTTGGAGACGCTGGAAATCTCGAGCCAGCGGCCCTGTGCTGCGCTCCAGAGCTCGAAGTCATAGGTGATTGCGCTGGTGAAGCTCATGTCGCCGCCGCAGAGGCGGAGGATGCGGTAGCGGAGGCCGAGTTCGTTCACAAGGCTCTCTACGTGTGCTATCATCTCATCGAGGGCTGCATAGCTGTTTTCGGGCTTTTCCACGCGCACGATTTCCACCTTGTCAAACTGGTGGAGGCGGTTCAGGCCGCGGACGTCCTTGCCGTAGGAACCGGCTTCACGGCGGAAGCAGGGAGTGTAGGCGGTAAGCTTCTGGGGGAACTCATCGGCACCGAGGATGACGTCACGGAAGATGTTGGTGACGGGGACCTCGGCGGTGGGGACCATGTAGAAGTTGTCCACGGTTGCGTGGTACATCTGGCCTTCCTTGTCGGGAAGCTGGCCGGTGCCGAAGCCGGATGCTGCATTCACCATTACGGGAGGTTCAACCTCCTTGTAGCCGGCGGCGGTGTTGCGGTCCAGGAAGTAGTTGATGAGGGCCCTCTGGAGCTTTGCACCCTTGCCCTTGTAGACGGGGAAACCTGCACCGGTAATCTTTACACCAAGGTCGAAGTCGATGATGTCGTACTTCTTGGCGAGCTCCCAGTGAGGGAGGGCGCCTTCGGGAAGGACGGGGTCTGTTCCGCCCATCTTCACAACCAGGTTGTCCTCTGCGCCTTTTCCTTCGGGGACGAGGTCGCAGGGAAGGTTGGGAAGGAGGACGAGCTTGTCCTGGAGAGCGGCGGCAGTGTCATCGGCCTCCTTGAGAAGGTCTGTGCTGCGGGCCTTGATTTCTGCGACTTTCGCCTTGGCGGCTTCGGCCTCATCCTTCTTGCCGGCTTTCATGAGAGCGCCGATTTCGGCAGCGGCCTTCTTCTGCTGGCCAAGGAGGGCGTCGGATTCCTGCTGGATGGCCTTGCGGCGGTCATCGAGGGCGATTACTTCCTTTACAATCTCGCTTGCATCGAAATGCTTCTTTGCGAGTTTCCTGATTACAAGTTCAGGGTCTTCCCTGAGGGTTTTGAGTGTAAGCATAGTCTGTAATTGAAAAAGAGGACAGTCCCCTTTGCGGGTACTTGTCCTCCTTGATTCTACTGCCTTCTGAGACTAGTTCTCGAAAGGAACTACGGAAACGAAGGACTTGTCTTCACGCTTGCGGGTGAACTTGACTGTACCGTCTACGAGAGCGTAGAGAGTGTGGTCTTTGCCCATGCCCACGTTGAGGCCCGGATTGTGAACGGTACCCCTCTGGCGTACGATGATGTTACCGGCTTTTACGACCTCTTCGCCAAACTTCTTGATACCAAGGCGCTTGGAATGTGACTCACGGCCGTTCTTTGAACTGGATTGACCTTTCTTGTGTGCCATAATCTGTTTCTCCTTTTAAAAGTTAAGCGATAGCGTCGATGTGGATCTTGGTAAGCTTCTGACGGTGACCGTTCAGAGTCTGGAATCCTTTGCGACGGATTTTCTTGAATACGAGAACTTTCTTTGCCTTGGCGTCATCGTCCAGGACGGTGGCCTTGACAACTGCTCCCTCTACATAGGGAGTTCCAACCTTGACTGCATCCTCTGCTGCGAGAAGGAGCACCTTGTTGAACTCTACTGCTTCTCCGTTCTTTGCCTTGAGGCGGTTTACGAAGATGTCCTGTCCAGCTTCTACTTTGAACTGCTGGCTTGCAATGTCAACGATTGCGTACATTGTAATAAAACTTGTTTAAAAGTTTCGGCCATAAGCGGTTACCCTCCGGTAACTCTTACAGGGCTCAGTGGCCATCTCAAAATTTGGACTGCAAAGATAGTAAAAAATTGTGAATCTGCAAGAAGGGCGTGGATTATTTTTATTGCTGATCCGGCGGGAGCTGGTCCCCCATGGTCCAGGTCATTGTGGCCTCGTCTTCTTTCAGATGCGCCGCGATGCGCTTCTTGCTCACGATATACATATAGAGGAACAGGCCGATGAAAAGGGCTCCGCAGCCTGTTGCTATGATTCCTCCCTGGCTGGACGCCATCAGAAGGGTGTCGAAGGCCGAATGCAGCAGCATGGGAACGAGCCATGCAAGGATGAAATTCAGCGTGCGTTTATCCTGGTTCCCGAAGCATGCCCTGGAGAAGAAATAGCCCATGGTGACGGCGAAGAAGAAGTGGCCGGGAATGGAAACGAGGCCCCTGAGGACGCTCACGGACAGCCATGATTCAATGTTTCCGAACACGTATGATATATTTTCAAACGCCGCGAAACCCATGCCGATGCACACTGCATACACAATTCCGTCCATCCACTCGTTGAAATACGGATTCTTTCTGAGGAAAAGCATCAGAAGGATAAGCTTGGCGGCCTCCTCCGGCGCTCCTGCGCCAAGGGTTGCCAGCTGCAGGCTCTCCTTGAACGAGAGCACTCCCTCTGCGCTTGGCAGCAGGTTGTGATACGGGAATGTTATGAGCAGGGACAGCAGCGCCGACCCCACGCCATACAGGAATCCCTTCCATATCATCCTCCCCGGTTCCCTCTGGTACATGTCCTTGGTATAAATGAAATACAGCATCGCCAACGCCGGCAGCACTGCAGAAAGTATGATCATCAACATATCGCGTGATTATTTTCCGCGAAGATACTCATTTTCCCGCATCTATCCGACGCCCACGTTGTCATTTTCGGCCGTTTTTGTCGATGCGGACGTCGTTGGCGACGGCGGCGGCCACGATTTTGGGCATTATTGTTACCTTGAACGTCGGAGATTAAAAAACGGCAGCCTCTGCAGGAGCTGCCGTTTTGAAAAGTATAAAACTAACCAACTAAAACTAACCGTAGCTGGTTAATGCAAGACGTGTGCCAAAACTACTTGTTGAGCGCGGCCATTTCTGCGCGGGCACGTTCCACCGACTTGGATTTCTTGAGGACGAAACCGGAACCGAGGTACTTGGTGCGGACGTCTTCGTCGGATGCAAGCTGTTCCGGAGTACCTTCCTGGAGGATGACGCCTTCGTAAAGAAGGTATGCACGGTCTGTGATTGCGAGGGTTTCGCCTACGTTATGGTCAGTTATGATGACGCCGATGTTGCGGTACTTCAGCTTTGCGATGATGTACTGGATATCCTCAACGGCGATGGGGTCGACTCCGGCGAAGGGTTCGTCAAGCAGGATGAATTTGGGGTCGACGGCAAGTGCGCGGGCGATTTCGCAGCGGCGGCGCTCACCGCCGGAGAGCTGGATGCCCAGGGATTTCCGCACCTTGGAGAGGTTGAACTCGTCGATAAGCTGCTCCATGCGGGCTATCCTCTGCTCCTTTGTCATGTCCTTCGTAGAGGAAGACAGTTCCATGACCGACATGATATTGTCTTCAACGGACATCTTGCGGAACACCGACGCTTCCTGAGGGAGGTAGCCGATGCCATGCTGCGCCCTCTTATACATAGGAAGGGTGGTGATCTCCGTGGCGTTTCCTTCATCGTCGTCAATGAATATGCGGCCGCCGTTGGGCTTGATCTGGCCGGTTATCATGTAAAAACTTGTGGTCTTGCCGGCACCGTTAGGGCCAAGGAATCCCACAATCTCTCCCTGCTCCACTTCCATGGAAACACCCTTTACAACGGTACGTACGCCGTATTTTTTGACAAGTTGTTCTGCTCTTAACTTCATATTGTATGAGATTTCTCGACTTCGCTCGAAATGACAAATAGGTTGGTTGCTCGAAATGACAGGTAGGTTGCTTGAAATGACAGGTTATTTGGTGTCAAGGCCGAGGTCGGCGACGAAGGCGCGGACCTCGGGGTTTTTGTCCATGAGGTCCTTGGCTTTTTCTTCGGGCATGTAAGGGACCTTTTTGACTTCCTCTTCGGGAACGACCGATACCATGATATTCACCTTGTTGCAGGCGAGAAGCCCGCGCAGGCGGCCTTCCAGGTCCCGGAGGAGTTTTTCCTCAATCCACAGCTTCTGGGCCTCGTTTTTGACCACGAAGTCCACGACTTTGACGCCGTTCTCTTCACGGACATTGACGGTACCGTTGGCTATGGTGCTGGCAAGGCGGGGCTTATCGGCATACTGGCCGGCCATTTCCTTCCACTTTTCTATCACGAGTGCGTCTTCCGGAAGCTTTCCGGCTTCTTCCACGGCCTTTTCCTCCGCCTTCTCTTCCTCCTTCTTCTCCTCCATTATTGAGTTCAGAGACAGCGAAGATCCGGTCTTCGTAGCACGGCGGCGGGGGGCTGGGGCTTGAGATTTCTCGACTCCGCTCGAAATAGCAGGAGCAGGTGCCGATGCAGGCGCAGGGGCAGGGGCTTTGTCATTTCGACCGAGCGTAGCGAGTGGAGAAATCTCCTGCTGAACCTTCACAAGGTGCGAAAGCCGCATGAGGGCGTACTCGATATGGAGGCGGGGGTTGACCGCACTCTTGTATGTGCTCTCGCAGGCGGTGGTGATGCCAAGGGCGTCAAAGAGGAACTGCACAGAGCATTTTGATGCCTGCTGTGCATAACGCTGCTTCATTGAGTCGGGCATGTCCAGAAGGGATTCCAGGCCGCCGGTTTTGGCGACCACGAGGTCTCTCAGGTGGGAGGACAGGGACGCCACGAAGTGCAGTGCGTTGAAGCCTTTGGTGAGGATTTCGTCAAAGGCGAGGAAGGCATCGGCATAATTTCCGGAGAGGAAATCGTCCACCATCTTGAAGCTGTATTCGTAGTCCAGGACGCCGAGGTTGCGGATGACGTCGTCCTTGCGGAGGACATTGCCGCAGAAAGCGACGCTCTGGTCAAAGATGGTGAGAGCGTCACGCATGGCGCCGTCGGCCTTGGTGGCTATTACGTGGAGGGATTCTTCGTCGGCATCTACGCCTTCCTTGGCCGCGATTTCCTTGAGGTAGCGCACGGTGTCGTGGACGCTGATGCGGTTGAAGTCGTAGGTCTGGCAGCGGCTCAGGATGGTGGGGAGAATCTTGTGTTTCTCCGTGGTCGCCAGAATGAAGATGGCATGTGCCGGCGGCTCCTCCAGCGTCTTGAGGAAGGCGTTGAATGCGGCTGCCGACAGCATGTGAACCTCATCTATGATGTACACGCTGTACTTTCCCACCTGCGGCGGAACCTGCACCTGGTCCATCAGGGCCTTGATGTCCTCTACGGAATTGTTGGATGCGGCATCGAGCTCATGGATGCAGTAAGACCGGCCTTCCTTGAAAGAAACGCAGGATTCGCATTCACCGCAGGGCTCCATGTCCGGCCCCGGGTTGGAGCAGTTTATCATCTTGGCAAAGATGCGGGCGGTAGTGGTCTTGCCCACGCCGCGCGGTCCGCAGAACAGGTAAGCATGCGCCAACTGCCCCCTCTTGATTGAGTTGGACAGCGTCTTCGCAATTGTATCCTGGCCGATGAGCGTTTCAAAGGAGTCCGGCCTGTACTTCCTTGCCGATACGATATACTGACTCATAGACTACAAAGATAATAAAAATATCTTTGCATTACACTCCCAACCTTCAAGGTCACAAAAATGCCCCAAAACGTGACCGCCGCCGTCATCGATGACGCGCAAAGTAACAAAAATGCCGCAAAACGTGTCCCCGGCCGTCGCCAACGACGTCCAGATCGTCAAAAATGGCCCAAAATGCCAAACCCGCCGTCATCAACGACGTGTACATCGACAAAAATGGCCAAAATTGACAACTCCGCCGTCATGAACTGACATTCAGGCGCCATCAGGCGCCCCGGCCGGCCCGGGTATTTGCCGCGAAGCGGGAAATACGGAAAGGGTTTAAGGCCGCAGGGGGTTCGGGGGAATCCTATTCCTCCGTATTAAAAGCGGAGCGGCGGGGGCGGAGCCCCCTGTATTACCGTCGAAGCGCAGCTTCGACGGTGGTATCGACGGGGAGCCAATACTTGTAGAAGGCGTTTTCGCCGAGGCGGGAGTAGCGGGAGACGAGGGCGTAGACCTCGGGGAGCATGTAGGGCTTGGATTTGGCCCATTCGGAGTCGGTGCAGCGGATCTTGTCCACATCGGCAGCATAGCGGAGGAACTTGCCGGCGATGTTTTCGCTGCGGAGGAAGGTGTCCATGTCGGCAAAGGAGGATATGTCCGAGAGGCGGGAGCCATAGCGGTCGAACATGGCCGATGCGAAGCGCATGGACGTTGCCTTGCGGGTGCACTGCTGGTAGAACGCGGTTGTGCGGGTGGTGTCCATGGGGACGAAGACGTCCGGCATGATGCCGCCACCGCCGTAGACGATCCGGCCGCTGCGGGTGTGGTGGACGTCGGACTTGTCAAGCTTGACGCTGTCGGCAGAGAAGATTTCGCCACCGGCGTACCGGCGGTAGATGTCGTAGCTGTAGTCCTCGCCGGCGTTGTAGGGCTTCTGGATGCATCGGCCGCTGGGGGTATAATAGCGGGCCACGGTGAGGCGGACGCCGGAATTGTCGGAGAAGAAGAAGGGTTCCTGCACCAGGCCTTTGCCGAACGAACGCCTGCCCACGATGGTGCCGCGGTCGTTGTCCTGGATTGCGCCGGCAAAAATCTCGCTTGCCGATGCCGAGTTCTCACCGATGAGGACGGTGAGGCCGAGGTCCGGGAAGGAGCCGCGGCCATCGGCACGGAAGACTTCGCGCGGGCGGTGGAGGCCTTCGATGTAGACGATGGTGTCGCCTTTGGAGAGGAAGTCGTTGGAAAGGAGGAGCGCCTGGTCCATGTAGCCGCCCGTATTGGCACGGACGTCAAAGAGAAGGTGCTTCATGCCCTCCCCCTGCAGCCTGACGGCCGCTTCGTGGCATTCCTTGAAGGTTGTGCGTGAGAACTTTGAAAGACGCAGGTAGGCGACGGAATCGGAAAGCATGAAAGCCGCATCCACGCTGTGGACGGGAATCTTGCCGCGGGTTATCTCGAAAGGTATGACCTCCGAGGAACGCTTCACGGTAATAGTAACCTTGCTCCCCGAGGGGCCCTTGATGAGACGCACCATGCTGTCCTGCGGGAACTTGACTCCGGCGATGGTGCGGTCGTCCACCTTGAGGAGACGGTCCCCCGCCCTGAGGCCCACCTTCTCAGAAGGGCCGCCAGGAATCACTTCAAGCACTATCGCAGTGTCCTGCGGCACGTTGAACTGTATGCCGATACCGTCGAAATTGCCCGCGAGGTCTTCCTCCGATTCGGACAGTTCCACCGGCGGCAGATAGACGGAATGCGGGTCCAGGGACGCCAGTGCCGCGCTTATGGTACTCTCAGACAGCTTTGTCCTGTCCAGGGTGTCTACGTAGTTCTTTTCGAGAAGGTCCAGGACAAGGTTGAGCTTTGCCCAAGAGCCTCCATACCGTGTATTCACAAGGTGCTTTGCATCCCTGTACTTTACCACGGACAAGGTTATGAGGGCACCGATGAGGATGCCCAGCACTACCTGCAGTATCTGTAACCAACCTCTTTTCATTCCGACAGCTGCTCCACTTCTATACCTGCACGGCGAAGGAGGTCTACGCCGTCCGTGAGACGGTATTCATCCCTGTATACGACGCGGGTTATACCGGACTGGATGATTAGTTTTGAACATTCGACGCAGGGGGAAGCCGTCACGTAAAGGGTGGCACCGGCGCTGCTGTTGCCGGATTTCGCCACCTTGGTTATGGCATTTGCCTCTGCATGGAGGACGTAGGGCTTCGTGACGCCGTTTTCATCCTCGCAGACATTCTCAAAGCCCGACGGTGTACCGTTGTAACCGTCGGAAATAATCATCTTGTCCTTTACCAGGAGGGCGCCTACCTTCCTCCTCTTGCAGTAGGAGTTCTGGGCCCAAATTTCCGCCATCCTCAGATAGCTGCCGTCAAATTTCATCCTCTCTGATACAAATAACGTTTGATACTCTTCTTGGGGGTGCGCTCGAAGTCTTCCGACATGAGCTCTATCTTCTTGATCTGGGCATATCCCGGGAGTTCCTGGTTTATGGCGGAAAGGAAGCCCATGACATGCTTCTTGAACTCCTCCAGGGACATTCCGTCAAGCTCTCCCTGGTGATAGTCCGGATAGACAAGTGCCGTGAGTGCGCCTTCGTCCTCAATTACAAGGGAATCCACCACGTAGCTGAAAGTGTTGATTACGGCTTCCAGCTCCTCAGGATAGATATTCTGGCCGGAAGGGCCCAGTACCATGCACTTGGAGCGGCCGCGGAGGAAGAGGTATCCGTCCTTGTCGATGACGCCCATGTCGCCGGTTCTGAACCAGCCGTCCTCGGTGAATGCATCGCGGGTGGCTTCCGGATTCTTGTAATAGCCAAGGCATACGTTGGGGCCCTTGACCTGGACCTCTCCGGGAACGTGCACGGGGTCTGACGAATCTATGCGGATCTGCATGTTCATGGCTGCGCGGCCGGCAGAACCCACCTTTACCTTGTCCCAGTGGGCATAGCCGATGATAGGTGCGCATTCGGTCATGCCGTAGCCCACCGTATAATGGAATCCTATCTTGTGCAGGAACTTCTCAACCTCGGGATTGAAGGCCGCACCGCCCAGGATTACCTCCTCGAACTTGCCGCCGAAGGAGTTTGTGAGCTCCGTGCAGAACTTCTTCTCGATGGAAGGACCCAGTACAGGGATACGGCGGTAGAAGCGCGTCTTATGAATAAGCGGTTTGAGCTTTGTCTTGTAGACCTTCTCGATAACGAGCGGCACGGCGATGATGATGTCCGGATGGATCTCGCCGAAGGCCTTCATGATAATCTTGGGACTGGGAACGCGTGAAAGGAAATGGACATGCATGCCGATGGTCATCTCGAAGAGGAACTCGAACATCATGCCGTACATGTGGGCCGTAGGGAGCATTGAAACTACGTTCATGCCGGCCTTGAGCATAGGGCAAGCGTCCTTTGCAGCAAACTCAATATTGGAGTAGAGGGCCCTGTAGGGCAGCATTACGCCCTTGGAGAAGCCCGATGTTCCGGAGGTGTAATTGATGATGGCAAGCTCTTCGGCCGTGTCCTCGTAATAATTGAGGTCTTCCGGCTCGAAGTTGTTGGGATAGCGCTTGCCGAACTCCTCGTTCAAGTGCTCACGCACGGAGTAAAGCTTCTCCGATGCGGCATAGTAGAACTTGAAGGTGTTTATCTGGACGATTACCTGAAGGTCGGGCATTTCCTCGGGGATGATGCCTTCCCAAATAACGTCGTCCACGAAGAGGACCTTTGCCTCCGAGTGGTTCACCAGATAATGTATGTTGCCGGGCTTGAATTCGTGAAGAATGGGCACTGCCACGGCGCCGTAAGTGATTGCGGCGAGGAAGCATACGCCCCAGTTTGCCTGGTTGCGGGAGCAGATGGCAACCTTGTCGCCTTTTTCAAGACCGCACTGCTCGAAAGCGATGTGCAGCTTGGCTATCCTGTTTGCCACTTCCCTGTAGGCCAGGGTCATTCCCTGGTAGTTCGTAAGGGCGGGGCGGTCCCAGTTCCTTACGAAACTCTCCTGGAGAATCTTGTTTACGGATTTGAATTCCATGTCAGTCAGTTCAGTTTAAAGTCACGTGTTTTGCCGTCATAACAATCGGCCTTTACGTTTTTGCCGGAAGGAGTTATGGCGGAGTCTGGTTTAATCATTTTGGTTCCCTCGCCCTTCACCACGGGCTCTCCGCCGGTGAAAGGATAGATGAGAGTCTGGACGGAAGTGCGTACAATCCAGTACTTTCTGTCCTGGATTTCAAGGAGTTCGGGAAGGTTCTTGATGGTTTCGGGGCCCTTTATGCCCTGCCAGCCGTCAGGCTTGGCGCCATGCAGATTATACCTTTCCAGAGTGTTGTCCTTGTGAAGTACCGTTACGGTATAGCCGCCCGCGCCCGTGAAATCGTAGATGTCCGGGCCCAGGAGGATGTCTTTCTTGAGGTCTACGGGGAAGCCGTTCACCCAGTGGCCAAGGCGGTCTATGCAGTAGAGTTTGGTCCCTGCGGCGAAGAGGAACTGTATCTTCCCGTTGTTGAAATAGTCTATGTTCTGCACCCTTCCGCAGAGTTTTTCCTTGAAGGGAGCGCCCCAGACGCCTTTTCCGTTTTCGTCATTGAGGCAGATGGAGCCGTGCGAGTTCTGATACAGATAATTGGTCTTCCCGGTCTGGAAATTCTTTACGGGGAAAAGGCCGGTGGGCACATCCACGGTGGTGTCCCTTTCCATCACCTGCACCTTTGTGCCCCTGAGCGCGCGCCTGTCAAGGGTGACCTTGAAGCCGGGAAGTTCTCCGGAAAGGTCTGCCGATGCGAATCCCGGCACGTAACCGCTTCCGGAAGCATAGTCCTTCACAGACTTTGCAAGAGCGGCCGAGAAGAGATCGTCCACAATCTCCGGGGCGTCAGTGAAGGAGGCGTAGGCGGTGAAGCCGTCCGGGGCCGATATCCCCGCATCCTGAAGGCGCTCCTTGAGGGTGTACTCCCCTGCCGAGAATGCATCGGCACCGGGCTTGTCGGAGAAGAGGGTCCAGCGGGAATTGAGGCTTTTCGCGGTGGTGTCCACTATCTGGAAGGGTTCGCCGAAAGCGAGGCCCAGCACCCCTGGATAGAGGTTTTTGTCCAGTTTGAGGTCCTTGGCGCTGCGCACGAGGAGGGCCTGGTGGAGGACGCCGTCGTCGGAGCGGAAATCGGCACGGACTATTTCTTTCATCTGGAGGCTGCGGAGCCACTCTTCGGGGGTGAGACTGCGGCCTTTCTTGTCTTTCAGGGCCTTATCCAGGCGGGAGAGCCTTCCGAGGCCGTCCTCGAAGGTGCGGCGGCTCTGGAGGAACGTTTCAGCGACGGGCATTGCAAGGACACTGCCGACGTTGTAGGGCAACGCCTCCGGGAAGAGGGTTTCGCCTGCGGGGGCTGCTGCATAGGCGGCAAACCAGCTCGCGGCGGATTCCCCTTTGTTCGAGGCGCCCTTCAGGACGATTCCGCCGTCCTTGAGAACCTCGGCCGAAAATGCGCTCCAAGGAGCGAGGCTTTTCACAAAGGCCGATTGCTTGCGGTATTTGGGCGTCGAATACTGCTGCAGGAGCTTCCCGGCATGCGAATGCGACAGGAATACCACCATGGGGCCTCTCACCTGCGATGTGAGTTCCGTAACTGAGGGATTCAGGACCGACATGCCCTCTTCAAGGTGCCTTGCCGACGCTCCCACGAAGGTTTCGCTCCTGGAAGCGATGAGGAAGTTCTCCTTGACCTGGGTTTTGAGACCTGCGGCCGCTGCTGCCTCTGTGTAGCTGGCGAGGAGGGCGGAATCGGCCTTGTCAGTCTTGGTGAGGATGAGGGGAACGAGGGCGCCGCTGCTCTGAAGGGCAACTGCGGTCCGGTTAGCCCCTACTGCCGAAAGATAGTCCATGACGGCGGGATTCTCTGCCGCGAGGATGGGCCTAAGAAAACCGGTGGAATCGGCAATGAGATTTCTTGCGGCCCTGGAGCCGTCAAAAACGAAGACGGCAACGGCATCCGAAGGTACGGCACGGAGGACGTCCCAGTCCTCGGAAACGCTTGCAGGCCTGCTACTTGAAGGCTTGCTGTACAGTTTGGAGAGCGCGAACGCTATTCCCGCTACAAGCAGCGCCGCAGCCGCGGCGGCAATCCATGTGGACTTCTTTCCCATAGTTTACAAAGATAGATATTAAATTTTAGTTTTGATTCTTTTTTCTTACTTTTGCCGAAAATTCGCATTTAGATACCGTGAAAAAGTTAACCTTATTACTTACTGTTCTCATCCAGGCTGCCGTTCTGCAGGCACAGGACAGGGGCCTTGGCAATCCCAATTCAATCTACATTGAAAAAGGCACATTCTCGGCCGGAATAAACGGCGCCTACCGTAGCTTCAACGCTGCCGACGGCATGTCCATCCTTGGTCTCATTTCCAACACCGACGGCAAACTGTCCCTCCTCTCCATGGATGCCCATGCCGACTGGTTCTTCCGGGACAATCTCTCGCTCGTTGCAACGCTGGGGTACTCAAACACCGGAGTTGACAGCAATACCCTCAAGCTGACGGAACTGCTGGACATGTCAAACAAGCACACAAGGAGCGAAAAGTATTCCGGAAGCATCGGTGTCAGGAAGTACATCCCGCTGTTCAACAGCAAGATTCTGGCAATCTTCGGAGAAGGCCGCCTTGGCGGATCCCGCGGATACAGCAAGACCTACGCCGTTACGGAAAGGGGCAAGGAGGGTTCCTACACAGACCTTTATTCCGTAAGCCTGGGCGTAATAGCCGGGGCATCGGTTTTCGTAAATGACCGCCTTGCAGTGCAGATTTCGCTGCCGGTTGCAGAAATAGGATACGACTGGGAAAAGCAGACCGAGGCGCAGGTCAAGGAGAGTTCCCTCACCGGACTCACCCTCTCCAAGAAGTCCAACCTGCTTGGTATCGAGATAGGCACTATCTTTTGTTTTTAAATTGGAAAGGACATGAAAACAAAATATCTTCTTGCTCTTGCAGCACCGCTGATGGCATCCTGTGCCGGACACTGGAATGACATCGCCCACGAGGAAGTTGTAGCATCGATTACGGCTTTTGCCGTACAGGAACAGGCAAAATGCACCATCAACGCGCTGGATAAAAACATCGCACTCGTCCTCCCCTATGATGCCGATCCCAAGGCCGTCACGGTGAGCGAGTTCGCCATGACGGAAGGCGCCAGGTGCACCCCTGAAATCAAGGTTGGCGACAAGCTGGACGTCACTTCGCCGATTACCCTTACACTCACCACCTACGACGACTACGTGTGGACTTTATCGGCAGTCCAGAAGCCCAAGCCGCTCAGTGACATTTACAACATGAACTTCGACTTGTGGAGCAAGGATTGGGGCATTGACGCCGCCTACGGAGAAGATGCCGACGATGAACAGAAGGCGGTTTGGGGAACCGGCGGATTTGTTCTTTACATATCGATGGGCGGCACTCCGGTGATGACTAAAGAGACCGAAGCACTGGCCGTTGAAGGCGAAGGAAAGGCTGCCGTAAAGCTTGAGACCATTTATTCAGAGGCTTTGTCACTGCTGGGGAACGGAACCATCTTCACCGGCTCACTGGAGTCGTTCTTGCCGGAGGAATTCAAGGTCAAACTGGGTACGCCTTACAAAAAGCGCCCGGTGACCATGGACGGTTATGCCCGCTACATACCCAAGACCATCGACCACGCAGCCGGTGCATACACGGACAAGATGGGCACCCTGGACAACGCGTCCATATTCATCGCCCTTGCCGACTGGGACAGCCCGTATGAGGTTGCTCCTCCCACAAAGATACAGGAAGGGACGGAGAGCATTCCCGGCATCATCGGCTACGGAAAATTCATTCTGGACAGGGAAACTGACGGCTACGAGAAGTTCTCCATAAAGCTAAACTACCTGAATGACAAGACTCCCGCCTTTGCGGTAATCATGGCCAGCTCCAGCGCCCTTGGCGACTACGGCACCGGCGCCGCCGGCTCCGTCCTCTACCTGGACGAACTCGGCTTTACGTACGAATAGTCATGCAAGATTCCGCTGCGGCCGGAGTTTATTGACAAAAAGAGAAAACCATGTCAAGAGCATTATCCATCATCACCGCGGCTCTCGCCGTCCTTCTTACCTCATGCGGAAAGAACACGGATGACAATGCGGCCAACCCCTATAAGCCCCTGGACCTCAGCACGAAATCGGCCGAGCTTGTCAGTGAGGGGCACCGGTTCTCCTTCGACTACATCGACAGGATAAACGCCGTCGCCGACAAGGATTATATCGTCTCACCTCTGAGCATGCAGTTCCTTCTGGGAATGATTCTGAACGGCGCCCAGGGCAAGACCGCCCAGGAGATCTGCAATGTCCTGGGCTACGGTGAAGGGGAAGTCCCGGCTGTGAACGAGTACTGCCTCTCAATGCTGGAACAACTCCCATCCCTGGACAGGAAGACCAAGCTGTCCATTGCAAACGCCATCTTCGTTGATGACGGCTGGCCCCTCAAAAAAGGATACGTCGCCGACGCCGGCAGGTACTACAAGGCCGAGGTTCGCAACCTCGACTTTGCCGACGGGAAAAAATCTCTCGACGTCATCAACACCTGGTGCAGCAAAAATACCGCCGGAATGATTCCAAAGGTCCTGGACGAGGTAAGCCCGGAATACCTTGCCTTCCTTCTCAATGCCTTGTACTTCAAGAGCCAGTGGAAGGAGAAGTTCTCGAAGAGCGCAACCGCCGACGAGAACTTCACCTCCGAGTCCGGCGTGAAGAGCAAGGTGAAGATGATGAAGCAGAGCAAGAAATACGGATACCTCTCGACGAAGCTTTTCCAGATGGTCCGCATCCCCTACGGCAACGGAGCCTTCGCTATGACCGTCTTTCTCCCAAAGGACGGCTACAGGGTTTCAGACGTCTGCGCCTTCCTCAAGGATGCCGATTGGAATGCATACCGTTACGGATCAACCTGCGAAGTGGACCTGTGGATTCCCCGCTTTGAGACCAAGTTCCACATCAAGCTCAACGACATCCTCTCGGAAATGGGAATGCCCACTTCCTTCATGGGAGGAAAGGCCGATTTCAAGGCCATGTCAGACTATGCCGACTACCTCGGTTTCGTTCAGCAGGACGCCGCCATCAAGGTTGACGAGGACGGGGCCGAAGCCGCTGTGGTTTCCAGCGCCGGCATGGTTAAGGAATCGGCACTCGGCCCAAGCGAAAACGCCGTCTTCCATGCCGATCATCCTTTCCTCTACCTGATCACCGAATCCAGCACAGGCGCCGTCCTCTTCGCCGGCCGCTTCAGCGGCAATTAATTACATCGACAGCACGTTGAGGACGGTGCGGAGTTCGTCGTTGATGGGTTTGTTCATCTTGACGGCCCTGGAGATGGGGACGTAGACGATTTCGTCGTTCTTTATGCCCACCATGACATTGCGCTGGCCTTCGAGCAGGGCCTCGATGGCGGCGTAACCCAGGCGGGAGGCGAGGATGCGGTCATAGGCAGTGGGCATGCCGCCGCGCTGGAGATGGCCGAGGATGGTAACCCTGGCGTCGAACTGGGGGAATTCCTTCTTGATACGGTCGGCATAATACATTGCACCACCGACGCCGTCTTTCTGGGCTTCGCTCACGAGGACGATGGCGCTGTTCTTGCTCTTGCGCTTGCCTCTTTCGATGAATTCGGCCAGCTGGTCTACGTCGGTGGCGCTTTCGGGGATGATGGCGGCCTCGGCACCGGAGGCGATGGCGCTGTTCTGGGCGAGGAAGCCGGCGTCGCGTCCCATGACCTCGATGAAGAAGATGCGGTCGTGGCTGTTGGCGGTGTCCCTGATCTTATCGACACACTGGACTATGGTGTTAAGGGCCGAATCATAGCCGATGGTGGAGTCTGTCCCGTAAAGGTCGTTGTCGATGGTTCCGGGAAGGCCGATGATGGGGATGTCGTACTCCCTTGCAAAGAGCTGTGCCCCGGTGAGGGAGCCGTTTCCGCCGATGACGATGAGGGCGTCTATCCCGGCTTCGACCATATTGGCGTATGCGACCTTGCGTCCTTCAGGCTCGAGGAAAGCCTTGCTGCGGGCGGTTTTCAGGATGGTTCCGCCGCGCTGGATGGTGTTGGAAACCGACGAGGACGTAAACTTTACGAACTCCTTGTCGATGAGTCCCTGATATCCGCGCAATATGCCAACTACGTTCATGTCGTTGTAACGTGCGGCGCGGGTGACGGCACGTATTGCTGCATTCATTCCCGGAGCATCGCCCCCTGAGGTGAGTACACCTATGGTCTTTATCTGTCTTTCCATGGATATAGGCTTTTTTTCAGCCATCAAAGTTAGCAAATTTTTCGTATCTTCGGGACTGCAATTCAAAGTAAGGCATGAAACATTTCTGGAGCATATTAATCGCAGCGGCATTGTGTGCATGCTCACAGCAGGGAGACTCCTCAAAGCCCACGGTGACGCTGCACCCGCACGAAGAGTTTACCGGAGACGTCAAAGGCTACACCAGTGTGTTCCTGGCCGGCACCATCGACATGGGAAAGGCAGAACGCTGGCAGGACGAGGCCGAAAGGCTGTTTGCCGAAAAACCCGGCAGCTACATCCTGTACAATCCCCGCCAGGCAGAGTGGCATCCCGAACGCGAAGGCGAGATGGACTACCAGGTGAACTGGAAGCTCGAACACCTTGAAAGTGCCGACTGGATACTAATGAACTTCCTCCCGGGCAGCCAGTCCCCTATTACACTTCTGGAACTGGGCCTCCACGCAAAAAGCGGAAAACTGATCGTGGTGTGCACACCCGGCTACTTCCGTTACGACAACGTCCGCATCACCTGCGGCAGATACGGCGTGCCGATGTACTCATCCCTTGAGACGGCCATCGAAGCCATCCGCTAATAATAGCGCTTCACGAGTTTGTGAACGTAATAGGCGAAGAATAGTTTTTCCGGGAAAGAAGGCTTCAGGAAGATGGGGCGCATCATGACGTCGATGGCGGCGAACTTGCCTGCAAGTACGTCGAACTCCGAATGGTCTTCCTTGCCGGTGTATGCCTTCGCAAAGGCGTCCCAGTACCGGTGGAACTGCTCCAGGGTCATGTGGAAGATGTTCTGCACCTGCTTCATGGGAGCGTAAATCTGACATATCTGGAACAGGTGGCCGATGTCGAACATGGGGTCTCCGTAGGCGAAGCGGCCAAGGTCTATCCAGTAGCACTTTCCCTCTGACAATATGACGTTTCCGGGCTGGAAATCTCCGTGGGAGCATGTTGTGCATTCCTTAAGGGTCTCCAGAAATGCCCGTATCTTCTGCCTGTCCTTCCTGCCGATATAAGTTGCGACCTCAGTCCCCTTCAGTGCCTGCTGAAGGCGGCTGGGAAAGAATTCTGTGTCACAGGGCGTGGCAAAGAACTCCTTGCCCAGCTTTGCCAGAAGCTGCGCCATCTCCTCCGTGCGCTCAGGCTCGTCATGGCAGATGCGGGAGAGGGATTTCTTCTTGAGAATGAGCTGCGAGACTGCCCCGTAGCCTCCTCCCACGCGCACGATTTCATACATCTTGGGCGTAGAAAGCCCCAGGGCCTCCACGGCCTTGGACACGTCAAACTCCTTTTTGACGCTTTCCAGGTCGTTGCTGCGGCTGTTGTTCACCTTGAGCATCCGGTCCGGGCACTCAGGGTTGACATACGTCTTCCCGTTGCCGCCCTCGCCCACCTGGGTCCAGCCCGCCAAATCTATTTGCCGATAGTCTGCCATGGACCTAAAGCGAGGACACCAGGAGGAACCAGTCGGAGGCGGTTTTGATGTCGCCTTTGGACCAGCAGGAGCCGAAGCAGTACTTGACGCTTTCGCCGGACTTGACGGTTTTGAGAAGGAGGGCGTGGTCGAGTTCTTCACTTGCGAACACCTTATCTGCGCCGGGGAGCACCATGGCGACGCCAAGCATGCCGTCTTCCGGCTCTATGCTCTGGTCCGATGCCTTCTCCCAGATTGCGTAGCGGTCGGGGACGTCGAGAATCTGCTCGACTGTCTGCTGGGCGCTGTGGAGCTTGAAGCCTGCTGCGACTGTGAGCTCATCGGCACCGGAGAAGGTGTAGGTGTCTTCGACGGAAGTGAAGTAGGTGTCGGCCTCCAGGGTGACTTTCTTGTCAAGGGCGACGAGGATGCCGGGAGCGGCTTCCCATTCAGGGTAATGGAGGGCGAAGACTACTTTGGAAGGGGTTGTTTCGAGGACTTCGGAGGAGCGGTAGTTGGTGGCGGGCCAGCACAGCTTGCCGTCGATGAAGGGCACCGATGCGCCGCCGCCGAGGGAGACGGCCACCTTGTAGCAGTCCTTGCCGCCGTGGTCGTGGTGGTAGTAATCCGGGTTCTGCATTGCGCCGGCGTACCACTCATCAGCAACGAGTTTTCCGGGAAGCTTTACCCAGATGTCCACGCCGGGGGAAGTGGGGTTGCCCTCGAGGGCCTTGCCGTAGAAGCGGCCGGCGATGAGGTTGTTCTCGAAAACGAAGTCGTCGGCACGTTCGGGAACGGGACGGGCCATGACCTTCTGCTCCGGCTTGGGAGCGCAAGCCGCCATCCCAAGGACGGCGGCTGCAAGTATAAGTAAACGTTTCATTATCTGAGGTCTGTAGTTGCACATCCGTCCATGTCGCCGTAGTCGTCGTTTTCACCGCACATGCCCCAGATGAAGGTGTAGTTGCGGGTGGCGCAGGCGCTGTGGATGCTCCACTGGGGAGAAATTACGGCCTGTTCATTGTGCATCCAGATGTGACGGGTTTCCTGGGGTTCGCCCATGAAATGGCACACGGCGGCGTCTTCAGGGAGTTCGAAGTAGAAGTAAACTTCCATGCGGCGGTCGTGGGTGTGGGCGGGCATGGTGTTCCAGGTGCTTCCGGGAGCGAGCTCGGTCATGCCCATCTGGAGCTGGCAGCAAGGAACCACTTCCTTGACAAGAAGGCGGTTGATGGTCCTTTCGTTGGACTCTTCCAGTGAGCCGAGGTGCATCACCACTGCGTCTTTCTTCGTAACGTGCTTCACGCCCGTTTCCCTGTGGGCGGTTGCAGAGTTGAAGTAGAACTTTGCAGGATTTGCAGGGTCGAGGCTGCGGAAAGATACGTGGCGGTTTCCCCTGCCGATATAGAGAGCCTCCTTGAAGGGGATGGTGTACTCCTCGTCACCCACCTTCACGACGCCGGTGCCACCCACGTTGATGATGCCGATTTCGCGGCGCTGGGTGAAATAATCGGCACGGAGGATGTCCGGAGCGGTGAGAACGAGCTCTTCCTTCACCGGGACGGCGCCGCCGGCGATGATGCGGTCGAACATGGAGTAGACCATGTTGATCTCGTCCGGGACCATGACGTTCTCTACAAGGTATTCCTTACGGATACGCTCTGTATCGTAGTGTTTTGCGTCCAGGTTGCTGGAAGCCTGACGCACGGTGCAGTTGATCTTTGACATACTATTCGGGCTGTTTTCCAATGTAGGCGAGGATACCGCCGTCGACGTAGAGGATGTGGCCGTTTACGGCGTCGGAGGCGTGGGAGGCGAGGAATACTGCCGGGCCGCCGAGTTCTTCGGGTTCAAGCCAGCGGCCTGCGGGGGTCTTGGCGCAGATGAACTTGTCGAAGGGGTGACGGGAACCGTCGGGCTGGATTTCGCGGAGCGGTGCGGTCTGGGGCGTTGCGATGTAGCCGGGGCCGATGCCGTTGCACTGGATGTTGTAGGCGCCGTACTCGGAGCAGATGTTCCTGGTGAGCATCTTGAGGCCGCCCTTTGCAGCTGCGTATGCCGATACGGTCTCACGGCCGAGCTCTGACATCATCGAGCAGATGTTGATGATCTTGCCTTCGTTGCGTTCCATCATCTCGGGAAGGACAGCGCTGGACACGATGAAAGGAGCCACGAGGTCTACGTCGATGACCTGCTGGAACTCGCTGCGCTTCATCTCGTGCATGGGGATGCGCTTGATGATGCCGGCGTTGTTCACGAGGATGTCGATCTGACCTACCTCGGCATGGATTTTCTCTACCAGTTCCTTGACGGCGACCTCGTTGGTGACGTCGCAGACATAGCCCTTCACATTGGTGATGCCGGCCTCTTTGTAGTTGTTAAGGCCACGCTCGAGAGCTGCCTCGTTGATGTCATTGAAGATGATGTTCTTGATACCTGCTGCAACAAATGCCTTTGCGATGTTGAAGCCGATTCCGTAGGAAGCGCCGGTGATCCAGGCGTTCTTGCCTTCGAGAGAGAAAAGATTTGCCATAGTTATCAGTATTTGTCTTTTGCAAATATACAAACGATTGGACGAATTATCAACTATTTGTTGCAAACGGGATGCTTAAAGTTTGGAGAGCCACTTGTCCAGAGCATCGTAGAGCTGCTGGCGGTAGGGTTTGATGGTGTCGGACTCCCCTTCGCGGAAGCCGAAGCCGTGGGGGCCTTCAGGGAAAACAACCATCTCCGACGGCACGCCGTGGGCCTTGAGGGCGTCGTTGTAGCGGATGCTGTTCTCCTGCGGAACGACGTTGTCCGTTGCGCAGAGGGTGAGGAAGGTGACGGGAGTATCGGCAGTGACCTGCTTTTCAAGGGAGAAGCGCTCTACCAGGGAAGGGTCGCTGACGGCCTCGTGCAGGAGGTTGTTCTTGGAGCCTTTGTGGGTTATCTCATCGTCCATGGAGATGACGGGGTAGAAGAGGATGGAGAAGTCCGGGCGGGTGGCCTTGTCCGTGAAAAGGGTGGAGGCCGATGCCGCAAGGTGACCGCCGGCGGAAAAGCCCATTATGCCGATCTGCTTCATCCTGAAGTTGTCCCTGCAGTAGCGGAGGGCGGCCTGGGCATCGGCAAGGGGGATGTTGTAATGGCCGTTGGGCATGCGGTATTTAAGGACGCAGGAGGCGAAGCCGCGCTGAGCGAGCCAGCGGGCGGCCCAGTCGCCTTCGTTGAGCATGGAAACGCCGGCATAGCCGCCTCCGGGGCAGATGATGACCATTTTGCCGATGCACTTTTCCGGGATGTAGAAGGTCATCTGAGGCTCGGAGACGTCGTAGATGAAGCCATCGGCCCCGCGCCTGCGCTCTTTGCCTTCAAGGCCGTTGCTTTCATCGGCAGGGAGGGCTACGGTGTAGACTTTCTTGAGGGCCGCCGGAAGCTGGCTGTAGCGCCAGAGGGCCTCGAGGAAGTAATAATCGGCATAGGTGAGGGGGACGTCCACCTCGGAGCCGGCGGTGAAATGGCCTGTGCTGTGCTTGAGGATGAAGCCGCCGCACTCCCCTGCCTTGCAGAGGTATTTGCTGCTGCAGAGCTCCCGGAGGATGGCCTCTCCCTGTGCACGGTATTCCTCGGCCATGGGGGCATTATGCGTAAGCGTGCAAAGCTCCAGGAAGGCCGATGCCATGATAGCCGCGGCCGATGCATCGTCCTGCTGCTCAGGCGCGTCGAAATCCCAGTTGGGAACCGGACGGTCCTTGAGCTTGGGCATGAGGTATGAGGCGATGTGTTCGGCCTGGTCCAGGAACTCCATGAGACGGGTTTCGCGGTACATCATGGTGTAGCCGTAAAGGCCCCAGGCCTGGCCGCGGGACCAGGAGGACTCATCGGCATAGCCCTGCCACGTCTGCTTCTTTATGATGGTGCCGTCGTGGGGATTGTAGTTGACCACGTGGTAGCAGGAATAGTCGGGGCGGAAGTGGTTCTTTGCCGTGGTGCGGGCATGCTGGATGGCTATTTCCTTCCAGCGGGGCTCATTGAACAGCTTGGAGGCGTAGGTGAGAAGCTCCAGGTTCATCATGTTGTCGATGATTACCGGATAGCTGTCCTCATCCCAGTTCCAGCTCTTTATGGTGCCGGTCTTTTCCGAGAAGCGCGCCGCCAGTTTCTCTGCCGCGGCCCTTATGGTCTTCAGATAGAGGCTGTCGCCGGTTTCCTTCCACGCCATGCCGGCAGAGCACATTGCCTGGAAGCCGATGTCGTGATGGTCGCTGAGGACCTCGGTGTCCAGCATCTTTGCAGTCTGCCTGAGCGCCAGCTCTTTGGTATCCCCGCCAAGTTTGTAAGCGTACCAGGCGGTTCCGGGAAAGAATCCGCTGCACCACCAGCGGAGGTCCGAAGTCACAAGAGTGTCGCCCTGGAAAGTCTTTGGCATGGTTACGTCTGTGAGCGACTGCTCCATGACAGAGCACTGCCCGGCTGCGAGTGCTGCAATTTTTTCTGTGTCAAGATTGTTTGTGGCGCAGGCCGTCAGGGCCGCTGCAAGAAACCAAGATGCGAGTCTTTTCATCATAGTGTCATATTTGCCTGCAATTTAGCAATTTTCCGGCAAATATGGCACTCTTTTACAATATGCTTGAATGTACTTTAGACAGGGCCCGGGGTGCACAAGGCAAAAACGTTGTCTTGCAAAAGCGGCGGAAAATTCATATCTTGCAATCTTGTTAATTAGACGGACATGAAACTTGCAGACAGTATTGTATCCATTGTGAAGGAGGCATCGGCACTGATGGTGCGGGAGGGGTTTTCGGTGAAGGAGAAGGGGTCGGTGGAGAATATCGTCACGTCGTCGGATGTGGCGGTGCAGGAGTTTCTGACGGGGAGGCTCGCGGAGCTTCTTCCGGGCAGCGGGTTCCTGTGCGAGGAGGACGACCTCCAGGACCTCAACCACGAATATGTATGGATTATCGACCCCATTGACGGGACGGCGAACTATGCGCGGGGCAGCGAGAACTGCTGCATCAGCGTGGCCCTTTACCGGAACTGGTCTCCCCGGATAGGCGTAGTGTACAGCCCCTGGAGGGGTGAGCTCTACGTCGCCGAGGCCGGAGGGGGCGCCTTCTGCAACGGAAAGCCGATACACGTGTCGGACCGTCCCTTCGGAAAGGGCATCCTTTTCACGGCCATGTCCACCTACCGCAAGGAGTTCGCAAAGACCTGCAGCGACATCATCTATGACCTCTACATGGAGTGCAACGACTTCCGCCGGACGGGCAGCGCCGCCGTGGAGCTGTGCCTGATGGCCAGGGGCTATGCCGACCTTTACTTCGAATTCCGCCTCATGCCCTGGGACTATGCCGCTGCAGCCTTCATACTGCAGGAAGCCGGCGGAAAGGTGGTCAGCCTGGACGGCAATGCCCCGTCGCCCAAAAGGCAGTCCCTTGTCATTGCCGCCAACACGGAGGATAACTGCAGGCATATCCTCGATACGGTCCGCCGCCACATGTCCTCAATACCCTATTGAATAAGATGACAGATATCACTCCGGAATACCTCAGGCCAAGACTCCAAGGAAGGGAAAACGACTCCCACAAGCACGACTACGGCAGACTCCTCGTAATTGCCGGATGCGAGACCATGCCCGGTGCGGCCCTTCTTGCCACCGGCGCCGCGCTGCGTTCCGGCTGCGGCCTCGTGACGCTCCACTCCACCACAAGGACGCTTCTGGCGGCAGCGGTGAAATACCCTTCCGCCATACTCTCAGAAGACCCGGGGAGCCATTTCAGCACCCTGCCGGAGAAGCTGGAGCGCTATTCGGCAATAGCCGTAGGGCCGGGCCTGGGAGTGTCTCCTGGAATAATCAACGCCCTTATGGACCTCCTCGGCGAAGCGTGCGACCTCCGTATTCCCGCCGTACTGGATGCCGATGCCCTGAACATGCTGGCCATCCTTGCCGACTGGCACGAACTCATCCCTCCCGGATCGATACTCACGCCCCACAAGGGAGAGCTCAAGAGGCTCCTCCCCTGCCGGAATGACGCCGAACGGGAAAGCCTTGCATGGGAACTCTGTGCCGAAACCGGCTGCCACATAGTTATGAAAGGCTACCGCTCCCGCATCTTCTCCCCCGGCGGAGAATGCCTCGTTAACACCACCGGAAACCCCGGCATGGCAAAGGGCGGCAGCGGGGACGTACTCACGGGCCTCATCGGCGGGCTTCTCGCAAGAGGCTACAGCGCATGTGACGCAGCAGCCCTTGGCGTCTGGATTCACGGCTATGCCGGAGACACGCTTACAAAGGACAACACTGCCGAAGCCTATGACAGCCAGGACCTTATATCACACCTCCGTGACGGGTTCTGCACACTGTAAGAAGAATATTCAAACCACCGTTTTCGGCCTCTGGTGAGGGAAAACGGTGGTTTGCCTATGTTTAAACTGTGCCAAATGTCGTTTCCTGATTTTGGTTGACTCGGGTTTGTAGATTATTACTGGTAAAAGTTGACTATTCGTTGTTATCCCTAAGATGGG
>OCVV012880324.1_pt1 | contig 29070 bp, 33 predicted proteins | sample 1539721 | NCBI WGS metagenome assembly OCVV01 (sample SAMN02144230, study PRJEB22623) | gut metagenome | biome: sheep rumen | host: Ovis aries | place: New Zealand | reverse complement strand
CTCCACGCCGACGGAGAAAGCGATCTTGCCCTCGTCCATCAGGTCAAGCAGTTCGGGGATGAGGTTGGTCAGTCGAATATAGCGCTGAACAGTTTTATAGCTCTCTCCCGACTCTACGCCGATGACCGCAGTAGCGCGGTTCTTGTCGAACTTCGGGACAATTTGTCCCGAAGTCAAATCGCTTCGTCTGCCCTGATGTTTGAGAGCCTCGGCTTTCATCTTATAGGCAAAGGCTTTTTCCGAGGGCAGGATGTGCTCACGGTGGAGGTTACTGTCCACCAGCATGATCGCCGCTTCGTCACGGCTCACGGGACGAATAAAGGCAGGGACTTCATTAAGCCCTGCCTTCTGTGCCGCACGAAATCGGCGGTGTCCTGATATGATCTCATACTCGTCCTTTGTTTCCTCCAATGGTCGGACGATCAGCGGCGACATAATGCCTTGCTGCTGAATGCTCTCGATGAGGTTGTTCATCTCGTCGTTATCGAGTACCTTGTAGGGATGGCCTTTGAATTCGTGTAATTTGTTGATTGATATATTTGTCATCGTTCATTTCTCCTTATATAGTGTTTTTGTTTTGTATCCAAACCGTAGGCTTTGTTTATCGCCTGCGTTTCGATACGGATGTTTTCTTTGATCTTCGGATTGTCCTCAATGATCGTTTCAGCAATCCGCTTTTCTTTACGAAGCTGTTTTAACAGCGTTGTGCAGTCATCACGACGGGACAGTAACTCTGTTCTCTTTTCGTCGTCATCACAGCGCCGCAGCTTGTTGTAGATCTTCTGTCGCACGGCTGTTACCTCTTTGATGGATGTGTCGGTTTCTTGTATAAATCCGCTGACATCTTCTAAGGTGTTCAGCTTCTTATGGGATAGCAAGGTCACCTGAGCGGATATACGATCCAGATGCCGCCATGCTTCTCTCATCTCAGGCGACAGCGGCTTACGCTGGTGATACTTCGGGAGCTTGCCCAATAGGTAACAGTAATGAAGATACAAAGCATATATTCCTGTATACTTCTTTGCTTTATGAAAGGTATCTCGGAACAAAAATCGCTTCGGCTGAAAATATCGCATTTCTTTTTGCTCGGCGTAATACTCCCGATTACTCTTCCAAGCAGACTGTGTATCTTTTTCAAAGATGCGTTGCCGAATCGCCTGATTACCGTATTCCTCGCCCAACCGGATCATACGAACGCTCTTTTTGCTGTTAACGGATCGGATCGTCCAGTAGGTGCGGTTTTCATTGAGGTTCACGACATAGCCCTGATTGGATAGAATGGTTTTAAACTCCTTGAAACTCAATGCGTGATCGACAGCGTAGTCGATCGCCTGACGCATGAGATTGAACTTGGTCGGATCACCGTTCTTCTCCGCAAAGTAAATGCTTCGGGGCGTCTTGCCCTGCGGATTCTTGATGACTGTTAAATGATGTTCGGTACATAGTTGATCGGACAGTGATCGGAAGCGCCAGTATACGCCCTCGTTGCAGTTGAACTTTTTGCCATTCCACATATTCACGGCGTTGATCACAAAGTGGTTGTGTAGGGTTTGGGTGTCGAGGTGGGTAGCGACGAGCACCTGATACTCGTCGCCCCACATCTTCTTTGCCAATTCTACACCGATTTGGTGGCACTCCTCACGACTGACTTCACCGGTCTTGAAGCTTTGGTAGGCATGGTAGGCGACGTTACCGCCTGTCTTGCCGAATCGCCGCTGAACGGAAAGCATTTCATCAAATGCGGTATCGGCGTTACAGTTCACACCGGTCACAAAACAGGTTTCTTCATCGCTGACGGTTTTGGAACCCTGCTCGGCATAATGCAGTACCTTTTGCAGATCGGTATAGATGGTCTTTTTCGGATTGGAGGCATAGTCCAGCACGCGGGACAGGCTGTCCTTAATCGCCCAGATCTTGGTCGTTCCCACCGCTGTCCGCCTCCTGTTCATGGTAGACAACCAACAGCTTGTCGTGGAGATAATTCAACCGCTGTTCAACGGAGCGTTCGGTAGACTGACGCAAGGTCTGCTGTAGATCCACGACAACGCTGTAGCAGTCATGAAGCGCCTCGCTCGGCTTCGCGTGGATGGGCTGATTCAGACCGGACATCAAGAGATAGGCGGAGAGAGAAAGCCCCGCACGCTTTGCATAGCGCTGCAGGGCTTTCTTGTCTTTCTCGCTGACGCGGATATGGATATCTGTATTCTTTTGTATCATATAGTTTTTCCTTCTTTCATTTTGTGTTTGGGGTCACAGGGGCAAAAGCCCCTTTCAGCATTAGCCGTTCCGGTTTTGTGGTAACAAAGCCTATGCTCGCTACAGTATAAGACAAACCCGCCCTGCTGCTCTCAGGACGGATTTTCGGTGTCTTATACTGCAAAAGTGGTATTATCTTTTGTCTGATAATGGATGACGTCATTTTGCCGTCATTATCAGGATTTCTCTTTGAAAATGACAGCATCCTGACGTCACCCGAACATTTCATCAAGAACATCGAGTACATTCTGCTCATTCTCCTTGCTCTCTTCTTCACTCAGCTGAGGATTCCATTCGTTCGTCTGTGTCGGCTGAGGGGCAGACGGTACACGGACTTCCTCACGGAAAATCTGTCGTATCTCCTCAAGCAGTTTTTCGTTACCTCCCGAAAGGAAAGAAATGTAGTGTTCCAACGCGTCGATCACAAAACTGTTTACTGACTTATGCTTTCGTTTGTCGAGCGTATCGAGAAAAGAGATGATCGATTTCTCTCTGCTGTTCTGCGGGTCTAAGCGGATCGTCAAGCGGCGGTCTTTGTTCTTATTCATAGCTCTTTCCCGCCAACAGCTGCTTTTCCGCCAAATACTCATAGCCCTTTGCCGCAGCGCAGATATCCTCTACAAATACGATGTTCTTGGTGTCGCCTTTGTAAAAGTGTTCGATCAGACAGCCTCCGCCGCCGGTTACAAACAGCCTCATGGTTTTTGCGTCATAGCCGTGCTCTCTCAGACGACGGAAGATTCCCTCAACGTATTCTTCAGCTACCGCAGTGATCAGTTGAAGATCGGTCTCGGGGATATCTGCTTTCCCGTCGCGCAGAACGCTGTCGATAATGTAGTCGTTCAGCTCTCTTTGGGTTTGACGCATAAAGGTCTCACGGATCGCAAGCGTACATTGATAGGTGCCGAACTTTTCGGTATACAGGGTACCGCTCTGCGGTTTACCGTCGACGGCATAGAGCGTGTTCATGGTACCGTTGCCGATATCTGCGACTATGCTAAGACCTTTCATCGAGATTGCAAAGGGAGCGATAGCGGCATACCCCTGCGGATAGATCATCACACCGGAAATATCGACGTTGTAGTCGATCCCATTATAAGTGAATGTGACAGATTTGTTCTGCTTGAGATATGCGGCAAATTGCTGCTTCTGAACACCTGACCATGTCAGCGGCAAGCCTGCGGCGATGATGATATCTGCTTCATACAGGTTTGCGTCCTTCAGCTCCATTGCAATCGCCGCAAGGGTGAGCAGATAGTATTCGTCGTCTTTTACCTTGTCGGGTAAAAACTCTTTGTGTCCTTCACCGATCAGATAATACTTATCTTGATAGACAAGCATATTCTTGGTGAAGATGGGCTCGGTATTGCTTGCGACAATACCTGTTTGAAAGCAATGGTTAGCGGTCTTGATATTACCGTAGCCGTGATCGACTCCGATAATGAATTTTTCTTTAAATTGTTTCATAATGTTTTTCTCTCCTTGTTATTGATATTTTGGATGACAGATTGATACAGCATTTTATCGGTGGGCAAAACTGAATAATAAAAGTAATTACAATTAATACCCGATACCGACAACAACTGTACGCAAGGGTGGCTGTCGCCGTCATCCAGCAGCAGACAGCACCCGTCTTGGCAGTTGGCGCAGGCAGAACGCACAAGGGCGTTTACCTGTTCAACCTGCTCAGGTTTAATGGGAACAATCATAGGCTATCGCCTCCTTTCAAGTGATATTTGAATCGCTGTCCCTTAAAAAGTGGGGACAGTTATCAAACAACAGATACTTGAATATATAGAGGTGTTATGCTATACTTTTTTCAGATCATATCAGGAGACATTTATGAAAAAGTATTTGATACCGCAAATCTCAGCTTTGAGCCTTTTATCCTCTGCCTTGAAGCAAGACGATGGGTGGAGGTTTCATTTTGATGCAACCGATCCGTCAAAGGAATACCTTGTTGAGCTATCCGAGCTGGACGACTGCATGATGTTCTATCAGGCGATGGATGTCCTGTACGGTTCGGAAGAACCATCATCACCGTGTGACCGTTTATCTGATGTGTTTGTCTATATCGATTTCTCAGGTGTCTTTGACAGGCGAACTGTCGGCAGGATCGCTGAGTTACAACACAAAGCGGAGTATCTGTTTCGTCCCGAAGGGATTGAAATTGCATTTGACGAAAGATACCCTGCTCACAGATATATCGCCTTTGAACGCTCCGCCAGTATGAGCCGCCATAATGTACTGTCGTTTGTTCGTGAAGATGTGTATGAGCCTCTCCGGGAACGGATGATGCTTGGGATGAAGATCGGGAATTGTCAGTTATCTAAGCTGTATGCCTATAACGGATTGATGTTCACAGGCGGTCGTCGGGTAGAAATACAGAATCTACTGCAAGAAAAAAGGATCGTCGTGATAGACAATCCGAAAAGTATCGTAAAGGACGCGGATATTATCACCGTTGAGGATGACGGCACAGATAACCCGGTACGGAAATACAGCCGTGTAGAAGCCAAAGCGGATGTAGAGGTGTTGGAGTTTGACGGTGAGGGTATTATTTCAAAAGAACTTTCATTTATGCTGACTGAGTCGGGAAAGCACCATTCCTTTCAGATCCGTCTGCCGTATATCAAGGGTGTTGTTCACGAGGTCGATTTCAAAAAGCTGTTCTCCGAGCTGCGTGTAACAAAGATTATAGACATATGGGGTAATGCTCACGCCGTTGCCGATGTAGATATGATATTGACAAAGAGTATGTTCAAGGGCTTTGGCTGGATGAGGGAAAACGGACTGACATGGGCAGAGTATTTGGAAAGATGCAGGAAATACAACTATGCTTTGTATATCTCCGGTATGGATAAAATAGAGCCGCAAAACACTACGGAGTTGAATTATCAGTTTCTGAATACACTTGCCTTGGCGGACGAAGAATTCAGACCTTTGGACTTACCGCTCAGCTGGGATAAATCTCCGAATACCGATCCGCGCCATTGGCTGACCAAAACGACAGAAGCGGTGTATTATGATTATGTCGGCGAGCTTGGCGACAGGCAGAAACACTTTATTGATGTTCTTGACGATGAAGATATCGGCATGACAGATAAGCGCAAACAGCGGGCGGAGATAATCGAACAGAATCCGCTGTTTATGGAAGAAGTGATATACGCAAAAGAGCTTTCCGACAAAGCGGAAAGCGTAAAACAAAGATATGCTGTAGGACAGTTGCTGATTGCAGGAGATAACCGTTATCTTTCCGACGACTTGATGCGATTACTGGCGTACATCGTAAGGTGTGCCGAAGGTGAAAGTAAAGCGTATAGAAAACTGGAATCAGAATGTCTGACAGGGAATACGATTTATGCCCCGAAGCCTGCCTATGAGGTACAGGATCACTACACATTATTGAGAAGTCCTCATATTGCACGAAATGAGGAAGCGCTTGTTTGCCCGTTGTCAAAGGTTGGTAAGTTGCGAAAGAAGTATCTTTCTCACCTTCGCTATGTGGTTATGGTGGATTCTCGCTCACTGATACCCGACCGGCTCGGCGGTGCGGACTATGACGGCGATATGGTCAAAACGATCGCCGATCCGTTGGTCAACAGCTGTGTCCGTAAAGGCTATGAAAACACGGCGTCGTTACCTGTGCTGAAAATTCCGTCAGCAGATCCAATCATTGCCGATGCTAACGACTGGCATAATAGGATGGAAACGGTCAAAAGCACCTTTTCGTCGCGTGTCGGTCAAATCAGCAACGCCGCGTTACGCCGAGGGATTATTGCTTATGATGAGAACAGCCAAAATGATGAAAGAGCGGCAAGCCGTCAGGATACCGAGGTGCTGGCGATCCTGACCGGCTTAGAGATCGACTCTGCAAAGAGTGGCGTAAAGCCCGATTTGTCCGAGTATCTGGAAGTGCGTAAAGCAAAGAAAAGCCTGTTCCTGCAATACAAGTCGATTGTCGGCGACAGTTCCGAAAGAAAGTGGTACCAGCCGACGACAGCGAAACGCGTAAAGGAATTCATCGGCAAAACCGACTGGGACAACGTCAGCTCCAATCTTGAAAAGCTGCCGTATTACGCCTATATGCTGGATAAAGAAACGCTAAAGCACAAAGCGCAGCCGGCAAATAATGAAGCGTTATTTGCATTTGCTCAATCTCCGGACTGGCAAAATTCATTAGATCAACACGTTTTTGAGCGGACAAAAGCCATTATTGCGGCATATCATGAAGCGATGAATCGTAATCGTTTTATTCGCCACATTCCGAAAGAGAGAAAGCGCCAAACCGATATCGAAAGAATCCTGTTTGCAAGAGGGCAGGAAAACCTTTATTCCGTCGATGAGTTATACAGTGCTTTTGATAATATTTCACCTTACGGAATCCGGCAGGCACGTTTGAAGCTATCCGAAACAAACTGGCATCTTACGCCGCCGTCAGACAGACTTGTTGCTACCTATGAGATTATCTCGGGAATGATTGATTATGACTACCGTGAGCTGTTCTGTGATTTTCGCCATAGCGGGTACAGAATCCTCGGTGACATCATCTGTGACCTTGACGATATGTATCGTGCAAAGGAAATTGCCGATCACATCAAGCGTCAGGATGACGGCAAAGATTTGAATGCTCTGCTTAGTAATACAAATCAAACGGGTGATTATCGTAAAACGGTTGTCAGCAACTGTATAAATCTGATGACCTCACATATTAAAGGTGCAGAAAAATTCGATTTGAACAAAGTGCTGAAATGCGCGGTCGCTCTCGGCGAAAGGCAGTTTGCGCTGGAAGTCATGCCGAGTGTGGTGCTGGAGAATTGCAGGAGGGATAGGCGATGACAAACGAATGGGCAGAATTCAAAGCCTACACCGAACAGCCGATCTATACCGCCGAACGCAGAACCGATACCACCTATCTCGGTCGCTTTACCTTTGACATGATTACCGAATTCTCCGGTTTCGGTCGTATTCTAACAACCATAGCGCGCGGCTATCTGTTTCACGACAAAGACGGAGCTACTCTTGACGGAAATCCATATGACAGAATTGATATAGCTCGAAAAGCATTGTGCGCATGGTGCAGTGTTCCGGACAAAAAGAAAAACTCCGATCCGCCGGTGGACTTTCGTGAGTTGTCCGCCGACTTTCCGGAGCTGGTTGATGAGAACGCTAAAGGATGGTTTTACCGCCATATAAAAAGTGTTATTCGGTTTGTAAAAGCGAATCCCGATAAGGTCAGCAAATCCGCATACAAAAAGTGTGAGAATCTCTCTACGGGCTTTACGTCACAGTGGAAAAAGAGGGTGCGTCAGCTGCAAGTTCCGATCTTTGCTTTGAACACAAAAGGAGCGTGGACGCTGAGATTTGATGATATTATCGCTGACGCTTTGGAAGCAGGCGAACTCAAAACGGAAGAACATCCGCTTCCTGAAACAGTAAGTAAACAGGTTGAGGCAATGGATACCAACGGCGTGCCGAAAGAGGTTATTGTCGAGCTGATACGCTACTACCTCGCTAAAAAACAGGATGATACAGAATGGGTAGTTCTGCCGGTTGCCAATTTCGATGCATATTTTGGTAACAATAATCTCAGCAAAAAATGGTTAGCGAGGATACCGAAATCATTGATACAAAGAGAGAACCGACATGGTATTTGCAGATATAAGGTCATTGCTTCTCAAGGTGAAATAGCTTTTGGAGCGATCTTATAAATAATAATCAATCCGCACATTCGACGCCGGATTGCCTCCTGTATATAATAGAATCATCAAAGCAAAGGGGGCAAACATATGAAGAAGTATCATCTTTACCTCACCGCCGATGAGCGTCGAATTATCTTGCACAGTTTGATTGATATGAAAAACGAACTAATCAAAACCGGGCATTATACCGACGCGCTCGATGAGATCATCATTCAACTCACAAAAGCAAAGATTAAACATGTGCGAGTAAAGGAGGTCTGACCATGAGCACAAAGATAACTTATACCAGACAGGGTGACTACTATTTGCCTGATCTTAAACTACCTGAGCAAGAGCCGCGCGAGATCGGTATCTGGGGACAACGTCGCAGACATTATCTCAAAGAACATCACAAAATCCTATACTATAACTTACTCACCCAATGCAAGCTGATCGATCATCTCGCTGATATCAATGAAGAAGCGCAGAATATGTATGACCGACTTGTAAAACAGCTTGCAGAACAAGAAGGTGTTACCGAGAAGCTCAAAGGAGAAGATCCGTTAGAGTGGGTGGCAAAAATGAACAATATCAACTCACGCGCAAGTGAGATTGTTTTTGCTGAAATCATCTATACAATTTAATTGTAACGGCTGCTGCAATCCTTCGATTGCAACAGCCGCTTCCCTTTTTTATATGATAATGATATGCTTTTTCAATTTCTCTGCATACTTTTTTGCCTCATATGCACCACCATGATCTCGAACGGTATAGCTCAGCACGATATCGCTGTGATTGATCATCCAGCGGTTACGCGCTTTGATTGCGGCTTTATAGTGAACACCAACGATTTCGGCAGGGATGATCACATCGTCGCAGCGGTGTAGTAGTCCCTGTTCTCGTTCAGTTCTTGCGTTATGTACGGCTTTACACAGATGAGCCTGATATTTGTATGAGTGAGTTTTGCCTTTCAGATAGCGGAAGAAAACAGTCTGTCGAATTCTCCCATCGCGCCGGTGTAGAATGTCTCGCAACCGTCCTTGATTGCAACAAAGACAGCTTCTTCAATTTGTTCGCTGATATTTTCAAATACTTCCCTGTGACCGAATCCGCAGCAAGCTTTCATTATTCTCTCACCATATCTAATCAAAATATATATCCATCGACATTATATCTTGTTTATTTAGTTAGGTCAACAATAATTGCTGATTAGAGCGGATATAATATACCCTTGTGTATAGTAAAATTATATACAAGGTGGTGATTGACTTGAATAAAAAGGAGCTTTCCGATAGGCTGTCCTCTCTGCGAATTAACAAAGGTGTTTCAGCAAGGGATATGAGCTTGTCTATAGGACAAAGCGCAGGTTACATTAACAATATCGAAAACGGCGTAAATTATCCTTCAATGCAGGTGTTTTTCTATATCTGCGAGTACCTTGGAATTACACCGCGAGAATTCTTTGACACAGATACAGTCAATCCTACATTGGTTTCTGACTTAACCGAGGTAACAAAGGGATTAAACAGCGAGCAGCTCCAAAACCTTATCAATCTTGCGAAAGGGTTGAAGTAATGTCTGTAAAGAGTTTATCTAAACGAATCGAAGAAGAAATGCTGAACAAGCTGCACGTTGTAGCCGACTATGAAGGTCGCTCTGCGAACAGTCAGATATTGATACTGATCCGTGACGCAATCGAGAAGTATGAGGAAAAGCACGGGAAGATAGAAATATAAAGGATTATTTGAGATACTATCAATATCGCCGCATAGTAAACATCGTACGCTCAATGTAAAGCACATCCTTCTCAAATAATAAACCAAAAGGCACTGTCGCAAAACTCGTGTTTTGTAACAGTGCCTTTGTTACCCTATTCTGTTTTAAAATGTTCCGTTAAGAACATCGCCCTTTCAAGACAGCGGTTTTTTCGTCCTATTCAGTTTTCTTATTTCGTTAAGGGAATCGTCTTTTGTTCTTTTCATTTTATGAATCGTTTCCAGACCGCTACAGCGTTATTATTGACGAGCAGATGCTCGATATCAATCTGCGCGGGACAGATATCACGGCAGGAAAGGGACTTTCCGCAGCCTTTATAGATCTTGTCAACATAGCTGCCGAGGAGCTCCGCCTTGTCCTTTTTCGGCAGTTCGCTGAGGACGCGCGCTGTCGGAACAAAGGAAGCGGCAGAGAAAAAAACTTCGCCGGGGATAAAGTTGGGACAGACCTCCAGACAACAGCCGCACTGTAAACAGCGTGAGGCTTCGTAGGCGATCTCCTCTCCTCTTTTTGTATGGCGCGCTTCTTTCTCCATCCACAGTCCGATGCTCTTCAAATTCTCAAACATGATGGAGCGGTCAACGATCAGGTCGGCGATCACGGGGAATTTTTTCAGCGGTTCGAGGATAATGTTATCGCCCTTGAACGCGCTGAGCTTGGTATCACAGGCGAGGCGCGGTCTGCCGTTGATCCGCATAGCGCAGGCGCCGCATTTCTTTTGCAGGCAGCTGCACTCCCACTGTATGTTGGATACCGCTTTGCCGTCGGTATCGGTGAGGTTGGGGATGGCGTTCAGTGTTTTGAGCAGGGTGGCGACGGTCATTTCCGAATCGTCCGTCGTAAACGAAACGGTCTGACGGTACGGCTCGGCGCTGCGATCAGCCTGTCGGAGAATCGTTATCGTATAATTCATTCGCTTCTCCTTTCGGGAATGTCACGCAGGGTGAGGGTGATCTCACCGTTCTCACAGCGAACGACGCTCTGTTTGCGGAAGCCGGCGTCATCACGCTCGGGATAGTCGACTCGCTTATGCGCGCCGCGGCTCTCCTTGCGCTCGATTGCCGATTGTACCATGGCGAGAGCGAGAGAAAGACGGCGCTTTTCTGCTTCATTAAGATTGGGCGTGAGCATAGCGTTCAGCTCCTGCTGTGCTGCTTTCATATCCGATTCATTTCTCATGATGGGGAGCGCGCGGTAAAGGATCGTGCTGATCCGCTCCGCCAACAAGGGTGAAACCTCGCTGTAGGTTGTGTCCTGAACGTCTATATCGGTTTCTTCTATATGGTTTTTCATAACACTCTCTGCCGCTACACGGCCGCCGTAGATCGCGCCGAGCAGGGAGTTGCCGCCCAGACGGTTCGCGCCGTGATACTGGCAGGCACATTCTCCCGCGGCATAGAGATTCTTGATATTGGTTCGATGGTTTTCATCGACCCGAATGCCGCCCATGAAGTAATGGATGCCGGGTGAGACAGGGATCGGCTCCTTCATCGGATCGACGGCGATATAATGGACGCACTGATCCCTGAGGTCGGAAAGACGCGTCTTCCATACTTTTTTATCTATCCCTGTCATATCAAGATAGACCTGATCCTCGCAGTCATCACGAGAGGTCACGGCGACCATCTCTGCCGAGACCACATCACGCGGCATGAGATTCTTGAGCTCAGGGTACTTTTCTTCCATGAAATACCACGGCTCGCTGTTACGTCTGACAAACAGTCTTCCGCCCTCGCCGCGCGCGGCCTCCGAGATCAGCAGGCGCTTGCCCGAGATACCGATGGTGGTCGGATGGTACTGGACGAACTCGAGATTAGAGAGCTCCACCCCCTGCGCGAACAGCGTCGCCGCCACATCGGAGGTGTTGTGGGTCGAGCCGGTCGTCATGCCGTCAAACAGCCCCGCCATGCCGCCGCAAGCGATGATGACCGCGCCTGAGAGTGCGATCGGTTCCTCGGTAAAGCGGTCGGCGATCTGTACGCCCTGACAAGCTCCGTTGTCCAACATCAGCTGTGCAAAACGATGGCGCGGATAGCGGGTAATCAAGCCTTTTACTTCATATTTTCGTACTTCGTCGATCAAGGCGGTGACCAACATCTTACCCGTGCTCGCCTTGACATAGGCGGTGCGTTTCTTTTTTTGACCGCCGAAATAGCGCTGGACGATCCCCTTGTCATTATGCGAAAAGGGCACGCCGAGGCGGTCGAGCTTTTTGACGATCTCAGGCGCGTGGGAGCACAGCCCCCACACGGCGTTTTCATCCGCGAGGTACACGCCACCCTTGATCGTATCGGCATAGTGCTCTTCGATAGTGTCATGCTCGCCGGAGGTATCGAGCGCGGCATTGATACCGCCCTCTGCCATCACAGACTGGGAGCGCTCGCTCGGCGCGTAGGATACCAGATTGCAGGGTATATTCTGCTCGGCAAGGGTCAGCGCCGCTGACAGACCGGCTAACCCTGCTCCGATGATATTGATGCTCATATTGTATTCCACCTAAGATAATAGACGATAAAGCCGATGATGAACAGCACCAGCAGGATCGACAGAAAGAACAGGATATCTCCCGCCCTCGGCTTCAGACTGCGGACGCCGAAGGAGATCAGCATCGGCTTGACGTTGGTGATCACGTGTACGGCGATCGAGATGACCAGCAGGATATTGGCCGCCAGCTGAAAGCCGCCGAAGAAGCTGAGTGTGAAGCTCCCGGAGGAGGACGATCGGAACGCCAATACATGGAAAGCCAGCAACAGCATGACGGCGATCCCCGAGATCCGACGTGCCCAGAAAAGGGTGTTTTCCCTCAAATACGGCGCGCCTGTGACCTTCCATGTTTTGATGGCTTTTGCGGTCAGGATACAGCTGAGCACCACATGGACGGCGATCAGCGCAACCATCACCCACGCCATGACCTTGGTGATGACGACCGCGATATCGAGCATATTCAGCGCGCCCAAAAAGCCGTGTATGATAAACAGTACCAATATCACGGCTGTCAGAATCGAATTGAATTTTCTCATAAGCACCTCATATATGCAAAACATCGACGTTCGGCACGGTGAGGATATCCTCCATACCGAGCTGTTTGATCGCGCTGTCGCTGAACACCGCCGTGTCAAATACGCCGTGCCGCAGCTTATCGGCGATCATCGGAGAGGTGATGACCTTGAGCGTCATCTGGTTCGCGGGCAGGCGGGATTGCAGTCCCTGCGCCATTTCGAGTCCTGCCGGATCGGAGGACGCCGCATAGCAGGTGATATCCTCGAAGATAAAACCGTATGGCTCGCCGCGGAAGAACTTCTCCCATTCGGTCAGGGTCTCGGCGTCCTTGTGCCGATCCTTATTGATCAGCACAGTGAAGGTACCGTCCACCTCGTCGCGCGAGATGATCTCGCCCGTCGCCTTTGAGACCGCGTCAACTGAGCCGAAAGACAGATGACCTGTTGCGGTCAGAATACCGATGACAGCGGCACTGATAATCACCAGCGCGATGATCCTGAAAACGGTTCGCTTGAATAATTCCATAAGATACTCCAAATAAAACGCGGCAATCCCGGCATGACAGCCGAGACTGCCGTATTTTTCGTATAACAGTCTTTGGTTGAGCTTGCCACGTCGTGCAGGCTTCGCCCACACGCCTCGCAATGACGCTCATTTTTGTGGTGTTATTTTTCAGCCGCCTTAGACAGCGCGTCATAGACTGCGTCAATGAACTGATCGTAGGAAAAGGTCGCGCCGGAGATCGCGTCGATATCGTTCTCAAAGGTGTTGGGGTTGCCGGATGTCACGAGCATCTCGGCATACTTTGCCGAGCCCTTGATCGCCTGCTGTGCCTTGTGGTAATAGTCCTCGTTTTTGATCTCGCCGTCGACCTTGCCGTAATCGTCACCCTTCAAGGTGCCGTCAGGCTCATAGGTCTGGAACTCACAGGCTGTGATCGCGTTATCCTTGATGGTGAGGGTGACAACGCCGTAGCCGTCGCCGTTGCCCTCTTCGTCGCCTTTGAATATCTGAGATTGACCGGTGTAGGTACCGTCCTTATAGTTCTTTGAGCCGCCGCAGGCGCAGAGTAAAGCGGCGATCAGCATGATGCTCAAACATACAGCGATGATTCTTTTCATGGTGTTCTCCCTTCGTTTTTTATCGGTTGAGATTGCCACGTCGCCGACGCACGCGTCCGCTCCTCGCAGTGACAATTTGTATACCGTTCCTCACAACGGCAATCAGTCTTCCTTGAAGTTTTCGTTGATGATTTCTTTGACCAGTCTGCCGTGCTCGAGGACGACCGTTCTCTGGGCTTCCTCGGCGACCTCGGGGTCATGGGTGACGACGATCAGGGTTGTACCCTCACGATGGAGCTGCTTGAAGATATCCAGCACGATGTTCTCGTTCGCTTCATCAAGGTTACCGGTCGGCTCGTCGGCAAGCACGATCTCGGGGTGATTGATCAAAGCGCGCGCAATACAGACACGCTGCTGTTCACCGCCCGAGAGCTGAGAGGGCAGATGCTTGGCTCTGTCCTTGAGACCGACTCTCTCGAGCGCTTCGAGCGCCTCCTTCTCGTCAGGCATACTGTGATAATACTGGCTCACCATGACGTTCTCGACCGCGGTGAGATAATTGACCAGATGGAACTGCTGAAAGATCAAGCCGATCTTATCCCTGCGGATGGCGGTCAGCGCCTTGTTGCTCTCCTTGGAGATATCGGCGCCGTCGAGCAGCACCTCGCCCATCGTGGGCTTATCCATACAGCCGATGATGTTCATCATCGTGGATTTTCCCGAGCCGGAGGGTCCCATAATGGCGACCCACTCGCCGTTTTCGACCGTCAGATCGACGTTATCGAGCGCCTTTAAGGGGCCGTATATTTTCGAAACATTTTTGACTTCCAATAAACTCATATGTTATTCTCCCTTCAAAACAAGAGCAGGATCGATATCGATGGCGGAGCGTACCGGCAGGATACAGGAAATGCCCGTGACCAGGATCGAGACGAGGATCGTCAGCGGCACCAGCAGGAAATGGAAGGTGATGGACGAATTGAACACATTCACCGATACCGCCTGCGCGAACGCAAAGCCCAAGAACGAGCCGAGCAGTCCGCCGATACCGCCGAGCAAGAGTCCCTCGCCCATGAATTCCATAATGATCGAGCCGTCGGACGCGCCCAGCGCCTTTCTCAGACCGACCTCTTTTCGCCGCTCAGTTACGACCGCCATCATCGTGGTGGCAACGCAGATCATCGTCAACAGCAGGACGATTGCCGTCACGAGGAATACCAGTGCCTGTAATTTAGACAATACAGTGTTCTCGCTCTGGGTCACACGCTTGACGAGTCGGGAAGAAACAGCGGTCTTTTCCCCGTTGATGTTCTCCACATAGCGCTGTAATTCCTCCGAGGAAGCGGAGACTGACAGCTCCGCCACATCAAAGCCGCCGTCGTTGCCCGTCAGCGAGGTCATGTCCTCGACGGAGATAAAGACGTAATCCTCCTCGTTGCCGCCGGTATCCAGAATACCGGTGACATTGAATTTCACATCATTTGTCGGGATATCGCGCGCCTCATCGGCGGTCGCGGCAGTACCATCTGGATTCTGGAGCGCATAGCTCAGGGTCATGGTGTCGCCGGGCTTGACCGCAAAGGTGGAGGCGACGTTCTTGCCGACCAGTATCTCGCCCGAAGCGGACGGCCACTCGCCGTCTACGTTCCAATAGGGAGAGGTCTTTTGCACCTCGTTGAGATCGGTGCCTGCCGCCATATAGGGGCGCTCGACAATGGTCACGCCCTCATAACGATAGGGCGCGCAGCCAACGACCTGATCGGCGGGGATATGGGATAAGCCCGCTTCGATATCCTTCCGTGTCAGCGCGTCAGCCTCTGACGGAGTGAAGATCATATTGGCGCCGTAGTTGCGGAACTGCTCACCCATCTGGCGCGGTACATCATAATAGATCGTAACAAGTCCGGAGAGGATCGTCGCGCCGACCGCGATCGCAAGCAGCGCCACCAGCATACGCGAGCGCCGCCGGATCAGCGAGGCGGAGATCATCCTCAGGAACATCTTTTGCTTTTTCATATTTTTCCTCTGTATCTATAATATAGGGTGTGGGCACAGCCCACCCGAAACGGTACGCTTTCCGCTGACCGATAATTATCTTCCGTGCAATACCTCCGCGGGACGAAGCCGCTGCATCATGCGGATCGCCGGGATCGAACCGATCAGGGTGACGATCACGATCAGCACCACAACGATCGGGATGACCATCGGCTTCATCTCGATGGACGAGTTGAACACCGTGTGACCGATGATCTGGGCAAAGCCGTAACCCATGAAGTAGCCCACGGCGCCGCCGACAATAGCGGTGATCATGATCTCGGTCAGCACCAGTCCCGTGACCTGTCTGTCACGCGCGCCGACCGCCTTCATCAAGCCGATCTCATTACTGCGCTCCATAACGGAAGCGGTAACGAGGTTGGAGATACCGAGCGCCGAGCCGAGCAGGGACAGGATCGTGATCAGGATCATCAACAGCTCTGTTTTCTCCATGATATTGCCCTCGCTGTCCGCGACCTGTCTCACGGGAGCGGCAACCGAATCGGTGATGACCTCCTGGATCTGGTAGCAGATCGAGCTGACGTAAGCGGTGCAATACCACGTTTCGTATTCCTTCGGCGTCAGGGAGGCAGGGCCCTCCTTAGCCGCCTTGACCGCAAGCTCGTTATCGGGCGTTGTCAGCGCGGAGACCTCGATGGAATCGAGCTGTCCCGCCTTAGAGGAGAGCCTCTGCGCGACCGCCAAGGTCGTATAGATCTGCTCATCCTCGTCGCCGCCCGCGTCGAATATGCCGCTGACGGTGAGCGTCTCGGAGCCGTGAGATGTACTCAGCGTGATGCTGTCGCCTGCTTTGACGCCTTCGCGCTCCGCCAACACCGTACCGACCATCGCGACCTTATCGCTGTCGGCACTTTGCTCGTCGATCCACTTGCCGTCCTTGATATCCCACCATGATCTGAGGGAGGTCACGCCGGCGTCGAGCTCCTCGCCTGTCGGCAGCGCAAGATGGTGATTGTACCACGTGCCGACGGTCTTGACCGGTTTACCGTTGAGCGTCGCCGTAGTATTGACAAAGGGCGAAAAATCGACGATGTTGAACGCCCAGAAAATGGTTTTGATCTTGCCGAGCTCCTCTTCCTTGAGGTACGCCGAAGAATCCTCCTCGTCCATTTCATACAGACCGTTGAGGACGGAGCTCGCCTTGGGGACAACCGTGATGTTCGCGCCGTAGGTCTTGAGCTCCTGATTCATTTTATCGCCGACGTCGAACATGATGTTCAGCATCGCGGTGGCGAGGGATGCGCCCAGCGCGATGGTGATGGCGATCATGATCATCTTTGATTTTTGTCTGAATAACGCTCCTCTGAGCATTCTGAAAAACATATGGTTCTCCTAACGCAATTAGTCAAAGTCACCCTCGTGCTTGACGAGCTCCTCGATGGGGATGATGACCTGACCGTCTTTTATCTCATATTCAATGACCTTCGGGTTACAGCCGCCCTTGAAGCCGATGGTATTGACGTTCATGACAACGTCACAGCGGCGGCAGACGATCTGGTCGCCGCGCTGGTAATAACCTGCCTCGCCGCAGATATCGCAGGCGTCCAATCCCACGCCGTAGGAGGACGAGTTGGGCTTTTGGATGATGATGAAGCGCACCTGTACGCCCTTGTCGGTCGTGTAGCCGAAACGGTGGAGATCGCCGTCGGCAACATCCGTGAGATTGACGACGACCGTATCATCCATGACGATACACTCCTCAACCGGAACCTCCTCGGGCTTTTTGTTGACGTAGGCGTCGCCCGCTGTCAGCACGATCACCGCGATCACGGTAAAAACGAACAGCGTGATTGCCCAGCGGCGAACCGATCGCATACGGGCGCGGATCTTGCGGTGCTCGGCAGGATTATGATACTCCTCATGCACCTTGATGTTGCCGAAAAAGCGCGTTACCGCGACGATCAGCGCGATCAGCAGGATCGCAAAGATAAAGTAGTTTGAATAGTTGATGACGATCTTATTGAAATTGAACAGGAACTGAAAAATATCGTCAGTCGGTTTGATGATGCGTTTCTTTGTCAGCACCGTCAGCAAAATATTGACCGCGATGCCGGAATAGTTGATCAGCTGAACGATCAAAACGGGGATGATGAACGCCTTGATCTTGCCGACGGACACATCGCGGAACAGCTTGTAGGTCGCGATGCCGATGACGATATCGATCAAGAGTCCGAGCAGGATACCGATGATACGATACAAGAAGTTGGTCGACAGCAACGTCTCGCCGCCGAGGTCGAAGTTAAAGGGATAAGCAAGAACCGTTGGCAGGGTGTAGAACACCGTAGAGCCGATGATCAGCGCCGCTAAGATCGAGACGATATAATCGCCGACCGCTTTGAGCTTCAACCGTAATTTGTTGATCGAAAAGATCAGGAACAGCAAAAACGAGACCGCGAACACCACGACCGTATACAGGTTCCAGTAATCCAGCGCGTTGGAAGAAATGATCTTCGTCGCGTTTTTGGCGTAAGCCATCGCGGCAGAAGCGATGAAGGTCACGACGCCGCCGACGATCAGCACATTGCGTCCGCGCTTCCCGATAACCGAGGTGATATACGCCCAGAGCATGCCGATGATCAGCGCCTGCGCAAGTAGATCGCCCGTTAATTGTACAAGATATTTCAGCATAACTTACCTCAATCGGTACCGATCAATCCTATCGGTACAAAAGTGCGTTAGCTTAAGGTAACGCAGTTAGTCTTAACTAACCAAAGTTTATTATAATACATATTTCAAAAAAATCAACCGTCTAATGAGATTATTCGCAAAAATCACGAAGTTTCTTATTGACCCTCTATCATTTCGTGAAAACAGACAAAAAAGAAAGAGACCGCCTGTACAGACGGTCTCCGTAAATGAGATACACTCGCTATGTTTTCGATTCCATTATACCTTCTGCGGGCCGAGATAAGACCAGGACTTGGTAACAGACAGCTTGCCGTCCGGGAAGTACTCCTCGAGGGTGCCGCCGGGGCCGGTCAGCTTATCGGTATGGATCAGGTAATCGTTCTCTGCGGGAGAGTGGATGGTGATGGTCAGCTTGTAGTCGCCTGCGTTGGGCAGCTTGATGTTAGCGCCGTAGTGGGGGCCGTCGGAAGCAGCCATCTCCATGAAGGTACCCTCAGCGGCAGTCTTGCCGTCCTTATCCTCTACCTTGTAATCAACGGTGAGGTAGGGAACCCAGGAGCCCTTTTCGTAACCGAGCTTGTTCTCCAGAGCGGAGATATCAGCCTCAAGGTGGCAGTCAAAGTCCTCAGCCTTCTGCGCCTCGATGGTAGCGCCGGCGGACATATCAACGGGCTGGAAGTAAACAGCGGATACGTTCATGAAGCCAACCTCTTCATCCTCGAAGATCGGGATCTCGGTGAAGCCGGCGTCCGCTTCGGTAGCAGCTACGGTAGCAGCAGCCTTGTCGTCAGCAGCAGAGGATGCCGCAGCGGAAGAAGCCTCGGTAGCCTTTTTTGCATTATTGTTGGAGCAGCCTGCGAGAGCGAGAACGGTCATCATCAGAGCCGCGGCACACATAATGGCAAGAATTCTTTTCATTTTGCATTTCTCCTTTTGAAAAAATATTTTATTTGAATTTACCTTTTGGGTATTAATTCACTGACGGTTATGAATTGACGGGTGTTGTTTGCTCACCCGGCTGATGCTGTTCTTCCAGCTTGCGTTGTTCCTCCAGCTCGCGCTTCATTTTCTGTGAGCGTCTGATCTGGACGATGAACAGGATGATATAGATGACCAGCAGGATGAACTGCGGCACGATGGTCTCGGTATGCGGATAGATACCGAAGATATCGAGCACATCGTTGGTGGGGATCTTTTCGATCAACGGGGTCAGACCCGGGATATACCAGTTGGCGTTATCGAACACACCGCCCTCGATGAGCTCCTTGATACCCGAGCCGAGGAATGCAATGGACATGATCGCCATCAGGATAGAAGTCGTGATAAAGAACGGTTTGAGCGGCAGCTTGATCGAGAAGAAGCGGATCAGTACGAAGATGATCGCCAATACAACGACCGCCGCCAAGACGCCCAGCCATACAAAGCCTACGCCCTCGCCCTTCTCAGCGTCCGAGATAATGGGCTGATAGAAGAGGATGACCTCGGCGCCCTCACGGAATACCGCAAGGAAGGCGGTGAAGCCCAACGCGAACATCGAGCCTTTTGATACCGAGCTCTCGACCTGCTTGTTCAGGTAGCTCTGCCACACCTCTGTCTCGGATTTTGACAGCATCCAGTTGGAAACATAGAAGAGGACGGCAACCGCCAACAGTGCGGTAACACCCTCGATGATCTCCTGATTCGCTCCCGCCGCGGCGTTAGCGTTCTTGATCATGCCGAGGATCCATGCCGCGACAAAGCTCAGTATGATCGCAAAGACCGAACCGATATAGACGGAACGCACATGCTTTTTGTTGCCCGACTTGATCAAATAGGCAATGATACCGCCGATGACCAGAATCGCTTCCAGACCCTCGCGCAGGAGGATGATGAACGCCTGTACGAACGAAGAAGCCGCTGAACCGGCGCCGTTGGTTCTCTGCACGCCTGCCATCTCCTCGAGCTTCGCCTGATCGTTACCGGTGATCTCGGTATAATAGGAGGCGAACTCTTTATCGGTCTTATATTTTTCGACAAAAGCGGGCGTTACGTCCGAGAGCTGCAGCGCGTCCTGATACAGATCGGTTCTCAGCCGCTTGCACGCCTCGTCATAATCCGCTAAGGAATTGTTCTTGACTGCTTTTCTGAGATCGCGGTAAATGAACTCGACCTCGTTCTTTCGCGCGCCGCTGATCTCAGCCATCGTGCGCCGCTCAAAGCCGCAGACCTCGTAATAGCCGTAGTAGCCCTGCTGTGCGCACTGGTAGGCTTCATCCATGAAGCCGTTTTCCAGATTGTGGTGACCCGCTTCGATGACCTTGTCGATCGCGTAAGCGACCTCGTTCATATTCGTCGAGGTGCTGTCGGGGAAATAGACGGGCTTTGCCTCTTCCCACGTCGCGTAAAACGGGGTCGCCTCGGCGGCGCCGGCGTTGACGCAAAAGATCGCGGCGAGGATGAACAGGACAGCCGCAAAAGCGGAAACTCTTCTTATTTGAGAAGTCATATACTACCCTTCCAACTCAATCATGATTTTAGGATTAGCTTATGCTAATTCAGTTAGTCCCAGCTAACCGACGGTAAAAATATAGCACAGTCCCTAAAAAATGTCAAGCACGAAAAACGTCGTTTTCCGTGCTTTGCATCATCTTTCATCAAAATGTATAAAACTTGTTTTCAGAATCGGTTAGCCGTTGGTAACTTCTAACGACGTCAGCTTGCCGCCGTCCATGCGATAGATCTGATCCGCGTAGCTGAGCGTATCCGCGTCATGGGAGATCACCAGCACCGCCGCGCCGTCATCCGCCGTCTTTCTCAACAATTTCAGCACGACAGCGGTGTTTTCATCGTCGAGATCACCTGTAGGCTCGTCCGCTAAGATGATCTCGGGCTCGGTAATCATCGCCCGCGCTATCGCCATACGGCGCAGCTCGCCGCCCGACAGCTCCGAAGGCATTGCGTCTCGCAGGTCGTCGATCCCGAATTGCTGCATCAGCTCTTCTGCCCTATCGACGTTTTCTTCGGTTCGCTTGCCGTACATCATTGTCGGCAGCAGGATGTTCTCCGGTACGGTCAGCGTATAGACCGCGCTGACGCCCTGCGGGATGACCGCGATATGCTTATTGCGGAATGCCGAGAGCTTTTTGTCGTCCATCTGATACAGATCGACACCGTCGACCGTGACAGTACCCGAGGACGGCTGCAGCAGACCGCCGAGGATATTCAGCAGGGTCGTTTTGCCGCCGCCGGAACGCCCGGTGATCACTGCGAGCGTACCGCTATCAATGGAAAAATCCGTTTCGTTCAACGCGCAGAAGAAGTTTGCGCCGTCGCGCAGGCGGGGGAATTTCTTTGAGATTCCCTTTGCTTTCAGCTCCATCAGTTATCCCCCCTCAGTATCACGCCGGTGTCCTGCTTTGAGACCTTCCGCGCGGAGATCGCCGCTGTCAATGCTCCCGCGAGCATGGTCGCCGCAACCGTAGCCGCTCCGATCGCCGCTACGGTTCCGACAGACGGCAGTAGGAACGGTACGCCGATCGAAGATGTCAGTGAATCGGAGAACAGCGCCCCGATCAGCAGGGTGAGCAGGATACCGCACACGCTCCCCGCGAAGGTGAGTAGGATCGCTTCCTTGAATACAACACTTGATAACATACCGCGTGACGCGCCGAGCACACGCAGGACGGCAAATTCTTTCTTTCGTTCGTTATTGATCATGGAGAACGCGATCGCCATGATGATCAGCGACAGTCCCCAGATGACCGCGATCAGCACGCCGATCGCCGAGGATACGCCCGACAGGCTGTCTGATACGGACGAGATCATGCTTTTGGCGCGGATCGCCTTGATGCCGCGCACGTGCAGGTTGATCTCAGCTGTCACATCGTCGATATCATAGCCGTCACGCACCTTGACCAGCACCGACGAGATCACTTTATCGGGATCGGAGCCGTTGTAATCGACCAACTGCTTGACCTGCGCCGCCTGCATGAGCTGCTTGACGGTGTTGACGTTGCAGTAAATCGCGGTGTCAAGCTCGGTGCCTGTTCGCTCCAGCTGACCGACAACATTCACCTTTCGGTCAAAGAGCTTGATATCATCGCCCGTCGATACCTCTACCAGTGCGCCGACGATCACATCGCCGTCGGACAGCTCCTTGCCGTAGCTGCGCTCGATCCACGGCGTAACGGAAAAGTCGGTTGCGGGATCAAAGCCGATGATCTGCACCTTGACGCTGCAGCAGCCTGCCTTTGCGGAAACCAGAAAATACTGTGCCGAGAGCTTCTCGATGCCCTCGATCTCCTCCGCTATCTCACCGAGTACGGAATTGCTCATATAAAACGCACCGGGATTGCCCTGCAGGATCACGGACTCATAGCTGCCCTGCGTCGCCGCCTCATACGGAACGACGATGATATCGGCGCCGAGCCGCGACTCCAGGCTGTCGATGCCGTTGCGCAGGCTCATCACGGCGAGCGATCCGCCGAATGCCGATACCGCAAGGAACGCCGAAAGGATCAGCAGCGCAATACTGCGGGCGGGCTTTTTGATGAGGTTAACGAAGGGTAAGGAATGGATACTTTTCATCTCAGTTGTCTTTCCTCAGATTCATGATACCGCCCACGATCGAGACGAACGCGATCGCAACCGACAGGAGCATCGTCCAAGGCCGCATGATCGAGCGGCAGGACATCGACGGCATCATGCACAGGGACACGATCACGCCGGGGATCAACAGCTCCACGACCGCCACAGCCGCCGTCACAAATGACAGGATCGTCTTCGCCTTGCCCTTGAGCACAAAGCCCAAGACGGTCAGCGCGATCAGCGCGGCGCCGATGACCGTGATGACGGTGTTGGCGGTATGACAATGCATATCCGCACCGCAGCAGGTCTTGAAAAACGTCAGCGAGCCGACGGTCAGGATCACCGCCAGCAAGACATTCAGGATATCGGTACTTCTCTTTTTTATCATCGACAAAGGAGTCACGCCTTTCTTGATACGATTTTTCAATTTCAAATATTAGCATATGCTAACCGTCTTGTCAATCTGCTTTTTACCACAAAGAAAAGCTCATTACAGCCGGCTTTTTACATCATTCGGAAGATTTTTTAAAAACCTATTGACAAAGTAGTTAAAACCCGTTATACTAAGTTAGTCGAAGCTAACCAGATAATCGTTTAACTTATCGACTTTTATTTTTAACCAAAGGTTAGCTGTGGCTAACCTATTCGCCAAAGGTGAAAACGTGAAAGAGAGAACGGCACGATTTGACGGACGCGCTCCGTCAAGACTGATCAAAAACGAATCAAGAGAAGACTATCTCGAATCCATCTTTCTGCTGCAACGGGAGCTCGAGCGCCCGATCCGCTCCTTTGAGCTGTCGGAGCAGATGAACCTCAGCAAGCCCAGCGTCTGCCGAGCGATGAACATTCTTCGCGACCAAGAGCTCGTCACGATGGACGACGACTATTTCATCAGCCTCACCGAAAAAGGCATAACGGAAGCAAAGCGCGTCTATGCAAAGCACTGCTACTTCAAAGCGATCCTCATGGGCGCAGGCATCGAGGAAGAGACCGCCGAGAACGAGGCGTGCCGTATCGAGCATATCATCAGCGACAAGAGCTTCTTTCTGCTCAGAGAAAAATACCCTGTCGGCGAACCGATCAACTGATCCACTCATTTGCTAATCCCTATTTGTCAATACATTTTTCTTCCGACAGCTCCGAGTATCATTGATATGCGGAGTTGTCAAAATCTTTTCCTCTTTCAAAGGTTGTAAGCACACGGCGCAGGTCGGTAATGCTCTGTGCCGCTGTGCTGCCTTCCTTTTCCCTTTCATTCAATAACCCCTACTTCTGTGTAATACATAAGCTTTCCCGATACAGGCATCCCTGATAGCGACCATGGGATGCCTGTTTGAGGGAGCACCGATATTCGTATAATACTTGCCCTGTTACGCAAGATAATGATAAGGAGGACACGATAATGTGCTATTCAACGATTGAAAAAGTATACGCTAGACAGATCATCGACTCACGCGGCAATCCTACCGTAGAGGCTGAGGTCACCCTCGCCGACGGTACCGTTGCTCGCGGAGCGGCTCCCAGCGGCGCTTCTACCGGCGAGTTTGAGGCGCTTGAGCTGCGCGACGGCGACAAGAACTGCTACGGCGGCAAAGGCGTGATGAAGGCGGTCGAGAACGTCAACACCCTGATCGCCCCTGCCCTGATCGGCGCGGACGCCGCGGATATCTACGCGGTCGACAAGATCATGCTCGACCTCGACGGTACGAAGGATAAAAGCAAGCTCGGCGCTAACGCGATCCTTGCCGTTTCTATCGCTGCTTCCAGAGCGGCGGCAAGCTGTCTGGGACTGCCGCTGTATAAATTCCTCGGCGGCGTACAGGGGACAAACCTCCCCGTTCCGATGATGAACATCTTAAACGGCGGCGCTCACGCGACCAACACCGTTGATACGCAGGAATTCATGATCATGCCTGTCGGCGCTCCTACGTTCAGCGAAGCGCTGAGATGGTGCACCGAGGTGTTCCACGCGCTGGCAAAGATCCTCAAGGACAGAGGTCTTGCTACCTCTGTCGGCGATGAGGGCGGCTTTGCGCCGAACCTTTCCTCCGATGAGGAAACCATCGAGACCATCCTTGAAGCCGTCAAGCTCGCGGGCTATGAGCCGGGCAAGGACTTCATGATCGCCATGGACGCGGCGTCCTCCGAGTGGAAGAGCGAAAAAGGCAAGGGCTTCTATCATCAGCCGAAATCCGGCAGAGATTTCACCACCGACGAGCTGATCGATCACTGGGAAGCGCTGGTCGACAAATATCCGATCATCTCCATCGAGGACGCGCTCGACGAAGAGGACTGGGATGGCTGGAAGCGCCTGACCGACCGTCTGGGCAAGAAGGTTCAGCTGGTCGGCGACGATCTGTTCGTCACCAACACCGAGCGTCTCTCCAAGGGTATCGCCAACGGCTGCGCGAACTCCATCCTGATCAAGCTCAACCAGATCGGTACAGTCTCCGAGACCTTAGAGGCGATCAAGATGGCGCACAAGGCAGGCTACACCGCGATCTCCTCCCACCGTTCGGGTGAGACCGAGGACACCACGATCGCCGACCTCGCCGTTGCACTGAACACCTGCCAGATCAAGACCGGTGCGCCCAGCCGCTCTGAGCGTGTCGCAAAATACAACCAGCTCCTCCGAATCGAGGAAGAGCTCGGCTGTGCCGCTCAGTATCCCGGCATGAACGCGTTCAACGTCAAGAAGTAAGTTTTCTTCATTATCACAAAAGGCTTCGGAAGTTCCCCTCCGAAGCCTTTTTCCTATATTAAGCAACCGAACAAAAGCACGCTTTCGCTATTTCGCGTCGGGGCTTGGTACAAAACCGAGCTCCCCTGCTCTCTGCTTGCTCATGAGGTGGAAATTACACTCGTCGTCACCGTAGCCGAGCGTTTTCGTTCTGTCAAGGACAGCGCCCTGCATCTCAAAAGTCGCCATCTCTATCTCAGGGATCTCCTTTTCGATATAATCGAACGCCGTTTTGGCGAATGCGAATTTGATAAATCCGCCGATCATGCCGTATTTCACGTTACCTCTCCTTATCTTTTATCCTAACGCGACGTCCAGCGCCATCATCACGGTGAAGCCCACCGCAAAGAGCAGCACGCCGATATGCGAATGCTCGCCCTGCGCCATCTCGGGGATCAGCTCTTCCACTACCACATACACCATCGCGCCCGCGGCAAAGGACAGCAGGTACGGCATGGCAGGTACGATCAACCCGGCGAACAACACCGTCAGCGCGCCGAAGATCGGCTCAACCGCGCCAGACAGCGTTCCGTTCAGAAAGGCTTTTCCTTTGGACTGTCCCTGTGCATGGAGCGGCATGGAGATGATCGCTCCCTCGGGAAAGTTCTGGATCGCGATACCGAGCGAAAGCGCCAACGCGCCGCCCGCGCTGATCTCGGCGGAACCGGATAACAGCCCCGCGTACACCACCCCGACCGCCATGCCCTCGGGGATATTATGCAGCGTGACGGCAAGCACCATCATCGTTGTGCGCGCCAGCTTGCTTTTCGGTCCCTCTGCCTTTTCTTCGTTGATGTGCAAATGCGGGATCACATGATCAAGCAAGAGCAAGAATCCCACACCCAGCCAGAATCCGATAAAAGCGGGCAGGAACGACCACTTTCCCATCGGCTCCGACTGTTCGATCGCGGGGATGATCAGGCTCCACACACTCGCCGCCGTCATCACTCCCGCCGCAAAGCCCGTCAGCGCCCTCGATACATTTACGCTCAGCGAGCGCTTCATAAAGAATACGACGGCAGACCCGAGCGTCGTACCGACGAACGGGATCATCAAACCTAATATCACAGACATGGTCATCCAATCACCCCTCTCGCAAACTCTGTTATTTCTTTGCAATGACCGTGATCCACGGCTTTTCCGGGTGATGAACAGCATTGACCTCTGTGAAGCCTGCCGTTCTCAGTGCTTTTTCGAGCTGATCCACGGTATAGCATTTCATCCCCTCGATGATCTTCTCGAACTTCAGGCTCGTTTCGTCCGTGCCGTCGGACTCGTTGCAGATGAGGAAGGTGCCGCCCTTCTTCAATACGCGGCAGACCTCGGCAAAGCAGTGCTCGAGTCCCGGCCAGAAATAGACCGTTTCGAACGCCGTTGCGAGCTCGAACTCACCGTCCGCAAACGGAAGCTGAGCTACGTTACCCTGCACGACCTTGCATCTGCCCGACGCGATCATATCCTTGTTATAATCCTTCGTTTTCTCCACAGACAGCTCGGAATAGTCCAGCGCCGTCACCTTTGCGGACGGATATTGTTTGAGCAGTTCGCCGGTATTCCTTCCGCCGCCGCAGCCGAGCTCCGCGATATGCGAGGGCTCAGCGATAGTGAGATACGACATACCCCAGTCAGCGAGCTTGGCGTGTCCGCCGTTCATCCCGCCAACCATCATTTTCCCGAGGAAGCCTTCCGGCTTTCTCGTCTGATTGATATATTTCTTAAAAAGCCCCATTTTGATCTTCCTCCCTTCATATAATTGCAGTCACATTAGAGACTGCCCATTTCGCGCTTTCGCTCTGCAGGTTCACCATTTTGGCGAATTCTCCGCCGGTATTCATCAAGTCCTCCGGCTTGCCCTGCTCCGCCACCATACCGTCCTTTAATACAACGATCTTATCCGCTGCCTCGACCGTGCGCATACGGTGGGCGATAACAAGAACGGTTTTATTCTGCAACAGTTTGGACAGCGCGCCCTGCACCTTTGTTTCATTCTCCACATCAAGAGAAGCAGTCGCCTCGTCAAGCAAAACGATCGGGGCGTTTTTCAGGAGCGCACGGGCGATTGAAATACGCTGGCGTTCTCCGCCGCTGAGCTTCGCGCCGTTCTCGCCGATCTGTGTATCATAACCGTTCGGCAGTTTTTCCACGAACTCGTCGCAGTTCGCCGCCTTCGCCGCTTCTATTACCTCTTCATCCGTCGCGCCGTGTCTGCCCAAACGGATATTCTCCATGACGGTATCGTCAAACAGCACAACATCCTGAAAGACCATCGAATAGTCGCTAAGCAGGGTTTCTGGATCGACCGTATTGATATCGACGCCTCCGACGCGGATCGTTCCGTTCGTGATATCCCACAGCCTTGCCGCAAGTCGGGCGCAGGTACTCTTGCCTGAGCCGGAGGGTCCGACAAGGGCAGTGACCTCGCCTTCTTTGGCGGTGAAGCTGACGTCCTTGAGCACCTGCTCGTTATCATACGCAAAACCGACGTTCTCAAAAACAATATCGTGACCGTTAGGGGCAAAGCTATCCGCGCCTTCGGCGACAGGCGTATCGTAGATCTCCATCAAACGGTTCGCCGATACCTCGGACATGAATACCTCCGCAATCAGCGCAAGGCTCTGGTCAAAAGGCGCGTAAATGCGGGTGATCACCAGAAGGAACATAAAGAACAGCATAAAGTCGATCTGTCCCGAAAGGATCAAGCCCGCGCCAACAAGAATAGTTGTCGCGATCCCGAGGCGCATGATAACGCTTGCGGCATTGACAAAAATACCGGTGGCGAATTCTCCGCGCAGGAGGGTTTTCTCATGCTGATCGATCTTACCGTTCAACTCGTCAAGGTGATGTTTTTCTCCGTTGACGGCACGGATCTCACGAATGTTTTCGATCGTTTCCTGAATGCCGTCCGAAACCTTGACCGCCGCCTGCTTGGAGATCTCAGAATTCTTCTTTGCCATCTTACGGCTTCCGAACAGCAACAGAAACGCCACGGGTACGCCCCACAGCGCTGCGATCGCCAGCCGCCAGTCATAGATCAAGAGCACAACGGCAATGACAGCAGTCGATACATACGAACCGTAAAGATATCCCATAACATGAGACCAGACGTGCTCCATACGGTTGACGTCGCCCATGATGGTCTCGGTCAGATCGGCAAGATCACGCTTGCCGAAGTATACGAGCGGAAGCTTTCTCAGCTGTTCCGCCAACCCGATTCGCATGTTCTTGACTTCACCGTAAACAAGACCGTAGGTAGCGTGATACTGTAACAAATGCACGATCAGAGAGAGGATCACAAAGAGCGCCGTCA
>OCVV012875555.1_pt1 | contig 29120 bp, 26 predicted proteins | sample 1539721 | NCBI WGS metagenome assembly OCVV01 (sample SAMN02144230, study PRJEB22623) | gut metagenome | biome: sheep rumen | host: Ovis aries | place: New Zealand | reverse complement strand
ACCGGCTGCACGAGGACAAACCCAACAAGCGGTTTAACCAACCGGCAGAAGGTGAGTTTGTTGAGGCGAGATATTGTCTGGACAGCGGACTCGCTCCGGATAGTGCCTGCCGCGGCGACGTGCGCGGCAGCCGTGTGGCAACGGGCTGGTTCTATAAAGACGATGTGCCGCAGGAGGAATGCAGCATGCATAGGTGGCGTTACAGCGGCCGGGCGCTGCTTGATCTGACACGCCTGTTCCCCCTTTCTGTCGAGGTTGAGGACGAATACTATTGCTATGAAGGCAGGAATGATGCGATCGGTGAGGGCCAGCGCGTTTCCAGTCCGAACGGTCACTATCGTCCGAGAATTGTTCGGAAACCCAAGCCGAAAACGTCAACCACCCCGACGACGCCGACGCCCCCCACAACGCCGACGACGCCGACAACACCGACGACCCCGACCACGCCAACGACACCGACAACGCCGAGTACGGGTGACGGCGGCATGGTTGCCACCACCAACACACAGGAGCTGTTGGAACAGATATATGTGTGGTGGGAGCAGATGGTATCGTAACAGCACGCATTTTGAGATGTATTTCTGCAGGGATGCTGCCGAATATGCTTCGGCGGCATCCTTGTGCGGTTTTTCTGTGGAGGAATGAACACATGGAGAAAAAGAATCCGGTGCGCAGCGGCTGGCTGCGCGGAGTGCTCTGCGCTGTGTGGATGATGGCGGCCTTTATGGGCATTGAAATCTTCATGCGCCATTATGTCTGTGCGGAGCTAGATTATCCGCTCTGGTTTTCCGCTGCATGGGCACTGCTTCTGGCCGGTTTTGTGCTGCTGCTGCCGCGCATTGCCGCGCGGATTGTGTTTGGCATCCTTTATTTTGTCAGTATGTTTTATGCGGTGGCGCAGTCCGGCTATTATCTGATTTTCGGCAAGCTGATGTGGCTGACGGATATCCGCTACGCAGGCGAAGGCGCAGAATTTGCCGGTTCGGTCTTCGCGTTTTTATCCCGGGGATTTTATATCTCCATTGTGCTGATGATACTCATCGGCATTGTCGGAATCGTCCTGATTCCGGGCGGAAAACGCCGCTGGGTTACGCGCGTACTCAGTCTGCTTGCCATCATTGCCGGCTGCACGGCATTGTATTTCCTGCCGGCACAGGTATTCCGTGCGGATGCAGATGTGTGGGGCGGGAAGAATGAATATCGCCGCGCGCTTTCTCTTGAGGGCGCATACGATGTCATGTATGATGCGCGCAAGGTGTACCGGATCTGCGGCCTGTATCAATACACCATGCGCGATATCTACAAGCATTTTATCGTACCGCATACGCCTGCTTATGCGGCTGAAATTGAAAAAAACCGCGCAGAAATTGATGCTTTCTTTTCGGAGCGGGAGCCGGCCTCCGCGAACGGGATGACCGGTCTGCTGAAGGATAAGAACGTCATTGTCGTGCTGTTGGAGACAATGGATGACTGGCTCGTCAATGAAGAGCTGACACCGAACATCTGTCAGATGATGAAAGAAGGCATCAACTTTACCGATCTGTATACGCCCGGATACGGCGGTGTCCGGACCTTCAATACGGAGTTTTGTGTCAATACGGGAATCTATCTGCCGACCGATGGAAATCTTGCGTTTTCATACTGCACGAATGATTTTTCTCAGAGCCTGCCCAATCTGTTCCGTGAGCTGGGCTATTCTGCGGAGTCATTCCATTACAATCAGCCGATTTTCTACAATCGGGGCGTGATGCACCCGGCAATGGGGTATGAGGAATACATCACCTATTACGACTATGTGTCCGACCCGTCTGACCCCGCGCTGCTGAGCGATACCTTCCAGTTCGACAATGCGGACGTGAAAAAGAAGTTTTTCGGCGGCGACAGCAAGAGCGGAAAATTCTGCAGCTTTCTGATTACACGCGCGGCGCACATGCCGTACACCTACGATGATGAGCTGAGCCGGTATGCACTCGAGCGGTATCCCGAATACAAGGGAAAGACCGGACACGAGGAAGTGGATTGCCTGCAGGCAAAAGCAAAGCTGGTGGATGACCTGTTTGCCGCGCTGCGGCAGCAGCTGGAGGAGACGGGTCATCTGGATGATACGGCAATTGTCGCTTTCGCCGATCATTATGCCTACGGTATGACGGATAAGGACAAACTGATGGAGATGTCCGGTGTGGACAACACGCTTCTGGTGGAGAAAACACCGTGCTTTATCTGGGCAAACGGCATGCAGCCGGTGACGGTGGACAAGACGCTGAATACAGCGGATATTCTCCCGACCGTGCTCAACCTGTTTGACCTGCAGGGACAATATTCCTATCTCGGCCGCGATGCGTTTGACAGCAGCTATGACGGCTATGCGGTATTCCCGAACGGAGACTGGATTTCCGGCGGCGTGATGTATCGGGACGGCAAAGTTGTGCGGGAGTTCCGCGAGGGAGCGGCCGCGGCTATGGACCTCGAAAAGATGAATCAGACCGCGCGCGATTTCATCAATGTCAGCAATCTGCTGCTCAAATGCGACTACTATGCGGACAAAGAATCGTAAATGAGAAAAAGAAAGTGATTGCAATGAACAAAAGAATATAGTATAATACTTTTGCATGTGGAAAAACGATGCTCCGCGTGGCTGCGCTAGCCGGGACGGCAGCGGTGTCCTGTACCTGCAATCCGCTACAGCAGGGGTGAATCCCGGCCCGCGGGCGGCGCGTGTATTGTTTGACCGAAAGCGGAGGACGATGAAGATTCGGTCCCGCGCAACATCGGACTGTGAACCATGTCAGGCGGGGAACCGAGCAGCATTAAGCAGAACCCGGTGTGTGCCGCGGGAACGCCGAGTCAGAGTCTGACGTTTTCGGTACCAGGTATTACGCTTCGTTCAACGGCCGGTGCGCGGTCGCGCGGAGCACCGTTCTTCCACAGCATGAAGAGGAGCACAGACGGGCAATTTCGGTTGCCCGTTTTTCCGATTCTTCCGGAAAGGAGAGGGCGTATGTATCAGGCATTGTACCGCAAATGGCGGCCGGAACGGTTTGCCGATGTTGTAGGACAACAGCATATCACCGACACGCTGCGCGCGCAGCTGGAGAGCGGGCGCCTGTCGCACGCCTATCTGTTCACGGGTACGCGCGGCACAGGCAAGACAACCTGTGCGAAAATTCTCGCGCGTGCGGTCAACTGCACCGATTTGCAGCACGGTGACCCGTGCGGCGTCTGTCCGGCGTGCCGCGGCATTCTGGACGGCAGCGTGCTCGATGTCGTGGAAATCGACGCGGCTTCCAACAACGGCGTCGACAACATCCGCGATATCCGCGATGAGACGCGCTACACACCTGCCTCTGTAAAAATGCGTGTGTACATCATAGACGAGGTGCATATGCTGTCACAGGGCGCATTCAACGCGCTGCTCAAGACACTGGAGGAGCCGCCGGCACATGTGCTGTTCATCCTCGCAACGACTGAGATCAACAAGGTGCCCGCGACCATTCTGTCCCGCTGTCAGCGCTTTGATTTCCGCCGGATTGCACCGCATGATATCGCACATCGGCTGTCGGAAATTGCTCAGCAGGAGGACATCCCCCTGACAGACGGCGGTGCGCGCATGATTGCGCGGCTGGCAGACGGCGCGCTGCGCGATGCACTGTCCATCCTCGACCGCGCGGCGGCGGGGAGCAGTGAGCCGATTGACGAGGAACGCGTCGCAGCGGGTGTGGGTATTCTGGCAGGTGACACAGCCGTCACGCTGATGGAGCACATCCTGACAGGGGATCTGACGGCGGCCATCGGACAGCTGGCTGAGAGCTACACGGCCGGACGCGAGCTGGGCGCTGTGCTCGATCAGCTGCTGGGATTGATTCGGGATATGCTTTTGGTCAAGACAAGCCGCAGCGATGTCTCCGCACTGCTGTCGCCGGCATATTCGCTCAAAACCGTGCAGCATTTGTGTGAATCGGTACCGGCATCGCGCCTGCTCGCCTATACGGGCATTTTACAGGATGCGCTCACGCGTATGCCGCACGCCGCGAACCGGCGCATTGAAGCAGAGCTTTGCGTTGTTCGGCTGTGCCGGCTGACGGCAGAGGACTATGACACGCTGAGCGGGCGTGTGGACGCACTGGAGGAAAAGCTGGCGCACGGCGTTCCGATGGCTCCCGTTCCCGCAAATGCACAGCCGCTGCCGGAGGGATTCCCGTCAGATGGAGATGTCCCGCCTCCCGGGGAGGACGATGCGCCGCCGAAGGACAGCGCGCCGCAGGCACAGCCTCCCGCGCAGCCGCCCAAAGAGCTGGAGTGCAGCCCGCAGTGGAATGACATCACACTCGCGGCGAAAAAGCTGCTGCCGATGAGCAAATTCGCGCAGCTGACATTTGCAAAGGGCATTTTGCACGGGCACGATCTGCTGGTTGTGTGCGAGGATGCGTTCACATATGATCTGTGTCGGGAAAACAGCGTCAGACAGGCGCTGACACAGGCGGCACAGCAGGTGACGGGCCGGCCGTACCGTGTGAAGGTGATCGAAGAAAGCAGCATTTCCACCCTTTCCACAAAGGCAAATCCGGTTGATGAGATCATCCGGCGCGCCGGTGAGCTGGATGTTGCATGTGAAATAAACGACTGAAAAAACAGGAGGACAGGATACAATGGCAAAGGGATTTAAGAGCCGCGGCGGTATGGGCAGAGGCGGCGCAATGGGCGGCATGAATATGAACGCCATGATTAAAAAGGCTCAGAAGATGCAGGAAGAAATGGTCAAGGCACAGGAAGAGCTGGGCAACAAGGAATACACAGCGACCTCCGGCGGCGGCGCGGTGACTGCTGTCGTCAAGGGCTCCAATCAGATTGTCAGCCTGAAGCTGAATCCGGAGGTTGTCGATCCCGATGACATCGAGATGCTGGAGGATCTGATCGTCACAGCGGTCAATCAGGCGCTCAAGACAGCCGATGAGGAAAGCGCGGCTATCATGCGGCAGGCGACCGGCGGCGGTATGCCCGGCCTGTTTTAACCGGCTATGAAATTTTTTGCACCGTCTGTGGAGACGCTGATTGATGAATTTGCCAAGCTGCCCGGAATCGGGCGCAAATCGGCGCAGCGGCTGGCATTTTATGTGCTCAATCAGCCAAAGGAACGTGCGGAAGCACTGGCTCGGGCGATTACAGAAGCCAAGCAAACGGTTCATTTGTGTCCGAGGTGTCAGAATCTGACGGATGAAGAGCTGTGCCCGATCTGTGCGGACACGGCGCGCGATGCCCATACGGTTTGTGTGGTTGCCGATCCGAAGGATGTGCTCGCGTTTGAAAAGACGCGGGAATATCACGGACTCTATCATGTGCTGCACGGCACCATTTCGCCGCTCAATCACATCGGTCCGGATGATCTGCGCATTCGGGAGCTGCTGCACCGCGTGGCAGAGGAGGACATTGAGGAAGTCATTCTGGCGACCAATCCGGATACGGAGGGTGAGGCGACGGCGATGTATCTCGCCCGCCTGCTGCGTCCGTTTCACATCCGCGTGAGCCGGCTCGCGTACGGCATTCCGGTCGGCGGGCAGCTGGAATATATCGACGAGGTGACGCTGATGCGTGCGCTTGACGGCAGACAAAGCGTCGAGGGATGAAGAACAGGCGGTGTTTTCAAAACACCGCCTGTTTTAGCGAAAGAATGCCTGTGTTCGCGTTGCTGGAAGGAAAACGGAAAGAAAAAAGCTCGCCTTACGGCGAGCTTTTTGACACCCTTTCGCGTTGGGAAAGCAAGGTTATTCGATCTCAATTCTGCGGGTTTCCGGAACAACCTCCTGTGCCTTCGGCAGGGAGAGCTCCAGCACGCCGTCGTGATAAGCGGCGGAAATCGCGTTTTCGTCGATGCCGGCGATGTCAAAGCTGCGGCGGAACGAGCCGTAGCGGCGCTCACGGCGGATATAAGATCCCTTGTCGTCCTTCTCGTCGTTGTTGTCTGTGTGCTCAGCAGTGATGGTCAGGATGCCGTCCTTGACGTCCAGCTTAATGTCTTCCTTGCGGAAGCCCGGCAGCTCGGCCTCGAGAACATATTTGTCATCCGCATCGCGGATATCGGTGCGGAATGCCGGCAGATCTATGGTGCTGTTCTTGAAAAAGTTGCGCTCAAAGTTGTCAAATACATCAAACAGGTTGCGGTCACGGTATTCAAACGGAATCATTCCAAACATAAGTCATTGTCCTTTCTTCATTATAATTGAGGGAGTTGTGGTTTTAGCATTCTCACTATTCGAGTGCTAAATATCGGAATATAGTTCCCAATATTTCTCCATCGGATCCGCCTTCTTTCGTCGCACCCTTCGTCTTGAAGAGGTGTTCTTTTTTTCTTTGACTATAGTATAGGCGGCAATTTTGAATAATATTCGGATAAATTGTGACTAAATTGTAAATTTAGCACTCTGACCAAGAGAGTGCTAAAAAAATCAAGTCTGATCGCGCCTGCCGTGCAGGGACTGCAGGTATTTTTTTCGATAGCGGATGGGGGACATGCCGACAATCCGCGTAAAAAGCGAGTTGAAATAGTTGGTGTTGTCGTAGCCGACGAGGGTGGCGATGTGTGTGGCGGTGTAATCGCTGGAGATGAGGAGCGTCTGCGCCAGTCCGATTCTTCTGCGGATGGCATATTGTATGGGAGAATAGCCCGTCACGTCCTTGAAGGTGTGCGCGGCATAGGGGACACTGCATGACATCGCGCCCGCGATTTCTTCCAGCTTGATGGTTTCCGTGTAATGTGCATCAATATAATCCTTTATTTTTGCGGCAAGCTGCGAAGCCGCATCGGAAATCGGATTTTCCTGTGCGGCAGCGGGAATCTGCGCTGCGAGCATCAGCAGAGACACGCCCATCAGCTGTACCGTCAGCCGGTCATAGTCGTTGCTGTGGAACCGGTCGAGAATTTGTTCTGCCAGCTGGGTCAGAAAGGAAAACAGGCTCTGGGACGGACGGACATGCGGGCTGTCAGACGGAATCAAATGATTTTCCGGCAGACCGCGAAAGGATACGTCGGAAAAGCCGAAGCAATATGTGCCGATTTCCGTATCGTAATCGGACACAACCTCGTGCAGTTCCCCGCAGTTGTAATAAATCAGATCGCCCTCCTGGATGGGATACGAGGCGGTGCCGACGCGATATGTGCCGAAACCGCGGTAGCACAGCAGCAGCTCGCACAGCGAGTCGTGTCTGTGAAGCGGGCGATCGTGCTTTTCCTTCCCGTATTCCTGACAGTTGGCGTAGACAAGTGTGGGAAGCTGATTGTTTTCAAAGATATTTGCGTGCGCAGCATTGGATTCATTCATGGGGGCAGCTCCAATCAAATGACAACAAGATTGTGTAGTTGTCAAAATAATCTTTCAGAATTTGTGAAAAATAACAGGAAAAAATCTGCAAATCCGGACAGTATAGTGGAGGTTTTAACGCGGATTTTCCGTATAATAAAAGCATAACACAGGAGAGCGGAGCAGTCAAACAAAGTGATGTCCGCTCGGCCGGATGCAGAACAACCGATTAAATTGGCGAAAACAGAGAAAAAAGATGAAGTCACATGGAAAAGCTGTGGAAATACACCAAAAATATGGCCGCGGAAAGCAATGCTGCTTCATCACAACAGGATTCCGTATTTATTTTGACAAAAAAGGAGTGTGTCGTTATGAGCATGAACATCTGTGGAGCACCGAGCTGCTGGGGTGTAGATGATCCGAAAAACCCGTATCTGCCGCCTTGGCAGAGAGTACTGTCCGAAGCAAGCCAGGCGGGCTACCGTGCAATCGAGCTCGGTCCCTGGGGCTATATCCCGAACGATGTGGATGTCGTTGCGGCAGAGCTGGAAAAGAACGGTCTCGGCATTGTTGTCGGCACGATTTTCCACGATCTGGTTGATCCCGCAAATCAGCCGAGCGTCCTGCAGGCAGTCGATGACATCTGCAAGCTGATCACCGATCCGAAAATGCCGAAGCTGCCGGTACACGAGGGACAGAAGTTCCCGACTCCGTACCTGACGGTTATGGACTGGGGACATGATGAGCGCGACTACGCAGCAGGTCATCCGGACACCGCACCGCGCATGAACGACGAAGAATGGGCTGCCTTTATCGCAAATGTCCGCGCAGTATGCGACCGCGCAAACAAATGGGGCGTTCGTCCGGTCATTCATCCGCATGCAGGCACGTATATTGAGTTCTCGGATGAAATCGAAAAGGTCGTCCGCGACATTCCGTACGAGGTCGCAGGCCTGTGCCTCGATACCGGTCATCTGTATTACTCCCACATGGATCCGGTCACCTACCTCAAGAAGTATGCGGATAAGCTGGACTATGTACACTTCAAGGACGTCGATGAGAAGGTTTACCGTGAGGTTCTCGGTGAGCATATCCGCTTCTTCGACGGCTGCGGCAAGGGCGCAATGTGCCCGATCGGCACGGGCGCGCTGGATTATCCGGGCATCAAGAAGGCGCTTGAAGAAATCGGTTACAGCGGCTACATTACGATTGAGCAGGAGCGCGACCCGCGCAATTCCGACACTTCCCTGCGCGATGTCAAGCGCAGCGTAGACTATCTGAAGTCTGTCGGATATGCCATTTAATTACTGCAATCATTTCTGGTCACACAGAGGAAAACAAATAGGAGGAGAGCATCATGATTAACGGTTCCAAGGTATTAGATCATCCGATTCGCTGGGCTATGGTAGGCGGCGGCAAGGGCAGCCAGATCGGCTACATCCATCGTTCTGCAGCACTGCGCGACAGCAATTTCCAGCTGGTAGCAGGTGCATTTGACATCAATCCGGAGCGCGGCATGGCGTTTGCCGCTGAGCTGGGCGTAGCACCGGATCGTTGCTATCCGGACTACAAGACCATGTTTGAAGAGGAAGCAAAGCGTGAGGACGGCATCGAGGCTGTTTCCATTGCGACGCCGAACGGTCTGCACTATACCGTGTGCAAGGCGGCTCTGGAAGCCGGTCTGCACGTTGTCTGCGAGAAGCCGCTGTGCTTCACCTCGGAAGAGGCAGAAGAGCTGGTGGCTCTGGCGAAGGAGAAGAACCGTGTTGTCGGCGTAACCTACGGCTATTCCGGTCATCAGATGATTCAGCAGGCACGCCAGATGATTAAAAACGGCGACCTCGGCGATATCCGCGTCATCAACATGAGCTTTGCATTCGGCGGCTACAACTACAAGATTGAGGAAACCAATCCGGCCGCCAAGTGGCGCTTTGACCCGGCAAAGGCAGGTCCGTCCTTCGCACTGGGCGACGTCGGCACCCATCCGCTGTTCCTCATCGAGGCAATGATTCCGGATATGAAGATCGACAGCCTGATGTGCTCCAAGGATTCCTTCGTAGAAGGCCGTCAGCTGGAGGACAATGCGTTTGTCATCATGCGCCTCAAGGGAAGCGATTCCGTTCAGGAAGGCGCAAAGGTCTACTGCTGGGCAAGCTCCATCAACTGCGGCGCACGCCATGGACATAAGATTCGCGTTGTCGGCTCCAAGGCGTCCATCGAGTGGGATGATGAGCGTCCGAATCAGATGACCTATGAGATCGAGGGCGAGCCGGTTCGCACACTGGAGCGCGGTGCAGGCTACCTGTATCCGGAAGCCCGCGTAGAAGACCGCATCGGCGGCGGCCATGCAGAGGGTCTGTTCGAGGCATGGGCAAACCTGTACCGCAGATTTGCTGTTGCTATGGATGCCTCCAACAACGGTGAAGAGTACGGCGATTTCTGGTATCCGAGCGTAGAGTCCGGTGCACAGGGCGTCAAGTGGATTGAGAAGTGCGTAGAATCCGCAGCCAATGGCGAGAACTGGGTAGCGTACGAATAAGGAAAAATGAATGCGGCAGGAGGGGCTGCACAGCTCCTCCTGCATGGTGCATATCTGCAAGTGCGGGAGAAGTTCTCCTGTCTGCACTCTTTTCTACTCCAAAACAAAGCGAAGCCCGTCGGTTTTTTCCGGCGGGCTTTACACATTTTCTGGTTGATGTTACAGACCGGTGATCTGATTGCGGATGGCTTCCATCTGATTGTCCAGCAGGGCGCTCATATCGGCACACGCCCGCAGCTTTTGCGAAATGTGCTCATAATCCACATGGCTGTCAAGCTCTTTTTTGTAGCGCAGCTTGTGCTCCAGGCTCGCCCAGAAGTCCATGGCAATGGTCCGCAGCTGCACCTCCACCTTCATCATGCGCTTTTCCTGCTGGAGAAAGATCGGCGTCTCGACAATGAGATGCAGGCTGCGGTAGCCGTTTGGCTTGGGCGTTTGGATATAATCCTTGCGCTCAATCAGAGTGACATCATCCTGACGAATGAATGAATCGGCAAGCTTGTAGATATCTTCCGGAAAGGAACAGATGACGCGCACACCGGCAATGTCAAACAGATTCTGCTCAATCGACTCTAAAGAGAGCGGGAGATTGCGGCGCTGCAGCTTCGCCAAAATACTCTCCGGCTTTTTCAGACGTGTTTTGATCGTTTCGATTGGATTGTTTTCGCCTTCCAAAGCCAGCTGTACATCCAGTACACGGAACTTTGTCTCCACTTCCATAATGGCACAGCGATAGTAGGACATCAGGCGCTGAAACGGCTCTGCGGCAGAGAAAACAGCTTCCAGATCCGCTTTTTGCGGAATTAAGCTGGTGAATTGTTCTACATTATTTTCAATCATAATTTCCTCAGTTCTTTCTTCCCCGGGCATTTCCGCTGAGATGCGGCATTTCCGTAGAAAAATCCGCAGAAAATGGTTGGATTTTTCTGTTGTTTGTATTATATCGTGCGGCAATCACGCTGTCAACAAATGCGGGCGGCAAAGTGCAGCACCGACAAAAAGAAAGAGAGCACCGCCGGTCAGGGAAGATAACCGAGGTGCTCGAGCAGAATTTTACATCCGATCAGAATGAGAACGACACCGCCAACCATCTCCGCGCGCGCTTTATAGCGCACACCGAACACGTGACCGATTTTCAGCCCTCCGGCAGACAGCAGAAAGGTCGTGCAGCCGATAAACAGGACAGCCGGCAGAATATGAACCTGAAGAAAGGCAAATGTAACGCCGACGGCGAGTGCGTCAATGCTTGTCGCAACAGCCAATGGCAGCATCGTCCGAAAGGAGAAGGAGTCATTGAGTTCGTCCGCATCGCTGCGTGACTCCAGAATCATATTCGAACCGATGAGTGCGAGCAGGACAAAAGCAATCCAGTGATCGATGCTGACGATATAGCGCTGAAACTGCACACCGAGCACGAAACCGATGAGCGGCATGAGCGCCTGAAAACTGCCGAAATATGCGCCGACAATACAGGCATGCCGCAGCTGCAGCCGCCGTACAGACAGTCCCTTACAGACGGAAACCGCAAAGGCATCCATTGACAGACCGACGGCGAGAAGGAAAAGTTCAAGAAAAGACATGTTGTTTGCTCCTGGGAGAATGAGGGTGAAAATCGATGATACATACCCGAAACGATAACGCGCTGTGCCGCTGTCCCACAGATATCCCGCCGGGGCGGAAAGCAGCCCCTCACGCATTACACTTAAAGTTTACCATATCATGAACTGCAGTATGTGTCAAGCGGGAGTTTTTTTCAAAAATTTACCGCACAAGTGCAGCCGGAGAGGCAGACGGAACAATCTGCGTGATATTGTAATATAGCAAAAACGGGAAAAATCATGAGGATGGAAGAAAAAGGGTATTCGATAGAAAAAATCGGCTGAATAATGGGAACAAATGTCAATTTTCACGCTCTGAATAGAAAAAAATGTTAAGGGGATTTTATCATGAAATTAGCATCCTCTTTGTTGATTTCTGTTTTTTGACATGATATACTATTTATAGTAAGTGTGGGTATTCTCGTTGCTGTGGGAGATGCGGAAAATGAACTATAGAAAGAACAAAATGGAACGTCTGTCCCGCGTTGCACACATGTATTATGAAGAAGATCGGACACAGGGGGAAATTGCCGACAAGCTTCACGTTTCCCGTCCGCTCGTCAGCCGTATGCTGCGGGAAGCGCGCGACCTCGGAATCGTAGAGATTCGCGTACATCGGCCGGCGTTCGACACAGATGCACTGCTTTCGCGCGTGTGCCAGCGCTATGGCATTCAGGGCGGTGCGCTGATTCCGGACGCGGAGAGCAACAGTCTGTTCGACCACAATCTTGCGCAGAAGCTGCTGGAATACATCGAAACGGAGCAGCCGGAATCGCTGGGCATAGGCTGGGGTCCGGTCATCGGCTCCCTGACCTCGCTGCTCGAGCGTGTGCCGCCGCATCAGTCGGATATCCAGGTCGTGTGTCCGCTCATTGGCAACAGCAGCGTGTCCTACCGCCGATATCATACGGATGAAAATGTCCGCGTGATTGCGGAGAGCTTGTGTGCAAAGCCGAAATTTTTGTACACACCGGCCTTTCCGATCGACATGCAGGAGTGCAATCTGCTGCATGCGACCAGTCATTACCGCATGATGGCGGCACAGTGGGATCATCTGGATATGGCGATTGTCGAAATCCGTGAGGTGACATCGGCTGTGGATGTCGATTGTCCGATTCCGCAGGACAGCCGCACAGTCGGCCACATTGTTGCTCATTCGTATGATGCGAACGGCCGAATTATTCAGCCTGATCCGAACTGTATGGTACATATTCCGGTGGAAAAATTGTCAAAGTGCCGGCAGGTGATCGGATTGTGTGCGGCGGATGTCAGTCCGCGCGCGCTTGCAGGCGCACTGCGCTCCGGCATTGTGACACATATTTTTGCACGGGAATCGCTGGTCGATGCCGTGATGGCGGACAAATGGAATTACGCCTGATGCATCCCTTGTAAAAGAAACAAAGCAATAGTAGAAAGAACGTCCGTATCCGTTTGTCTTTTCACACCGGATACGGACAATTTTTTTTGGAAAAACAGGAAAAACGCCCTGTTATTCTGCGGAGGGACACAGCAAATGGCCGTCCTCCTGACCGAACAATGTCTCTGCCAGCTTTCCGTCGCGTATGATGAGCACATGAATCGGGGTATACTCCTGAATACAGTGGTGGATGACATGTGCGGTGCCGCGCGAACGCCCATCCCAAAGGGCGAGTACGTAGTCGCTGTACCGAACGATCTGGATGTTGCGCTGCAGCGGAGCCGATTTTCCGCCGCGCGTATAGTCCGGACGAAACACTTTCAGCGGCAGACTGGCGCGGCGTGCATATTCCGCCGCAAGCTGATCCGCGCCCTCTGCGCCGCCGCTTACGATTTCGCTTGCCCCGCGCGGAATAAAGCGCACCATATCCTCATAGGCATCCATGGTAATGGAACGAGAGCCGATGATAGCGACTCGCATACAATCCCCCCGTTTCTAAAAAATATCTGACGCAGATGCCGCCGGACTGCGCCTGCGGCGCTCTTAAAAAACTGATTTTTGCCGCAAAAAAATGGAATGCATACCGTATTTCCGGTTTTTTATACGCATTCTGACGCAGCCATTCGGGTGAAATTGCACCTGCCGAAGGATGCGGTACTGCCATAAAATACTATAACAGAGATCAGGGGATAAAACAACAGAAAACCGTGTCGTGCAGACATTTCCGACAGTGGCGAACTGCAGACAGGGCGGGCAGGCTCTGCCCGTGCATCCAGACAAACGCACGAATGTGACCGCGGCAATGCGGTCACGCTAAAGGCGAAAGGAGTGGATGCAATGCAAAACAAAAAAATGGCACGCAGCCTGACGAGCGGATTGCTTGTGCTGTGCCTGCTCACGTTCGGCACGGCGCGTGCCGCGGCGCGCGAGCTGGTCCCGCTGGGAATACCGACCGGCGTGCGCATGACGGCAGCCGGCGTTGTCATTTCGGCGATGAATCCGGTGGACAGCCCCGCGGGCGCAGTTTGTCCGGGTGAACAGGCAGGACTGCAGGCGGGAGATATTTTGCAGACAGCCGCAGGTGTTTCGCTCACTTCGAGCGATGATCTGGCGCGCATTGTGCGGCAAAGCGGCGGCAAACCGATAAAAGTGACCGGTCTGCGCGGTGAAACGCAGATGGAAGCCGCCGTACAGCCGGTGCGAAGCAGAGCCGGAGGAACGTATCAGATCGGGCTGCTTGTGCGGGACAGTATGGCGGGCATCGGCACACTGACGTATGTCGATCCGGGGACCGGTGCGTTTGGTGCACTCGGTCACCCCGTGAGCGATATCGACAGCGGTGCGCTGCTGCCGCTCTCCGACGGTTCGATTGTACCCGCTGCTGTCGTCGGCGTTGTCGCGGGCGAAGCGGGAACACCGGGTGAACTGATTGGCACGTACGAATTTTCGCGCGAGCTCGGCAGGCTGGAAACAAACACAGCCTGCGGCATTTTCGGCACGCTGAGCGACCGCTCGCTGTACGATGCAGCGGATGCCGTGCAGACTGCGGGCGAGGCTGAAATTCATGTCGGACAGGCAGAAATTCTGACCTGCGTGTCGGGCAGCAGGCCTGTGCGGTATCAGATTACTGTCGAAAAAGTTCAGCCGAATGCGTCCGATGGTCGATCGATGGAAATTCGTGTGACGGATCCGGCGCTGCTCAAACAGACCGGCGGCATCGTACCCGGAATGAGCGGAAGTCCGATTTTGCAGGACGGAAAACTGATCGGTGCGGTGACACATGTGCTTGTAAACAACCCGGCTCGCGGTTTTGCGGTCAGTATTGACAAAATGCTTGAAAAAATCGCGTAAATCGTCGTTGAAAGTCGAACGATTATTATGAAGAAATAGAGAAAATTCGTTGTCTTATTTCGGAAAATATGGTAATCTAAAACCGTCGTAAAGACGGCAAATTATTACGGATATGCTGGAAGGCAGGGAATGACATCATGGAGAACAGAATTCGTGTGCTGATTGCCGACGAAGATGCGGAATTTCGCAGGATACTGGGCGAAACACTGACGAAAGAAAGCGGCGCGGAAATCGTCGGATCGTTTTCGTCGGGCAAGGGATTGGCACAGCAGCTCTTGGACAGTGCGCCGGACGTACTGATCATCGACCCGTTGCTGCCGGGTGTGGACGGATTGACCGTTCTGAGAGAGCTAAACGACGCAGCGCCGGCAAAAATGCCGGTTATTTTTGTCCTGAGCGGCTTCGCCTCACAGGAAACCACAGCGGAGTGCAACGCACTCGGCGTCAGCTTTTATCTGCGCAAGCCGGTGGATGTGCAGGCATTGGCGCAGCGCGTCAGCCGCTATGGCGGACAGCGCAATTTTTCGCGCACGGCGGCGGTGCGTCTGCCCAACGAGGATCTGGAGATTGAAATGCGCGTCACCAATATCATCCACCAGATCGGCGTACCGGCGCACATCAAGGGATATCAATATCTGCGGGAAGCCATTATTATGACAATTCACGACATGGAAGCCATCAATGCCATCACAAAGATATTATATCCCACTGTGGCAAAAAAATTCAAAACGACATCCTCTCGTGTGGAACGCGCCATCCGCCATGCCATTGAAGTTGCATGGGATCGCGGCGATGTTGACACGCTGCAGGAATATTTCGGCTTTACCGTATCCGGGACAAAGGGAAAGCCGACAAACAGCGAATTCATTTCCATGGTTGCCGACCGGCTGCGGCTGGAGCTGAAGATCGGCTGATCCTGAGAGTATCATAGAATCCCTTCTCTTTACGCCTGAGCCGCGAACAGCTTTTCCGCGGTTCAAGGTGTATTTTTTTGCGCATAATAATCGCTCTTGAGCAGGAGATTGCTGATCTCAATAAAATCCTGTGCATATTTGTTCTGTTTTGTCAAATCCGTCTGCGCCGCTGCGCCCTCATAAAACTCGTAGCTCACGCTTCCGTTTTCGCAGACCACATAGTTGTCAATCCAGCTGCCGTCGCTGAAAATTGCACAGCCGGCATAGTCGGGATCAAAGGCATCCCGGCCGAGATACGGGATATCCGATGTCAGGCCGAACAGGTTGAGAAGTGTCGGTGCGATATCGGCGGTATGAATCGTTTTGTCGACGGTCATCGGCGTCAGGTCTGACGACCAGATGAAAAACGGTGTTTTTTCGATCATCAGGTCGACAGGGACATCGGACAGCTCGCGAACCCGGTCCTGATCCTTCATTGTATAGGAATAATGATCGGTAAAACCGATGATGACGGTGTTTTCCAGCAGGTTGTCCTGCTTGAGCTGATCGATCAGCTGTGCGAAAAAGTCATCGAGCAGTTTCATTTTCGCGTAGTAATAGCCCACTTCATCGCATTTGTCAATTCCCTTGAACTGAGGATATTTTTGGATGGCATACCGTGAGACGGAGTCCTGTGAGGAATAGGGCATATGCGCGTTGCGCGAAATGATAAATTGAAAAAACGGCGTTTTGCCGAGCAGCTCCCGGCGCATTTCGGGATTGGTCACCACAAAGGAATCCTCATACAGTTCTTCGGAAAACGAATTTTTGTGATCCGCATAGTTCGGATAGTCTGAATAGGAAAAATAATTTTCATAGCCCATAGCGGGATCCATCACACCGCGGCTGTAAAAGGACGGGAGGTTGTAATGGAACGCATTTGCAGTATAACCCGCCCGCCGGAACGTATTCGGCAGACTTTCATTAAAATGATTGTTGCAGTAGGAAAAGGTCAGGCTGCCGTCTGTCGGAGAATAGATGCCGGTGTTGGCCGTAAATTCCGAGTTAAAGGTGCGCACGCTTCCGTACAGGGGCGTGTACATATTGCTGAATGAAATGCCCTCTCGCATCAGGCGGCAGAGCGTCGGCGTGACCTGCTCGCTGATTGTCCAGTCATCCGCGCTTTCCATGAGCACAAGGATAACATTTTTTCCCGCAAAACGGCCGGTCATATCGTTGGGCTTTGACTGACCGCGTTCGGCAAAATACGATTCGATTTTTGCGAGCCGCTGTGTCTCCTCCGAGCGGTTTTCCGGCAGCTGCGGTTCGATCAGGTGAACCCAGACATCCCGCCCGGCTGCGTGGTACAGACCGCAGAGGGAGTAGACCTTGTGTGCATCATACATGAGATCATAAGCACGGCGCAGAGATTTTGCGGCAAAATAGTCCGTGTCGAGCCCCCGCGCCTGGTTGTCCTCCGCACAGGAGGCATTGAGCAGATCGGGCAGTGCTGCGACGGCAGTCAGGGCACAGACGGCATAAATCAGAACGCGAAAACGGCTCACTTTGACAGCGGGACGCATCAGGCACGCGAGTATGCCCCAGACAAGCAGCAGCAGGACGCTGACGACAAAGCCGGCGGACAGATAGTCGAATGCCGAGTCGGCGAACGCCGCGCCGTCGCGCAGATAGCGCAGGTCGTTGAGCCACATGAATTTACCGAAAATCCGGAAGTATCCGGCTTGAACAGCTGCGAGTACCGCGGAGAAATAATAGAGCAGAACAAACAAAATGCGCGCAGGCTTTTGCGGCAGGAGGAACAGAAATCCGGCGAGAATTCCTGCCCAGATGGCGGAAAATGCCAGCGCATACGCGGAAACATCGGTAAACAGATATAGAACAAGTTCCGGCAGCAGAAATGAAAGCCAGGGGATCAGAAACGCAGCGGCAGCTGTGCGGCAAAACCGGTGGAGCGCGGAGTGCTGTTGCATAGGGGGAAACTTCCTTTCAAAAATCAACTGACGACATTTTATCAATTTGGAAAACCGCTGTCAATTTCCGGCGCGAAAAAATGCACGGCTTTGTCTGCCGAAAAATACAGACCTCCGCATTTATCACCGCCATTTTTGCCGCAATGACTGGTAATTCAGCCGGGAGGCATGCTATAATAAAAATGTTTACTGTGTGAGGAGGGCGAAGAATGAAGCTGATGGTAATTGACGGCAACAGTATGCTCAACCGCGCGTTTTACGGCGTCCGCCTGATGAGCAACCACGAGGGTCTGTTTACCAATGCGGTGTACGGATTCGTGGCGACATTGCTCAAGCTGCAGGCCGACCATGCGCCGGACCGCATTGTTGTCTGCTTTGATGTCAGAGAAAAGACATTCCGACACAAGGAATATGAGGGATATAAGGGAACACGCAAGGGCATGCCGGACGAACTGGCGCAGCAGCTTCCGCTCATCCGTGAGGTTCTCGACGCGATGGGCATTCCGCGCATGGAGAAGCCGGGATTTGAGGCGGACGATTTGCTCGGCACGCTCAGCCGGCAGGCAAACGAGCGCGGCGACAGCTGTCTGCTGGTGACGGGAGACAAGGACGCGCTGCAGCTCATCGGAGGCGGAACGTCTGTTTTGCTTGCAGTGACGCGCCGCGGACAGACCACCACGACGGAATACACGACAGAGGTGTTCCGCGAGCAGTACGGCTTTGACCCGATCCATATGATTGATCTCAAGGCGCTGATGGGCGACACCTCGGACAACATTCCGGGCGTGCCCGGCATTGGCGAAAAGACCGCAATGGGGCTGATTCGGAAATTCCATACGGTACAGGCGGTGTACGACAATATTGACGATCCGTTTATCAAAAAGGGTCAGCGCACGCGCCTGCTGGACGGGCGGGACAGCGCAGAGCAGAGCCGCCATCTGGTGACGATTGTGCGCGATGTGCCGCTGGAAACAAATGTCGGAGACCTGCCGCCGATGCAAAGGGACGAGGCGGCGTTATATCAGCTGTTTACGCGGCTGGAGTTCAAGAATTTTCTCTCGCGCATGGACCTGCACGCGCCGGAGGAGGTCAGGCAGGCCGCACCCGAACGGGAGATCCGCCGCGTGCGGGAAGAGAGCGCACAGTCACTGCTCGCGGCACTGGAGGGAACGGATTCGGTCGTTCTCACCGCACCGCAGTCGCTCTGCGCGGTCTGCCTGCTGGAAAACAACACGGCGCATCTGCTGCGCGCCGATCAGGTTGGCACGCAGGCATGGCATGAACTGCTCGTTCAGCTGTTTTCGGGACGCTATTTGCTGACCGTGCACGATGGCAAGCCGTATCTGACCGCTCTGCTCGAGGAGGGCATCGAGCCGGCGGACTTTGCCTTTGACACGGCGCTGGGCGCGTATCTGCTCAATCCCGCGGAAAACGGCTATGCGCTGGAGAAGGTGGCGCTGGGCTATTTGCAGCGTGAGCTTCCGCCCGCGTCTGACTACGAGGCGGACGATGCGTTTTCTCCGCTCGGCGGGGAACAGGCGGCGGAACAGACGCTGTGCGCACATGCCGCCGCAGTTGCGCAGCTGGCGGAAATCATTGCCCCGAAAATTGACGAGGAGGGCATGCACACGCTGTATTATGAGATCGAGCTGCCGCTTGAAATGGTGCTCGCTTCGATGCAGCACATCGGCTTTCAGGCGGATGCCGACGCCCTGCGCGCCTTTGGCGAAAAGCTGTCCGCCCGCATTGATGAACTGACCGCGCAGATTTACGAGCAGGCGGGACATGCGTTCAACATTCAATCCACGCGCAATCTCGGCACAGTCCTGTTCGATGAGCTCGGGCTTCCGGTCATCAAAAAGACAAAGACAGGCTATTCCACCAACATTGATGTGCTCGAGGCACTCAAAGGATATCATCCGCTGGTCGGCATGGTCATCGAATACCGGCAGCTGACCAAGCTGCGCTCGACGTATGTGGACGGTCTGCTCAAGGTCATCGGTGAGGACGGACGCATTCATTCGACGTTCCAGCAGATGGTGACCGCGACCGGACGGCTGAGTTCGGTCAATCCGAATCTGCAGAACATTCCGGTGCGGCAGGAGCTGGGAAGTGAGCTGCGGCACATGTTCGCGGCGAAAGACGGCTGTGTGCTCGTCGATGCGGATTATTCCCAGATCGAGCTGCGTGTCCTCGCGCATATTGCAGGGGACGAGGCGATGATTGAGGCCTTTCGTTCCGGCATGGACATCCATGCGGCGACTGCGGCGCAGGTGTTCCATGTGCCGCCGGAGGAGGTCACGCCTGCCATGCGCCGTTCGTCCAAGGCGGTCAATTTCGGCATTGTCTACGGTATTTCCGCTTTCTCACTGGCAGGGGATATCGGCGTATCGGTCAAGCAGGCGGGCGAATATATTGACAATTATCTGCGCGTCTATCACGGGGTGCGCGACTATATGGAATCCATCAAAAAACAGGCAAAGGAGGATGGCTATGTCAGCTCGATGTTCGGGCGCAGACGCTATCTGCCGGAGCTGAAATCGAAAAACTTCAACATCCGTTCGTTCGGCGAGCGCGTCGCGCTCAACACCCCGATTCAGGGAACGGCGGCAGATATCATTAAAATCGCAATGGTGCGCGTTTACCGCCGGCTGAAGGAGGAAAAGCTGCGCAGCCGTCTGATTCTGCAGGTGCACGACGAACTGATTCTCGAGACACCGCGGGAGGAAGCGGAACGCGCGGCACAGCTGCTGCGCGAGGAAATGGAAGCGGCGTGCAGGCTGTCTGTCCCGCTGCGCGCGGATGCCGCGTGGGGCACAGACTGGTATGCAGCGAAGGGGTAATGTATGATTCTGTTTGTCGATATCAACGATGTTTGCCGTGCGCCCGCCGCCGCACGGATTTACCGGAGTCTGCATCAAAAACCGGCGCACAGCGCAGGCGTATATGCGGACGAAGGCGCGGCGCTCGGTGCGGGAATCTGTCCCGAGCTGCTTTCCGGCCACACGGCGCGTGTGCTGTCCGGCAGTGTGCTGGACAAGGCGGATGAAGTCTGGTGTGTCACGGGGGCGATTGCCCGCCATTTGGCGCAGGAGCATCCGCGGCAGGCGCACAAAATTCACGCGATGCGCGATGTGGATGATCCGTTCGGCGGAGGCAGGACCGCATACGAACACTGCATCCGGCAGATTCGCGCGCAGGTGGAGGAAATGGAATGAGCATTCACATCGTTCCGTTTGCCGCAGAGCATATTCCTGCCGTCGCGGACATCGAGCGGGCGTGCTTTGCCGATCCGTGGACAGAGGACGGCCTGCGGGAGGAGCTGGACAACAGCTGCGCGCGGTTTCTGACCGCAGTCGGCCCGTCGGGCGCTGTCGCAGGGTATATCGGCTGTCATACGGTGCTGGACGAGGGCTATATCACCAATGTGGCCGTGTCACCTGCGTTTCGGCGCCGCGGGATCGGAAGGCAGCTCGTTCAGACGCTGCTTGCGCGGTCAGATGACCTTTCGTTTGTCACACTCGAGGTGCGCGCCTCCAATCAGCCTGCGATTGCGCTGTATACAGCCTGCGGCTTTCGTCCGGTGGGCACACGGCGGCGGTTTTATTCGCACCCGGCAGAGGATGCGCTGCTGATGACCTGGTTCCGCGAAAAAGACACATAAACGCGGACGGAACTGCGTATACGCGCTTTTTGAGCACAAGAAATAAGGGATGCCAACGGGCGTTCATTTAAGAAGGATAGGGCATGAAAATTTTAGCATTTGAGTCGTCGTGCGATGAAACCGCGGCAGCGGTCATCGAGGACGGCAGAAGTATCTGTTCCAACATTATCAACTCGCAGGCGGAGGAGCACGCCTTATACGGCGGTGTCGTGCCGGAGATCGCAAGCCGCGGGCATGCAGAGGCGATCAGCGCAGTGGCACATGCGGCGGTGCGGGAGGCAGGCATGACGTTTGCCGAGGTCGATGCGATTGCCGCGACCTGTGCGCCCGGACTGATCGGCGCGCTGCTGGTCGGTGCGAATTACGCCAAATCACTTGCGTGGTCACTGGGCAAGCCGTTTATTCCGGTGCACCATATCCGCGGACATATTGCCGCGAACCTGCTGGCGTTTCCGCAGCTGAGACCGCCGTTTCTGTGCCTGTCGGCGTCGGGCGGCTCGTCGATGATCGTGCTGGTACGCGACTACACGGATATGGAAATCCTCGGCGGAACGCGCGATGATGCCGCGGGCGAGGCGTTTGACAAGGTGGCGCGTGTGCTCGGCGTGGGCTATCCGGGCGGACCGAAGATTGACAGGCTGGCGCAGGGCGGAAATGACAAGGCGTATGATCTTCCGCGTTCGCATGTCGCGGGCGCGCCGCTGGATTTTTCGTTTTCCGGACTCAAAACGGCGGTCATCAACCTTGCGCACAATGCGGAGCAGAAGGGCGAAACCATAGATGTGCACGATCTCGCCGCTTCGTTTTCGGCGGCGGTCAGCGACACGCTTGTGCCGCGTCTGAAGCTGGCGGCGGAGCAGACAGGTGTGCGAACGCTGGTGGCGGCGGGCGGCGTTGCTGCCAATTCGCGGCTGCGCGCAGATCTGGAACGAATGGCGTCGGAGATGGGCGTTCCGATTTATATGCCGCCGCTCAGTTTGTGCGGAGACAACGCCGCTATGATCGGCGCACAGGCATATTATGAATATCTTGCAGGAAACACCGGCACGATTTGGCAGAATGCCTTTGCCACGGCGGAAATCTCAGAAAAAATCTGTCAAAAGAACGGAATTGCAAAAAAACGCACAAAACGGTAGAATTATCATGTGAAATGATGTAATATAGAAATGGTTTATCAAAATCTGCGGACCTTCGGCAAATTCGGCCGCTTTCGTCCGATCGTTGTTTTTTCGGAGCGGACAGCAACCGGTTTGCAGGAAATGTTTCTGCGAAATTCACGGAAATAAGAAATAAAGGAGCTTTCAATATGGGAATGACGATTGCAGAGAAAATTCTGAAGGCGCATCTGGTTGACGGCGAGATGGTCAAGGGACAGGAAATCGGCCTGCGCATTGACCAGACGCTGACGCAGGACGCGACGGGTACCATGGCATATCTCCAGTTTGAGGCGATGGGGGTCGATCAGGTCAAGACGGAGCGTTCTGTCGCATATATCGACCACAACACGCTGCAGTCCGGCTTTGAAAATGCGGACGATCATAAGTTCATCGGCACCTGCGCGAAAAAGCACGGCATTTATTTCTCCAAGCCGGGCAACGGCATCTGCCATCAGGTACATCTGGAACGCTTCGGCAAGCCGGGCAAGACGCTGATCGGCTCGGATTCCCATACGCCGACGGGCGGCGGCATCGGCATGCTGGCATTCGGCGCAGGCGGTCTGGATGTCGCAGTTGCCATGGGCGGCGGCGCATACTACATTCCGATGCCGAAGATGGTGCGCGTGACGCTGACCGGCAGGCTGCAGCCGTGGGTTGCGGCAAAGGACATCATTCTCGAAGTACTGCGTCAGATGACCGTCAAGGGCGGCGTCGGCAAGATTGTCGAGTATGCCGGACCGGGCGTCGCCACACTGTCTGTTCCGGAGCGCGCAACCATCACCAACATGGGTGCAGAGCTGGGCGCGACGACATCGGTATTCCCGTCAGACGAGGTGACACGCGAATTCCTGCGCGCACAGGGACGTGAAGAGGACTACACGCCGCTCGCTTCCGATCCGGATGCGGTTTACGACGAGGAGTATACCGTCGATCTGGACAGGCTGGCACCGCTGGCCGCCAAGCCGCACATGCCGGACAACGTCGAGTCGGTGGAATCTATCGGCAAAATCCGCATCAATCAGGTATGTATCGGCTCATGCACCAATTCGTCCTATCTGGATATGATGAAGGTCGCGGCAATTCTGAAGGGCAGAAAGGTTCATCCGGATGTCTCGCTGACCATTTCCCCGGGTTCCATGCAGGTGTTCAACATGCTTGCGAAGAACGGCGCGCTGTCGGACATCATTCAGGCGGGCGCACGCATTCTGGAATGTGCCTGCGGTCCGTGCATCGGCATGGGACAGTCGCCGGAGTCAGCGGGTGTTTCGCTGCGCACCTTTAACCGCAACTTTGAGGGCAGAAGCGGCACGCAGGACGCGAAAATCTACCTTGTTTCGCCGGAGACGGCGGCGGCTTCCGCCATTGCAGGCGTACTGACCGATCCGCGTGAGCTGGGCGAGCCGGTACACATTGACATGCCGGAGACCTTTGTCATTGACGACGGCATGATCATTTCGCCGGCGGAGAATCCGGAAGAGGTTGAAGTCATCAAGGGACCGAACATCAAGGAATTTCCGCTCGGCCATGAGCTGGAGGAAGCAATCTCCGCCAAAGTTATGCTCAAGACGGAGGACAACATCACGACCGACCACATTCTGCCGGCCGGCTCCAAGCTGCTGCCCTATCGTTCCAATATTCCGTATTATTCGGATTACTGCTTCATCCACGTCGACCCGAAGTTCCCGGCACGCTGCAAGGAATACGGCGGCGGCGTGATTATCGGCGGGGCAAACTATGGTCAGGGCTCGTCGCGAGAGCACGCAGCGCTTGTTCCGCTGTATCTGGGTATTCGTGCGGTCATTGCCAAGTCGTTTGCCCGTATCCACAAGGCCAACCTCGTCAATTCCGGCATCATTCCGCTGACGTTCAAGAATCCGGCGGATTACGATGATATCAGCCTGCTTGACGGCATTACGTTCCCGCATATCCGCGAGGAAATTGCAGCCGGAAGGGATGTTACGGTTGTGGCCGGCGGCAAAACCTTCCTGACGGAGTGTGAGCTGTCTGACCGTCAGCGCGGCGCGATTCTCGAGGGCGGCACGCTGAATTACACCAGAAAGCACAACGCATAACCGGCACAGCGAGAGAAAACAGGAGGCAGATTTCCACCATGGATAAAATTAAAATGACAACGCCGCTCGTCGAGATGGACGGCGACGAAATGACCCGTGTCCTTTGGCAGATGATTAAGGACGAACTGCTTTGCCCGTTTGTCGACCTGAAGACGGAGTATTATGACCTCGGTCTGGAAAACCGCAACAAGACGAACGATCAGGTCACCGTCGATTCGGCAGAGGCAACCAAGAAGTACGGCGTCGCGGTCAAGTGCGCCACCATCACGCCGAACGCGGCGCGCATGGACGAGTATCACCTCAAGGAGATGTGGAAGAGCCCGAACGGCACAATTCGTGCGATTCTTGACGGCACGGTGTTCCGCGCACCGATTCTGGTCAAGGGCATCGAGCCGTATGTACGCAACTGGGTCAAGCCGATCACCATTGCCCGCCATGCCTATGGCGATGTCTACAAGGGTGTGGAGATGAAGATTCCCGGCGCAGGCAAGGTCGAACTGGTGTACACGGCAGCCGACGGGACGGAGACCCGCGAGCTGGTGCACAATTTTGACGGCTCGGGCATTGTGCAGGGCATGCACAACCTGACGTCCTCGATTGAGAGCTTCGCACGCAGCTGCTTCAGCTTTGCGGTCGACACAAAGCAGGACCTGTGGTTTGCCACAAAGGATACGATTTCCAAAAAATATGACCATACCTTCAAGGATATTTTCCAGGACATCTATGACACGGAATACAAGGCGAAGTTTGAGGAACTCGGTCTGGAGTACTTCTACACGCTGATTGACGATGCGGTTGCCCGCGTCATTCGCTCCAAGGGCGGCTACATCTGGGCGTGCAAAAACTACGACGGCGATGTCATGAGCGATATGCTCGCGACGGCATACGGTTCGCTGTCGATGATGACATCTGTTCTCGTCTCCCCGAAGGGCGTTTACGAGTATGAGGCGGCACATGGCACCGTTCAGCGCCATTATTACAAGCATCTGAAGGGCGAAGAGACCTCGACCAATTCGATTGCAACCATTTTTGCATGGACAGGCGCACTGCGCAAGCGCGGCGAGCTGGACGGCCTGCCGGAGCTGTCTGCATTTGCGGACAAGCTGGAACAGGCATGCATCGCTACCGTTGAGTCGGGCAAAATGACGAAGGATCTTGCCCTGATTACAACACTGGAACATGCGACGCCGCTCAATACGCAGGACTTCATCCGCGCAGTCCGCGAGACGCTGGAAGCTTCTCTGTAAGATGCAGCAACGGGAGGAACAGTTGTGGAAAACGAAAAGCACGTATCCAAGGCGGTAATCAGCCGGCTGCCCCGTTATTACCGCACGCTGCGGCAGCTGGCTGTCGAGGGCGTCGGGCGCATCTCGTCAAAGGACCTGGCGGCGCAGATGGATTTGACTGCTTCGCAGATTCGGCAGGATCTCAGCTGTTTTGGCGGCTTTGGTCAGCAGGGCTACGGGTACAGCGTGGATAAGCTGATTGTCGAGCTGGAGCGCATTCTGGGTGTTGCGGCGAGCCAGCGGGCGATTCTGCTGGGTGTCGGAAATCTGGGACGCGCGCTGCTGCGCAATTTTGATTTTTCCTTCTGCGGGGTACGTCCGGTTGCGGCGTTCGACACCGATGAAACTGTAATCGGCTGCGATTTTCGCGGCATACCGGTGCACGCACTGCGTGAGCTGGAACGGCTGTGCGAGCTGGAGCGTCCGGATATCGCAGTGCTCTGCGTTCCGTCCGATGCAACCCGGCCGATTGCCGAGCGTCTGGTTCGCGCGGGCATTCGCGGCATCTGGAATTTCTCCAATGAATCACTGCGCGAGGATCTCATCGGCGTTCCCGTGGAGAATGTCCATTTCTCCGACTCGCTGATGAAGCTCTGCTATCGCATAAAGGATACCGATCCGTTTGAGTTCGGAGAATAAACAAATTGTCAGATAAAACGGTTCACAGATTTTTTCTGTGAGCCGTTCTTTTTTTTCGCAGGCATTGCACCACCTGCCGGTCCGCGCAATAGTATGGGGATGAAATTACGAAACAGGAGGAATTTGTTATGTGCAACAATTCTTGTGGATGCGGCAACAACGGCTTTGAGTGGTGGATCATCATCCTGATCCTGATCTTCTGCTGCAGCGGTTCGTTCGGCGGCTGCGGCAACTGCGGCAACAGCTGGGGCAATGGCTGCGGCAACAACGGCTGCGGCTGCGACTGCTGCTGATCTGTTTTTCCGGCGGGTGCGGCGCTGCGGCGTTGCATCCCGCCGAGCGATGTGCTAAAATAGAGAAAATGAAAGAAACAGGAGCGATCTACCATGGCAAAAACGCCGTTGAGAGAGGAAAAACCCTACCGCAAGTGGCATCGTATCGCGTATTATGTCCTGATCTTGGGCTGTGCGCTCATTTCGATTTCTGTGATTGTCAGCATTGCGACAGGGGATAGAAACAATATTGTTGCAAATCGTCTGGGCTATGCCGCCATCGTCTGTGTCATCTTGTTTTATGGCATCAACATGGTCAAATGGCGCTGCCCGAATTGCCATAAACCGCTGCCGCTGTTCGGCCCGGTGCTCAACTGCCGGTACTGCAAGCGGTCGTTTATGGACAGCAAGGGAAATCAGGTCTGGTGAGAGACAAATTGGGGGAAGATGCGGTACAGTGTACAAAAGCTGTACCGCATTTTGTCAAAGATTCCACTTTTTCTTGACATTTTGTCGATCTGTGTGGCAAAATAGAAGCACCGTGTAGCACAAATATTATTTGGTTATCGCAAAGCGTGTAATGTCCGAAGCAGGATATTATGCGCTTTTTTCTTTTTTGGTGCAAGGCGGAATTTGATGAGAATTGCGCGTCAGACGCGCGGGAGGTAACACAATGCCAAAGACAAAAGCACAGGGAATCATTTTCGGAATCATCATGTCGTATGCGATGGCGTACGGCATGGAGGTGTACAACATCGCCATCAAGCTGGGTGTCAATCTTGCGGCGGGCGGTTTCAGCAACATGACCAATGCTGTCTTTTGGGAAGCGTTTCAGGAAGCATTGTACATGAGCGTGTTTGTTTTCATCTTTTCCAATCTGTGGGGCAACCGCATGGGTGCTCGTTTTATGCAGCGGCACTGTGACCCGTCGCGCGACAATCCGTATTTCTGCCGGCTGATGCGGCAGGCGGGCACCGTGGCGGTCATGTGTCCCACCATGAGCCTGGTGGCATCCATCCTGTTCAACCTGATTTTTGCAGGCGCGCCGGTCAGCGAACTGCCTGCGATCTGGGTCGGGACCGTGCTGAAAAACTTCCCCATGGCCTTTTTCTGGAACATGTTTGCCGCAGCGCCGTTTACACGCTGGCTGTTCGGGCGGCTGTTCCCGCAGACAAACGGATAATTTGTCTCACAGGTGACTGCTGTTGTGCCGCGGCGGTCACTTTTTTTCTACGGCATTCAGCAGTCCCATGCGCAGCGCGTCGGGATACACGGCGAGCAGCCGATCGATGCCGCATTCCCGCAAGATGCGGACCTTGGCGCGCAGCGTGTCGCCATCGTCAAACAGAACGAAATGCGCCTGCCCGCCGTCCGAATAGGTAAAGTATTTGGCGCACAGCTCACGCGAAAAAAAGACAGCGGAGCCGGTGCGGTCAAGCAGCGACTGAAATTCCTCGTCGGAGAGCGGCCTTCCGTCCGGCGCAGAGCAGGGCAGCAGAAAATCCGCGCAGGAGCAGATGAGCTGGGCGGCAATGCGTTCCTGTCCGAACCGGTCAATTAAATCGGAGAAGCGTGCTTCCAAACTGCCGCCGGAAATGGCGGTGTCGGCGATAATGTGGGCGTGCGGGGCATATTCGGCGAGCGGAAGGGGAATGAACAGATCGAGTCCGCTGCGGTGTGCTGTCCCGTCGAGTGCAGAGACCAGCTCCTGTAAAAGCGGACGCTCAAAATCTGCCATCAGTCCCGCGCAGCCGCGCGCCTGTGCGGCGGACACGGCTGCTGCCGCAAACGAATCACAGCCGCGCGGAACGCCCCCGCCGTCTGCAATGCCTAAATAATCTCCGCGCGCACTGGCGGGATGTGACAGCTGAACAAACCGTCCTTCGGCTGACAGGCGGGTACACAGGTGCAGACAGGTCAGTCCGGCCTCGCGCGTGCGCTTCGCGTCAGGTCCGGCGGCGGCGATCATCCAGTTTGAATGCTCCATATTTGTTTTCCTCCGATCACATTGCAATTCTATGAAAAATCCAGTACACTAAGAAAGGCTGCGGCAGGCAGCAGATACGACGAAAGAAGGCATGAGATGGAACCATTATTCGGACCTGCGGGAAATGCAGAGTCTTTTGCGAAAGCGGGCTTTCGCGCGACGGCAGATGCGCCGGCGTGGCTTGCCGGCATGGGGCTGACCGCCTATGAATATCAGTGCGGACGCGGCGTGCGCATTGGCACGGAGACAGCGGAGAAAATCGGACAGGCAGCGCGCCAAAACGGCATAACCCTTTCGCTGCATGCACCGTATTTTATCAATCTCTCGACAGATGACGAGGTGCAGAAGGAAAAGAATCAGCGTTATGTGCTCGAAAGCTGCCGGGCCGCGCGCGATATGGGGGCAGACCGCATTGTCGTGCACACCGGCGGCGTTGGGAAACGCAGCCGTGCCGCCGCGATG
>OCVV011360322.1_pt1 | contig 29125 bp, 29 predicted proteins | sample 1539721 | NCBI WGS metagenome assembly OCVV01 (sample SAMN02144230, study PRJEB22623) | gut metagenome | biome: sheep rumen | host: Ovis aries | place: New Zealand | reverse complement strand
TTTCAGGTGATGGCGAAGATTGCCGCTGCACCGATGGTTCCTGTGTTCTATCACAAGGACGTGGAAGTTTGTAAGAACGTGATTAAGGCTTGCTATGAAGGCGGCGTACGTGCGTTCGAGTTCACTAACCGTGGCGATTTTGCACACGAGGTATTCGGCGAACTGAGCAAGTGGGTTGCTAAAGAGTGCCCGGAGTTGGCACTCGGTATCGGTAGCGTAGTTGACGCTCCGACAGCAGCGCTGTACTTGCAGCTGGGCGCTAACTTCGTTGTTGGTCCGTTGTTCAACAAGGATATTGCGGTGGTTTGTAACCGTCGTTGCGTGACGTATTGTCCGGGTTGCCTCACACCGAGCGAGATCGGTCTGGCTCAAGAGGTTGGTTGCGACTTTACTAAGGTGTTCCCGGGCGACGTAGTTGGTCCGAACCTCGTGAAGGGTCTGATGGCTCCGATGCCGTGGTCGAAGATCATGGTTACCGGCGGTGTAGCTCCGGAGAAAGAGAACCTTGAGAAGTGGTTCGCAGCAGGTGTTTACTGCGTCGGCATGGGCTCGAAGCTCTTCCCGAGCGACAAGGTAAAAGCCGGCGACTGGGCTTATGTAACCGCAAAGTGCAAAGAGTGTTTCGAAATTATTAACGCTTGCAAGAAATAATTATGAATGACGTAAAAAAAGCTGTCATGACCAACTGGCGTTGGGTCATGTGTGCGATGCTTTTCTTCGCCACCACGGTTAACTACATGGACCGTCAGGTGCTGTCGTTGACCTTCAAAGAGTTTATTCAGCCTGAGTTCCACTGGACCGACTCCGACTACGGAACGATCACCGGTGTGTTCTCTATCGCTTACGCTATCTTCTGCCTCTTCGCCGGTAAGTTCATCGACTGGATGGGCACGAAGAAGGGTTACCTCTGGGCGATTGTTATCTGGTCGCTGGGTGCCGTTATGCACGCAGGTTGCGGTATTGCTACCACTTGGTTTGTGGACGGTGTGGACAGCGTAGCAGCTATGCGCGCTGTGGAAGCCGGAAGTGCGCTTGCCTCGTCTGTGGCGATGGTGAGTGTATGGTTGTTCCTGGCTTGCCGTATGGTGTTGGGTCTTGGTGAAGCAGGTAACTTCCCTGCTGCTATCAAGGTAACCGCTGAGTATTTCCCGAAGAAAGACCGTGCTTTTGCAACTTCTATCTTCAATGCCGGTGCATCTGTGGGTGCGCTCGCAGCTCCGGCTACTATTCCATTGCTGGCTAAGTCGATGGGATGGGAATGGGCATTCATCATCATCGGTGCGCTGGGCTTCGTCTGGGCCGGTATCTGGATCTTTGTCTATGACAAACCGGAGGAGTCCGCTCATGTGAACGAAGCTGAGTTGGAGTATATCCACCAAGACGAGAAAGACGCTCCGAAGCAAGAAGAGAAAGAGGAAAAACAGATGTCGTTTGGTGAGGCTTTCAAGCACAAACAGACCTGGTCGTTTGCGTTTGGTAAGTTCATGACCGATGGCGTTTGGTGGTTCTTCCTGTTCTGGGCGCCGGCTTATTTCCAAGATCAGTTCGGTATCAAGGCTTCTGACCCGCAAGGTATTGCGCTGATTTTCACGCTGTACGCGATAGTGACAGTTGTTTCTCTGTTCGGCGGATACCTGCCGAAGATCTTCGTGGAGAAGAAAGGCATGGAGCCGTACGCAGGTCGTATGAGAGCTATGTTGATCTTTGCTTTCTTCCCGATTTTCGCGTTGTTCGCTCAGCCGCTCGGCGGTATCTATGGTCCGTGGGCAGTAGCTATCATCATCGGTATCGTGGGAGCCGCTCACCAGAGCTGGAGTGCAAATATCTTCTCGACCACAGGTGACATGTTCCCGAAGAGTGCCGTTGCTACGATCACCGGTATCGGTGCTATGGCAGGTGGTGTCGGCTCATTCCTGATCAACAAGGGTTCGGGTATGCTGTTCACTTATGCTGACAAGATGGGTGAGGCGTTCTCGTTCTTTGGTTTCACAGGCAAACCGGCAGGTTACATGATCGTGTTCTGTATCTGCGCAGTGGCTTACCTGATCGGTTGGAGCGTAATGAAGACGCTTGTGCCGAAATATGAGCCGGTAGTGGTTAAATAATCAGTGGCACGCGTACGTACGCGTATAATAAGGAAAGAACCTTGCTGCAAATTGAGCAAGGTTCTTTTCATTTATCATCTCTTGGCTGCTTACAGCGCAGCAAGGTTCTTTTCGTTCATCAGCTCTTTGCCTTCCGGCGTGTAAGCGTAGTCGATGCGGTCTTGGAAATAGGTCTCCACTTTGCCTCGTACCACTTTCATAGTGGAGTTAACGAGGTGGTTCTGTTCTGTCCATGCTTCTCCTAAGACCGCGATGGCAGTTGGCAACCAAGCCTCTGGGAAGATGCCGTCTCTTGTTCCTCCCGGGCGGTATGAATCCACTTCGCTTTGGATCTTCAACAACATGCACTCCTTGCCTTCTTTGGTGGCAGGGTCTTTGCCTTGCGACTTCGCCCAAGCCTGCAATGCCTCTTTGTTGGGAACCATCAGCAGGATCGTATAGGGGTCTTGGTTGTTGTGCAAGATACATTGATCCACATATATACTGCCGTCGGTCAGCGAGTCCTCGAATCCTTCGGGGCTGTATTTCTCACCATCCGCACGGATGAGGAGCGATTTGAATCGTCCTACTACCCACAGATAGCCCGGGTGCTCTTTGGTGACATAGCCCATGTCGCCTGTATGCAACCAGCCGTCAATGATAGTAGAAGCGGTCGATTCGGGGTTCTTCCAATAACCCGCCATGACGTTCTCGCCTTTGATGACGATCTCGCCGCGTTCACCGTCCGGCACGATGTTTCCTTCTGCATCGCAGATCTTCAGTTCCAACGGTTTGACGATGCGTCCGGAAGAGCCGAAGATAGCCCCGCCTGCGGAGTTGGAACAGATGATCGGTGTAGCTTCGCTCAGTCCGTAGCCTTGGAACATCGGCATTCCCACGGCGCAGAAATAACGCTGGAGCGCGATGTCCAACAGTGCACCGCCGCCCACGAAGAACTTCATTCTTCCGCCGAAGTTCTCTCGTACAGCTTTGAAGATGAGGCGGTCGAAGAGTTTCACTAAGGGGTAACGCCAAGCGTTCTTCAGCCCGCCTCGGTTCCAATACTCGCGGTTATAGGCGATGGCGTTATTGAGGGCGAAGTTGTAGAGTTTCTCCACTTTGGGTCCTTTGGCTTTGATGCCGGCCTCGATGCTCTTCTTGAAATTGCGCGCCAAAGCAGGCACGGACAACATGATATGCGGGCGCACTTCGCGAATGGCGACAGGGATGTTTTTGAGGGTAGCCATGGCTGTTTTGCCCACAGGCACCGTAGCAATGGAACCGCCGTACGACATCATTGTATAGAAACCTGCGACATGCGCGAAACAGTGGTCGAGCGGCAGGATGATCAACATCACATCGTCCAGTTCGCATTGGATGACCGACGCGCCTTGCTCCACGTTCGCAGTGTAGTTGCGGTGGGTGAGAAGGATGCCCTTCGGGTCTGCCGTGGTGCCGGAAGTGTAACTGATGTTAGCGTAGTCATTCGGTCCGACAGAGGAGTAGCGCGCCTCAAAAGATGCGGGGTCTTTGGCAAGGAGGGCATCTCCGAGCGCGATCACTTCGTCGATGGAGATCTCTTTGGCTTCGTAAGCCTCCAAGGGGTCAAAGACAATCACTTTCTCCACTTTCGGACAATCGGCGATGATCTTCTGGATCTTCGGCAACTGCTGCACGGAGCACATGACAAACCGTGCGTCGGAGTGCTGAATACGGAAGAGGAGATCGGACGATTCTTCCAGTTTGATGCTCAGCGGCACATTCACACCGCCGGCATAGAGAATACCTAATTCGCCGGTGACCCATAAGTTGCGTCCCTGGCTCAAAAGCGCTACTCGTTCGCCTTTATTCAGACCGAGCGCCATCATACCTGCACCGATGCGGTGTGCGGCTTCGCGTGTCTCTTTGAAGGTGGTAGTAGTCCAAACATTGTCAATCTTCTCACGAAGGAAAACATGTTCACTGAATTTGTGTGTATAGTGCTCCACAAAATCAATAATTGTCGGCTTTTCTTTCATTGTTTAACTATTTCTTTGTGTAATTGGGTGCAAAATTACAAAAATATTTTGATATATGCAAAAAAAGTTGTACCTTTGTACCCGTTTTTTACCACAATTGATATAAATGAAGTCGAAATTGTTGAGTTTGCCTGTAATCGTACAGGCATTGATAGCTATTATTTTAGGTGCAGTACAAGGTTGGTTCATGCCGGCTTGGTTCGTGCGTATTTTTGTGTCCTTCAATACGTTTTTCGGTCAGTTTATCGGTTTTTTAGTGCCGCTGATCATCCTGGCGTTGGTCAGCGCTTCTATTGCGAACGCAGAAGAGAATGCCGGTAAGATGTTGAAAATCACGATGGCGGCTGTGCTGATCAGTACGTTTTCCGCCGGTGTGGCTTCTTTCGGCGTTGGCGAATGGTTACTGCCTAAGTTCATACACCAAGGCGACCACGCGTTGCTGATGCCGACAGAAGGTGAGGCTTTCGCGCCATTTTTTGTGCTTCAACTGCCGCCTCCTTTAGATGTGATGAGTGCGTTAGCGTTGGCTCTGATGCTGGGTCTGGGTATGCGTACGGTGAAAGCCAATTCCCTCAAAAAGGCGATCACGGAGTTGCAGGGTTTGGTAATGGTAAGTATAGAAAAAGCGATCGTACCGCTGTTACCGCTGTATATCTTCGGCGTGTTCCTCAAGATGTCCGCTGCAGGAGGAATGGTGGATGCGGTTCGGAATTTCTTATGGATCATTCTGTTGGTAATAGGCATGCTGGTTGCATGGATCTTGCTGCTTTATATTATAGCGGGTATCATGAGCGGTCGCAATCCGTTCAAAATGCTCTGGCAGATGATGCCGGCAGGAATTATGGCGTTTGCTACGTGTTCGTCCGCGGCGACGATTCCTGTTACGCTCAAGGAAGCAAAAAAAATAGCGCACAAGGAGAACACGGTTTCGTTCGTTATTCCCTTATGCGCCAATTTGCACATTCCTTCGGTGACAATCCATTTTGTTCTCTGCGCGATCGCTGTGATGATGATGGTGGGTCAGCCGTTGGAGTTGGAGTCCTTCTTTATCTTTATTATAATGCTTACGTTCACGTGCGTAGCTGTTCCGGGTGTACCCGGTGGCGTAGTAGCCGTTTTGCCGGTATTATCCACGGTTTTGGGTTTCTCGGCAGAGATGCAGGCTGTATGTCTGTCTCTCGGAATCCTGTTAGACGCGCCTCTAACCGCCGCGAACGTGCTATGTGACGGCGCGATATGCGCCATAGTGGACAAGGCAACGGATTAGTTGCCTTTTTTTATTTCACTACTTCCGCCTCTTCGAAGCCGTCGTTCTTGCCTTTCTCCGGCATGAGCAGCAACATAATGATATAGAGCAACAGCCCGGGGAATGCGGCACTGAGAATACTGAGTGCTGCATAGCAGATACGCACGAGGGTCGGATCTACATCAAAATACTCGGCGATACCGCCACAAACGCCTCCCAAAATCTTATTGGTCGAGCGGGTTAATTTCTTGTTTGCCATTTTTATTTACGATTTAATTTAATTGCCGATTTATTGACTACAAAAATTGTACCAAACTGAGTGCTGTCATGGCTTCTACGACCGGAACGGCACGGACGGCGACACAGGCATCACTTCGATTGACGATTTGACGATTGACGATTGGTTCATTTATTTGGTCATTGAGCAATTTTGTCAATGCTTTTTTTGTAGTTGGTGTGGGTTTGAAGACGCAACGGAAGATGATCTCCGAGCCATCGGAGATGCCTCCTGCAATACCGCCGGAGATGTGGTTGATGGCAGAGCCGGGTTGCGTTACTCCTTCAAAACCGGTGCCGTATTCGAAGCCTTTACAGGCATTGATGCTCATGACGGCAAAGGCGAGATGGGCTTGCAGTTTGTCGAAGACGGGTTCGCCGGTTCCGACGGGTAAACCGCTGATTCGGCACTCGATGATGCCTCCTATGGAATCTCCTTCGCGCTGGTAAGCGGCGATTGTTTCGTTAAAACGCGCGGGGTCGGTCTCTGCGCCCACTTGGATCAAGCGGGCTTGGATGTTTATCCCTTTTGTGGCGAGTTCCTGTTTGGCGATGGAACCGGCTACTACGCGTGCTGCGGTCTCGCGAGCGGAGGCTCTGCCTCCTCCCCGCCAATCGCGAATACCGTATTTCTGTTCATACACTTTGTCGGCATGCCCTGTGCGGTATGTGTTCTTTAACCATTCGTAGTCCTCCGGGCGCGCGTCCTTATTCCTTATTATAAAGGCAATAGGCGTGCCGAGAGTGATAACCCCATCTCCTTCTTTCCCTACAAGGGAGAGCGGAAGGACGCCGGATAGCCATTCGACCTCATCGGGCTCGTTCTTTGCGCGCGATGAGACTCCTGCGAGAGTAGCGTCAGGTACCGGGTAAAGTATAGGATCAGTACACACCGAGTCCTTATTGAGTACGTTTTGAGGACGACCGGAGCGTCTGGTCAGTTCTTCGCGGATGAGATTGAGGTCAATGCACAAACCGGCGGGAACTCCGTCTAACACACCTCCTATGGCTCTGCCGTGCGATTCGCCGAAGGATGTAAAAGCCCATTTTTCTCCAAATGTATTCACAAATAAAGGATAATTTTACAAAGTACAAAGTACAAAATTATGTATAAAGTGCAAAATTTTAGGCAAAAGTACAAAAAAGTTTGCATATGTGCAAAAAAAATTGTAACTTTGCCGTGTTTTTTTAATAAAAGCATATGAAAAAGATTATTTTGGGTGTATTAATGGCGGCCAGCATGCCGCTAATGGCGCAACAATTGCCGGATTCTCATTTTGAGAATTGGGGCGATAAGTTCAACAAAGATGTACAGTTGACGGATTGGCACGGAAGCAACGTGGATCAGTTTGTCAAGTTCACGATGCTGTTCCAGAAAACCGGCCGTACGGGCTATGCCGCTTATGTAGAAAACCGCAAAGTGGGTGCCATGGGAATCACGGAGACCGCTCCGGGTTATTTCTCGTTGGGAAAGCCTTGGCAGTATATGAAAGGTCTGAATACCAAGTCCGCTACCGGCGGAACAGAAGGCGGTATAGCCTGGAAATACCGTCCGGACACGATGGTAGTATGGATCAAACGTGTTGGAGAAGAGAGTGCGAAAGAGGACTTTAACCTGCTGTTCTATTCGTGGGCAGGCACGGCAAAAGGCAGCAAGTATAGTAACAAGTCGGGTGAATGCACGGAGACCGACCGCGTGAACGAGCAATGCGATGTTCGTACGCTCACCGGTGCTAATCCTTGCGGCACGGACGAACCGGCTAAGCAAGTATCGGAAGGTTGGTATCGCGCGCGTGCCAAATATAATGAATGGACCCAGATCAAAGTGCCTATTTACTATGCAAACAGCACGGCTCCGACGATGTGTAATGTCATTTTCTCCGCCGGCAATTATCCTTCACCGGGCGGCAGCGACGTGCTGTGCGTTGGCAACGGCTTGTATGTAGATGACGTGGAGATGGTTTATTCGTCGCGTGTTGACAAGGTGTTGGTGAACGGCAAAGAATTTGCAGGTTTCAATCCGGACAATTCGGGCGTACAGACCGTTAAGTTGTCCGAGATCGGCGCTACCGGTGGTGAGATCAAGATCGAGGCATTGCGTGGTGCGGGAACAATCGCCACGCCGCAAGGCAAGAAAGCGAACTTCAAGGGGCGCAAATTAGATGCCAAAGAGATGACCGTTACTCCGGGCGCACTCAACGGTGCTCCTTGGACGATTACCGTCAAAGCCGAAGACGGCAGCAGTACACACACGTATAAATTACAAATTAAAAATTAAAAATTTTGTCGGTAGAGCATTTCGACATAATTGATTGGTGCGTTTTAGGCGTATTGGCTTTCTGTCTGTTAGCGCAGTTGTATTTTTACCTGCGTTACATGGCAGCGCCATTATGGAAGGGACAAAGGGACAAAGGCCAATGGACAAGGGAGGAATGGCCCGGTGTATCTGTGGTTCTTTGTGCGCACAATGAGCGTGAGAACTTGTCTAATTATCTGCGCGCGCTGCTGAGTCAGGATTATCCGGAATACGAGGTGATTGTGGTGGATGACGGCTCGGAGGATGACACCCGGGCTATTGTGGAGAGTTACATGGCTTTGGATGAAAGGCTGCATCTGACTTTTGTGCCATACGGCGCGCGGGTCAGATCGACGAAGAAGTTAGCGCTTACGTTAGCAGCCAAGGCGGCGCAGTATGATTATCTGCTGCTGACCGATGCGGATTGTGTGCCGGAGAGCAAGCGCTGGATCGCAGAAATGGTTCAAGGTTTTGGAGATGGCCAAGGGACAAAAGATATTGTTTTGGGCTTTGGACCGTATTTTGAGACAAAGGGCTTTGTGAACCGTTTGGTGCGTTATGACACGCTTTTCAACGGTTTGCACTATTTGGGAGCTGCACTGTGCGGACATCCGTATATGGGTGTCGGACGCAACTTGGCATACCGCAAATCGCTCTTCTTTGAGACAGGAGGTTTTACCCATCTGATGACCAACAAAGCCGGCGATGATGACCTTTTTGTGAATCATGTAGCCACACCGCATAATACTGCCGTTGTGCTGAGCCGGGGCAGTCTGGTGTGGTCGCCATCGAAAAAGAGTTTCAAGGAATGGTGGCAGCAGAAGAGACGGCATATATCCGTTTCGCCGTCTTACCGGAAGGAGACAAAGGCGCGTCTGGTGGCAGAGCCGGTGACCCGGGGATTCTTTTATCTGAGCGTCATAGCAGCAGTTGTGTATGCGGTTTGGACGCGGGAGTGGATGCCGCTGTACCTCGCTTCGGGCGCATTTATGCTGCGATGGTTCGTGCAAACGGCGGTTATCAATCTCTCCGCTCGTCGTTTGGGGCTTAGGCGGTTCAGTATGTTTACGATCCTCGGGCTCGATATATTCCTGCCGCTGACGAACCTGTGGATGCTCATAGTTCCCAAAAAGAACAGTATTTGGTAGTAAAATAGTAAATTGAAAGAATATGGAAAAACAAGAATTGAAAATTAACATTGCCCCGGATAAACAGCAGGGCGTATTTGCCAACTTGGCACTGATTGCTCACACTCCGACGGAGTTTGTATTGGATTTTGCACAGTTGATGCCTGGTGTACCTCAGGCGAACGTTGTATCGCGCGTAGTAGTAACGCCGGATCAGGCAAAGAAAATCCTCGGCGCTTTGGGTAATAATATCAGCCAGTATGAGCAGAAGTTCGGAACGATCAATCCCATCGGCGGTGCTCCCAAAGGCAGCACGTTGCCGTTGACTTTTACCGGCGGAGAAGCTTAAATTGTAAAATCGTAAATATCAATACTATGAGACATTTTCCAGCATCGCAGTTAATCATCAATGAAGATGGTTCTGCATTTCACATTCACTTGAAACCGGAGTTTTTGGCGGACAAGGTGATTCTTGTCGGTGACCAAAACCGCGTTGATCTGGTGGCATCGTTCTTCGATGAGGGTTCGATCGAATGTGACGTACAATCACGTGAGTTCCATACCATTACCGGTAAATACAAAGGCAAACGTATCTCCTGTATCTCAACGGGAATCGGAACCGACAACTGCGACATCGTAATGAACGAGATAGACGCGTTGGCGAATATCGATTTTGCAACCCGCACGGAGAAACCGGTTAAACGCAGTCTTGACATCGTGCGTATCGGCACTACCGGCAGTATGCAGGAGGATATTCCTCTTGGTACGTTCCTTGCCAGCGAGAGATCAATCGGTTTTGACGGTGTGTTGGCTTTCTATGAGAAGCGCGACGAGATCTCCGACCTCGAGTTTGAGAAGGCTTTTGTTGATTTTGTGGGCTATCCCCAAAAGGCCGCTGTGCCGTATGTGGTGGCTTCGAATCCGGATTTGGTGAATCAGATTGCGGGCGATGATATGACGCGCGGTTATACGATTGCGGCAAACGGATTCTATGGTCCGCAGGGGCGTGTGCTGCGTGTTGGTGTGGCCGTGCCGGATATCAATGAGAAGATTTCCGCTTTCCGTTACAAAGGTCAGCGTATCACCAATTATGAGATGGAAGGTTCTTGTATCGCCGGTTTGGCACTTCATATGGGGCACCGCGCTATGACCGTTTGTTGCGTCATTGCGCAGCGTAAGAGTGAGGCTGCTAACACCGATTACAAACCCCGTATCAAAGAGTTAGTACAAACTGTATTAGATAGAATTTAATTGCAAATGTCCAATTACAAATTACCAATTTTGCTGTTTGGGGTGGCATTGCTGTTCGCTTGTCAGCCCAAACAGTCTGCTTTTCAATACAACGTGGATAAGTTTTATGACCTGGAGCTTTTGCGCTACGATGTGCCGGAGTTCGATTCGTTGAGTCTGCAACAGAAATCGCTGGTTTACTGCCTTTCCGAGGCGGCTCTGTGGGGGCGTGATATCCTCTATGACCAGAACGGACGATATAATCTGCGTATCAGGCGGGCACTCGAGGCTTTGTATCTCAATAAAGATAAAGTGCAGTGTACCGACCAGGAATGGTCGGCGTTTGAGAAATACCTCAAACGCGTATGGTTCTCCAATGGTATTCATCATCATTATTCCGAGGATAAATTCCTGCCGGAGTTCACGCAGGAGTGGTTTGTAGAGGCTTGTGCGCAAGCAGGTGTTGAGTATGATCCGGCTATTTTGCCGGTGATATTTGATCCGGCGGTTATGTCCAAGCGTACTACCGCGCAGGATGGAGTAGATTTAGTGCTTAATTCCGCCGGCAACTACTATGGTGAAGGTGTGACGCAAGCCGAAGCGGAGGCATGGTATGCCGCTCACAAGGATGACAGTGCCGAGCCTCTCTGGATCGGTCTGAACTCGCAGCTCGTGAAGAACGAGAAAAGTGAGATCGTTGAACGCGTTTATAAAGTGGGAGGTCTGTACGGTGAGGCACTCGAACACGTGGTCTATTGGCTCAAAGAGGCTCTCCAATACGCGGAGAACGATGCGCAGAAACGGGCGATTGAGAAGATGATTGAGTTCAACGAAACGGGCGATCTCAAGACTTTTAACGAGTATTGTATTGCATGGGTGAAAGATCTTGACAGCCGCGTGGACTATGTGAACGGTTTTACGGAGACTTATACCGATCCGTTAGGAATAACCGGCACATGGGAGAGCATGGTCAATTTCAAAGACTTGAAGGCCACGAAGCGTACTCAGCTGATTTCGGAGAACGCACAATGGTTTGAAGATCACTCGACAACCGATCCCAAATACAAGAAAGAAGAGGTCAAAGGTGTAACCGCCAAAGTGATCACCGCTGCTATTCTTGCGGGCGATTGTTACCCGGCAACACCGATCGGTATCAACCTGCCGAACGCTTCATGGATCCGCAAAGAGTACGGTTCCAAATCCGTGACCATTGATAACCTGACGCACGCATACAACGAGGCGGCGAAAGGAAACGGCTTCAACGAGGAGTTCATGATCAATGATGAAGTGCGCGCGCGTTATAATAAATATGGTGCGTTGTGTGGCGACCTGCATACCGATCTCCATGAATGTGTCGGTCATGGTTCGGGCAAACTGCTGCCCGGAGTAAGCAAGGGTGCGCTCAAAGAGCATGCTTCGACTATCGAGGAAGCGCGTGCTGACCTCTTCGGGCTCTATTTCTTAGGCGATCCGAAGTTAGTGGAGTTAGGTCTGCTGCCGAATGAAGAGGCGTACAAAGCCGGCTATTACCAGCAGATGATGAACGGCGCAATGACGCAGTTGGTGCGTATTGAGCCGGGTAAGGACATTGAGGAAGCGCATATGCGTAACCGCCAGTTGATCGCTAATTGGGTGTTGGCGCATGTGGATTCGGCTCACCCCGAAGTGCGGATTGTATATGAGCCGGTGCCGACTTGCAATCCGAACCATGACGATGTGCCTTGTGAGTACAAACATTTCCTCGAAATACGTGATTATCAGGGACTTCGCCGGCTCTATGGCGAGTTGCTTGCAGAGATTCAGCGTATCACTTCCGAGGGAGATTATGCCGCTGCCAAAGAGATGGTAGAGACTTATGCGGTGAAAGTGGATCAAGAGTTGCACCAAGAGATTCTGGCGCGTTATAAGAAGTTGAACCTTGCTCCGTACAAGGGCTTTGTGAACCCCGTTTACAAAGTGAAACGCAATGCCAAAGGCGAGATTACGGATGTGAAACTTGACTTTACCGAGAGTTACATAGATCAGCATCTCCGCTATAGCCGTGACTACAGTCCGCTACCCGATGTGAATTAAAGTACAAAGGTACAAAGTACAATGTACAAAGTAACTCTCCCGATATCGAAGAGTATAGCGAATAGAATCCTTCTATTGCAGGCTATCCATAGAGATCCGCTTATGCGGGTCTCTTCGGATATGCCGGACGATGTGATTGTGTTGCACGATGCATTGGAGAAGTTAAGGGCGCATAAGAAAGGCGAACCGCTCACTCTCTATCTCAAAAATTGCGGAACGGCATTGCGGTTTTTGCAGGTACATCTGGAGCGTTGCTATCCGGGCGAACCGATTGTTTTAGATGGCGATCCGCGGCTCTTGGAGCGTGACGGCAAACCCACTACGCAGACTACTTCTGCCCGCATTCTTCATGGAGAGGACGTACCTGCCGCAGAGAACGAATCGCCGTATATCACGATGTCCCGCCGGATAGCGGAGACTTATCCGAATGTATCGCTTGAGGCGGATTGGAGTGCTGCAGCATTCTGGTATGAGTATGTGGCGATTCAGGGCGGTGAATTGGAATTGGAAGGTATCAAGGAGGATAGTCTGCAGGGCGATCGGGTAGTGGCGGATATATATGCGCAGTATTTCGGCGTTCAGTCAGAGTTTGTGCCCGAAGGAACTCTAATTAAAAAATCACAAATCCTAAATCAAAAATCCAAAATTGCAATTGATTTTGACAACTGCATTGATCTCTATCCGGCTGTAGCGCTTACGTGTGAGCGCCTTGGTATAACGCTCCAAGCTACCGGCACAGAGCGACTGCGGTACAAAGAGTGTGACCGCATAGAGGCAGTGCAGAAACACGAAGTGCGCAATGATCACCGCATGGCGATGGCTTTGATGTGTGCCGGCTATCCTGTATCTATCGAAGAGCAAAAATGCATCGCCAAGAGTTATCCGGGTTTTGTGCCGCAACATATAACACCTATAAAGGGAGTGAACGATGATCACTTGGGCAAAAAGCACGCCCTTTCCAAACTCATCCATGCGGCCACGAGCGAATATGTATGGCTTCATGACGATGATGTTATTCTGCCGCCGGCAGCAACGAAGCCTAACCTAATCTTCCCTGAAGGGATGGAACACGCTGCCGATTTGTATATTCTGCCTCTCCGCATGGAATCTTCCTCCCTTGAGGGGGAGAAGGAGACTGTTTTGGAAGCCTTGCAAATCGCTGAATACGCGGCTATTCAGGAGCTAACCATGCGTATGGCGAAAGCCGGTGCACCCATTATGTGTTCCGGGGCGAACTTGATCGTCCGCCGCGAGACATGGCTTGAGTGCGAGCCGGATTTACACCCGGAGATTCCTTCCGGTGACGATATGTTCCTGCTCGAAGCCATGAAAAAGCGGGGAAAGAAGATTGCTGTTATGGACGAGCCGGACTATACTGCTGTGGTGCGTCCTGTTACTTCATGGCGCGCTTTCTTCCGTCAACGGATGCGCTGGGCAGGCAAAGCTCCCAAATACACCGACCCGGAGATCCTGCGATGCGGTGCGTTTATTGTGGCGGTCAATTTGCTGCAACTTCTTTTTCCGCCGTTTATCCTGATTAAGTTCCCGGTAGAATACTCCTTTATATTACGAAGAGAACCACACACCAAGTGGTATGTGGCTCTGCTTTTGGAAATTCTCTATCCCTTCTACATGCTCATTTCTCTCCTCGGCGGTCTCTTCCGCCAAAAGAAATGGTGATTTTTAATCTTTCAGTCCTTCGATCAGTTTGTCGAGGGAGGGAATGATGCTTTTCAATTCGTCCACAGACACATGTTTGACGACCTCGGCGCTTAATTGATCCGGGATGTCTTTGGCCTGCTCTTCCATCGCCTTGCCGGCTTCGGTCAGGCAGACGATGCGTTGCCGTGTATCGACTTCACCTTTGACGCGGGTCACCAAGCCCTGCCGCTCCATTCGCTGCAGAAGGGGAGTTACCGTGTTGGTCTCAAGGTACAGGCGCTTGGCGATGTCGTTCACCGGCTGTTGGTCTTTTTCCCATAGAATCAGTAATACCAAGTACTGTGGGTACGTGATTCCCAGGGGCTCAAAATAGGGACCATACGCGCCGGCTATCATCCGCGAAGCGGTGTAGAGACGGAAACAGAGTTGATTATCTAATTTCAGTTGTTCGTACATTATTTCGCTAATTCGGCTACGATGTTTGCCTCAAAATCTTTAGGCTCGGCTACCGGCGCAAAGCGCTGGATTGTCTTACCGTCCTTGGAGACGAGGAACTTGGTGAAGTTCCAAAGAATATCGCTGTCTTTCTTGTACGTCTTGCTGATGCGTTTGAGCATAGCGTGCGCTGCTTTCGCTTTGAAACCCTTGTACTCCTCGGTCGGAGCTTGCTCCTTGAGGTACTCAAATACGGGGTTCGCGTTCGCGCCGTTGACGTCACTCTTCGCCATAAGCGGGAATGTCACACCGTGGTTCAGACGGCAGAACTCTTCTATCTGCTCATCGCTGCCCGGCTCTTGGTTTGCAAACTGGTCGCAGGGGAAACCGAGGATCACGAAACCTTGGTCTTTGTATTTCTTATATAACTCTTCCAGACCGTCGTATTGCGGGGTGAAACCGCACTTGGATGCGGTGTTGACGATTAGAATTACTTGTCCTTTGTAGTCCGAAAGGGATACTTCTTTGCCTCTGTTAGAGAGGGCTTTGAAATCATAAATGGTTGCCATATCTTTATTGTTATTAAAATTACATAATGTTTTATGTCGTGTACGACTGAAATCGAGTGCAAAGGTACAACATTTTTTTTAATGTCGCAAGCGATATATCTAAAAATAGTGCATTTTCTTAAAGATTGTATATTATTTCTTAACAATCGGCAATTTACGACTCGCTTACGGGAGAGATACGGGACGATAGACTAACGTGATCCGTCGAGACACCGTCGAGATACCGACGAGATACCGTGATTCAATACATCGCAGAATTCACACCTTCTTTGTGTTCGTTGGCTTCTGCCATTAACAAGGGGAATAATAGGACAAAAAATAATCACGCGCGTATAATAAGGTACGCGCGTGATTGGTATGTGGCTGTTATAAGTAATAGCCGGGAGGGTATTAAACTACTCCGCTGAAGCCCATGAACGCCATAGCGAGGAGGCCGGCAGTAAGAAGGGCGATAGGAGTACCTTTCATTGCTTCGGGCACTTTATTGAGCGCGAGCTGCTCGCGGATACCGGCAAAGAGGATCAATGCGAGTGCGAAACCGAGTGCGGTAGCGAACGCATAAACGGTACCGGAGAGCAGGCCGTAGTCTGCGCCGAGCGGCAACTTAGCCAAGAGCTTGTTCTGGTCTGCCACGATGAGGGCTACACCGAGAATACAGCAGTTGGTGGTAATCAGCGGCAGGAAGACACCCAGAGCCTGATAGAGTGCCGGAGACACTTTCTTCAACATGATCTCGATCATCTGCACCAAGGCAGCGATGACGAGGATGAAGAGGATGGTCTGGAGGAACTCCACGCCCCAGAGGACTAACAGCTTCTGCAGAAGATAAGTAACTACCGTTGCGAGCACGAGCACGAACGTAACTGCGGCGCTCATACCCAGAGCGGTGTCGATTTTCTTACTTACACCCAGGAACGGGCAAATGCCCAGGAACTGGCTCAATACAATATTATTAACGAATATTGCAGAGATGAATATCAAGAAATAAACCATTTCAATTAAAAATTTAAAATTAAAAATTCCGAATTATTTCTTCTGCAGTTTGTTGACAGCAGCCATCATGTACGCGAGGGCGATGAAAGCACCCGGCGCGAGAACGAAGATGAGGGCGGCAAACTGACTGCTATAGAGTTGGAAACCGAAGACGGTACCAGCACCGAGGAACTCACGGACAACACCGAGCACGGTGAGGGAAAGGGTGAAACCAAGACCCATACCCAGACCATCGAGTGCGGAAAGTCCTACGGTGTTTTTCGCTGCAAAAGCCTCTGCACGGCCGAGCACGATACAGTTCACTACGATCAGCGGAATGAACAGTCCCAGCACGTCATAGATAGCCGGCAGGTAAGCTTGCATAGCCAGCTGCACCATGGTCACGAACGTAGCGATGACTACGATGAACGCCGGAATACGTACTTTGTCGGGAATGACGTTTTTGAGCATGGAGATCACCACGTTCGAGCAAACGAGCACGAAGAGTGTTGCCAGACCCATGGACATACCGTTGACAGCACTGGTGGTAGTAGCCAGAGTAGGACACATACCCAGTACCAGCGCAAAGGTAGGATTCTCTTTGAGAATACCGTTGGTGAGAGTTTTCATTGCGTTATTCATAATTCAGCCTCCTTTTCGTTAGATTGTAATTGGGATGCGCCGGTAGCCGCCTCAACAGGCTCGGTAGCAATCGCCTTGTATGCTTTGTTAATAGCTTTAAGGAACGCGCGCGAGGAGATGGTAGCCGCTGTGATAGCGTCGATCTCGCCGCCGTCTTTGCTGACAGCGAGTGCGCCGGCTTTCTTGCCGATGATGTTCTGCGAGGGCTTGTCCGCATGTTTGAACCAGTGGTCGATATGTGCGCCCAGACCCGGAGTCTCTGTTTGTTTGAGAACCACATAATCGAGGATCTGTCCGTCCTGGTCAAAACCTACCATGATCACTTGCGGTCCGTCGAAACCGGTCTCTGAGGTCTCTACGGCTGTAGCGACCCATGCGCTGTCGATATACGCTTTGTAGATCGTCAGTCCCTCTACTTCTTCCGCTTCGCCTACTGTGCAACCTACCGGCAGAACAGCGAGGATAGCGGCTTGTTGTTTCTGTGCTTCCTGCACGGCGATGGTCTCCGCGGTGAGCGTATAGACTCCTGCCAGTGCGCCTGCGGCTACCATCGAGATGATGACGAGGCTAAGCACCATGTTTTTGAATGTACTTTCTAATTTTGCCATAGTTGTGCCTCCTTATTTTTTAGGTTCGCCGAAACGTTGCGGACGAATCTTATTCAACAATGGAACGCAAGCGTTCATGATCAGGATAGCGAACGACATACCTTCAGGATAGTTACCCCACGTACGGATGACCATGACGAGGAGACCGATACCGATACCGAAGATGATTTTGCCCCATGCACTCATCGGAGAGGTGACGTAGTCGGTAGCCATGAAGAACGCACCGAGCATGAGACCACCGGAGAGGAGTTCGTAGCCGATGTAATCGCAGGTGGAAAGCCCCTCAGGCAGTGCGCCGGCGAAACCGGTGCAAGCGCAGAAGCAAACCACGGTAGCGATGATAGCTACAGGGATATGCCATGTGATCACACGGCAGCAGATGAGGCAGATACCTCCGAGGATAAGCGCCGCTGCACTAACCTCACCGAGTGAACCGCCCATAACGCCGAGGAACGAATCCCAGAGCGACGGCAGTTGATCAATGACCGAAGCGTCACCGGCTTTGACAATATGCTTGAGGTAATAGAGCGGGGTAGCACCTGTCTCAGCATCGAGGTACGAGCCGCTGAAGCCTTGCGGAGTAGGCCATGTGGTCATTTGTGCCGGATAAGCGATGAGCAGGAAGACACGACCTACGAGAGCCGGGTTGAAGGGGTTCTGACCCAGACCGCCGAACGACATCTTTCCTACACCGATAGCTACTACAGCACCGATGAGAACGATCCACCAGTCAATAGTGGAGGGCAGGTTGAATGCGAGTAACAGACCGGTCAGGACAGCCGAGAGGTCGCCGATGGTCTGACGTTTTTCTTTGAGAATATAACGGCTGATAAGGTACTCAGTGGCAACACAAGCGAGCACGCTGATACAAGCCGTGATCAATGCTCCCCAGCCAAACTCGATGACTGAAACCACATAAGCAGGCATCAGCGCGAGAATGACCAAAAGCATGTTCCGGCGAACGGAATCACCACTATGGGCGTGAGGAGCCGGAGCGACAATTAATTGTTTCATATTTGTAAATTATTCAGATTACTTATTTAAACTCTCAACTATTTTTTAGCAGCAGCGGCGCGCTCACGGAGGATCGCACCTACTTTCGCTTTTGCGGGACGGATGCCGTCGAGCAGGCGACGATGAGCAGGACAGGTAAAGACACAGCATCCGCAGTCGATACAATCCATTACATCGTGTTTCTCGCAATCCTCCCACATCTCCAGTTCGCTCAAACGGCTGAGCAGATACGGCTCCAAGCCCATCGGACAAGCCTGTACGCACTTACCGCAACGGATACAGTTCTCTTCCTCCGGACGAACGGACTCCGCCTCGTCCAGGAAGAGCAGACCCGACAGACGTTTGTTAGCCGGCATAGCCTCTACATGATCCATAGCGCGACCCATCATCGGACCACCGCCGATGATCTTGCCGGTATGAGCGGGAACGCCGCCTGCCAGCGCAATCACTTCCTCGATCGGCGTACCGAAACGTACGCAGTAGTTACCCGGTTTCTTGACGTTCTTACCGGTAACGGTCATAACGCGGGAGATGAGCGGTTTGTTTTTCTGTACTGCCTCGTAAACGGCGTAGATAGTAGCCACATTGTCCACTACTGCACCCACTTCGATAGGCAGTGCGCCGGACGGCACTTGACGACCGATAGTAGCGTCGATGAGCTGTTTTTCACCGCCTTGCGGGTAACGCAACTTGAGCGGCATCACCTCAATACCTAATTGCTTTTCAGCCAAGGAACGCATATGCTCAATGGCATCGGGTTTGTTGTTCTCAATACCGATGATTGCGCGGTCCACGCCAAGGGCTTTTTTGAGGATCTGAATACCGATGATGATCTCCTCGCCGTGCTCCAGCATGAGTTGGTGGTCACAGGTCAGATACGGCTCGCACTCCACACCATTGACGATGAGCACCTCTGCTTTCTTGCCCGGAGGCGGCATCAGTTTGACATGTGTCGGGAAACAAGCACCGCCGAGACCTACGATACCCGCAGCAGCAATCTTGTCGATGATTTCTTTCGGCTCCAAGGTACAAGAACGGATCAGATCCGGTGTACGGTCGATTTCCGGCATCCACTCGTCGCCTTCCACGTCGATGTAAATAGCCTGACCCGGAGCACCCCATGCGTCAGTCCAGTCGCCGATTTTGGCTACCGTACCGCTCACAGGAGAGCAGATGTTTGCACTTACGAATCCACCGGCTTTAGCCAGCAGTTCGCCAACTTTCACTTTCTTTCCAACCTCTACCACAGCTTGTGCCGGTGCACCGATATGTTGCACCAGAGGAATGATAGCCTGCTTAGGCAGCGGGCACTCCTGAATAGCCTGGTGAGCAGAGAATTGTTTGTTGTCATGCGGATGAACTCCGCCTATTTTGAATGTACGCATTTCTAATTAAAAAATTAAAAATTAAAAATTACGAATTAAGCTTTTTGCGCCATAGCAATTAAGTTCGGGAACGCAGCCTTCGGTGTCGGCAATGCTTTGATTTTAGCAGCTACAGCGGGGTCGAAGCCCTTCTTGTCACCACTTTCGGCAGCAGGAGCAGCCTCTTCCGCAGCGGCGGGAACAAGAATTTTCTTCACTTCGTCCATCGTTGGATCACCGCCGACCGGACATGCCAGACCATCTGTGCTACCGGCTTTGACGCACGCTTCGGCGAAGTTGCGGCAACCGGCAAATCCGCAGCCACCGCAGTTGGCACCGGGCAATACCGCCTGTACCAAGTCAATGCGCGGATCTTCCTCTACTTTGAAGAACAGGCTGACTACATATAGCAGGCACGCTGCCACTAATGCCGTCACACCCAGAACTCCCATAGAAATCAGAATCAGATTCATGATAGTTGTTAGTTTTTTAGAATGTTAGTAATATTAAATGATTTTTGTTCTTACAGTTTGCGGGCGGTGAAAGAGAACTGCTTTTGCAAGCGGTGCTTGAACACCGACAGCCCGATATAATAAAGCGCAATCGCGCAGAGCGACAAAGCTCCGACGATTGCTTCATCCCAATGGGTCGTGAAATCCAACACCACAATCACCGCCATCATCACAATAAACGGCAGGATATACGCCAGCAGCACGGCTCTCCACGCCAGATGCTCTTTTACCTCCACTTCCACGCTGTCTCCCACCGCCATCGGCTCAAACATCAGCGCGTCCATCTCCTTCACCTGGCTCTCCGACGAGGAGCACATGCTCTTCGCCTTGCAAGCCGAACAAGCGGAGGACTGAACGATCTCTATATGCGCCATATTGCCCGATACGGACAGCACTTTTCCGGTATGTCTGATGACCTCTTCCATTGGTTCAAATAATATGCGACTGCAAAGATACAAATAATTTTCCATATACGCAAGCGCGCACATGCTTTTTTCATTAAATAGGTGCATTTTCTTCAAAAAAACAAAAAATGTTTTGTTATTTTCAATATTTTTTAGTACCTTTGCAAGCTAAATTGAGTTATTATGCCAAGACATACATCAAAATCAGGAAACGACCGCTTGGAGCAGCGTGAGGAGAGCGCTATCAAAGTGGAAAAAGAGCAAATATGGAAAGCCGCATTGCGCGTGTTGATGGATCGTCGTACCAGGATGATCATCGGCGTGCTGCTGTTGGGTTTTGCGATAGTGGCGTTGATCGCTTATGTGAGTTATCTGTTTACCGGCACGGCTGATCAGTCCGTGCTCGCGATGGATCATGCGGGCAGGGTTACGAACCGCGAGTTGGTGCGTAACTTGTTAGGTCTGCCGGGAGCACGTCTGGCGCATTTCCTCATTGACGGCACGTTCGGATTTGTGAGCGTCCTGCTGCTGATGATGGTCGGCATTTATGGTCTAAGGCTGATGCATGTGCTCAAAGACATCCGTGCGCTGCTGATGTTCTGCGGCGGTACTTTCTGGGTGCTCTGGGGATCCATTGTTCTGGGGTTTGCTCAGCAAATGGTGCATCTGGGTGTCTTCCGCTGGGGCGGGGCTTTTGGTACTGCGGCGGCGGAATGGCTCGTCAGCTATGTCAATATTGTGGGCACGATCGCTATTTTAGGTGTGACGCTCGTTATCTTCCTGATCGTTACCGACCCGCAGTTCACGGAGCGATGCAAAGCGCTGGCGGCTTGGTGCAAAAACTTGTTCAAAAGAAAGCCGAAACCCGAACCGCAAGAGCCCGAAGTGCCGGTAGAGAATGAGGGGAATGAGGTGACAATCGACCTGCCTTTGGATGAGGTAGAGCCGGCTAAGCCTGCTGAAGAAGAGGAGGTCTCCTTTACCATCGAACCGGTCAATGAAGAAGAGCCCGAACATCCTGAAAACGAGATCACTCTGGAGATAACAGACCCCGAACCGGAGCCTGAACCCCTGCCGACAGTCGATAAAGAGGGCGAACCCTTGGGCGATGCGCCGCTGGTAGAAGAATCCCAGCTCCAGTCTCCCTCCCTTGAGCGGGTGAAGAGCTCTGCTCGATCGGACGCCCAGTGGTCGTCCGTAGAACATTCTGGGGTGGGGTTATCCTCTCCCAACCTCGAAATCGAGGATGTGAACGAAGATGAGTTGTACTCCAAGGATCCCGACAAACTGCTTGAAAAACTCGGTCCGTACGACCCGCGTAAGGATCTGGAGTTCTATAAGTTCCCGTCTCTGAACCTGCTCAAAGTATATCCCAACGAGACGGCACCTGTGATCAACGAGGATGAGCAACGCGCGAACGGAGCACGGATTGTGACCACGCTCCGCAACTACGGCATAGAAATTGACAGCATCAAAGCAACGGTCGGTCCGACGGTCACGCTGTACGAAATTGTGCCGAAAGCCGGTGTCCGTGTGGCGAAGATTCAATCTTTGGAGAACGATATCATGTTGTCGCTGAGTGCCACGGGAATACGTATTATCGCGCCGATGCCCGGTAAGGGAACGATCGGTATCGAGGTGCCGAACGAGAAACCGCAAGTCGTATCTATGCACTCCGTGATCGCTTCCAAACGCTTCCAGGAGGAGCAGAAAATGCGTCTGCCGATTGCCTATGGTCGCACGATCACCAATGAGGTCTTTATGTTCGACCTCGCCAAAACACCGCACTTGCTCGTCGCCGGTGCTACCGGTACCGGTAAGTCCGTGGCTATCAATGCCATCATCACTTCGCTGCTCTATAAGAAACACCCGGCGGAGTTGAAACTGGTCATGGTCGATCCGAAGATGGTTGAGTTTGCACCGTACAAACCGCTAATCAAACATTTTCTGGCAGCGCAACCCGATACCGACCCCGAGCAGGTGGTTATTACCGACTGCGACAAGGTGATCAACACCCTCAACTCGCTTGTCATTGAGATGGAGAACCGCTATAAACTGCTCATGGATGCGGGCGTGCGCAATTTGGAGGATTACAACGATAAGTTCGTCCGCCGCCGCTTGAACCCCAATAAGTTGGTAGCGGACAGTCTGCACCACCGGTTCCTGCCATATATCGTCATCATCATCGATGAGTACGGCGATTTTATCATGCAGGCAGGCAAGCAGGTGGAGACGCCGATTGCGCGTATTACCCAGAAAGCGCGTGCCGTGGGAATGCACATGATCCTGGCTACCCAACGTCCGTCCGTGAATATCGTTACCGGTGTCATCAAAGCCAATATCCCGACCCGTATCGCCCTGCGTACACAGAGTGTGATCGACTCGCGTACGGTGCTTGATGCCAAGGGCGCAGAGCAACTCATCGGTCGCGGAGACAGCCTCTATGCCGGAAACGCGTCCGTGACACGTATCCAGTGCGCCTTTGTGGACACGCCGGAAGTGGATGAGATCGTAACGCATATCTCCAAACAGCAGTCTTACCGTGAGCCGTACCAGTTGCCGGAATATGTGGGTGAAGGCGGCGATAGCGAGGCACTTGCTCCGGGCAGTGTGGATATGAAACGTCTTGATCCGATGTTTGGTGACGTAGCGCGTTATGTGGTCTCCAAACAGGAGGGTTCGACCAGCCGCCTCCAACGTGCTTTCGAAATCGGTTACAACCGTGCCGGCAAACTGTCCGACCAGCTCGAAGCGGCAGGCATCGTTGGTCCGAACAAAGGCCCTAAAGGCCGTGACGTCCTCATCCAGGATCTCACCCAACTCGACCAACTCCTCGAAGAACTCGGCGTGAAATAACAACTCGTCATCCGAAAAAAGTTGTACCTTTGCAAGGTACGCGTTTTCGTCAGTGGGCAACGCAGCGCATCCATGAATATATTATCAAAGGCTATACACTCGATGATGAGCGATTGAAAGGAAATGGTTTTTCGCAAACGGATGACATGAATAGATAAATGATCACAACGGCGTTTCCTCCTTTGCATCCGCCAAGTTTGGCGGATAGGAAACGCCGCTCACCCCTTTGTCTATTGCGTCGGGATTTAATCCCGACATCGGCTCTGTGGGCCGCGTTCTGCCTTCGTCCGTTCAATATACATATTTTTTGGATTATTTTAGGTGATTTTTGATCTATAAAAATACCAATTATTGATTTTTAACACACCCTCTTTTTGCATCCCAAGTGCAGATTTTTTTGTGGATGTTAAAAAAAAGCGAGATTTATTTGCATATATCAGAAAAAAGTTGTAACTTTGCAGCCGCAAAGTAAAAATTAACTTATTATGGGAACGTTATTAAGTAATAATTCAAAGGAGCCAAAAACCGAAAAAGGCAATCGTTTGTATGAGTTTCGACGCGTACAGAGCGAGGAGTTGAAGCAATATCGTATACCTGTATATGGTTATTTAGCATAATGCTTCCTCATTATCCTTATACTTTTCCCGAGATAATCAAAGAAATAAGTACCTATTTCTCTGACAATTATACAGACTTTGACTAAAAAATTTTAACAAAACAAAACCGCCTGCCTATGGCATAAAACAACAGACAAACAACATACATAAAAACAAAAAATACAAAAAAATGATGTATGCACATGCATATGTCGTTTTTTTTTCGTAATTTTGCCGCAATATAATCAATTTTATCAAAGTTTGATAAATTAAAACTAAAATTTGCTTACGTGAATTTTTTTTTGTAACTTTGCATCGTTTTTCGATATTAAGCTGATATCGTTTTATGAAAAAGGTGAAACCGATACATATAGGTACTGTCGTAAAAAAAGAATTAGAGCGGCAAGGACAAACTGTTGAGTGGTTGGCAATGAATATTCCGACATCCACTCCTAATTGCTATAAAATACTAAATTCGGCTTCTATAAATACAGATGTACTAATGCGTATATCAGTTGCATTGAAACATAATTTCTTTGCTGATATAGCAAAGTTTTTTGAAGATTACGGAGCAGGTTCAGAAATAGATGCACATATATTTGCTTGGCGATTCAATTCGCTTATAGAGCCCGTACTGAAGGCAAATGGCTATACAGGGAAAATAAATACTAATGGTAATATTGTATTGGATATAGATGGTTTAGAACTGGAAATTTACCATCATGCGCTTACCTGCATATATAGTGTTAGTGTGTGCCTTCAATTTAGTTTTAATCAAGAACGATTAAATGGAATTGATGTATGGGGGAAAATTGCTCTTGCGAATGAATTGATGGCATTGCGGTCAGCAATTCAAGTTCGATACAGGGCAGATGAGGATAAAGTTATTATTGAATATCCTTGCTATATTGACACACCAGACGATTTAATCGGGCATATGGAATATGCTTTGTATCTTTATAAAGAATTACTGAAGAAAATTGAAGATGATACTCCTTATTACAAGGAATATTATCCTAAAGGAGAAGAGGACTAATAATATTTACATACCCGACAAGTTCGCCCCTTGTGGGATGGCATAAATATAAAATGGAGTAAGCCGATAGCTGAATGTTCAAATAATCTAAAACAATATATCTACTAACATATGAGTGACGAAGAAATTATATGTACATGGCATAAGAAAATTGAGGCTCTTAATTACAAAATGTTTAGCTTGCAACAAAAGGTAGTAAACAAGATAAAAACTGACAACCTAACAAAGGAAGAAGAAGTAGCACAGTTGTGGCCAAATATTCCAATCTGTTTCCCTCCTTACGGAATAGAACTCCCTGTATCAGTATATGAACTGTTTAAGGAGAGAGGAATTCCAATCCCTCAATATGTTTGGTGCGCGAGCGGTAAGGAAATGCACCGAAATGTAAGAATGGAAAATAATTTAAAAAACTATCATAAGGTTGAAATACAACCTTATACTGGGACTTACATCGCGCAAAAAGGATTCTATAAAATTGTAGGTGAAACTATACAGAATAATGAAGTATTTTTGTCTGCATATTATAACTATAAAGATTCTAATGCATTTGTGAAAGAGGAAGTATTGGTAAAGAGAAGCCCATTTTATAATAATAGCTCTATTGGACCCAAGTACCATACGATTTCAGAAAATGATATTATTGAGGTGATAGAGCATACGAAATTAGTTGAACGCACATATCAAAACAAAACATACAAAGCTTATCAAATACATTGGAGATTGATAACAATAAGCAGTAACGATTTGCCATTCTAAAGAGAAAAGAATTAATGTCACATCTATGTATAAAGAATGTTTCATTTGATTATGCATAATTATACAGTAACATTAGTGTCCAAATGATCTAATCTTATTTTTAATGCCAACATTTTGAATCATATAAAAACTATAGGCAAGTTTGCCCCAATTGGGATAGCATAGAATATTCATTATATTAGAAATTAAAAGTCATATTTTATGAACGAGAAAAATTTCATGTTAGATTCATTAATTTTAGAATCTCAAATTATCAAACAATTGAGGAACGTACTCGGATTAGGGGACTGCGATTATGAGTCTTCAGATGTAAAAAGCAACTACTTTGAACAACTCATGAATATCGACATACAACCTCTTATTGTAAAACTGGAAAAATATTTATGCCATAAAATCAAGTCGGATTTTAGTCAAACAAAGGATTTATTTACATTGACAAGTTTAGAAAATTTAATAAAGAACACATTCAACCAAAAATGTTACGAAATTAACCCATGGGATATAATCGGGAAATCATATTCTTCGCCTTTAAAAAATCATTTTGATTGGCTGCATAATAACGAAGTTTCAGAATATGATATCTATATTAATGAGCATTCGTTATATATAATAGGCTTATTTAGAAATCCTTGGTGTCGCATCAAACGCTATGGAAAAGAAAGAGATGACGACGAATATATAACTGAATATTCATATTTGTTTTTTGGAAGTGTTTTTAAGGATTCCATAATTCCTTGGTTCGCAAGGGATATTTCTATGATAAAGGAAAATGAATACAAACAATTACCAGACAATCTTCGTACCTTAATTTCTGTATATAATGTAAATCCCGTTATAAATTTCACTTTTAAAACATTTCATATTCGTGTCCCTTGTGAAATAATGAATACTTTACTAAAACAAGATATACACATCTTTAATATCCCTTGTGAAAGTATTAAATTTAAACATGTATATATACAAAAAGGATAATGTCATTTAACATTAAAAGTATTACTACATACAACAGCAACGGAACGGTTGATATTGAGGAGTACGATGAAGCGGGCAGACTTGTTCATGCCATAGATGCACTTTCTCCCACGGAGACACAAGAGTACTTCTTTTCTGAAGAAGATTATTCTAAGGAAATACAGAATTCTTCAAATACGCTGCCTCCCGATGAATGCAAGTATGATGAACAAGGTCGTTTAAAAGAAAGGATAAGTTATCTGCCCAACTGCAACGAAATGGGAGGGGAAACATCCTCTATCTATGTCAAAACATTGCACGAGTATTTTGACCATGACGAATATGGTAACTGGCAGTCTGTTATCAATTACGTTTTAGATGCTAAAGGTGTAAAACATATAATAGATACCAACCGCCGAGAAATAGAATATTACTAAATATAAAAGACCATGAAGCATTTATTTTTTATTTCTTTCGTAGCAGTATGCCTCTTGGCTTCCTGTACTCGTCCGCAGTTAGTATTTCTAAACGGCGAACCAATTGAAGGCACACCTAAAGAATTTATAGAGCGTTCAAACTACTGCGGAGTGGACTCTGCCAATAATCCTATTTATTTTCCTCCTTATGATAGTACCGGCATAGAAAATGTAATCATTGTTTCAGGAATTCCGACAGATGAGGATGTAGTCCCTTTTGGAGTTTATTTTGATACAAACGAACGCGGACAAATAAAAAAACTACGTGCTGAAGCTGTTATTTCCGAACAGGATATTCCTGTAGCGAAAGAAAAAGCAGAAATGACCCACGCACAAATGGAATATTCCTTGTGGGACGGAAATAGCGAACCAATACTATACAAAATCTATATAACCTACGAACACAAATGAAAACTAAAAAACTCATCCTTTGCGCTGCTTTTGGCGAGTTGGCATACATGGCATATTTAGTCGTGCGGTTTATAATATCAACCGTTCATCCGGTCAAGTATCACTTTGATTTATTGCAAGATATATGCCAGCGTTCTATATCCGATATACTGCTGGTAAGCATAATTATTGCTTGCGTCGCGTTAATACAATCTTTTCCGAAACAAACTACAAAACCATTTCGGATATTCACTTTTTGCTTTGCAGCATTATTGGCAATATCCACTATTATAGCACTCTCACATCCATATTTTATCGCATATGGCGCTCATTTTTGTTTTCTTCCGTTTTGGCTGAGAATAATATTGCTGTTGGTGGGCTTCGCGTGGCTGCTATTACTTGCAAGACAACAAGAAGAAACTACGATGCATAAGGCCTTTAAAGTGATTTTTTATGTAGGAATAGCACTTCTTGCTTTACCTATTATATTAGAAATCATCTCCGGCATCTCATACCTTTTTTCCGGGCATTTGTTATTCCTTCATTCTCATGCAATCCGTACATGGGTACGCTTATTAGTGCCAGCCTTGTTGTTTCCGTTTCTTTGTTTCTTATGGAAAACTAAATAATAGTACCTTTTGGGACCATTTCGGGAAGTCAGTTAATTATTGAATCATTTTTGGTAATTTTGGACAAACAAATAAAAAATATCCTATTCAGATTATGCCGCTTGTATAAAAATTTGCACTGAGATTCTTGAGACACTTTTGTCTAATTTGCTCATTTTTAGATGAATCGTTACTCATGGAAATCCTAACTGTCTCAACTGTCTCACATCATTTTTTGTATTGACCGTTTTGACCGTTTTGACCGTTTCATCCCCAAACGGTCAAAACGGTCAATGTGGTCATGTTTTTTTATTGCTCATTACCATACATTAAAATTTGCACTGGCATAAATGGCATAAGTGGCATAAATTTCCCGCTTTTCTGCCATTTCTGCCACATCATTTTTTTTATGAATCAGCCAAGTTTGGAACCTTCTGGGGACCCCGAAAATTTTAATTTTTGCGGGTGAAGAAGTGCCTCGGATGGCACTTCGAGTGTTGCAAGCAACACATAGAACTTTCAGAGGCAATGGTTGCACCTGCCATTAAGCGGAGCGGTATGGCTTTTGCGATCCATTTGCCGTAATAATCGTGCCCCTGTGGCTAAGAACGCGACTGTTAGTCATTCTTGTATATTCTTAGTCATTCGTTAACCATTTTCGTGGGTATTTCGAGGCTATGCCGGGATCCTTTCGGGAGTCTTTCATGAGCTGCTTAGAGAATGTACCCGATTCATAATTATCATATTTAAGTTTCCCGGTTGGTGATTTTTTGGGGGTGTTTTGGGCTGTTTTGGACGAATAAAAAAATTTTTCCTTAATTTTTGATAATTTTAGACCAAAACCAATATTTGACTCGCTGCGAATTTATCTTAATTTATCTCTTTGAGTGCTTTAACTCGAAGAGTGAACAAATAGTTAGTAAA
>OCVV011357538.1_pt1 | contig 29130 bp, 20 predicted proteins | sample 1539721 | NCBI WGS metagenome assembly OCVV01 (sample SAMN02144230, study PRJEB22623) | gut metagenome | biome: sheep rumen | host: Ovis aries | place: New Zealand | reverse complement strand
CTGTCTCCTCCTGTCTCCGGAGTTTGTCGCCTTATTCCGGCAGGGTGATTTTGCCGGTCAGGGCGGTCCAGGCGGCGGTCTTGGGGGAAGCCAGGTAGATCTGCACCTTGGAGGTTCCCATGCGGCCCAGGAAGTTGCGGTTGTTGGTGGCGACGACCACCTCGTTGTCGGTCAGGATGCCGCCTGCGCGTCCGCAGCAGAGGCCGCAGCCGGGATGGGTGATCATGGCGCCTGCCTCCGCAAGGGTCTCGAGAATCCCTGCTTCCAGGGCTTCGCGGTAGATCTTGCGGCTTGCGGGGGTGACGATCATTTTGACAAAAGGCGCGATTTTTTTGCCCTTGAGGATTTCCGCTGCAGCGGCCAGGTCCTCCAGACGGCCGTTGGTGCAGGAGCCCAGGAAGACCTGGTCCACATCGAGGCCTGCGATTTCCGAAACAGGATGGATGTTGTCGACCTGTGAAGGGCAGGCGGCCACGGGAACGAAGTCCTCTGCCCGATAGGTCAGAACACGGTCGTAAACGGCGTCGGAATCTCCGTGCAGGCTCTGCATGAAGGCATCCTGGCGGAAGACGTCGAGGTCAATGCCGCAGTATTCCGCGGTCTTTTCATCGGGGGAGAAAAGGCCGCACTTGGCGCCGCACTCAACGGTCATGTTGGACATGGTCATGCGGCTGGCCACACTCATGGCGTCAAAGGTGTCACCCGTAAATTCCAGCGACTTGTAGGTGGCGCCGTCCGCGCGCAGGTCACCCAGGATCTGCAGGATGACATCCTTGGAGGTGACATTGGAGGGAAGGGTTCCGTTGACCTCGACCTTGATGGTCTCGGGGACGCGGACCCACAGTTTGCCGGTACCCAGAATGCCGGCCATCTCGGTATAGCCGATGCCGGTGGAAAAAGCGCCGACGCAGCCGTAGGTGACGGTGTGGCTGTCTGTGCCGAAAGCGATGTCGCCGGGCAGAACATAGCCCGCCTCAGTCATCAGCTGGTGGCAGATGCCGTCGGAGCGATGGACATGTTTCACACCGTATTTTGAGGCAAATGCGTCGCCCTTTGCGAAATGGCGGGCGTCGTCCAGCTGGCTGGCGGGAACGAGGTGGTCATAGATCAGGACCATTCTGTCGGGATCCCAGATTTTGGAAAAACCCATCTCCTCGAACTTGTCCGCGACAAAGGGAATGAAAATATCGTGGACCATGACACGGTCGACATTGACGGTGACGATCTCGCCGGGAGATACCTTTTCGCGGCCGATATTATGCGCGATGATTTTTTCAATAAGGGTCATTCCCATTTCAGGCACCTCCTTTCGCGTCGGAATCTTTATTGTTTCCGCTGTCGATTCCGTTCAGGCGCTGCATGGCTCTGACCAGGCCGCCCGCCTCCAGAATATCGAGCAGGTTCTGGGGCAGCGGGGAGATTGGATAGGTCTTGTCGTGATAGACAATGGAATCGCCCACGCGGACGGTGATCTCATCGCCTTCCTGCACATCTTTGACCAGGTCCGCGTTCTCGATCAGCAGCAGGCCGTTGTTGATGGCGTTGCGGAAAAAGATACGGGCATAGGAGCCTGCGATGACACAGCGGATGCCCAGCGCCTTGATGACCTCGGGAGCCTGCTCACGAGAGGAGCCGCAGCCGAAGTTCTTGCCTGCTACAATGATGTCGCCCGCGTGGATCTTCTCCGCCAGTTCCGGGCGGAGTGGGGAGAAGGCGTAAGGACACATATCGTTGATGGTCTTCAGAGCCAGATATTCCGTAGGCATGATGATATCCGTGTCGATATCATCGCCCAGGATCCAGACCTTGCCTGTGAATTGTTCCATAGATTTATTCCTTTCTGATGAGTCGCGGGGCTGTACTGCTTGAGGTGGGGGATCAGTTTTGTTTTGAGTCGCCGGGGACGGTTCTGAAAAACTCATTTTCCGCGAAAAATGAGTTTTTCAGAACCGTCCCTTGTGACTCAAAACAGAACCGTCCCTGTGATTCACCCGGTGACTTATCTGAATCCTGACGTCTGATTACAGATCCTGCGGCCCGCAGATCTCGCCTTTGATGGCGGAGGCGGTGACGGTCGCGGCGGAGCCCAGGTAGACGAAGGAGTCGCGGTGGCCTGCGCGGCCCTTGAAGTTGCGGGTGCCGGTGCTGACCAGGACTTCGCCTTCACCGATGACGCCCTGGCAGCTTCCCCAGCAGACGCTGCAGTTGGGGTTCATGATGATGGCGCCGGCTTCCATAAAGGTATCGAGGATTCCCTCTTTCATGGCATCGAGATAGACTTGGCGGCTGGCAGGCACGACCAGGAAGCGGACTGTGGGCGCAACCTTTTTTCCCTTGATGATGGAGGCACCCAGGCGCAGATCTTCCAGGCGGCCGTTGTTGCAGGAGCCCAGGAAGGCTTCGTTGATCTTGACGCCGGTGCACTCGCTGACGGGGGCGATGTTGTCGACAAAGTGGGGCTTTGCGACGACCGGGACGATGGTGGAGAGGTCAATGTCATAGACCTTTTCAAACTTGGCGTCGGGATCGCTGGAGAAACATGCCTCCGGTTCTCTGCCGCCGTGTGCAGCAAGGTATTCAAAGGTGATGTCGTCGACTTCCATGAGAGCGGTCTTGGCGCCTGCCTCAACGCAGAGATTGCAGATGGCGATGCGGTCGCTCATGGTCAGGGAGGCCATGCCGGGACCGGCAAATTCCATGGCGTGATAGTTGGCACCGTTGGCGCCGATCTTTCCGATGATGGTCAGGATCAGGTCGCGCGCGGTCGCGCCGTTTGTGAGCGCGCCGGTCAGATTAAAGCGCAGGGTCTCGGGCACCAGGACCCAGGAGGAGCCGGTCACCATGCCGTAGAGATAATCGGTACATCCTACGCCGGTGCCGAAGGCGCCCAGAGCACCGTAGGCACAGGTGTGGCTGTCCGCGCCGAAGATCAGCTGTCCGGGCACCACGTGATTTTCAATCATGATCTGATGACATACGCCCGCACCCTCATAGAAGGTGATGCCGTTGGCCTTGGCAAAATCGCGCATTTTTTTCTGCGAACCGGCGGTTTTGGGGCTGTCGCAGGGGACGTTGTGGTCCACGATCCAGACCAGCTTTTTTACGTCCGCGATGCGGGGATTTTTCAGGTTGTTGTACATATCGATTGTCAGATGTGTCGTGCCGTCATTGCTCATGAGATAGTCGAGTTCGACAGTGTGGATCTCATTGGCATGCGCCTCGGGGAGGCCGGCAGCTCTGGCCACGATCTTTTCCGCAATGGTCATTCCCATAATGATTTCTCCTGTATTAATAATCTTTATTTGTCGAGGGATGCGATGAGGCCGCCCTGGTCCAGGATGCCCTGCAGGTGGGCGGGGAGCCTGGTGCAGGAGAAGGTCTGATCGCCTGCGGTGACAGTGCCTTCGGTCAGGGACAGTTCGATATCGTCACCGCCTTTGACATTGTCATAGAGATCACGGCAGACGATGGCGGGAAGTCCGATGTTGATGCAGTTGCGGTAAAAAATACGCGCAAAGGATTTTGCCAGAACAGCTTTTACGCCCAGTGCCTTCAAAACGCTGGGGGCCTGTTCACGGGAGGAGCCGCAGCCGAAGTTGTCTGCCGCGACGACGAAGTCGCCGGGCTTCACATTGGCTGCAAAATCCGCATCGAGAGACTCGAAGGTGTGCGGAGCCATTTCTTCGACGGAGGGAAAGAGCAGATACTGCGAGGCAATGATCTGGTCGGTATCCACGTCGTTATCGAATTTGAATACTTTACCCATGGTGTTCCTTTCCTGATTTTTACAGCGGCCTGTGTGTCGCAGAGGGGACGGGAAGCCGCGTAGCTGGTTAAGTGATCAGCCGGCTGAAATCCGGACATGTCTTAACAGGATCCTGATCGCGCTGCCTGGTGGATGACGACAGCCAATTTCTCTTTATCATATCATAAATCCGCAGTCTGATACACGAAAAATAACCGGTTGTAATAAGGACAAAAATGAGTATCTGTCACCTTTTACAACCGGTTATTATGCATAGTCATGCAGTCATAGTAATACAGCTGTTGCTACCCTTGCGGGATGGTCTGGCAAAAAAAAGCAGCATCAATCCAGAAATCGCACGCGCTCGAGGAATTCCATGCTGCGGGTCTTTTCGTGTATGGCGTGGACGCCCGAGGAGATGACCCAGACGGCGATTCCCCTGCGGGCGCAGAGGACCAGCAGATCGATGATCATTTCGTGGTAGATGGATTCCTGCCCCAGAAAGGGGAAAAGGCAGATGAGAACCCTGGGATTCATGAGATACCACTTGAAATAGGAGAGCCGCAGTCTCTCCGGCATGGACCAGGTGCTGATGGGCCTGAGCAGGGAGTCCCTGTCAAACCATTCGGCGGCTTCGTCGAGGATACTGTCCATCATATGCCTGTGCAGAAAGCGTTTCCCGGCCTTGGGGATCAGACTGGTGCTGAGGTTTTCCAGGGCGGACAGGTTATCAAAAAGGACGCCGCCTGTACGGTCCGGCATGGCGATCTGGACAGCCATCTTTGTGCCGACCAGCCTTCGCAGCTCCCGGCAGGATACAGGCAGGCCGTCCAGCAGCAAGGTCCCGCTGTCCCAGTTTTTATTCCCCAGAAAACAGTCCCGTATGCAGGCGCCTGTGCGGTAGTTTTCATCCTGTAAAAGACCGATTTCTCCGCTGTTTAAGGAAAAATTGATCGGCGGCAGCCCCCGGAAGGTCAGGTTGGAGACAGTCAAGACCGGGCTTTTATTGTCGGGGAAAACTACACTAAATGGGAGGTTCGAAATGTCTGCAGCGTGATTCGATTTCTTCAGGCGGGAACCCCTGCCGGGTTTCCAGCCCAGGATATCATAAAGCCTGGGGCCGTATTCTTCCGGGTACAGGCGGTAGCAAAGGCGCCGGTTTTTGAAGATGTCGATCCGGTCGGCGCAGCGGAAGAGAAAAGATTCATCCAGGTCCAGGAGAAGGACGGCGGTCCCGTGCTCCATGAGAAGGCGGATGCAGTCCATGAAAGGCTTGAGATCCTGCTGGCGCAGGATCTCCGTGATCCGGTCCAGCACGACGATCTGGGCGCGGGAGAGCCATGCCTTGAAGGCCGAAAGGCGGTAATAGTCGGGCATGGTGAGGCTGGTCAGGCGGGTATCCCAGTCAAAGAGGATCCCCATCTGCTGTCTGACCTGCTCGGCTTCCTCTGTAAAGAGCCTCTCTGCCTCTGCAAGCAGACGGACCCGGCGGGCATTTTTTCCAAAGGCGCAGACATAGTCGCGGGCAGTCAGCTCTTTTGCCTGAAAACGATTGCGGTCGATGACCAAGGTGTTTTCCCGGATCCACCGCATTAATTCGAGATAGCCGGTCCGCTCCCCGCGCAGAAAAACCCTGCCGGATTCAATGCGGGTCTTATCGGAAAAAATCTCCCGGAAGGCGGTCCCGGAGGTCCTGTGGTTGTCCACGTAGATACCGACACCCTCTCCCTTGGACAGCATAATGTCAAAATGGTATTCTCTGCCTGCATTGACAAATATTCCGTTTTCGATTCGAATCAGTTCTTCTATCATGGGAATCCTTTTTGGGGGGAGACAGGGGACGGTTCTGTGTCTACTTTTCACCAGGGAGACAGGAGACACAGAACCGTCCCCTGTCTCCCGCCTGTCTCCCGGCGGAGATGATTGCTATTCTTCATAACGGAGGGGAAGGGTCAGGCAGCATTCAGTGCCGATGCCGGGCACACTGTAGACGCGCAGTCCGTAGTCGTCTCCGAACATGAGGCGGACGCGCGTGTTGACGTTTGCCAGAGCGATGCCGCCCCGTTTTTTGCGCGGCAGGGAGGACATGCTGACAGTCTCCGGACTTTCTCCGCCGGTCCGGGACAGGCGGCGGTTCAGGGCATCCACGTCTTCTTGGGTCATGCCCACGCCGTCGTCGCGCACACGCAGGAAGAGGGTCTTTTCACTGTTTTCGATGATGATCCGCACAGTGCCGTCCTCGATTTTGCCCTCCAGGCCATGGACGATGGCGTTTTCGACCAGAGGCTGGAGGATGAGCTTGGGCATGCGGGCTTCCAGAAGCTCCTCGTTCTCCATTTCGACTTCCAGCGAGAGTTTGTCTCCGAAGCGGCATTTCTGTACCGTGAAATAATTCTCCACGTTGTCCAGTTCGTCGGAGAAGGTCACGGACTGCTGCACGTTGGATATGGTGTAGCGGTAAAAAGTGGCCAGCGCCTCCGTGGTCTCCGCGATCTCCTCGCAGCCTGCCATCAGGGCATCGGCGCGGATGGCCTCCAGGCTGTTGTAGAGAAAATGGGGGTTGATCTGGTTTTGCAGGGCCAGATACTCCGCCTGCTTCTGCTGGAGCTTCTGCTGCTCCTCGCCGTAAAACTGCTGATCAATATCTTTTAAAAACAGGGCCAGAGCGGGGGTGTCGGCCCAGTCTTCCGAGAGAAGACGCCGCATATCCCTTTCCCGGCTGTAGCGCCGCAGGGCCCTGTAAAGCTTCCATTGTGAAATCAGCCACATGCCTGTTTCTCCCTTCCGGCAAAGCCGCTAGTCAGAGCGGCAGCGCGAGGAGAAAGCCCGGAACGGGTTTCTCCGATGCGATTACAGGTGCCTGTGCCGGAACACTTCTGTGCACCGGCAATACGCTGCGCCCTATCTGTAGAGCTTACGGTAATCCGACGGACTGATGCCGGTGATTTTTTTGAACAGTCTGGAAAAGTATTTGAGGTCTTTATAACCGACCATTTCGCAGACATCCATTACGGAGCGGTCGTCGCTCATCAGAAGGCTCTTGGCGCGCTCGACCCTGACGTGGGCCAGATAATCGGCGAAACCCTGCCCCGTCTCCTTCTTGAAAAGGCTGGAGAAATAGGTGGCGTTAAAGCCGACCATGTCGCTGATATCCTCCAGGCGCAGAGGCTCTTCGAAGTGATCCTGGATGTACTTTTTTGCCAGAGTGATCGGGCGGCTTTCCTGTTCCGCCTTTTCCTCCTGCATCCGATCGATGATTCCCGAGATCTCCTGCAGCAGCAGGTCATAGACCTCCTGCAGGCTGCGGCAGTACCAGAAACGCCGGATCAGGTCCTCCTCGAAGGAGGGAGGACTGTTTTTCTGTTGGGCAAGGCCGAAGCCGCAGTCGCGGACCACTTCTTCAAACCATTCCGCGACCATGCTGCCGTAGAGAGGACGCACCTGCTGCAGTTCGGAGAAACTGTTGGAGAGAGTCGCCGCAAAGAAGGAACTGTCGAGATATTCCGCGGATTCCTGGAGTTTCCTGCGTATACCCGGCTGCATGCGGTAATGGCTGTCAAATGAGATTTCCTCTGACTCTGCGTCGCGCAAAGAGGGGCCTCCGCAGACTCTGTCCGCACAGAGCCACAGTGCCTCCCGGAGGGAGGAGGAGAGTTCCCCGGCAGTGGATTTCCGGCTTCCGACCGAAATGCTCACACGGATCCCCCAGAAAAGATCCCGCTGCTGCTCGATCTCTTTTCGGATCTTCGTGGAGCACTGGCGGACGTCAACAGCATCAAAGGCAGGTGCGCTGAGAATGGCGGCAATGCCTTCCGGAATCAGACCGGCTGCTGACGTTGCGGAGATGTTTTCGATGTTTTTGCGCACGATATCCAGCGAGTGCTGCATCAGGATGCGTCTGCTGCCGGGGCCGCTCTCCGCACCGGGAATGTCGGGGTGGATGACCATTGCATAAAATACATTTCCGCCGGCAGACTTCTCTGCTGCATCCGGCAGGAGATCGACACCGTAACTGTCATGGATCTCCTCCGCACCGGCAAAGGGAAGATCCCGCGCAGCTGCGTCACGCAGATCCTTCAGAAGCTGGGCCTGGCGGTTGATGGCGTTTTTCTGGCGGCGGGATTCGATCTTTTCCTCTTCTCCGAGCTTGTCCCGGATGCGCAGGAGGATGGAGTACAGCTCATCCTTCTTCAGGGGCTTGAGAAGGTAATCCTCCACGCCGTATTTGATGGCTTTCTGGGCGTATTCGAATTCCCGATAACCGCTGATGATGATGCAGTGCAGGGACGGCTGCAGTTCCCGGGCCTGTCGGATCAGGTCGATTCCGCTGCAGCCCGGCATGCGGATATCGGTGACCAGAAGGTGGGGCTGCGTCTCTTCGACCAGCCGCAGGGCACTGAGACCGTCGTGGGCTATGCCCACGATCTCATAGCCCGCCTGCTCCCAGTCGATCAGCCTCTGCAGGAGAAAGATGACTTTTTTCTCATCGTCGGCGAGGATGACTTTTAACATAATACTGTGCTCCTGAATCAAAATGGGTGTGCTCTTATTGCCCGTCCGGCTGTAACAGCATTTATTATACACCAAACAGGGGGAGTCCTGCAGGGTTCCTGCATTCGAGAAAGCTGGACGAAAAGCAGGAATCGCTTCGTTAAATAAAAAAGCCCCCGGCAGGCCATTGGAAAGTCTGCCGGGGTTATACTCATCCCTTGTCACGCAAAACTGCGACTTATTCGTAATCTGCGACGTTCTCCTTGTCGATCCAGATGTTGGTGGTGATGATGGTGTTGTTCTCGAGGGTCTCGCCGTCGATCAGCTTGCAGGCTGCTTCGATGCCGTTGGCTGCCATTGCGCCGCCGTCCTGGGAAACTGTGCCGGTGATTCTGCCGTCCTTGATGGCCTCGAAGCCGTCAGGAGTGCCGTCAACGCCGGTGATAACGATGCCGCTGTCAGCGCCTGCCGCGTTGCCTGCGCCGACTGCCATGCCGTCGTTCTCGCAGATGATGGCGTCAAGATCGTAAGCGGAGAGCCAGCTCTCGACTGTGCCCTGTGCGGAAGCGGTATCCCACTGGCAGTCAGCGGGCTCCACGACCTGGACCATGTCGGGATAGTTCTTGAGGATGTTCTCATAGCCTTCCATTCTCTGCAGGCCGCCGGCATCACCGGAGGGGCCTGTGAGGATGGCGATGTTGCCCTTGCCGCCCAGAAGGTCAGCGACGTGCTGCATCTCGGTCTCGCCGGCAGTTACGTTGTCACCGCAGGAAAGTGCGGAGATACCGTGATTTTCCCAATCTGTGCAGGCGGAGATGACGTTGATCATGATCACGCCCTTGTCTGCTGCAGCCTGTGCTGCGTCGCCAAGTCCGTCGGGATCAACGGGCTCAAACAGGATTGCCTGATAGCCTTCGGAAGTGCACTGCTCGATCTGGCTGATCTGCTTTGCAGCGTCCTGGTCGGCGCTGAGGATGGTGAGATCTACGCCGAGCTCTGCTGCCTTGGCTTCTGCTGCCTCGGAGACGCCGATCTGGAAAGCGTTGGTTTGGTGCTGCTGGATCAGAGCGATCTTGTAGCCGCCTGCTGCACCGGTCTCAGCTGCTGCGTCAGCGCCTGCCTCGGTGCCGGCTGCTGCTGCGTCGTTGGAAGCGGTATCTGTGCTGCTCGCAGAAGAGGAGCCGCCGCAGCCTGCGAGCAGGCTTGCAGACAGGATACCGGCCATCAGAATGGCCATCATTTTCTTTTTCATATTCTTTCCTCCTTGGTGGAATAAATAAAAATGTTTCAGCATTCCATGCCGCCGAAAAACAGATGCGTGTAAACAGTGTTCGTACACACGGCCTTTATGCAGCCGTGGGGAAATACTGTTTGCAGACACTGTCATAAAACAGCTGCGCGGAAATGCTGTTTACATCACACGCGGCCGCAGGCTGCAGCCGCGTGAAAATGTCCCTTCAAATCCTGCAGATTTTGTAAATCCGGCAAATTATATGCGTTTTATAAATCCGGTAAAAACCGCAAAAGCCTGAAGATCAGTTCTTCTTGCTCTTGCCCTTGACGTCGATCAGGACGGCCAGGACGATGATGATGCCCTTGACGATCTTCTGCCAGTGAGAGGAGACGCCCAGGATATCGAGGCCGTTGGCGATGACGGTGATCAGCAGTGTGCCGACGACAACGCCCCAGGGCTTGCCGACACCGCCGGTCATGGAGACGCCGCCCACGACGCAGGCCGTGATGGCATCCATCTCATAGCTCTCTGCCGCAGTGGGCTGTCCGATGGTGACACGGGAAGTCATGAGGAAACCGCACAGACCTGCCAGGAAGCCGGCGATTGCGAAGGTGGAGATGCGGATGGCGGTCGTGTTGATACCGGCGACCTTTGCTGCCTGCAGGTTGCCGCCGCAGGCGTAGACTCTGCGTCCGTACACGGTCTTGGCCAGTACGAAGGAGCAGATGATGATGACGATGACCAGGAAAACGGCCAGCATGGGGATGCCTGCGATGGAGCCGGCGGCGATCGCTTTATAGGGCTCGCTCATGCCGATGACGGGCTTTCCGTTTGAGGCCAGAAGGGCAAGTCCGCGGACAGCGGTCATGGTGCCAAGGGTCATGATGAAGGGCGGCAGATCGCCGACAGCGACGCCCACGCCGTTGATGAGTCCGACGCCGAGTCCGGCCAGAAGAGCCGCGATCAGGGCAAGGATCAGGGGGTTGTTGCCCTGTCCCAGCATGGCGGCCAGGATGCCGGAAAAGGCGACAGTGGAACCGACAGACATATCAAATCCGCCGGAGATGATGACGAACATCATGCCGAAGGCCAGGATTCCGTTGATGGATGCCTGTTTGAGGATGTTGACCAGGTTGCTGGGCGTGATAAAGCTCGGCTTGAGGATGGTCAGTCCGATGACAATGATGATAAAAATAACAAAAATAAAGTATTCGCTGATCAGCGATTTCAGATTTTTTCCTTTGTTCAGCTCATCCTGTTTCATGAGTTGCTCCTCCCGATTATGTGAATGATGATTATCAGACCTCGATTTTGGATGCCAGGGTCATGATCTCTTCCTGCGAGAACTGATCGCGGGTCAGCTCTCCGGAGAGATTTCCTTCGGACATGACGGCGATCCTGTCGCAGACGCCCATGAGCTCCGGAATCTCCGAGGAGATCATGATGACCGCCTTGCCCTGCTGGACCAGATTTCCGATCAGCAGGTAGATGTCGCGCTTTGCGCCGACGTCGATGCCGCGGGTCGGCTCATCCAGAATGATGATGTCCGGATCGTTCAAAAGCCATTTGCCGATGACCACCTTCTGTTGATTGCCGCCGGACAGGTTGCCGACGATCTGGTCTCCGGAAGGAGTCTTGATCTTGAGTTTTTCAATATATTCCTGAGAGGCTTTCCTGGCCTTGGTCTTACTGTAGAGACCGTTTTCCAGAAGCTTTTTGATGGCGACCATGGCGATGTTGTCATTGACAGTGCCGCACAGGTTCAGGCCGGTGACCTTGCGGTCCTCCGTGACCAGTGCCACACCCTCTTTGATGATGTCCTTGGGGGAGTGGACAGTGACCTTTTTGCCCTTGACAAAGATCTCGCCCTGAGAGAGCTTGTGCATGCCGAAGATTCCTTCGACCAATTCGCTCCGGCCTGCGCCGACCAGTCCGCCAATGCCCAGGATCTCGCCCTTGCGGACCGAGATGCTGACGCCCTTGACCTTGTTGTCCGCGCGCACGATGTTTTTGGCCTCAAAGACCACTTCGCCGATCTCGGCTTCCGCCTTGGGGAAGACATCAGTGATCTCGCGCCCGACCATCATCTTGATCAGCTGGGGCTCATCCAGATCTTTGGCATCTCCGGAACCCACGTAGGTGCCGTCGCGGTAGACGCTGATCCGGTCGCAGATGGTAAAGATCTCATCCATGCGGTGGGAGATATAAATGATGGCAACGCCCTGCTCCTTGAGACGGCGGATGTGTCCGAACAGAAGCTCGACTTCGCGGTCTGTGATGGCTGCGGTGGGCTCGTCCATGATGATGACCTTGGCATTGACCGAGATGGCTTTGATGATCTCGATCAGCTGGCACTGGGCAACGGTCAGGTTGCGCAGAAGCTCCATGGGGGAGACATGCAGTCCGCATTCCGCGATCAGACGTTTGGATTCCTCGATCTCGGCCTTTTTGTCCACCAGACCGTTTTTGCGGATCTCACGGCCTACAAAAATATTCTCATAGACCGGCATGTCGAGGATGGGGTTCAGTTCCTGGTGGATCATTGCCACACCCCTGTCCATTGCCTCCTTGGGATTGGATACCTGATAAGGCTGTCCGTTGAAGAGGATTTCGCCACCCTCGTCCTTTGTATAGATGCCCATCAGGATTTTCATCAGCGTCGACTTGCCGGCGCCGTTTTCTCCCATCAGCGCGTGGACTTCTCCGGGCCTGACCTGCAGCTGGACATGGTCCAGCGCCTTGACACCCGGAAATGTCTTACTGATGTCTTTCATTTCCAGAATATAGTCCATACTTACCTCTCATGCCGTTTGCTCTTGCATTTCGTTTGCTGGTTAGTTCCAGTTTTTTACGCTGCTTATTTTAGCAGAGACATTTTTCTCTTCAAATGGCGTATTTTCACTTCAGGGGGGACAATTTTTTGATGTTTTCCATAAAAAAAGAGCCCCTACCGGAGCAGGGAGCACTCGGGAGCACACGGCGCCTCCGGATTCCCTTTTCAACCGGCGGCGGGGCATGTTATACTGAGCGTGGATTTGTATCGTAAGCTGCAAGTCACACCACATAGTCACAACCTGGCCGGGTTGTGACCGGTAACGATCGTAAACCTGTAGACTGCCCCGGGAGGAAAGAGAACATATGAAGAGAATGATTATTGTAGTAACGGCGATCACAGCGATCGCGGCGATCGCGATCACGACCATCTCCGTTCCGGACAGATTTGAATGAGTTGTCAGGGAAGATATGTAAAAAAGGATTGCTGAACAGCCCGGGAGGTCTGTCAGCAATCCTTTTTTATTCTTCATCACCCAATACCCGTGACTTGGGTCGTGGGATACGCGCGCGGGGCGCAGGACTCGCGCGCGAGTCTTGCATGCGGTTTTTATGGAATTATTGTCAGAGGCTTTTTCCGACGCCTTACACATGCTGCGCTATACGCGTGGTCGTAAAGAGCAGGGGTCGGATCGATCAACTGATCAGATAACTTCCGCCGGTCCGAAATCCAGCTCCTCGTTGAAGTTGCGGGCGTTCTCCATGGTGACGGCCGCGATCGCCTGCAGGGCCTCTCTGGTGAAGAAGGCCTGGTGGGAGGTCAGGATCAGGTTGGGGAACATGGTCAGACGAGCGACGATGTCGGTGTCGATCATGTCGTCGGAGCGGTCCATGTAGACGTTGGCATCCTCGCCCTCGTAGACGTCGAGTGCGACGGCGTGGAACTTGTTGGCCTGCAGTCCCTTGATCAGGGCATCGGTATCGATGAGGGGACCGCGGGAGGTGTTGACCAGCATGACGCCGTCCTTCATCATGCTGATGGCTTTCTCATCGATCAGGTGATAGGTGCCGCCCTCGCCCATGATCAGGGGAGCGTGCACGGAGATGAGGTCAGCCTTGCTGAGGACATCTTCCTTGGAAGCATAGGTGAGAAGCCCCTCTTCCTCAAGAGCCTTGTTGGGGAATGCGTCCCAGCCCATGACCGTCATGCCGTAGCCCTTGCAGATACGGGCCATGATCTGGCCGATGCGGCCGGTGCCCAGGATGCCGGCAACCTTGTTGTTGAGGTCGACGCCGAGCAGTCCGCTCAGAGCGAAATTGTTGTCCTTGACCTTGATGTAGGACTTGTGGATGCGGCGGTTTGCAGCCTGGATAATGGTCATGGCGTGCTCTGCGACCGCATAAGGGGAATAAGCCGGTACACGCAGGACCTTGATGCCGTATTCCTTTGCGGCTTCCGCATCGACGTTATTGAATCCGGCGCAGCGCAGCAGGATGAGGCGGACGCCGCCTTTCGCGAGAACCTTGACGACTTCGCGGGGAGCTTCGTCATTGACGAAAATGCAGACAGCGTCGAAACCTTCCGCAAGGTGGGCGGACTCGATGGTCAGTCTGCTGCTGAAATAGGTGATGTCTACATTGTAGGTGCCTTCACCCTTGTCTTTAGAGAGCTCGCTGAAGAAGAGGCGGTCATAATCTTTGGTGCCGTAGAACGCAACACGGAGAATGTCGGAGGATTTGTCTTTGGGCGCGATTTCGCTGAGTACATTCTGGATGATCTCAATGGCCTTGTCCTCATCCGGACCTTCCGCAGTGATATTGAGGACGGAACCCTTTTTTGCCTGGAGGGCGAGAATCTGCAGAACATTCTTGCCGGACGCGATTTTCCCTTCGCACTCAAGGGTCACGTTGCTCTTGATCCCGGTGCATGCCTGCGCCAGCAGAGCGGCAGGACGGGCGTGAATGCCGAGAGGATTTTTTACAGAATACTGTAATGTTTTCATAGGTAATCCTTTCATAAAATAATATAGACATCGAAACGGACTGCTGCGGCTGTTCGTATATGAATACTGTATTCAATTATAAAGAGTTAGTTGTGTATAATCAATAGCGTGTCTGCATGCATTTGCTGATTTAGTATTTATTTTTTTACGAATGTGCGTTTATACTGCGAAGAACAAAAAACCCGGCACAGGCTTTCCGGCCTGCACCGGGTTTGGTGAATTGTTCTAAAGCTATTTCTCCGAAGTTATTTTCCCGAAATTGTTTCTCAGGAGTTATTTCTCCGGAGTTATTTTCCCGAAAATGATTTGCCGGGATGTTATTTTCTGATCGCGGGATTGAGCAGCAGGTCGCAGTCGACGTTGCCCTTGATTCCGTTGATTTTGCCGCGGGAGGTGAACTGCCACATATCATATTTTGTGGGCGTTGTCATTGTATCGGCATGTGTCCAGGCTGCGGAGCCGGGCTTGTTGGAGCCCCAGTATGCGTACCATGTAGCATACTTTGTCAGCTTGGAGGGAGTGTAGTAACTGTTGAGGTAGTGCAGGTTGAAATAGTAACCCGCTCGGTAACCGCCGCCCGCGACGGTGCTGCAGAAGGCTGCAGTCATATTTGTGATCTTGTCCCTGCTCTTTACCTTTGTGTAACGCATGGAGTCGTATTCCCAGTCAAAGAATACGGGGAGATCGATCTTGAAAGGCTTAATGACTGCCATGCAGCGCTTTGCCTCATTGACGGCCTGTTTATTGGTGGCGGCGTAGCTGAACCAGTAGATACCGACCTGGAGGCCTGCGGCCTTGGCATTTTTGATATTCTGGTAGAAATATTTGTCGGTGGTGCTGCTGCCGTATCCGGCCCTGATGATGACGGCGTTGACGCCGGCTGCTTTTACCTTTTTGAAATCAATGCTTCCCTGATGTTCGGAAACATCGATTATATGTGTATATTTGTAGGAAGCTTTGGATTTGTCCACGGAAGCTGCGACTTTGCCCAGAAGCTTGCCGTTTGCGTCGAACTTGTAATAGGAGTTGCCGATTTTCTGCACACCGGTGAGAAGTGCGCCCAGGTGGCCTTTTTTGTTGCAGCTCGCGTAATATTTGCTGCCGCCGGCTGTGAACCAGCCTGTGACCATGTGGCCGGCGGAGTTGAAATAGTACCTTCTGCCGCCGATCTTCTGGAAGCCTTTTGCAACGGCACCTCTGGGAGAGGAGGAAAAACTGAAGTAGTAGTAATAGCCGCTGACCTTTACAATACCGGCCAGGATCTCACCCTTGCCCTTCTCGCCCTTTACATAGCTGGCATAGTATTTTTTGCCGCCGACTGTAAAGAAGCCGAGCTTCATATTCCCTTTGGCGTCAAAATAATACAGTCTGCCGTTTTGCGTTACAAATCCGGTTTTATACTTGCCGTTTGAGGATTGAAGCCGCAGGTTGCTGCTGACTTTCTTCCAGGTGGCACCTGAAAGGTCTACCGGTGTATGTGCGTCCGTACTCTCGGTAATCAAGGATTCGCTGCTGACGGAAGCCTCAGCCGTTCCCGATACTGCTGCGGAATTCTGTGCTGTATTGCGAACAGCAGCTCCGGCAGGCATACAGAGCATACCCGCAGCCATCGAGAGAGCGAGGAGACCTGTGGTCAGCTTTCTGAACTGAATTTTCATACACCCTCCGATTTTTCTGAAAATATACAGTTGTTATATTGCTTGAACACTAATTAGTCAGTATAAAGGAAAAAAAGAAACGTGTCTATGTCTATCTTAATGAATTAGAACGAAAAAGTCTAAAAAAAAGAACAAAAAAATCAAAAAAAGAATACCGATCCTGAGAAAAATCTCATAAGCGGTATTCCTTAGTGCGCCGTCAGGGACTCGAACCCTGGACACCCTGATTAAGAGTCAGGTGCTCTACCAACTGAGCTAACAGCGCAAATCTATGTAATTTTTGTTCGAAATGCTTTGTTCTTTCCGAACGCAAGTGTTATTATATGCGATGTTATTTTGAATTGCAAGCACTTTTTTAAAAAAATTTAAAAAACTTGTGAGGACGCTGCTGAACCCTTTCCAGATGCGGTCTTTCCCTTTGAGGAAGAATCCAAAAAGAGGACATATCTGTGGTATAATAGAGTGCTGCCTGCATGAGAGAAGCTTCCTGCTCCGGATGAGCTCCGGATGTTTTTGCCGCAGGGCAGCGCAGACATTCTGTGATTGCATAGCGGATGCCGCTCCGACGGGCGGCATGGCTTTAGAAGGAATAGACTACTATGAGCATGATTTTCGAGACACACGCGCACTATAACGACGAAGCTTTCCGGGAGGACCGGGAGGAGATATTCGCGCAGCTTGAGGAAAAGCGGATCGGCCGGGTCGTCAACATCGCGTCGGACCTGGAGAGTATCGACGAGTGCCTGGACCTGGCAGAGAACCACCCCTTTATGTACTGCGCCCTGGGAATTCATCCTTCGGACAGTGCTCCCCTGACGGACGCACTCCTGGCCGGGATCCGTGATAAACTCAGCAATCCCCGTGTGGTCGCGGTCGGGGAGATCGGGCTGGACTATTACTGGGATACACCGGACAGGGCCATCCAGAAGCACTGGTTTGAAGAGCAGCTGGAGATGGCCCGCGAGGCACAGCTCCCGGTGGTCATTCACTCCCGTGATGCGGCACAGGATACCCTGCAGATCATGCAGGCGCACCGCGCACAGGAGATCGGCGGCGTCGTGCACTGCTTCTCCTATAGTCTGGAACTGGCGCGCGAATATGTGAAAATGGGATTCTTCATCGGGATCGGCGGCGTCGTGACCTTCAAAAACGCCCGCAAGCTCAAAGAAGTTGCGGCGGGCATACCCATCGAGAAAATCGTTCTGGAGACCGATTGTCCCTATCTTGCCCCTGTCCCTTTCCGCGGCAAGAGAAACAGCTCCCTCTATCTCCCCTATGTCGCAGAGGAGATCGCCCGGCTCAAGGGAATGGACACGGAGAAAGTGATCGAGATTACAGAAAAAAACGCTGAGCGTCTCTACAGGCTTGCTTAATAGACTTGCATGAATGCAGGCTTCACCGGAGTCCGGTGCCCACCCGCCTTCCCCATGACTGTATATGACTGTGTCATGTGACTGTGTTATGCGGCTGATGTGAAGTCACGGGCATTGAGAGATGAAGACATGGAACTATGAAGGCATTGTGGGACGAAGACATTGAGCGATGAAGAGATGAAGAACAAGAGCTATAGAAAGGCAGAAAAATGGAAAAACTGACATCACCGGGTGTTACGCGTGCTGTACTGACGCGCTACGGAATCCGCGCCCGCAAAAAATACGGCCAGAATTTCCTGACAGACGGCAGAATCGTCCGCGGAATCGTTGAGGCTGCAGGCATTACCAAAGAGGACTGTGTCCTGGAAATCGGGCCCGGAATCGGCACCATGACGCAGGTATTATCGGAAGCAGCGGGGACGGTCGTCTGCGTGGAAATCGATGAGACTCTCCGCCCGGTCCTCTCACAGACGCTGGAGGACTGCGACAATGTGGAAATCCTCTGGCAGGACATTCTCAAGACTGACTTGAAAGAGCTTTCGGACCGCTTCAATAACGGCATGCCCCTCAAAGTCGTGGCGAATCTGCCCTACTATGTGACGACACCTATCCTGCTGCGCCTTCTCGAAGATAAGGGCAGGTTTGAGAGCATTACCGTCATGGTGCAGAAGGAGGTCGCGGAAAGGATCTGCGCCGGCCCCGGCAGCAAGGAGTACGGCGCCCTGTCCCTGGCTGTTCAGTACTACTCGTCGCCCCAGGTTGTCCTGAAGGTGCCGCCCGCATGTTTCATGCCCAGACCGGCTGTCGAGAGTGCGGTCCTGCACCTGCAGGCCTATGAAGAGCCCCCGGTGGATGCGGATGAGGAATTCATGTTCGCACTCATCCGGGCATCCTTCAACCAGCGCCGCAAAACCCTTGCCAACGGCCTGTCCCACGGCTTCCGCTGCAGGGACAGAGTCCTGACACGCGGAGAGGCGGAGGCTGCCCTGCAGGCGCTGGGGCTTCCTCCGGATATACGGGGAGAAAAGCTTTCACTGGAGCAGTTTGCCGCTCTCAGCAGGGAACTGGAAAGAGAATAGAGAATTGAATTGGATAGTCGGAGAGAAAAAAGGTACGGCACGGCCCCAAAAAACGGGATGATTTTGCCTGTCTTTGTTCACGTCCCCGGCAGGGCGTAAACAAGAGCGAAAAAGGAAAATCAGGCCATGTAAGGCCATGTAAGGACCTTACTTTCTTTGACATCAATATGCCGCTGTGCTAAACTGATTTTACGGAAAGACGATAAGAAAAATGGTAGAGCGAAGAGGTTTGGGCTTTGGATAAATACGAATTAAAAGTGTGCCTTGATGAAATTGACAGACTGATCGCGGAGAGACGTTTCGCGGAAGCGGCGGACATTGCCGATACGATTGACTGGACCCGTGTAAAGGGCGTTCATGTCATCTGCAAAATAAGCGATCTCTACAAGATCAATAAGAGGTATAAGGACAGCCGCGATCTGATGGAGATTGCATATGAGAGGAATCCCTCCGGCAGGAAGATCATCTATTCTCTGTGCGAACTCGAACTGAAGCTGAACAACTATATCCATGCACTGCAGCTCTATAACGCCTTCATCAATGTGGCCCCCAGGGATTCGGACCGCTTCCTGCTGCAGTACAAACTGTACAAAAAGCAGGATGTCAATGTCTATGAACAGATTGCCGTCCTGGAGGAGTTCCTGCAGCATGATTTCCGGGAGCGCTGGGCCTATGAACTTGCCACTTTGTACCTGCGCGCAGGGGAAGAGCAGCGCTGCATCCGCCAGTGCGATGAGATCGTGGCATATTTCGGAGACGGCCGTTTTGTGATCCGCGCCCTGGAACTGAAAAAGTCCCTGACCCCGCTCACACCGCAGCAGGAAGAGCGGCTTGAGATCCTCAGGAGCGGCGGAACGATCGCCCCTCCCGAACCCATGCCGGAAGACAATGCGGCTGAAGAAGGCGCCGGTGAAACTGAAGACAGCGGCTCACAGGCCGGTGAGGCGCAGGAAGAAAGGGATTCGCAGGAAGACCTCTCCGAAGCTGCCTCAGATGCGGAAGCGGCTGCCGAAGAGAAGACCGAAGCCGCCAGCGATTCACCTGCCGGTGACGCGCAGGAGACGGCAGAAGCCGATGCCGGCAGTGCGGACACAGCGTCCGCTGAAACACAGAAGATCGTGATCGATGCGCGCATCGCAATGCCGAATGCCGCATCCGGAAAGATCCCCAGGCCGGCGGCTCCGGAAAAGGCGGCGGACAGCTATGTTGAAGACGCCGGGGAGGAGGAAGACGGCTTCGACGCCGCAGAGCCCTCCGCGACCCCTGAGGAGTACACGGATACACTCCTGAGCGATGTGAATATGCAGGAGACCATCGCCCGCGGCATGCAGGAGATCGGCGATTACGACAATGTCCTGGCGCAGGAGACCAACGGCCAGCTCGCCATGGTCATGGAGGAGGAACCCGCTGAAGAGACACAGATTGAGGGCCAGCTTGATCTGGCACAGATCATGTCTGAGTGGGAGAAGATCCGCAGAGACAGCGAACAGCAGCGTATGGCTGAGGCCCGCAGGCGTGTCATGGAAAGATCCGATGCCGCCAAGCGTGAACTCTACGGAGACGATTATGCCGGAAACGGAGCAGGTGCGGAGACATCTTCCGACACTGCAGCTGCTTCGGAGAGAACAGGAACCACCCGCTCCTGGAAAAAGGAAGACGTGGAGAACGGACTGCGCGGCAGATAAGAGGTCCGGTCCTCCCTGAAGGGTCCTGCCCCGGATCAAAATCAGAAAAATCGGAAAGAGAAAATAGAAACAACACGACACACTGTTTTGTTTTTTACATTTTTACACTGCACAATCCCCGCGGCTTCCGCCGCGAGACTTGCGCAGAATGCAACACGATACTGAGAACACCAGCAATAAGAACAGAAAGGGGAACTTATGGCTGCAAAAGCGACGGGCAACAGGGTTTTTGTATCGGAGACAGATGCGTATCTTTTCGGAAACGGCACGCATTATGACATTTACAGGAAGCTTGGCGCTCATCCTTCCGAAGAGGATGGAGAAAAAGGATTTTTCTTTGCTGTCTGGGCACCTAATGCCAAAGCGGTCTCCGTGGTTGGTACATTCAATGACTGGAACGAAGAAAAATTTCCCATGAAGAAGCTCAATGACGGCGGTATCTGGACGCTGTTCATCCCCGGAATCGGAGCGGGAGAGCTGTATAAGTACTGCATTACTACCAAGGACGGCAGCAAGGTCTACAAGGCCGATCCCTTTGCGAATTCGGCGGAACTCAGACCCGGTACCGCATCCAAAACCGCGGATATCACCGGCTTCCGCTGGACTGATACGCGCTGGATGAACAAGCGCGGCAAAAAGAACCCCAATCAGCAGCCTCTGGCAATCTACGAGTGCCATATCGGTTCTTGGATGAAACATCCGGACGGCGGGGACGGTTTCTACACCTACAGAGAATTCGCTGACCGCATCGTGGAGTATCTGAAGGAGCTTCGCTATACCCATATCGAGCTGATCGGCATTTCAGAGCACCCCTTCGACGGCTCCTGGGGATATCAGGTCACGGGTTACTATGCGCCTACATCGCGCTATGGAACACCCAATGACTTCATGTATATGATCAACAAGCTGCACAATGCCGGAATCGGCATTATTCTGGACTGGGTGCCTGCGCACTTCTGCCCGGATGCACACGGCCTTGCCAGATTCGACGGTGAGTGCATCTTTGAAGATCCGGATCCCCGCCGCGGCGAACACCCCGACTGGGGTACCCGAATTTTCAACCTCGCCAAGCACGAGGTCAGCAACTTCCTGATCGCCAATGTTTTCTACTGGATCAAGGAGTTCCACATCGACGGCATCCGTGTTGACGCTGTCGCCTCCATGCTGTATCTCGACTACGGCAAGAAGGACGGCCATTGGCTGGCCAACAAGTACGGCGGAAACGAAAACCTCGACGCGATCGAGTTCTTCAAACATCTCAACTCCGTGATCCATGGCGCACATCCCGGTTTCCTCACGATCGCTGAGGAGTCCACAGCGTGGCCCAAGATCACGGCCAAGCCCGAGGACGGCGGCCTTGGATTTGACTTCAAGTGGAACATGGGCTGGATGCATGACTTCTGCGAGTACATGAAGCTGGATCCTGTCATGCGCAAGGGCGACCACAACGGCATGACTTTTGCCATGAGCTACAACAGCGCCGAGAATTACATTCTTCCGCTGTCCCACGACGAGGTCGTCCACCTCAAGTGCTCCATGGTCGAGAAGATGCCCGGCTACCGTGTCGACAAGTATTCCAACCTTCGTCTGGGCTACACCTTCATGACAGGCCACTGCGGCAAGAAACTGCTCTTTATGGGACAGGAATTCGGCCAGGAGCGCGAGTGGAGCGAGGCCCGCGAGCTCGACTGGTTCCTGCTCTCCGATGAGCAGAATGCCGGTATGAAGAAATATGTCGGCAAGCTCCTCGAGATGTACAGACACTACAAGTGCCTCTACGAGATCGACAATGACTGGGGCGGCTTCGAGTGGATCAATGCCAACGATGCGGACCGCAGTATCTACTCCTTCCTGCGCAAATGCCCGTCCAGCCGCAAGGGTCTTGTGTTCATCCTGAACATGACTCCTGTCAAATACGAGAATTATCGCGTGGGCGTGCCGGTGAACAAGCGCTACAAACTTGTTCTGAACAGCACCGACAAGGAATACGGCGGTTTCGGCGACACACCGGTTCCGGAACTGATCAAGGCAAAGAAGGGCGAATGCGACTTCCGCGATCAGTATATTGAATTTGACCTTCCCGCTTACGGCGGCCTGGTATTTGAGTTTACTTATTAATTGTAGACAGGGGGTAAAACGTGGTACTTCATGAATCTGCTGAAGATTACCTGGAAACCATATTGATTCTTTTTGAAAGAAACGGACAGGTGCGCTCCATTGACATTGTCAATGAAATGAACTTTTCCAAACCCAGCATCAGCATTGCGATGAAAAAGCTTCGCGAGAACGGCTATATCCGCATGGATGTAAACGGTCTGATTACGCTGACGGATGAGGGACGCTTGATCGCAGAGCGGATTTATTCCAGGCATAAGCTGCTGACAAAGGTCCTCGAGGCAATCGGAATCGATGAGAAAAAGGCAGAAGATGAGGCATGCAAGATCGAGCATGATATCGATGACGAGACCTACGAGAGAATCCGCGACTTTTACCTGCGTTACACTGAAAAAATGAATGCGGAACAGTAACCGCGCATCTTTTTCCCGCATGTTTGCGGTCGCGGGACCATGGTCACAAGAATGAATGCATGTATAATCACCCGCCGGCGGAGACACCGGCGGGTGATTATAATGAAAACAGTCAATATTACAATTCATTATTTAGTCACAAGGAGAAAAAATGGTCAGAATCACTATGAAAGACGGCGGCGTCATTGATCTCGAACTGGATGAAAAAGCTGCCCCCATTACCGTTGAAAATTTCCTCAAGCTTGTCAATGCAAAGTTCTATGACGGCACCATCTTCCACAGGGTCATCTCCGGATTCATGATCCAGGGCGGAGACCCCCAGGGAACCGGCATGGGCGGCCCCGGCTGGACCATCAAGGGCGAGTTCGCACAGAACGGTGTCAACAACCCCATCAGCCACAAGAGGGGAGTGATCAGCATGGCCCGCGCCATGGATCCCGACAGTGCCGGCAGTCAGTTCTTTATCATGCATGCCGACGGCGAGTTCCTTGACGGACAGTACGCCGCCTTCGGCCATGTCGTAAAGGGTATGGATGTTGTCGACCGCATTGCCTCCACCCGCACCAACCGCTGGGCAGGCGACAGGCCTTACGAGGACCAGGTGATGGAGACCGTTCGCGTCGTCGAGGAATGACTCGATCCGGTTCCGGATAAATGATAAGATCGTAAACGGGCAGATCCCGGACTGTTATGCTGTTTGAAAGCGGCATAACCTGATTCGGAATCTGCCCGTTTTTTTGCCCTCGCGCGGGGGCGCTGAGAGGAGACAGGGTGGGGAGACAGGAGACACAGAACCGTCCCCTGTCTCCCCCGTCCCCTGTCTCCTCCCTCTCCGGCGCTTTCTTTACAGTGCTTTCATCAAAAAAACGGTTTACTGTTTTTTATATGTTTATTGACATTTTCTGCGGCAGTGAGTAAACTACAACTAACTTAGTTAGATGTAACTAAGTTAGGCGCTTGAGCAAAACAGGCGGTATGCCTGTTTTGTATTGCTGAAAGGAGGATGTATGATTAGCAAACCGATGAAGCTCCTCTCGCTTCTTTTAACAGTCTCTCTGTCTATGGGGATGTGCTCGTTCCCTGTGCTTGCGCAGGAGGTCGGGATTTCTGCGGCAGAGACAGCAGAAGCAGGGGAGACAACATCTCCGGACTTTGAAATGCAGGACGGAGAAGGGGAAGAGGAAACTGCCGTGGAGGAAGATGCTGCTGCAGAAGATACTGCTGCGGAAGATACTGCAGAAACAGAGGAGACTCCTGCTGACGAAACCTCTGTAGAGGATGAAGCACCGGCAGAAATTATCGAAGAAGATACGGCTGATGAGACAGAGGAAGCAGATGATGCGCAGACTGTCGAAGAGGATGAAACGACCGAAGAGCCCAGGGAAGCTGATAATTCCGGGAAAACGGGATCAGGAGAGGCTTCAGAAACTCCCGGGAATGAAGAGACGACAACGACGTTACCTGCCCCGGAAGATGTGGGTGCGACAGAACCGGCTCTGGCTCAGGAACCGGCAGTCAATAAACAAATGACTCCTGTCACGATCGGCGGAATCAATTATTACTATGTGGATACGGCAGGGGATGCCGATAATACAGTTTATCAGGCTGTTGTTACTTCGCGTGCAGGCAGTACAACCTATGAGTTTACAATCTCTGACCTCACGCAGGTGAGCGGCAGCAGTTATTGCTACACAGTTGTGACAGGTGTGACCCCCCTGAGCGGAACCCTGTACGGCTATGGAGAAGGTACTGCAACAAACTACAGAGAAGTATATGGAAATCTTGGTGTCGGCACAGACGGCAGCTATGACGCGGTCACCAGTGCGACGGGCTTTTCCACACATCACTCCAAGGACATTCCGTCCCTTGTTTCATTTGGAACAGCGGACGGAGAGAAGGCAATCACAGGTCTTACTCTGGGCCGTTCTTCCTCAACTGTCGATGCGGTGACATATGTTGAGGCGTCGATCCTGAATGCGGCAGGAGAAAGCCTGACCGAGGACCAGACGGCAGCCCTTGCCGTTACGCTGAAGGCAAATCCCATGTCAGCACCATCAGACGCAGAGATCAGTGTGGGCCTGAGCAGTGCATCTTTTACATCCTGCAGATTCGGCGATGGTGAATTTGTCATTGTTCCGGACCATTCAGCCTCTGGCTATGTCTGGAGTGAGTACTGGAACAGCGTGTACGCGGCAACGATCAGCAACGGCGAGACGACCGTAGGAACGGTCCACTGGATCGATCTGTACGGCGAAGCCGCGGCTTCCGGCCATCACTACAACAGGCTTGAAATCGCGCTCAACAATGGCACGAGCAAAGGATCCAACAAAGCGGAAGTCAGCCGCTTTGCAGATTTCTATGATGCAAATACCGGAAGTATCAAGGCCGGTACCTATTCCATTACGGTTTATGCAGAAGGTTATTCCACTCTGACCGCAGAGGTAGAGGTCAAAGCAGAGGAGATGAAATCCGTGTCGATCGGCGGAGTGAATTATTACTATGCCGATACAGCCGGCGACGATCCGATGACCGTCTACCAGGCAAACGTGAGATCCAGAGCGGGAAGCACCACCTACAACTATATGAAGTCTGACCTGACCCAGGTCAACGGTGCAGACCTGTACTATATCCCTGCCCCCGGCGCGAAAGCTCTGACAGGTACTCTGTACGGCTATGAAGCAGGAAGCGGAAAAGCCACAAACTATAAGGAAGTGTACGGAAATCTCGGGGTCAGCACAGACGTGGACAGTGCCTACGATGCAGTGACAAGCGCGACCGGTTTTTCCGGTTTTCACGTAAAGGATATCCCTTCTCTCGTGACTTTCGGAACAGATACATCGGGAGAGAAGGCCATCACCGGTCTGACGCTGGGACGTTCAACGACAACCGTTGATGCACTGGCCTATGTCGAGGCAAGTGTACTGAAGGCCGCAGGCAAAGAACTGACCAATGAACAGGCAGATACAGTTGCTGTTACACTTACGGCAGACCCGATGAACGCACCTTCCGACAAGGAGATCGCTGTGGCGCTGGCCAGCGCCTCCCTCGCATCCTCCAGATACGGCAGAGCGGAATTTGCCATTGTACCGGATGACAGTGTTTCCGGATATGTCTGGAGTAGCTATTGGAACAGCATTTACGGAGCAACCATCAGCAACGGTGAGACGACTGTCGGCGCGGTCCACTGGATTGACCTGTACGGCGAAGCGGCGACCTCCGGTCCCCACTACAACAAGGTGGAAATTGCGCTTAACAACGGCACAAGTAAGGGATCCAACGAGGCGGAAGTCAGCCGTTATGCAGCATTTTTTGACGGGGATTACATCAAGTCCGGCACCTATACCATTACTGTTTATGCGGATGGCTATTCTCCTCTGACTGCACAGGTTGCGGTTGATGTTAAACTCTCTGACAAGACAGCGGTTTATAACGGATCTGAAGTCACTGCTGATGAAGCGGCTGTGACCGGTATCGATGGCGATGTTACCTATAACTATTATTCGGATGAGGCCTGCACCACAGCTCTTGATTCCGCGCCTGTCAACAGCGGAACCTATTATGTGAAGGCTGTTGCCGCAAACCTTGTCGCATCCAATCCGGCTAAGCTGACGATCAGGAAGGCGGCTCAGTCCTTTACAGCAAAGGCTTCTGCCGCATCCGTAGAAGTTGGCAAGACCGTAAAAGTGACTGCATCCGGAGCAAAGGAGACAAATAAATATAGCTTCACTTCCTCTAATACCAAGGTCGCCACAGTCAATGCTTCAGGTGTAGTCACCGGCAAGGCTGCAGGAACTGTCACGATCACTGTTAAGACTGCTGCCACTGCAAACTATGAAGCAGGGTCGAAGACCGTTAAGATCACTGTCAGCAAGACCCTGAAAAAACCCGGCAACTGCCATTTCACCAAGTGGAATAATAAGCAGTTCACAGGCTGCCGGATCAGCTGGAACAAGGTTGACGGCGCAGAGGGCTACCAGACACTTCTCTCCTGGACGGACGGCAGTCATTCCAGTCAGACTATCGTCAAGCCCAATGTCCTTTACAGAGACTGCACAGTTGTTTCCAACCATGTCAGCCAGATGAAAGTCAGGGCCTTCTGCACAGTGAACGGCAAACGGGTCTACGGCCCCTGGTCAAATATTGAGTACATCACTCCTTCACCGGCCAGGATCACTACTCAGAATGTGAGTAAAGGCAGTAACCTGAAGATGAAGATTTCCTGGAAGCCCGTCTATGGGTGCAATGGATACAATGTATTCATTACCACCAACCCGAACGGAAAGTGGAGCTGGAACCAGTCTACTTCCACCAATGCAATGTCCACCAGTGCCGTGATCGAAAAGTGCGGCGGCAAGCTCAAAAAGAACACAAGATATTATGTGCGCATTGTCACAAGACGCAAGCGCAACGGCGTCTTCTGCACAGTGCCCATGCCCGCATCCAATACGTATACAGGTTCCTTTATCATTAAGTAAAAAAACGTGAGCAGGATCTGCCTGGTTGCAGATCCTGCTCATATATGGCAGGGAGGAGACAGGGGACGGTTCGAGGAGACACAGAACCGTCCCCTGTCTCCTCCCCTCCCCCGTCTTCTCCTGAGAGGTAAGAAAGAAGAAATGAAATCAGATCGATTCCGCGCTTTATTAAATAAATTGTCGGTCCTAACCAATTTCTGGCCGGCCCTGCTGGTCGTCCTTGCGGTCGGACTCGCTTTACCCCGGACAATTCCTGTATTGAAAACACTTCCGGAACGACTCATTCTGACACAGGCAGACGCGGCGGAGGAAAAGCCTGCACTGCCCGATCCGGAGGACGAGGAGCCAGAGGAGAAGATCGAGGATTCCGGCAATACCTATGAAGACGGTGTCTACACCGGATCCTCCAGCGGTTACGGGGGCAAAGTAACTGTGCAGGTGACCGTGAAAGAGCACAAGATCACGGATGTATCCGTTTTGAGCGCTCCCGGGGAGACGGCAGAGTTTCTGGCAAAGGCAAAGGGCGTGATCAGCAGAGTCCTTCAGGCACAGACCTGGGAGGTGGATGTGGTCTCCGGTGCCACCTATAGTTCCAGAGGAATCCTGGGTGCAATCCGGAACGCCCTCACAGGGGAAACAGTGGAAAATGAAGCACCCCCCAAGAAAGACGGCCCTGTTGCACCCATTAAAAAGGTGCCGTTTGACGACAATGTCACATGGAAAGACGGCGTATATATCGGAAGTGCGCAGGGATACGGCGGAACCATCAAGGTGGAGGTGACGATCAGACAGGCGAAAATCGCCGCGATCAGGGTTCTTGAACACAGCAAGGAGAGCGATTCTTATTTTAACAAGGCCAAAAAAGTTATCAACAGGATCCTCAAGGCGGGAACCCCGAATGTGGATACGATTTCCGGTGCGACTTACAGTTCAAACGGAATTATCAATGCAGTCAAAAATGCGCTGAAGAAGGCGGCTGGAAACTCGTCTCCGGACAAGGAGGATCCTGCACAGAATCCTCCGAAGAAGCCTGCACAGGATGACAGTGGGGATGAAGAAGATCCCAATCTCGAACACGGCCTGAAGGACGGAACCTACACGACAGATGTTGTCTGCACGGACAACAATATCTTTGAATATACGATCCGTCTGACCATGCTTGTAAAAAACGGAAAGATCACTTCCCTGAAAGCTGTCCGGATCAACGACCAGTCGGATAATCCCGATATGAACGCAACCTATCTTGGTTATGCGGTATCAGGGCGCAGGGACGGCGGAAAAACTTTGCCGGGTGTAATAACGCAGATCCTGAAACTGCAGACGACAAAGGATGTCGATGTGGTCAGCGGAGCCACCTATTCCTCAAAGGCGATTCTGAAAGGTGTCAAAGTGATGTTGCGTCAGGCCGCCAAAAATCCGCCGGATAAAGAGGATGGCGAAAAGGATGACGAGGGCGGAACAGAAAACGGCGATGATCCGGGAAAGGACGATCCGTCCCCTGATAAAGAAGATGAAAATGGCGGAAACGGAGAAGAGAATGAGCAGCCGGCTGCCGGGTATGGAGACGGAACCTACGTGGCCGAAGCGGACTGCATTGATCATTCTGTCGATCCCATATTCCAATACACCGTCAGGACGACGATTGTCATTGAGGGAGGAAAGATTGTTTCGATTGACGTGGAACGAATCAATGACAATTCAGAAGATCCGGACAACAATACGATCTATCTCAACTATGCCGTAAATGGAAGGACACGGAAAGGAGTCGAATACAAGAGCGTTATTTCCCAGATTCTGGACAAACAGGGAGCAGGGGACATAGACGTTGTTTCGGGAGCAACCTATTCCTCCAATGCGATCATAGAAAGCGTAAAAAAAGCACTTGCTGAAGCTGCGGCGGCTTACACGGCCCCCGGAGAGGAAGGCGGAGAAGGCAGCGGGACCGGAAACACCGGAGAGACCGGGGAAGGAAGCGGGACCGGAAGCACAGAGGCCGGAAATGCCGGAGAGACCGGAGAAGGCAGCGGGACCGGAAGTACAGAGGCCGGAAACACCGGAGAGACCGGGGAAGGCAGCGGGACCGGAAG
>OCVV011258257.1_pt1 | contig 29150 bp, 31 predicted proteins | sample 1539721 | NCBI WGS metagenome assembly OCVV01 (sample SAMN02144230, study PRJEB22623) | gut metagenome | biome: sheep rumen | host: Ovis aries | place: New Zealand | reverse complement strand
AATAAATAGTATGAAACATATTTCCGATTCGGAAATAAATTATATTTTACTAAGAGTAAAACATATATCCAAAGTTCATATGTTTAATATATAATTATTTTAGTTAAAGCAATACAATTAGGTGATTTGATTGAGTAAAACTATTACTATATCTCCCACTTCAAGACAAGAGGGACATGCAACTTTATCATTAGAAGTTGATGATGAAGGGATAGTAACCACAGGACGTTATTACAGTATAACACCTGTTCGTGGAATAGAGAAAATGGTTATAGGGAAAAGACCAGAATCTGCTCCAGTAATAGTTCAAAGAATATGCGGAGTATGTCCAGTAACACATACATTATCATCCGTAGAGGCTATTGATGATTCTTTGAAAATAGAAATTCCAAAAACAGCAAAAATACTTAGAGAAATGTGTTTAAATGCACATATCATAAACAGCCATGCAATTCATCATTTTTTAGTTGCACCAGACTTTGTACCACAGGAAGATTATAAACAAGTTGTTAAAAACATTTCAGAAATAAGAAAACAGGCACAATATGTTGAAGATGTTATTGGTGGAGAGGGTATACATCCATCAGACATAAGAATTGGTGGTATGGCACATAACATTACAAAAAACACTAAAAATAAAATAAAAACCAGAATAAACGGCGTAATGAATTTATTAGAACAACACATTGAACAAATGAAAAATTACATAGAATTAAAAGATTTTCCAGAAGATTTAGGAAAACATGCACAACCAGTATTAGCAACAAGCAACACTTATGGGTCAAGACAAAACATATCCTTACAGAGCATTGACGAAATAATGCCTAATTCATGGTATGCTGATAAATACACAGCTCAAGAAGATGAAGAGTTTGCAGAAGAAACAGCAAAAACTGCACGTTTAATCGGTAAAAAAGCTTGTTCACAAATACCATTATATGATAACAAACCTGTAGAAACAGGCCCTAGAGCAAGAGCAAACAAATACAGAAAATTCAAAGATACAGGAGTTAAAGCACAACACCTTGCAAGAGCACAGGAAATGATAAATTCTGCTGAACGTATATTAGAATTGGTGGATAAAATTGACCCTTCAGCTCAGACAATGGCAAAATTCTCATTAGAAGGTACTGATCATTTAGGTATCGGAGTTATAGAAGGACCTAGAGGAACAAATTTACATACTGCAAAAATTTCTCCTGAAGGATATATAAGTGATTATAACTGTATTGTACCTACAACTTGGAACATTCCGACAATGGGTATTGCAACAGAAGGAAATCATTACAAATATGCTCCAGATGTAATAAGAGCTTATGACCCATGTTTATCATGTGCTACACACATGATTGTTATGGATGATGAAAGTAAAGAAGTTATTAAAGAAGATATGGTTCAACTGTAGATGAAGTGATTAAATGTCATATAATCATGAAAATTTAATTGTAGGCTGTGGAAATACACTTTACGGTGATGACGGATTTGGTCCGGAAGTTATAAAATATATCAAAGAAAACAATATCGAATTTCCGGGAGATACATGTATAATTGATGGAGCAACAAGTGCGCCACATTATATATTTACATTACCTCAGGAAAAATGGAAAAACATAATTATAATTGATATTGCTTCATTGAATGAAAAATCAGGAACAATAAAAGTTTTAGATTTAGATCAAATACATGAAGAAGAAAGATATATGGATGTTCATGGATTATCAGCCACATACCCATTACATGACCTGAAAAATAAAGTGAATATAAAATTAGTTGTAATACAACCAGAAAATATACCTTTAGAGATGGAAATGGGACTTAGCAAAGTATTAGAAGAAAAAATTCCACAAACTGTAAATACAACAATTAAATTGTTAAAATCTATGTTGGATGAATGATTATGACTTATTATGTTAACAAATAAGAAGGTGAGTAGCTTGTTTGAAAAATTAAAAAATATGTTAAAAAATGAAGAGGACAATACCCCAACTACCACAAAAACAACCAATTCAGGAAATAAACTTAAAATTGGATATATCCATCTTTCAGGTTGTACTGGTGATTTAATGTCCTTTACTGAAAATTATGATGAATTAACTGATTTGTTGGATGCTGTTGATATTGTTTATGGTCAAACATTAGTTGATTGTTGGGAAATGCCTGAAATGGATTTGGTCTTAATTGAAGGATCAGTGTGTCTTGAAGATGAACATTCAATCAAAGAACTTAAAGAAGCCAGAGAAAAATCAAAATTATTAGTAGCTTTAGGTTCATGTGCTTGTACTGGTGGATTTACTGTTTATGCTAAGGGAGGTCAAAAAGCACAGCCACAACATTCATCATTTTTAGCTTTACAACATTTAGTTAAAGTGGATATGGCAATACCAGGATGTCCTCCATCTCCCCAAATTATTAAGAAAGTTATATTAGCTGCAGTTACTAATGATATGGATTATCTTGCACCATTTATGCAATTTACTGAAAATAAAGATGCATGTGGTTGTGACCTGCAAAAAAGAATAATTAACCAATCAATATGTATTGGTTGTGGTGCTTGTGCAGCAGCTTGTCCAACAAGAGCTATGACTATGAAAGATGGAAGACCATCTTTTAACTGTGACAGATGTGTAAAATGTGGTCTATGTTACTACCAATGTACCCGTAGCTGGTGGCCAATAGATCAAATAAAAAAGGAAATGGGATTATTATAGGAGGTATAACAAATGATACAAGATTCAGTTTTAGGACCTCATCAAGAAATTTTAACAGCAAGAGCTACTGATAAAAAGATATTAAGTAAATCTCAAGATGGTGGAATCATAACAGCATTAATGGTATATGCTTTAGAAAAAAATATTATTGATGGAAGTATTGTTGCAGGAGATGGAAAAGAAGCTTGGAAACCTGAACCAATAGTTGCAACTACTAAAAAGGAGATTCTTAAAGCATCTGGTACAAAATACACTATGTGTCCAAACCTTGCTGTTATAAAAGAAGCTACCCGTTCTTATGGTCTTGAAAAAATAGGTACTGTTGGAACACCTTGCCAGGTTATGGGAATTCGTAAAATGCAAACATATCCTATGGGTTTAAGACACGTTACTGACAAAATAGCTTTAATAGCAGGTATTTATTGTATGGAAAACTTCCCTTATGATTCTTTAAAATCATTCATACAGGACAAAGCAGGAACTGTTCCTTCCAAAGTTGTAAAAATGGATATTTCAAAAGGTAAATTATTTATCAGAACTTCTGATGATGAAACAGCAATTCCTATTAAGCAAACACATGGTTATGAACAGAGCGGATGTAAATATTGCATGGATTACGTTGCAGAATTATCTGATTTTTCCTGCGGATCCGTAGGAGCAAAAGAAGGTTGGTCAACAGTTATTAAACGTACAGATACTGGAGCTTCATTAATCGATGCTGCTATTGAAGATGGCGTTCTTGAAGTTATTGAAACAAATGAAGGTAAGTTTGGTTTAGAAATGCTTAGAAAATTAGCTACAAACAAGAAAAAACAACGCCAAAAAAATATTGATAAAGCATTAGATATTGGATTAGAAGTTCCTTTTACAAGATCCAATCTTAAAGAAGACATATTAGAAAATAAATAACCACCAATATTCCTTTTTTATTTTTTTTTTGAAGATAAATTATATGTTTAAATAAACTATGAGAGCTGAAAAAATACTATGAGTTTTAGAACTAAAAGAGTTTTATTTGGAACACCATTTTATATGATTTTTCAATTCTTTTTGTTGAAGTATCTTTTTTCATTGTTTGAAGGTATAAATGAAATATATTTAATATGTATCGTTATATTTTTAGGTTTACTGCAAGTTGTTCCTATGTTTTTTGAAGAGAAGAAATCATCAAAATTTGGTCGTTTTCTTTCAACTGTATTTGGAGTTTGGGAATGGTTTTTAGTAATGATTTTAATTGATGAAATTTTAATTTTCATAACTGGCATATTTATAGAAATCCCCAAATATATTATACTGTTATCATTAGTTGTTATTCTATTAATCGGAGTATATGCTTATTATAATGCCCATAAAATTTTTATAAAAGAAAAAACACTTAAATTCGATAATTTAAATAGAAATTATACTATTGCTCATTTATCCGATGTTCATTTTGGTTCTATTAGACACAGACAAATCATTGAAGATATTGTCAATAAATTAAGCAGTGTTGAAGACAAGTGCGATTTAATCATAATATCTGGTGATTTAGCAGATGGTTCATGTGCTGTAGATGAAGACGCGTTTATCTCATTTAAAAAAATTAAAAAACCAATAATTTTTACTTCAGGAAATCATGATTATTATCCTGGATTAGAAAATGTACACAATGCCTGTAAAAAAGCTGGAATTATAGTTTTAGAAAATGAATTGTTTGAATTTGAAGATTTGAATATTTATGGATTAAGTTATAGTTTTGATGATATCCCTATGCCTTCTGAAAAAGAATTAAGGGATTGTATTGATAGTAACAAGATTAATATTGTAAATTATCATATTCCCAATGGTTGGAATAAATTATCTGATTTAGGTTTTGATCTTCAGTTATCTGGACATACTCATGGTGGCCAGTTCTATCCGGTTATATTTTTCGGCAATATGATGTATGAAGGACATAATATGGGACTGTTTAATGAAAAATCAGATAATAATAAAAACAGATATTTGCATGTTACTACAGGTGTTGGATCTATGGATATTCCTATGAGATGGGGAACAAAGTCCGAAATTGTATTGTTAAAATTAAATAATGAATAATAAAATTGTAAAAAATATTTTAAGTAATTTAAAGAGGTTAATTTATATTTTAAGTAATTTAAAAAATAAAAATATATTTAGGTATACCTAAACCTTTATATAGTATGGAGTACAACATTTAATTGACTAAGAAGTTTAGGTTATCCTAAAAATTTAGCCATATGAATTACCATACTTCTAGTCAAACCGAGTTAAATTAAAAGACTATTAAAAACATTCTATTAAAAGAAAACTATTATTCCTACAAAATAGTTTCAAAATTAAATCACCTATTAGATAAAATATAGAAAAGTCTATAACTCACCACTCCTTATAGAAAAAACATAATATAACTTGTAATTAAAGACAAAGAAAATAAAAAAAAACTCCATAAGACTCTCATAAACATCCTACAAGAGTCAAATATAAATTATTTTCTTTTTCATATTATTCTATTTTTTTAAAATGTTACATTTCATTTTCAATTAAGAAATTATAATGCTTTAACTTTTCATCACAAAGAGTATAATTTGGAAATTCTTTTTTAATTATTTCAAAAAACTTATCATTATGTGCTAAAACAATAATATGAGTTAATTCATGGTATACGATATATTCTACCAGCCTATCAGGAATAAAACGTAAATTTTTGGACAAAGTAATGTTTCTTAAATAACTGCAGCTACCCCACTTATATACTGTATCCCTATACTGAAGACGGTTTACTTTAACATTCAAAATTTTTTCATACTTTTCAACATAAACATTTACCAACTCCTTTAACTCCGGTAAAGTTCTTTGAACCAAATGCAAATTTTTAGTAACTTCATATAATTCTTCATATTCCTTATTATACCTGACTATTTTATTATAAATCCACTTATCTTTTTTATGAATTATCTCTTCAAGGGGTTCTTTATTCTGTTTTGGTAAAATCAAAAGCAATTTTCCCTGTTTTAATTCATAACGTATATACTTAACTTTACGATAAACAACAGAATACTCTACATCAATATCATTAATTCTTATTTTATTTATTTGAGTTTTCATAATAATCTAACTACTATACTATTATCCAAGGCAACTAATATTCTTTTGCATAGCAAAAATACAATGAAAAAAATAATAAGAAAATAAAATCATATATTATAAATAGTTAGATTTTTTATAAAAATAGAAAAAAGGGAATATTATGAGTAATATTAAAGAAGTTGATGTATTAATTATAGGTGCCGGACCAGCCGGTTCAATGGCTGCAAGAGAAGCCAGTAAAAATGGAGCTAAAACTTTAATAATTGATAAAAAATCTGAAATAGGAACTCCAAAAAGATGTGGTGAAGGTATTATGGATGGAGTTCTTGAAAGAGTTGGAATCAAAGAGGATGAACGTTGGATTGCCAGACGTATTGATGGTGCAAGACTTGTATCTCCGGACAATACAAGTGCATGGTTTACCTCTGAGAATTTAGAAACACCCGCTACAGGAATTATACTTGAACGTAAAGTTTTTGATAAACACGTTACCATGGATGCTATACGTAATGGTGCTGAAGTAATGATTAAAACTGAAGCTACAAGTATAACAAGAGAAGAAGATTATTTATTAGTGAATATTACTACATTCAACAATGCATACGATCAGATTAAAGCCAAAATTGTTATTGGAGCAGATGGTCCTGAAGGTCGTGTAGGTTCTTGGATGGGACTTAACACCAAAGTTCCAATTAGTGAAATGGAATCAGGTGCCCAATATGAAATGACCAATCTAAAAATGGAAAAAAATAATACAATAGAATTTTATTTCGGAAGTGTAGCACCTGGAGGTTATGCATGGATTTTCCCTAAAGGATATGATACTGCAAACGTAGGTATTGATGTTTCAGGAATCAAAGGAGAAAAAACAGCACTTGAATATCTTGATGACTTTATAGCAAACAATGAAGAAACAAAAGACGGACAAATAGTTCAAGTAAATGTCGGTGGAAATCCGTTGTGTGGAATTTTCGACAAAATAATTGCGGATAACTTTATGCTAGTTGGTGATGCTGCAGGTTGTGTAAGCCCAATTACCGGTGGTGGAATAGACACAGGTCTTGAAAGTGGTATGATTGCAGGTAGAGTTGCTGCAAAAGCTATAAAAGAAGGTAATTTTTCTGAAGATGCTTTACAGGAATATTCCGATTATATTGATGAACATATAGGTAAAAAATTTAAAAAACTTATTACTGTAAGAGATTTTATTTACAATCTTGAAGATGAAGATATGAATGAATACATTGGTGCTATTGCTAATGCAAACATCACCAAACTTTCTACAAAAGCATTACTTAAAGCTATGATTAAAGTTTCCCCTAGAAAATTATTAAAACTTCGTAAATTATTATAATTTCCCCTTTTTCTTTTTAAACAAAATCAGCCAGATCATAATCTTCTATTTTATCCCTATTTTCTGATTCTATTTTTTGTCCCAACAAATTCAAAGTTCTCAAACACCATCTTAAATTACCATAGTTTACTGCACTTTCACTTATTTTCATAATTTGATTATTTGAAATAACACCTTTTTTAAATCCAAGATCACAACGATATTTAAGTATGGAATATATTTCATCAACAGTATAATCCTTGAATTCAATTTCATTACACTGCAGTACACTTTGAGCATTTTTTTCCAAAGAATATTTGAAAGATAGATTGTTTACTATAATAATTACTGCCATATTTGAATGATAAAATTCATTTGCTCTTAATAATTCATTTATTAACTTATTTGAATCACGTTTTGGAAGATAATTAAGATCATCAATTACAAGTATGAATGATTCTTCTTCTAATTTTTCCATTATTTCTTCTTGAATAATTTCAGTACCTATATTATTTTGAGGATTATAACCAAATAATATCTTAAACATCTGAAAATAACATTTTCTTGCAGTATTTTGAATATTACAATTAAGATAACATGCTTTTATATCTGTAAACTGTTCAATTTCCATTAATGCATGTTTTATTACAGTTGTTTTTCCAGTACTTGAATTTCCCATAATTATAGTATTCAAAACTTTATTGTTGGTCAATAATGGTTTTATGTTAATTAATATACTTTTTAATTCCTTATCTCTGCACTGTATCATTTCCGGAAAGTAATCTATATTGAATATTTCTTGATTTTTGAATACTGAATTATCATTATTCATTATTTCTTCAAATATACTCATTTTAACCACAAAAATCCTTCTTTTTTATTCCCCATTGAAATTATTTTTCTCTATTGATTATTAGTAAAATATCTTATTTAAAAGAAACCGGGTCTTGAGAAGTACTCAAATACTTCGTTATACATGAAAAATAGGTACCCCCCACACCCAGTCAGAGAGTGAGAGAAAGAGAGTGAGAGAGCCTTCAAATCCTTTATAAAGAACAATTATTAAATAATAAAATATAATCAAATTACAATAGAAATATTATTTAAAAATAAGTTAATTTAGATGAAAAATAATAAAAAGGAGGTAAATAAAATGGAAAATAGAAAGAAAAATAAAAGAAGAAAAACATTGAAAGTCAATGAAAATAACGACATAGATTCAATAATAGAAATCTTTCAAAGATTTGGAAACAAATACAATGTAATCACAACAACATTAGACAAGAACATACAATACCAAACAAAAAACCTTAAAATAACTCAAACACACACAAGCACCATATCAAAAACGGATATAAAAAAAATGATTAAAAAATTAAAGAATGAAGAAAGAATAACCTTAATTATAATTGATGATATGAAAGCAAAAGACAAAGAACATGAAATAAACAAAAAAATAAGAAAATTGAATAAAATGAAAAATGTTACTGCAAAGCGAATTAAACAAAAAGATACGTTTAAAACATTAGATAAACTTATAAAAGAGGCATAATATGAATTATAAGAATATTTATAAACAAAACGGCAAATATGTTATAAAAAAGAACATATATCAAAAAAGTATAATTTACGGCGTATTTGATAATCTGGAATCCGCTATTGAACAAAGAAATATTCTTATTAAAAATAAATGGCATAAAAATGCAACAACAGGTTATCCAAAAGACAAACATTTTCCAAAATATCAAGTGAAAAAAACAGAATGCGGTTTCTTAGTATTAAATAAGAAAACAGGACAAAGTTTTGGAACATATAAAAACCATGAATATGCCAAAATTATAAAGAAAATATTGCCTTTTTATGCAGATAAAATAAATATCAGATTCATAGAAAAAATAGCACATAAAGAATTTTACAAGTATATCTCATATAATAATATGACTGGAAGATATCATGTTATATACAAGGGTTTTGTTAGAAGCACTTACAAAAAACTAGAAGACGCATTATATGAAAGAGATCTTATTGTAAAATATGATGGTGATGAAGAGTTAATGTGTGAAGATCCGACCATAATACATGATTATAAAAGTGAAAAATTACCTTCCTTTGAACATGAATGTGAAAATATAAGATACCGCGATGAAAATAAGAACAAATATCAATTAGAAAAACAAATCAGAAACCATAAAATTGTAATCGGTTCATATCCCACATATGATTTAGCATGTTTAATAAAAAGATATTTAGATAATAAAAAATGGAATAGTGATGAAGTAAAACACATTATAAAAATTACAAGAAGCATTCATAAAAGGGACAAATACATCCAAAGACGTAACGGAAAATTCTATATTGAACGTACAAAAAATAATAAAACAATTGTTTATGCTAAATATAATGATATTGAACTAGCACGTTTTGTTAAAAATAATTTGGCTATGAATAACTGGCATAGAAAATTTATAAAAAGATTTGAAAAAAAGTATTATTTAAATAAATTTGAAACTGAATATTATTATGATAGTACTGACTTCTTTGCAGCAGAATGTTAAAAATAAAAGAAAAATAAAAGAAGAAATTAAATATGTATTTCTTCTATTTGTAAATATTAGATTAATTTAACTGTATTTTCTGCTCAAAAAATACGTCCTGAGAATAACTTCCATCTTCATTTTTTTGTTCTGGATTAAATTTTTCTTGATATATTCTGATATCTATTTGCTTAGGAACTTTTGAAGAATCATTAGAACTAAGAGTTTCTGTAATATTAAAACTACCATCAGTTATGTTCGTTAAAGTTGTAGAACCTGTAGCTATTTCCTGATTATCCTCAGTTAATAAAGAATATTCACAGTCTAAAAATTCAAAATTTCTTACTGAACGCAACATGTATGATACTTCATATTGTGTTCCATCTGAATTATTCTCCACATTTAAATCAGTTATTCCCAAACCTGTATTGTAAAACATTGTATTTCCTATATAAAATAACATACCTGCTGCTATAAGTAATGCTATAAGCTGTTTATTGTTCAAATAAATCACCACTAAATATGAGTTAACATATTTTTTTAATAACACTTATTATAATATTAGAGTTAATATGATAATAATACTTACGCAAGAAAAAAATTAAAAAATAATCATAGCTTATGATTTACAGAGAATACTAAAGCTAAAGTCATTAAAAAGTGATTATTTGTTATACTATTTGAAAATATCTTTTTTTAATAGAATCTAATAAAAATTAGAACAATTGGAACAGTTTTATTTTTTGAAAATTAATGTTTTTAAAAAATATTTATAGAATACTAAACAAAATAAGTATATAACTTATCAAATATGAATCTTAATTTAAGTTGGGAATAATTAAATTAAAATTCATATTAAAAAAAGTAGTATATTAGATTAAGAACGCGATGACAGATGCAATTGAATACTTAAGGGCATACAATTTATTTTTTTTATTTGTTTTATTATAATGTGCATCAAGTAGACTTCTAAATTAAATTCTTAATCTGATTAAATATTATCGGAGAAATAAAATGATTATAAAAGGAAATATTTTAAATGTATTTACTGATGAAATATATCCTGGAGAAATTAAAATTAAACAGGGAATCATTGAATCAATAAAGGAAGTTGATCAAGATTTCACAGACATAATTGTTCCAGGGTTTATTGATGCTCATACACATATAGAAAGTTCTATGTTAACTCCTTCAAGATTTGCAGAAATTGCATTAAAGCATGGAACTACAGGAGTTGTTTGTGATCCTCATGAAATAGCAAATGTACTTGGAATGGAAGGTATTGAATATATGGTTAATGATGCAAAATTTGCTCCATTGAAATTTCATTTTACAGTTCCTTCCTGTGTACCTGCAACAAAGTATGAAACTAACGGAGCAACTCTGGACAGCTCCCATGTAGAATCTCTAATTAAAAGAGATGATTTTGTTGCTTTAAGTGAAGTTATGGATTATACTGGAGTTATTAATGGTGATGAAGATTTGATTAAAAAAATCGAAATCACAAAAAAATACAAAAAACCTATTGATGGTCATGCTCCATTACTTAGTGGTGAAGCTTTACAGAAATATGTTCAATATGGTATTTCAACAGAACACGAATGTTGCAGCAAATTAGAAGCTCTTGAAAAGAAACGATTAGGTATGAAAATTATGATTCGTGAAGGATCAGAGTCCCATATGCTTGAAGAGCTTATTAACACACATTCCGATTTTATTATAACAGATGATTTAAAATCAGATGATTTGATAAAAGGACATCTTAATTTACGTTTAAGAAAAGCTGTTGACTTAGGTATGGATCCATTTGATGCTATAAAAATGGTTACGATTAATCCTGCAGAACATTATAATTTAAATTGCGGTAGTATAACTCCAGGAAAGAGTGCTGACTTAGTATTTATTGATAATTTAAATGATTTCAGAGTAAACAGAGTAATTATAAATGGTAACACAATATTTAAAAAACAGAAAATATTATACAGAGCAAATCCATTACCTTTAGAAACAACATTACATGTTGATTTCAAAAAACCTGAAGATTTTGATGTCAAAGCACAAAATCCTAACCATAAAAGTGCTATTGTTAATGTCATGAGAGCAGTACCTAATGCAATCATTACTCAAAAAGACACTGCTAAATTAACAGTGGACAGAGGAGTTATTATCCCATCAGTATTTGAAGATGTTCTTAAAATTAGTGTTGTTGAACGTTATGGTGGAAATACAATTACCAATGGATTTATCAGTGGTTTTGGTATCAAAAATGGTGCTATTGCCTCAAGTGTATCCCATGACTCACATAATATCATAGTAATTGGTACAAACAGCAAGTACATGGCCGAAGCAACAAATAAAATAATTGAAAACAAGGGTGGACTTGTTGCAATAAGCAATCAGGAAAAACTTGACTTAGCATTACCAATAGCTGGTATTATGAGTGACAAACCAGGAAATGAAGTTGCTAACAAATCAATTTTATTAAATGAATTAGTTAACAGAATGGGTTGTCCACTAGAAAATCCGTTCTCAACATTATCCTTTATGGCATTACCAGTAGTTCCTGAAATTAAAATTACAAACAAAGGATTATTTGATGTTGATGAAAATAAGTTTATGGATTTAATAATAAAAGAAGAATAACTATTTTTCTTTTTTAATACTTTTTTTTATTAGGTTTAACGAATCCAAATGTTTTTTATTACCTGTTTTTCTTATTATTTTTTCAGAAGAATTCACTTTTTTTATAAAATTATTTTGTGCATCCATATCCATAAAAGCATATCTTGAAAAATCCACAAGTAATTCAATTATCTGATTAGATGCTCTGTTTATTACAGGCAAAGTTTTTTTATGTTCAATAATTTTTTTCGGTTCTGCAAATATTGTTGATGATACATTTTTTCCATAATCATCTTCAACAAGGTTATCCTCAATATTCAAAACTTCAGCCTCAACCTCATAGTTTACTTCATCCAATACTTCATCCATAATTAAACCTGAAGTTAATGATTTGGTAAAAAGTAGAACATCTTGTGAAAAATATACTGTTAATTTTCCGCTACGTTTAATATTTAAAAGGGTTTTATTGGGAAATAACGAAAGAACAAACAAGCCATCCTTAATTTTTAAACCGAAGGGTTTTATGTTGAACAATCCGTCAAGATTCTCTGTAGATACCAATACTTCATAGGTCATATCCTCTTCAAAATTATTTAAAATACTCATAGCCCAAACCTCAATAAAACCGCCGTTCAACATACTTAAAGTTAGATTATCAAAAATATATTAAAAAAAGATTTCTAAAAATCCCCAATAACAATAATTATAATATTATCTAATTCCATAATATTATATATAAACAGAAGTAATATATAACAGATTTATAAATTATTAATCATGTTTGTTATTTTAACTGATTTTTATAATTAACACGGGAATTTAATATGAGCATTGTTATTATTAATAATTTTGGACAATACAATCATAGAATATCTAGAACATTAACCTATTTAGGTATAGAAAACAAATTAGTTTCTAACGAAACAAGTTTAGAAGATATTGAAGCTATGAATCCTGAAGGTATTATTTTAGGTGGTGGCCCTTCTATTGAAACCATAGGTAATTGTGAGGACATTATTAAAAAAATAGATGTACCTATATTAGGTATATGTTTAGGACATCAAATTATTGCTAATGTCTTTGGTGGTGAGACAACTTCTGCAGAAATAGAAAGTTATGCCCAAATAGATTTGAATATAGAAAAACAAATTGGTATATTTGAGGATGTTGGTGATTCCCTTAAAGTATGGGCTTCCCACAAAGATGAAGTTGTAAAATTACCTGAGAACTTTGAAATATTAGCCAGTTCTAACAAATGTGCTATTGAAGCTATGAAACATAAAGAAAAAGACATTTATGGAATACAATTCCATCCAGAAGTTCAACATACACCTAGAGGTGGAGAAATATTTGAAAACTTCTACAAATTATGTAAAAAATAAGGTTGTGTGAATAAAATGATGATGGATACCAAAAAATTTATAGAAGAATCAATAAAAAACATCAAAGAAGAAGTTAAAGATGAAAAAGTTATAATTGCTTTATCTGGTGGAGTAGACAGCAGTGTTGCAAGTGTACTTGCTTCTGAAGCAATTGGTGACCAACTTGAAGCTATATTTGTAGACCATGGTCTTCTAAGAAAAGGTGAAGCAGAACAAGTTGAAGAAACATTTAAAGACAGACTTAACTTCAAATTAGTAAACGCTGAAGATGAATTTATTGCAGCTCTTGCAGGTGTAAGAGATCCTGAGAAAAAACGTGAAATAATTGGTCATAAATTCATAGAAGTCTTTGAAAGAGAAGCTAAAAAATCAGGTGCAAAATATTTATTACAGGGTACCATTGCACCAGACTGGATTGAAAGTGAAGGAAAAATAAAATCACACCACAATGTAACACTCCCTGACGGATTAGTACTTGAAATAATTGAACCTTTACGTGAATTATATAAAGATGAAGTAAGAGAAGTTGGTAAAGAATTAGACCTTCCAGATGCAATTGTACACAGACAACCATTCCCAGGACCAGGTTTAGCTGTAAGAGTACTTGGAGACCTTACCAAAGAGAAATTAGAAATATGCCGAGAAGCTAATGCTATATTAAACAAACATGTTGAAGCTGAAGGATTACATAAAGACCTCTGGCAATACTTCGTAGTATTAACAGACAGTAAAGTAACTGGTGTGAAAGGAGATCAAAGAGACTTCGGATACCTTGTTGTTATAAGAATGGTACAATCATTTGACGCAATGACCGCAAATGTTCCTGACATACCATGGCCATTCTTACATAAAGTATCACAGGAAATTACTGCAAACGTACCTGAAATTACCCATGTTTCATTATCTTTAAGTAATAAGCCACCAAGTACAATTGAATTTGAATAAATTCATACCTTAATCTTTTTTTTAACTATTTTTTTTATTACGTGATTACCATGCATAATTTAATTTCAAAACTTATAGTTTATAAAAATATAGATGATAACATATTAGTTAATCTATCTGAAATATTTAAATGCTTTGAAAATGGAAAATATGATAAAAATGAATTAATAAGTGATATTTACACCCAAATAAACAATTTACTTCTTCTTTCGACTAATTACGGATTCAATGATAATTTATGGCACAACTATTTGTCTTATTTATTAGCCACTACTGAAAATCCGTTCACATTAGTATCAGAGAAAATTGGTAAAAAAGAAGGAAGTGTAAATGAATTTGTTAAACATGACTTCCAAATATTTCTAAAATTATTTAATTATGATTTTACAGTAATAGAAGAAGAATTAGGTATTGATTGTTTCAGCACAATAACCAATTATAATGCTATAATTAAAAAGGAACAGTTATTCAATAAAGATGTTAGTTTTAAAGTGCAGGAATTAAGTTCAAATATAGAAAAAGTAACAACAGAAGATGAAATGTTTGATGTTGTAACAGATTTCTATAAAAAATATGGTGTTGGAAAATATGGATTAAACCGAGCATTCCGAATATCACATGATAAAGATAAAGATTTCATAATACCTATTACATCTCTTGATGATGTTGTTTTAGATGATCTTGTAGGATATGAATTACAAAAAGAAAAATTAATCCACAATACTGAATCATTTGTTAATGGTAAAAAGGCCAACAATGTATTATTGTATGGTGATGCAGGTACCGGTAAAAGTACCAGTATTAAGGCAATATTAAACCAATATTATTCGCAGGGCCTTAGAATGATTGAAGTTTATAAACATGAGACAAAATATCTTTCTAAGATTATATCTGAAATAAAAAATCGTAATTATAAATTTATTTTATATATGGATGATTTATCCTTTGAAGAGAGTGAAAGTGAGTACAAATATCTTAAAGCTTTAATTGAAGGAGGACTGGAAACTAATCCTGATAACGTTTTGATATATGCAACTTCAAATAGAAGACACCTTATCAAGGAAACATGGAATGAAAGAGTTAATACATCCAGCAATACAGAAATGTATCATTCAGATACCATTAGAGAAAAATTATCATTAGTTGACAGGTTTGGAGTCACCATAGGTTATAATAAACCTAGTATGAAAGAGTATTTTGAAATAGTGAAAACTTTGGCAAAAAAATACCCTGAAATAAAATTGAGTGATGAAGAATTAGAGCGTGAAGCTAATATTTGGGTAAGAAGTCATGGTGCTCAATCTGGTAGAACTGCGGAACAATTAATATATTACTTATTAGGAAATACAAAGAATGAATAAAAGTTATTTTTTAATAAAAAGTATACTACACATCCCCCTTTATTTTTTAGAACTATTTTCATATAATTTTAGTTTTTTAATTGTTTTAGTTTAAGAAATATTTTTAGGTATACCAAAACCTTTATATAGTATTGAGTACAACATTTAATTGACTAAGAATTTAGGTTTTCCTAAAAATAATTATATCCTATTAAATAAAACCTAACTCTTAGTCCAAAAGCCGAGTTAAATGGCAGACTACAAATCACTCAAAAAAACTATTAAATACTCCATTGAATAAAAATAGTTAAAAATATACAAATCACCTATTATAAAAAACGATTATAATGTAGTCTATAACTTAACCACTCCTTATTAATCTAAAAAAAAACAAAAAGAAAATAAAAACTCCAAATATCCTAAAACTATAAAAATTATTTTCTTTTTGATAACATTATACTTTTTTTTGAATAACATAACTAAATTAAAAAAAATAGAATTAAATTAATATAAAATTAATTATTTGATAATTCCTTATTTCGTTCAATTCCCATCAACAATGAATCATACAAGGATTTTCCACCAATTAATCCATTAAGTATTGCTTGAGTTACTCCACCAGGAGTTGTAACTCTAGAAACAAATTCATCCCTGTTTTCTTCAGGAACTAATTTTTCACATTTCTTAGCAATATCTCTGAATTCTGGAAACTCTTCAGAAATCTTATTTACTGCTTCAATATTTTCATCAGATTCTGGATCTACTTTACAATATATTGCAGGCAAACAACCGGCAATAGCAATATAATCCATTTTATCTTCATCATCAACCATAACATAATCAAAGTCCAATAAATCAAATAATTCCTTAGCTACTTCATTATCACCATAAACTCCTGCTACTGCCTGAGAATTTGTAATTGTATCCGGACCCGTTGGAATAATACGTACAACATTATCAGAACCTGTCTGTTTTTTAATAGTTTCTGTTGTTATTCCAGCCATAAAAGAGATAACAAGCAAATCTTTTGGTAAATCAAAGAATCCTATTGGTTTAAATGATTGTGGTGGTACTGAAAGAATAAGAATTGAAGATGTTTTTACAATCTCTGCATTAGATGAAATCATATCAATCAGATTATTATCTGAAATATCACTGAATGTAAAAATTGAGCCATTATAAGTTAACTGTATATTATCATAAGGATATCCTTTTTCCAATAATTTAAGTATTAATGCCCGACCAATATGTCCTGCACCAATAACCCCTATCTTGTTTTCAAACAACTTTTCATTATTCATAATAAGTACTTTGTTTTTACAATATATTAATAATTGAGAAAAAAGAGATAAATAATAATAGATGAAGGAGGTAAAATTCCATGATTGACAGCAAATACCAATACTTGAAAAAAATAACAAAACAATTATACAACATGAGAACAAAGGAAATTGGTAAAGAAATTGATGGAACAACCCCTCCTTCCGTGTTCATAGGCAGTTATAATTATCCTAAAGTATTTGCCGGACCATTACTTGCTCCAAGCTATGATGATTCTGCAATAATGGATAAACCTGAAGAATGGATAGCTACAAATGCATCACAACAGGATATTATTGGTTATAGATTAAATTTAGTGCGTGGAAAACAAACAATCGGTATAAAAGATTTAGAAAATAATTACATTGAAAAATTACAGGAAATATCCATGGCTTCAAAATCCATAGCAAGTGAAGCAGAATTTAATAAAAAACCAGTAGGTATGACATTTAGTGCAGAAAATGCTCCTCATGGCCCTAGTGCTGAACTTAAAAAGTTTGATATTGATAATGTGAAATGGGATCATCAACTGGAAAAAGCATATTATGACACTGATCTTAAAGCTGCAGATGCTGTTGAGATATTGCATAATAAAGACATTCCTTTTTCACAGATACAAAAAGCATTTTCTGTAGGAACAATGGGTGAAAAGAAAAATAGAAAATTAGTGCCTACCCGATGGTCCATAACAGCTGTTGACAGTACAATAGCAGACAGATTACTTTCAAATGTAAAACATTATGATATTTTAGACATATTCAGAGTATATGAATTTGAAAGTTTAAACAATTACTACGCAATATTAGAAATGCCAACACAATGGCAGTATGAATGGATGGAAGCATTTTTAGATGTTAAAGGAAAAGGAACAATGATTTTCACAGATTGTGAACATAACAAGGGAAAGACAGAATATTCTCGTGTAGGTGGATGTTACTACACTGCAAAAATGGCAATACTTGAACAATTAGAAAAAGACAAATTACAGGCAGGATGTATTGTATTTAGAGAAGCTAACGAAGATTACATACCATTAGGTGTGTTTAATGTTAGAGAAAATATCAGACATGCTATGAAAACAAAACCTAAAGAATTTGAAACAATGAAAAAATCACTGGATTATATTGAAACAAAGTTAAAGTTAAGTGTTAAAGATTTTAGAAAAGCAAGTCAATTATTGGATGAAGTATTAAAAGAAAGACAAACAACATTAGATCAATATTTTTCATAGGCGAGATAAATGTTAAACTTTAAGAAAATAAGTGATGATACTGCAGAAATTATGAAAGATGCTGTTGGAAGTAAAAAAGATTATTATTCAGTAGCTGTTAATAAAATACAAAAATTAACAAAATCCAATGAAACACATATCTTAAACAGCGCCAACAGTTGTCTTTTAGTTATTGCTGAAAAAATAGGTGAACCTGTACTTGTTGCTGATCAAGGAGGTTGGAACGGTTTTATAAAATCCTGTGAAATATTTGATAAAAAAGTAGAGTATCTTCCAACTGATGATGGTGTTGTGAATATTAAAGAATTAGAAAAATATCTTAAAGAACATGAGATTAAATCGTTATATATTACAAGCTTAGCAGGATATACTGCAAAACAACCATTAAAAGAGATACAGGAAGTATGTAATATATATGATGTGTTGTTAATTGTAGATATTTCAGGTTCTGTGGGTGATGAAGAAATATATAATTATGGTGATATCCAAGTGGCTTCTACAGGAAGTCCTAAAATTATCAATATCGAAAATGGTGGATTTATAAACAATATTACTCAAAAAATAGAACTTAACAAACATATACTAAAAACATTAAAGGCAGATAATATAACTTGTGCAGGAATATCTCATGAAATAGTAAAATCTGTTGAAATAAGAGAAAAAACCATTGAAATGAACCAATATTTAAAAGACAAACTAGTTAAACTGTTATCAGAAGATGATATCCATAATGTAATTTATCCTGAATATCATGGATTGAACACTATGATTACTGTTGAAAGTAAAAGTAAAGCAAAAAAATTAGCTTACAATATAAGACAAAGAATAGAAATTGATGGTAATATAATAACAACAGGTCCTAATTATAATAGAATCAAAAAAGCATGTGTTATAATAGAAACAAAAAATTTAGATGTAAATTCATTAACTGAAAAAAATATGGATTATATTTCTAGTATAATCTTAGAAGAAATAGGTAAACTATAAGAAATTAGGAGTTTATTTATTATTTTTATTTATGAATATTATTATCACCACCACTAACAAAAATACTTCTTTTCTCTTAAAAAAAATAATATAACTTTATTTTTAATCATAAAATACAAAAATATTTTAATATTTTATTGTAATATTGTATTACTTTTAGGTTAAAAAACTAGCAAAAAGTATTAAAGTATATATTTAGGAAAGGATAAATTAATAAATAATTAATTATAATTTAAAAAAAAATAAAGTAAACTTAAATTTTTGAAAAATATGTGATTAAAATTATTCAAAAAAATATGCTACTTTAAAAATCCCCATTATTTATACCAAATAATCAAAACCACTCTTTTTTGTAATTGTAATTAATTAATAACTTAATAAGTATGAGAAAATATAACATGAAGATTAATAATCATTGATTACTACTCTTCATAACTAAATTTATATAATGATAAAACTATTTTTAAGAGGCAATAATGTATAATAACTATTATAAACCCTGTATAATAGAAAAACATTATAAAAATAGTATTTTTATTCAAGAGGCTAAATTATGGATAAAAAAATAATTATTGGAGCCATTATTGTTATTCTTGCAATTTTAGGAATAGCTGCTTTTTCAATGAATGGAAATACAGCTTCAACAGAAAGAGCTGATAACGAATTAGTAATGGCAGTAGATATACACAGTGGTGAACCTGAAGGTGGATTTGATCCATTGACCGGATGGGGTTCAGGTAACCAAGTAGAACCTTTAATACAGAGCAGATTATTTAAAGTAAATGGAAATGCAAGTATTGTAAATGATGCTGCAACCAGTTACACAATGGCTAGCGATGCACAATCAATGGAAGTTAAATTACGTGATGATATCAAATTCACTGATGACACCCCATTAACTTCAGAAGATGTTGTATTCTCATTCAAAACAGCAGCTGAAAATGGAGTAATTGATTTATCTTCAATGGAAGATGTAACTGCTGTTGATGATTACACAGTAAAATTCACATTAAACAAACCTGATTCAACATTTATTTACAAATTAACACAATTAGGTATTGTTCCATCTGATTCATATGATAATGCAACCTACGGTGAAAATCCAGTAGGTTCCGGACCATACAAATTAGTACAATGGGACAAAGGACAACAAGCAATCTTCGAAATTAACGAAAACTATTATGGTGAAAAACCATATTACACAAAAATTACTAACCTTTGGTTAGATCATGATGCAGCATTTGCAGCAGCACAAAAAGGAGAATTAGACCTTGTAGAACTTCCTTTATCTTTCCACAACGAAACAATTGAAGGAATGCACTCTGTCAGTTATCCTTCAGTGGATGTAAGAGCAATCACATTACCAGTAGTAGCTGATGAAGGACAAACTACTGAAGATGGCGGAGTTATCGGAAACAATATAACAGCAGATCCAGCTATAAGAGAAGCATTATCCGTAGGTATTAGCCGTCAAGCAATTATTGATGGGGCTCAATATGGTCTTGGTACTGTTTCATTTGATGGTGTATCAACAGACTTACCATATTCTACTGGAACCAACTTAACTGATGGTGACGTTGATCAAGCAAAACAAATCCTTGCAGATGCAGGATGGGAAGATACTGATGGTGATGGAATAGTTGAAAAAGATGGTGTAAAAGCTTCTTGGGAATTAGATTACCCATCTGACGATGACACCAGACAAGCAGTTGCACTTCAATTTGCTGAACAAGCAAAACCATTAGGTATTGAAATTATCCCTGAAGGTAAAACATGGGATGAAATGGCTCTTACTACAAACACAAATTCCATTGTAATGGCATTCGGTAGTAACGATCCTTCTGTAATATATAATGAACTCGATTCTGAAGTAGCTCATGGAGGACTTGGTCTTAACCCTTCATGTATTAACAACAGTGCAGTTGATTCATATATTAATCAAGCTAGAAGTCAAAGCTTAGAATCTTCATATAGTAGTTGGGCAAATGCTATTAGAGCAGGCCAAGAAGAAAATGGATACATATGGATTGGTTCTACAGATTACTTATTCTTCGTAAGTGATTCATTAGATCTTTCTGATGATACAAGAACAATTTATCCTCACGGTGGAGACATTTGGGGTAACATTTACGATTGGAAACATGTTGACAATGGTACCAGTGAAGAATCAGAATAAATAGAGTAATAATTTATTACTCTAAACTTTTTTTTTATAATATTAACTCAATAAGGGGTGTTAATATTAATTCTAATAAATTAATGAAATTTTTAGGATATAAAATAATAAGACTATTAATATTACTGATTGTTGTAGCAGCAGTTAGTTTTATAATGATAGAAATTTCACCGATAGACCCTGTTAAAGCATATTTAGGAGAAATGTTAGCAACACCTGATCAAATAGCTAAATTAGGAGAATATTGGGGAGTAAATGTTCCTATACAAGACAAAGTAATTGGATGGCTCAGTGATTTAGCTCAAGGTAATTTAGGAACATCTTTAATATACAGAATTCCTGTAGCACAAGTAATACTAGAAAAATTCACAGCATCTCTTGCTTTAATGCTATCTTCATGGTTAATATCTGGAATTGTTGGATTTGCTCTAGGAATACTTGCTGGTGCTAAACGTGGAACATGGATTGATAAAGCCATAAAAACATATTGTTACATTTTACAATCTTCACCAGCATTCTGGATTGCATTAATTGTAATGATGGTATTTTCAGTATGGTTAGGCTGGTTCCCTTCAGGACTGGCAGTACCTGCAGGAGTAATGGCAGATCAAGTAACCTTCGGTGAATGGTTACATAGGTTAATATTACCTGCATTTACATTGAGTATTGTAGGAATATCTTCCATTGCACTCTACACAAGAGACCGTTTAGTAAACATTGAAAACAGTGATTATTTCTTATTTGCTAAAGCACGAGGAGAAAAATATTGGAGCATAATATTAAGACACGGTGTAAGAAATGTATTATTACCTGCTATTACATTACAATTCATGAGTTTCAGTGAATTATTTGGAGGAGCAGTACTTGTAGAACAAGTATTTTCATACCCTGGAATTGGACAAGCAACCATATCTGCAGGATTACGTTCTGACGTACCATTATTCTTAGGAATTGTTATAATAAGTACAATATTTGTATTTACAGGAAACGCTATTGCAGATATTTTATACAGATTTGTTGATCCTAGATTAAGAGGTGATGATGATGAGTAATTTAAATCCTTTAAATTCTATGAATTTAAGACAAAAAACCTTAGTTATCATTGGATTAACATCATTATTATTAATATTAATATTTGTTGCTAGTTTAACAATTGATCCAACAACCATTGTAACAAATTTTGGTTCAAGAACACAACCACCATCTTTTGAACATTTATTTGGTACTGATTGGATGGGACGTGACATGTTAACAAGAACCATTAAAGGTCTTGGACTCAGTATTATGATTGGTGCATTTTCATCAATACTTTCAAGTTTAGTTGCTATTATAATGGCTTTTGTTTCAAGTGTAAACAAATATGGTGATGAATTCATGTCATGGCTTATTGACTTATTCGCATCAATTCCGCACTTAATATTACTCATATTAATATCATTATGTTTAGGTAAAGGTGCAATTGGTGTAATTATAGGTGTAGGTTTCACACACTGGACATCACTTGCAAGAGTTCTTAGAGTGGAAATTAAAGAAATTAACACTTCAGAATATGTTAATTTAGCAAGAAAACTTGGTAAAGGAAATCTTTGGGTTGCAAAAGAACATATATTACCACTCGTAGTTACACAAATTATTGTAGGAACATTACTTATATTCCCACACGCAATTATGCACGAAGCTAGTGTAACATTCCTCGGATTCGGATTATCACCACACGAACCTGCAATCGGTATCATTCTTTCTGAATCAATGAGATATCTTTCAATGGGATACTGGTGGTTAGCATTATTCCCAGGATTAGCATTATTAATAGTAGTATTACTATTTGATATAATCGGTGAACAAGTAGAAAAATTACTTGACCCTACTAAAGCACAAAAATAAAGAGGAGGTTATAATATGGATAATGAGTTATTAGCAGTAAAGAATGTTTCAATTTCATTCACGCAATATTTACAATGATTAGAACAACACATCCTAAAAGTAATCTCTGATTTAACTTTAAGTGTTGAAGAAGGTGAAGTAGTAGCAATACTTGGTTCAAGTGGTAGTGGAAAAAGTTTATTAGCACATGCCATTCTAGGTATTCTACCAGAAAATGCCATATGTGATGGAACTATTTCATATAAAGGAAATGTAATGAGTCAAGAAGACAAAGAAAATTTACGGGGAAAAGAAATATGTCTTATACCTCAATCAGTGAACTATCTTGATCCTTTAATGAAAGTTAGTGAACAGGCTATTGGTGATGTTGCTAAAGAAGAAAAAGAACAAGCACTTAAACATCAAAGGGAAATATTTGCAAAATATGGTCTATCTGAAGAAGTAGATGATATGTATCCCTTCGAATTATCAGGAGGAATGGCAAGAAAAGTACTACTTTCAACAGCATTACTATCAAACCCTAAACTTATAGTAGCTGATGAACCAACACCAGGTCTTGATGAAAAAAGTGTAGAAGAAACCATTAAAGACATAAAAACGTTAGCAGAAGATGGTAAAGGAGTACTTCTTATCACTCACGAAATAGATGTAGCTCTAAAAACTGCTAACAGAATAGCAATTTTCTATTCAGGATATGTTATAGAAATAAACACAGTTGAAAACTTCAAAAACCATGAAAACCTCTTGCACCCTTATTCAAGGGCATTAATGGAAGCTCTCCCTAAAAACGGTTTTAAACTTACCGAAGGAGTTCAACCATTAGAAGAAGTTGAAGGCTGTGTATACCATGAAAACTGTCCGTTAAAAACTGATAAATGTCTTAAAGTTAAACCAGAACTCATTGAATACAATGGTGCAATGATACGTTGTCATAACTTTAAAAAGGAGGCTGATTAAATGTATCTTCATGCTAATAATATTTCTTTTGCCTATAAAAAAGATAAACCTATCTTAAAAAACATTTCAATCAGTGTTCCGGATAATAAAGTCATAGGATTAATGGGTGACAGTGGAAGTGGAAAAAGTACATTGTGTAAAATCATGTCAGGTTATATAACAAATTATACTGGAACTGTAAGTCTGGATAAAGAAGTTATTGACAATAAAGGATATCATCCTGCACAATTAATTTTCCAACATCCCGAAAAAACCATGAATCCCAAATGGAAAATGCACAAAGTATTAGAGGAATCCTGGAATCCTCCTCAAGAGTTAATGGATACTTTTGGATTGAAAGAAAATTGGCTCGGTCGTTGGCCTAATGAATTATCTGGAGGGGAATTACAAAGATTCAGTATTTTAAGAGCTTTGAATCCTAAAACAAAATTCATTATTGCTGACGAAATCAGTACTATGTTAGATGCAGTAACCCAAGTGCAAATTTGGGATGCATTATTAGATTACTGTAAAAAAAATAACATAGGAATTCTAGCAGTAAGCCATGATAAAGATTTACTTGAAGTTATAGCCGATGATATCGTGATTTTTAATGATATCAATAAGTTATAACTTATTTCTATCTTTTTTTAGATTATATTACTTAAATATCCTCTTCGAATAAAATTATCATAAAAAAAAACTTTTTTTAGTAAAAAAAATAAAAAAATAAGGAATGAAATTAATTATTATTTTTTAGCTATTATGCAGAACCATTCAGGACTGTTTGGAAAACCTTCTTCTGAAAATTCAACAAAATTATCGTCAGAATATCCTTCATCACATAATTTTTCACAGTATTTTCCATTATTCCATCGTTTAATGAGTTTTTGATCATCTTTTCTTTTTCTGACAAAGGATGTTATACATGAATAACCTGCATCCATCAGTACATCTTTTAATTCTTCATCAGTATAAAAAGTACAGTCTTCGTTTTTGGTTATTTCCTCAAGTTCAGGAGTGTAACAACCATTTGCATCCATAACAATAAAGAATTTACCGTCATCATCCAGTACACGTTTTACTTCACGGAATGAATTAACCAAATCCGGCCAGAAGTATACAGTTTCAAAGGCTGTTATGATATCAAAAGTACCGTTTTCAAATGGCATGTCTATAACATTTGCCTCCAATACTTCCACATCACCACTTTCTACAAGCTCTTTGTTTAACTGCTTGGATTTTTTTACACTTGTACTACTATAGTCCACACCGTAACTTTTGGCTTTAGGTGATTTTTCATATAAACGTTTAATGTTAAGTCCACTGCCACAACCAATATCCAATGTTACATCATCTTCATTTACTTTAAGATTCGTTAAACTCCATAATGAAACAGGAGTATGGTTAATGTCCATAGAATCAATCAATTCTTCTCCAGCTTTACCTTCAGGTTTTGAAAAATTTGCTCCGTCATCCATAATATTTTTACTCCAATAATTTTTTTATTCTGATTTGCATAATAATGAGAAAATATAATATGAATTATCTTTCTAAATATTATTAAATATAACTACTTAAAGTAATACTTTTTTATATAATTGTCACAAAAAGACAAGGATTATTTAATACCCAACATACAAAGCCATTCAGGACTTTGTGATGCCTCTTCATTTATAATGTTTTCCCCATATAAATCATCAACTATTTTTTCACAGGACTTTTTACCATCAGTTCTTTTGATGATTTTTTTATTATCTTCACGTTGTCTTATAAATGCTGTTGAACAGGAATAACCTGCTTCAAGCAGCAAATCCTTAATTTCCTCATCATTCAGGAAAGTACAGTCTTCATTACGTGTATCCTCTTCTATTTCAGGAGTAACCTGATTAAAACCCTGAACCATGTAAAATTTACCATTTGGTTTAAGTACACGTTTAACTTCCCTGAAACAGTCAACTATATTTGGCCAGAAGAATATTGTCGAAAATGCCGTGACGACATCAACACTTTCATCATCAAATGGTAATTGCTGAACATCAGCTTCAATTATTTCAATACAACCACTATCAACAAGTTCCTGATTTTTTTCCGTGGCTTTTTTTACAGAGGTAGGACTATAATCAACACCGTAGGTTTTAGCTTTAGATGATTTTTCATGCAGACGTTTAACGTTTAATCCACTGCCACAACCGACATCCACGAGAACATCATCATCACATATATCCATATTCCGGTAACTCCACAATGCTATTGGTGTATGATCTTTATCCATCAAATCAAGTAAATCTTCACCACTTTCTCCGGTAGGTTTTGAGTAATTAGGCATATTTTTTTCTTCAGTCATCAAAGTAACCTCATAATTTTATTTCAATATTATCATAAAATATTAATAGTAACTATGTAAAAAAAATTTAATAAAGTTTTAGTAAAAATTTAATACTTAGTAAATAATATAATGAAAAACACTTATAAATTATAAATAATCACACGACATATTGGAGTTTTTCTATGAAAATAGCATTGATACCTGAAGGTGGTGTTTTAATAACAAATCTCATATACAAAAATGGACACACACCCCTACAAATGTATGAAATGTCACCTGAAAAAGCAAGAAAAAAGGATCCTTATGATGATGAAGTTATTGATCGTGACTCCTCGCTATATAATTTAACAGGGACACTAGTACAGTCAGGAAACCAATATGTTGGAACGGAAGTACCTTCAGGAATAAAGGGAAGACTTACATTAGCAGACCATATCATACAAGAAGCGGAAGCAGTTATTATACTAGGCAGAGCACCGAAAGAAAGAACAAGAATGTATGATCCATTAAACAGTGCAATACTGCTCTATGGTGGAATAGGTACAGGAAACTTTCCAAAATTTTTAGCATACCTGCTTAAGAAGAAAAATATACCTCGCTTGGAAATGGCTTATCCAAGAAACAGAGAGGAGTTAATAAAGATATTTGAAAGAACAAACACATTTCTTAGAAATCTTGACAAATATCCGAAAAATTATGTTTCCAATGATGACAATTTAACAACTGATGGAGTGCCATATAAGAAAAAAATAGCACTGGATGAATTTGAAAAAATAATAAACAAAATAAACACTAATAAAAAAAGAAAGTAGAGTTATTTCATATCATTCCCGTATGAGATAAAACTACCTGTGCTATGAGTGCTGATGCAAAGTAAGTTCCGAAGATTACAAAACATGTCACTACAATTCCTTTCAAACCTACTTTTTTAAATTCTTTCAAATCCTTACCCATTGCAATACCTGCATAAGCCAAAAGTATAGCAGTTATTGAAATCAGATCCACCCTGGAAGTGTAATAAATAACTGTTGAAGAGATTGGTGACCATGGAAGGGCAATTAACAAACCGATTATACTTATGTAAAGAATGGACGGAACATTCCATTTCAACACTTTTTCAATCATCAATCCCAATAGTGAAATCAGACAGAGAATAAACATACCTATTAATGCATCCTGCAAAGGATATTGAAATCCCACATAATTTCCTATACTTGTTATTATGGAAAAGACCAATAATATTCCAATCCATTCCAGAACTGTTTTTATTGATAAGTTAATCTTCATGATTAATACTTTCCCGTTCAATATGTATTTTCTTATCAGTAATTCTGCTAATTACAGGTTCCAATATGTTATAGAGACGTTCTGTCAGAGGCAGTGCTATAAAAATATAAACATACATTCCAGTAACCATTGCTATTAAATTAGCCATCCCACTGAATGCTTCCATCTCAACAGCAAACTGAGGGTATATTGTTGACAATGATGCAACAGCCGCCGCATTCATACTGGCACTTCCGATACCACATGCCATACCATATGCAAATGGGTGCAATGGTATTGCATATGCAAGTACACTTGTCAATAAACTTATGAATGGAGTACCCAAAACAGTACCAATCAGGAACACTGTGAAAAAACCTTTGGTTTCAGGAGAAGCGAAACCAAACTTATCTATTACAACAGCCATCTGAGGTTCTCGACAGATGGAACTGGTCATACCGATAGCTTCACGTTTAAATCCCAATAATAAAGCAATAGGCATTGCAGCAAATATCGTTCCCAAGTTCCCTATTTCCTGTAGAAGAATTGCTGGTCCTGCATTAAAAATAATTCCAATATTCTGACCACTGGCTATTGCAAGTTTGGCAAGCAGAGGTCCAATTAATAGCATCATAATTGCTGTTGACTTTTCGGATTGTTCTTCAGAAATCCATGTGGCCGGTTTTGCAATATAAAATGCTATGGCTAAAACAAGCGAGTACAACAAAGGCATTAAAACAATAGAAATGCCAGCTATTTCCAAGGTAATTACCCCAATATATTCTGCAATTACTATACAGAGTAAAACAGTTAGATGCAACTTATAATCCTTGAACGCCTCCTCAAGATCGTCCATTTCTGAATTATACTTATTTTTAATCGGCATATTAATCTCTCTAAATATTATTCATCAATATAAATTTTAACCACAATGATAAAGGCAAGTCATTATGTTTTTTACTAATTTAATAATATTTTTTGTAATTATAGTATATAAACATTTTATAATTAAAAATAATAATTATTTATAATATATTTAGAACAATGCATTTATTTTTATATTTTTGTTT
>OCVV011186392.1_pt1 | contig 29150 bp, 21 predicted proteins | sample 1539721 | NCBI WGS metagenome assembly OCVV01 (sample SAMN02144230, study PRJEB22623) | gut metagenome | biome: sheep rumen | host: Ovis aries | place: New Zealand | reverse complement strand
GGTAGGATATATTTTAATAGTGAACAAGATGGTAGTTTACAACTTACTAATATTTTTCCGGTTAAAAGTACAGATGTTAACCCCAATAATTTAGATAGTGTAAGTATTGCCATTACAGGAGATACGACATATACTGATGGGGAGGAATTTGAAATAACATTAACTAGTGTTAATGATACTTTTAATGGTAAGAAAATACCAATTAATTATATCGCAACCTATACGGCTAATACCGATGCCGTTATAGGAACATCAAGTGATGATTATTGGAACGCAAGAAATAATAAAGATGCTAGTATCTATACTTTAACTGAAACAGGTTCTGTAGAAGAAGGCAAACAAATATTAGTTGGATACATTGATAACGGTGACACAGGAATTAATGGAACATTAACCATCAAAGCCTATATAGATGCCGATAGAATAGCGATAACTGACACATATGATGAAAATGAAACAGATGATATGGGAACAACTACAAATTGGGTAAACGGAAGGACAGTATTAACAACTACTGAATGGAATAGTTTCAAAAATAGTGAAACACCAATATCATTTAAAATAAGAGCTGAAAGTAACGAAGGAATATGGGTGGATAGACCATCTACACCAGCAAGTTGTTTTACAACCAAAGCAATTAAAACCTATATTAGAAACCCTAATATGGACATCAATACTTGTGTAAGTAAATTTACTGAGATGGGATGGGATGATTTACAAGAAGGTGAAACATTAGAAGCGTTTTGTAACGGAACTGGAAGTGTAGATGGAAAAACATTACAACAAACGCTTGATGCAGGTTATTTGCATCAATCTGAATTAGTAGAATTAGAAAATGCTGGCATAATTATAAGCAATGTATTAGCAGATGTCATATCAATAACCGGCTATGATACTAGTTGTGGAAGTGATGTTGTAATACCAAAAAAAATTAATAAAACAACATATTCAAGAAATCCTAATATGAATATCAATACCTGTGTAAGTAAATTTACTGAATTTGGAAGTAATGAAGTTTTACAAGCAGGTGAAACATTAGAAGCGTTTTGTAATGGAACTGGAACACTAAATGGAATTACATTACAACAAGGACTTGATGCAGGTCTTCCTGAATCAATGCTAACAGAATTAGAAAATGCTGGAATAATAGCTAGTAATATTCTACAAGCAAGTGTTGCAGCAATTGATGAAAATGCTTTTAAAGATAATCAATTAACAAGTGTAGAAATACCAAATAGTGTTACCTCAATAGGTCCTTATGCTTTTGCTTTTAATCAATTAACAAGTGTCGTAGTTCCAAATAGCGTTTTAGATGCACCTTGGGTAGGTGGAAATCAATGTTCTTATTTTGATGGTGGTGTTAAAGTAACGTGGAATGGTGAGACAAGAGCGTGCCAATCATCAGTTTAGATAAAAAATATATGGTAATGAAGCGTAAAATTTGAATAAAACACTTTCAAATTATTACGCTTTTTTTGTTCTGAGCCTCATTGTTTTATAATTCGCTATATTGTGTCATTTTTCTTGAAAGTGCCTATCTAATATGGTAAAATGTTTATAGTATGGAGTAGGTTATGGCAAAAGAAGGCTATGTTGTTTATACAGCTGATAAAATTAAAAATAGAAAAAAAAGAGCAAAGAGATATCGTATTATAATAATAGTTTCTATCATTTTTTTAATGAGTTTATTTGTTGTTTTGAGTCTGGCTTATAATGGTGGTAGTTTTACTGTCACACTAGATCCTAATTTTAGACTTGAATCTGGTCTTGCTATTTATACTGAAAAAGAAGTTCATAAGCATGTTCGAAAATTATACGCTGATGAACTTAAGTTTATGGATAATATATCGATAGATTGGTTACCGAAAAATATTAAAGATTTTACGGGTGGCGGACATAATGGTGATAACTATATTGCCTATACTTTTTATATTGATAATCAAGGGGTAGAAATTCAAGATTATTGGTATAAGGTAGTTATTCAAGATGTTATTAAAAATGTCGATGAGGCGATTAGAATTATGATTGTTTTAAATGACAATGAAACTGTTTATGCTAAAGCCAATCCTTTAACAGGTGAAGCTGAAAAAGGAACAAAACTTTTTTATAAGAATGATGTTCCTGTTCTTGAAAATAGGCCTAAATTAAAGCCTGGGGAAATCGATAAAATGACCGTTGTTATTTGGCTTGAGGGTGATGATCCAGAATGTGTAGATAATCTTTTGGGTGGCGAAATAAAAATTGGAATGAATATTACGGATGAGCATTTTGATGAGGAAACCAGAACATATATTGAAAATAATAAAAATAGTGTTAATGCCGATACTATCTCTTCATCTGATATTGTAAATGAATAGGTGGTATTATGAAGGAAGAGAAAAAGAAAAATAAAAGAAAGTTTTTGTTTTTGCTGTTGTGGTTTTTCATTGTTGGAATATTTTTAGCAACTTCAACTTATGCTTGGTTTTCAACTAATAGAATTACGGATATTGAGTTTGTTGATGTTCATGTTGAAACTGATGGAGGAATTGAAATATCCACCGATGCATTAGATTGGAAAAGTGTATTAAGTGTTAAAGATATAGTAGAAGCTTATAAAACATATGGTAATAGTACTAATCAAGTTCCATCAAATGTCATGCCAATGTCAACAGCAGGAATAACTGATGGTAATGGATATTTATATATGTATTATGGTAATTTAGAAAATGTTGGTTCAGGTGAATATATTTTATCTAGTAAAAGGCAAGTTGAAACAAGATGTAGTGGAGAAGAATGTCCTGGAACATTTATTTCGTTTGATGTTTTTTTTCGAACAAGTGTAGACCGTAAGTTATTTTTAAGCAATGAATCAAATGTAACATATTTAGGTGAAGAAAGTGTAGGTATTGAAAACTCAGCTCGTGTAGCTTTTGTTTTAGAAGGGAATGTACCTAAAGATACTAGTATTAATATAGTCCAAAACCTAAATGGTGGAAATAATGATGATGTTTATATATGGGAACCAAATTATGATGTTCATACAAGAAGTGGAGTATCTAATGCTTTATCAATTTTTAATATTGTAACAAGTGAAGAAAATGGTGAAATAATTCCTTATGATGGCTTAATTAATCCTATTTTACTATCCCAAAATATTAATATTAAGAATGCTAATAGTCTAAATTATCCTAACTATTTTAAACCAGTAAATGTTAAGGTATATACAAAGTGTAAAAATGAGACAAATCAGGAATTATTTGATATTAAAAGAGGTATTACTAAAATAAAAATATACATGTGGTTAGAAGGACAAGATGTTGATAGTGAAAATAATGCATCTTTTGGTGATATTCGATATAATTTGCAATTTACTTTAAATCCATAAAAATATAAAGGAGGTAGTATGAAAAAACTTATTAATAATAGAAGTATTTTTAATCGTTTAATAGTAGTTTTTTTTGTTATTGCTATCCTCCTTTTCTTATCAATTAATTTGTCACATACTTTTTCAGAAGATGTAGGTGATACAAGTTCACATATTACAGGAGATACAGTATATGTTAATGATTTAATTAGTGACTATAATTATTATTTAGGAATGAATTACATTAATGATATTAATTCTAATTCTACTTCATATAGTGATGCTAACTTATCAAGTGTTACAGTTATTTATCATGCTTATGATAGTAATGTAAATAATTGTACTGAAGATGTTTGCGGCTATGTTTCATTAACAGAAAAACAAAATAAGTTTGTATACTATAAATATTATCCTGTTGTTAATAATGAAATTAGTATAGAGTTAATTGATAATCCATTTAATGACCGACCAACTAATAAAGCTTTTGGTGGTTGGGTAAGTAGTGATGGTGTTATTACTAAAAATAACAATACAGGAGTTGAAACAATTAGAGTTATTAAGTCTGGTAATAATCAGATTGTTAATATTTATGCTAATTGGGTTAATGCTAATGTTATATATTTAAAAGGAACATTAGGTGATGATAACTTTGATGGTAGTAGTTTTGATAATGCTGTTGCCTCATGGGGAAGAGCTTTTAATCTTCTACAAAATAATAGTAATGATTTAGATGATCGAGAGCGAAATATTATTGTTTTAGTTGGTGATTTAGCTATGAGTCCCAATTATTCTCAAACGGTTACTCATACTTATAATATAACGATTGATTATAATGATAAGGTAAACTTTGATAGTAATCCCCATATTATTGAATATAAGGTTGGTAATACGCGATATGCATTAACGGATAATAATGGTGTTACATATACAACGTTATCGACAACAGCTGAACCACTGGATAATACAAAGTGGATTATTACTGAAAATAATGGTTCATATATAATTCAAAATTATGATACCAACAGATATTTATCTTATACTGCTAATGGTAGTAATGTGACTTTAAATATGAGAAATACGCCAACTTTATGGCAGTATGACAATACTACTAGAAAGTTCTATACACCTATTGACTTATCTTATTATGAATACACTTATAATGATGCAAATACTATTACTAGTGGTGAAAATTATCTTATAACCAGTGGTACAGAAACCAACACATTAAATAATAATTTAACTAATATAAGTTTTAATAATCGAACTTTTAATAATAATGCTTTATGGACAATAACTAATGAAAATGGTGGCTATACCATAAAAAATGCTAATAATTATTTATCAAGTGTTGATAGTGGTAATAATGGTGCTGATTTAATTTTCTCAAATAATATATCTACTTGGAATTATGATAATACCAATCGTGCTTTTTATCGTTCAACGTTAATTAATTACATAACTTATTCATATAATCATGCTAACTATATTAATAGTGGAAGTAACTATTATATTACTAATGGTAATAATAATAACTTAATTGCTTTATCTGTTAATGGTAATAACTTATCATACTTTGATATGACAAATACTGAACCAACTAATGCGAGTCAATGGCTATTAAATAATAATGGTGGCGGTTATACTATTAGAAACGTTAATAATAACAGATATTTATATTGTAGTAATAATGGTACTTTATCTACTAGTAATACGCAAAGAACTTGGAGGTATGATTCTAATAATCATTATATATATTATCAAAGAAACAATACAACTTTCTATTATCTTCGATATAATAATGGTACATGGTCAACAACAACTAATAATAATTTAGCAACAGAATTATACTTTACAACAAGAGTAAGTAATAGTAGTTATCAAAATACTAATGTTTATTTATCTTTTAATAATAACGAATGGGGATTAACAGATACTCTAAGTAATAATACATCAATAACATTGAAAAAAGTTGAAAGTAATTATATTGATAATATAGTTAACTATTATATAAGATATAATAATCGTTTTGAAATTAGTGAAGTAGATTCTAATAATCAATTAAACTTTGCTACATATACGGTAAATCGAGAAATAAGAACAACTAATACTGGTAATATTGGTAATAATAATTACTATACTAATAGTAATAATATTGCGGTGACTATTACAAGTTTATATAATCATGTAGATTATCGTAATAATGCTTCACTTGATTTAACTGATGATGTTAATGATGGATATGATTTTGTATCAGCTTATAATGATTTACAACTTGAATATTTATCTGTTAAAGCGAATGGTTTTAATGCTATTAATAATGATACAACAACTACTAATTATAGTGGAACGTATGCAGCTTTAGAAGGAAACTATCATAATGTTAGAATTGGAAGAGGAATGAATACTACATCATGGACTAATGATACAGCAGCTATCTTTAGTTTTGCTTATGGTGGAAGTGATAGTACATCTTTAGGAAGTAGTAATAGTCACAATAATGACTATCGATTTGTTATTGAAACTGGAAGATATTCATCAGTTATGGGTGTTCGTATTGCTAATGATGGAAATTATAGTAATTATAATACAGTTGATTATTATGGTAAAATGACTTTTGTTTTAGGTAATGATTATGATCGAGTATCAAATATTCATGATCGTCTTCAAATATATTATCGTGCGGGTAGTTCTAATAATTATGGTATTGTTGGTAAAACTAATTCTAGTGAGCCGGCTTATTTAATTAATGTTAAAAGTGGTAATATTGGATATGATTACTTTAATAATAATCCTAATGATGATAATAGAGCTTACTCTGGACTTTATGTTGGTGGACTAACTGTTAATGCCACGAATTATACTACTGATATTTCACCAAGAGTTTTGGTAATGGAAGGAGGCTATATCGCCAATATTGTCGGTGGTCTTCGTCTTTATGATGATTATCAAAATACGGTTCCTACAAAGATTTATGTTAAAGGTGGTACTATTTCTAATATTGTAGGAGGTGCCGGTGTATCAACAACATATGGTAATCGATATATTTCTGTTACTGGTGGTAGTATTGAATATAGTGTATCTGGTGGTAGTAATGGAGTCTTTGCTACTGATTCCACAGGACAACAAAGTGGTAAATTACAAGGTAATAGTTATGTTCATATAGGTGGAAATGCAAGTATTGGAACGAATAATTCTGGTGAGTTATATGGTGTAAGCTATGGTTCTGTATTAGGAGCTGGTAATGGTAATAGTGATGTTTTAAATTCTGGTCAAGTTATTAAAACCAATGTTTTCATAAGTGGTGATGCTAAAATATATGGAAGTGTCTATGGTGGTGGAAATTATGGTAATGTTACTGATGATGTTCACTTAGATATTTCAGGTGGTACTATTTATGGAAGTGTTTATGGTGGGGCTAATAAAAATGGTATTGGAAGTGTTACTATTCAAGAAGGAATGGGAGAGACAGTATCCTATGTTAATCATGATAATATCACATCTGGTAATGGATACTTGATTGTTAAAGAAAATGGTTCAACTATGAACGCTTTATCCTTAAATAATAATTCTGTTACCAATAGTGTTTTAGGTACAACTACAAGTGCGCCTTTAAGAAGTTTTTGGACAATAACTAGTCAAGATAATGGTTATACTATTAAAAATGTTAGCAATAATATGTATTTAACGCATGAAACAGGTTTAAATAATCCAACATTAAAATTAGATACTAATCCAGCGGTATGGCAATATGATACTAGTAATAAATCATTTTATAAACAGGCAAGTTATTTTAATGATTATACAGTATCTTATAATTTTAGTACATCAATGATTACCAATGAAGAAATTTTATTAACAAATTCTAATTCTAATACTGCTAATTCAATGGCAATTGTTAATAATAATTTATCTAATATTACTTTAAATAGTACTAGTATTCCTTCAAATAATTTATGGATTATTGAAGAAAATAATGGTGAATATGCTATTAAGAATGTTAATACTGGATTATATTTATATATGGAATCTAGTGGTTGGTTTAGCTATAATTTAACTTTGAATAATAATCCAACTTACTGGCAAAGTGATGGAAGAAACTTCTATTATGGATCATTCTTTAGAACTTATTATTTAACTTATAACAATGGTTGGACAACAACTACTACTGCATCAGGAACTAATTTCTATTTTGGAAGATATAATATTAATTACAATGAAAAAGAAGATACTTTCTATTTAGGATTTAATAATAACTGGGTATTAACAAGAACTAATACATCAGTTAATAGTTTAACTTTTAAAACACAAAATGTTTCTACAAGCTTTGTTCAAACAGCATCTAATAGAATAAATGGTGATGTAACAATCAATATGACTGGTGGTGAAATCAAGAAAACTCTTTATGGTGGTTCTTGTGAAAAAGGTAATGTTGCTGGTGATGTAACAATTAATATTTTAGGTGGTACTATTAATTATGATGATAATAATCATGGAAGTTTATTTGGCGGTGGATATGGTGAAGAAACATCGATTGCTGGTAATATAAGTGTTTCTATTGAAGATAATAATAAAGTTATGATTAAGGGAGATTCCTATGGTGGAAGTGCTTTAGGAACAGTAATTGGTAATATTCAATTTGATATTGATGATACTTCAAGTACTCCTACTATTACAATAGATGGTGATACTTATTGTGGAAGTATGGGAAATAAACTAGATAGTACCTTAGGTAACATTATGGGAAATTGTTCTCTAAATATTAAAGAAGGAGAATTTAATAAAAACTTCTATGGTGGAAATAATTCTGGTGGTGGAGCTTATGGTAATATCACTGTTACTACAGGTGGATATAGCAATAATGCCAAAATAGGTAATGTCTATGGTGGTGGCAATGAAGCTGATTCACTAAGTAATAATGTTACAGTTTATGTTAAAGATAAATCTGTTATATCTAATGTTTATGGTGGTGGTAATTTAGCTACTGTTTCTAATACCAATGTTTATTTGCAAGGTGGAAGTGCAACTAATACCTTTGGTGGTAGTAATAAAAGTGGAGCTGATGTAACCAATATTTATTTACAAAATGGTAATTTCACTAATATTTATGGTGGAAGTAATGAATTAGGTGAAGTATTAGCAACCAATATTACATTAACAGGAGGTAGAGCTACTACTGTTTATGGTGGCAATAATATTGGTGGAAAAACAGTAAATAGTAATGTTTTATTAAATGGATCAAGTGTTGATACCATTTATGGTGGTGGAAATGAAGCTGAAACGGCAACAACCATTGTAAATATCAATAATGGCACCGCAAGTAATGTCTATGGTGGAGGTAATAAAGCTTTAACTGATACGACGAATGTATTTTTAAATGGGGGAACGATTACTAATACTTATGGTGGTGGAAACGAAGCAGGTATTATTACCAAAACTAATGTTAAATTAGCAGGAAGTGATACAACCAATATTTTTGGTGGAAGTAATACAAGTGGTGTAGTACCAATAAGTAATGTTTTAGTAAATTCTGGAACAGCTTCTAATATCTATGGTGGTAATAATGTTGGTGGAAGTACTACAGAATCTATTGTTTTAATGAATGGTGGTACTATTAATACTATTTATGGTGGAGGTTTACTTGCAAGTACTGGTAAAACCAATGTTACAATAAATAATTCCTTAACCAATGTTTATGGTGGTGGAGAATCTGCCAATGTAACAGGTAGTAGTAATATCCAAATGAATAGTGGAACAGTAAGTAATATTTATGGTGGAAGTAATACAAGTGGTATTGTCAATAATAGTAATATAACTGTTGATGGTGGAACAATAACAACCGTCTATGGTGGTAATAATGCTGGTGGAAGTACAACCATTAGTAACCTAAATATTAATGATGGTACTATTAATACCATTTATGGTGGTGGTTCACGTGCAAATCATGGAACATCTAATATTAATTTTAATACAGTATCTAATAATCAAGTATCCGCTATCTATGGTGGTGGTATGGAAGCATCTTGTACTACGTCAAATGTTAATTTAATTAAAGGAATAGCCGGTTTTGTTTATGGTGGAAGTAATACAAGTGGTGTAGTAACTACAGCAAATGTTAATATAACTGGTGGTACATATACTGATATTTATGGTGGTAATAACGCTGGTGGTACAACTACTAATACTTTTATTGATTATCAAAATGCTACTGTATCTAATATTTATGGTGGTGGAAATAATGCAGATGTATCAGGAAATACCAGTGTTAAATTAGCAAATGGTACGATTTCTAATAATGTTTTTGGTGGTGGAAATAACGCTAAAGTATTAGGAAATACTAATGTTTTAATTAATGGAACGACCATTAATGGAAGTTCCTATGCTGGAGGAAATGGTGCTAGTGCCACAGTAGTTAAAGATACCTTTATTCTTGTAGAAGGAAATACTAATATTTTAAATCATGTCTTTGGTGGTGGTAATGCTGCTTATACCGGTATTGTTACCAATAATAATTCCAAAGGCTCAGTAAATATTATTGGTGGAAGAATAAATGGTAATGTTTATGGTGGCGCTAATACATCTGTTTTATATGGTGATACAACAGTAAATATTGGCTATAATGCCGTAGTTAATAATAATGCTAATTTAGATTCTAATACTCTTTCAAAAGGAGATATTTATATTGGGGGAACAGTCTTTGGTGGAGGAGAAGCTAACGCTAGTGGATCAGAAGATTATGACTATTCATTTATTAGTGTAACAGTTGGTATTATTATAAATATTGATGGAAGTAATCATGATAATTTTAATATATCTGGTTCTATCTTTGGAAGTGGAAACGCTTCAAGTACCACTGGTTATAGTAGAATATATATAAGTAATTATGGTACTTTAAATGATGTTAAAGAAAATATTTCAATTCAAAGAGCTGATTTAGTTGTTTTAAATAATACTAATATTGAACTATCTGGTGCAACTGATAGAACTAATGAATATTCCAGTGTATTATTTAGTGTTAGTCGTATTGATGAATTAGATTTAGTTAATAATAGTACAATTTATTTTCAAAATGGAGCTAATTTATTAAAGAAATTTAGAAGTTTAAAGGATAATAATACATTAGCAACTGTAACAATAAATGAAGATAATCAAACGGTAACGAAGAATGTTAATAACAGAGTTTATATGTTAGAAGATAAAATATTAAATATTGCAACAAACCAAAATATTACATCATATGGTGAAGTTGATGGAATGACTTTCTTAGGAATGTATAAAAAGGAGAGAACTGGAGAAATTGTTGTAGCAATGTATGATACTGATTATAATTATGGTGATCATGCAGATTCTAGCGATATTTATTATTTCTCCGGGGGAACATATGTATTAGGATTACATGAAGATAATCATGATATTGAAGTAGATGGTTTTTATTCAAATTTTGCATCTGACGAAGAAGGTGAAGAAAATACTTTAAAAGTTAAGTATATTAATCCAACACCAGAAGATTCTAGTTATTATATGTGGATTATTGGTACATCAGTTGCATCTTATGAGGTAGATTTAGTAGCTTCAAAATATTCTACGTTAGGTACTTATGAATTACCATTGATTGATTACACAACGGCCAATACATATTTTTCGGTAGTAGGTTTCCAATATGAAAACTTGAATAGCGAAGTATCACTTGTTTCACCAAGTAGTATTCCTCGTATAGCAAGTAATTCAAATGATGCGGATAATAAATTAGGTTTATCTATAAGACCTGGTACAGAAGGATGGATTACTCTTGGTTCGACAGATTTCATAACTGAAAGTGAAAATAATATTTCTGGTACTACAACATATTATAAAGAAAATTCATCAATGGCACCTAGTTTGTTGTTTTACTTATATCATTCAAAAAATTTAGCTACAGATGGTAATTTAGGATATGTCACTATTAAATTACTTGCTGTAACACCAATTAATGATTTGGAAAAAGAGACAACTCGTATTGATATAGTTGTTAATATATCAAGAGCAATATATCAAGGTGATTTTTATGAAGCTGCTATGACTCCTGGAAGACAATATGAGTTCTTTTCATCAAGTCCTACTAGAATAACATCAAAAAGTAGTTTAAGTGCTTATTATGCTTTGTATGTAAATTCAGAAACTAGTATTTATCGCAATGGTTATCATCATGCATTAGTATCTGATAAACTATTACCTCTAAACACTAAAATAACTATGATTGATTTTGCTAGTGGTGATAGTCCAGAGTATTACTATTATATTACTAATGCTCAAGACAATATTGATATTATTAATAAATACAATTTATACTTAACTTATTCATATGATTTAAGTAAATTTATTAAAATGGGAAGTTCGAGTACAAATAATACTTATGATGAAGAAACATTAAAAAATATTTATTATAATTCGGAAAACAAAATGGCCGTAGAAGAGTTTATTTTCATTGTTGATTTCTGTGATGCTGAAGTAGCTAGTAACTATCTAGAAACATTGTTATTAATGGAAATTCGGACGTCTTCTGAACAAACAATTTATTCAGTTTTAGGTACCCAACATGATAGTATGAAATATGATTTATATTATAATTCAGATGGTATTATTAATGTTGATGCACAATTAAGTAATAATGTTATTCATGTTGGAAATGATACGACTTTAAAGGTCACAACATCTTTTGAACAAAAAAAGGATAATAGTAATAATAATATTATTGATACAACTTATTATGATAATAAATTAGGTATTAAGTTAACTATTTATGATGAAAATAATAATCAAGTTAATGGTGTTGACTTAATGGGTGTTTCGTTCATTTATAATGGAGTAACACATTATCCACGAAGTGATGGTTCAATTAGAATTAATTTAGCCGAGAAAGTAGCCAATGTTTATTCTTCAATTATTATTGATACTAGTGATGGTAACTTATCTGGTGGTAATTATACTTTAAAAGTAGAATCATTTTATTCACCTGATGGAATATATTATGGAATTGATTCTTCTGATGAATGTGATGTTTCATTTAAAATTATGGAAAAGAATTATGGATTAGCCCTTGCTATTGATGATAAGTATTTAATTATTGATCATGAAACAAGTTATAATTTAGATGGTAATAATAATTTTAACTTTAATGTTTTATATTCATCAAATTTGGTTGAACCTAATTTAAGAATTGCTTTATTTAGACGAACATATAATAATGTGTATGATTTATCATATAATCTTGTTGATATTAAGGATTATCTTGATGGAACACTTGTTGTAACAAATGATAATATGGTATACAAATTCTTTGTAAATCCTGGTTCGAATGTAAGCAATGCCTATAAATTAAAAGATAATTTAAAAACTGGAACATATAAATTAATGGTATATCTTTATGATGGTGATGTTAATGTAGGAAGTATTTATAAATACTTTGTTATTAAATAAAAATACACGTAAAATGTGTATTTTTATTTAATTTTATGGTATAATTTTTTTGTTAAATAGTTAGTAATACTAGGAGGGTAAAGGTATGAATAATATTTCAAATAGTGATTTATTAGAAATATATAAATTAATAAGCGATTATATAAAGGTTTTAATCAAGGATAAAGAAAGTTTTCATGATGGTGAATAGTATGTTAGATGATATAAAAAATAAAATTGAAAATGATAAAGAAATTTTAAATGTTTTACCTAAAAATAATTTGAAAAATCGCAGAAATTATTATGATAAAGTTACTTCTTTAATTGATGAATATCAAAGTGTAAATCAAAGTATTCTAGATGAAATAAAAAAAAGATATCATAGTTTATGTGATATTAAAGAGAATATTATTACTGATAATAGCCAAGAGATGTTAAAAAAATTTTCTTATCTTAATAAGTTTACCTCTCCACTTGAAATTCTTGATTTAGATAGAATGCTATATATTATTAATTCATATGAAAATGAGAACCTAGATATTATCAATGAAAATATTTTGAAAATTATTAAAGTGTTTAATGATGCTGGTATTATTTTAAATAAAGAATCCTTTAATTTTAATGTTTATGCAAGTCAATATGTTGATTTACTACTTAAAGAAAAAGATTGTAATAATATTCATGAATATTTTGAAAAACTATATTGGAAATGTCCAAATATATTAAAATATCTAGTTGTTAATTTCTTTGATTTATATTTTAGAAATATTAAGAAATTTGAATCATATATTAAAAATCAAAAAATAAGTAAATTTGCAAAATATGAAGAAAAGAAAGAGAAAGTATTTAGTTTCTTTCCTAGTAAAAGTCACTCTAATTATTTAGAGAGGTTTAACAAAGAATACCAAAAGAGAGTTGTTAATTATGATAATGCAATAAATAAATCGCAAAAAAGATATTTAGATATGTTTCTAAAGAATGAATTAGATATTAAAGATTATGATAAAACAAAAATAGAAAAAATAATTAGTGATTATACCGAAAACTCTATTGTTAAAGATTTAAAAGGTTTATTTATTAATTTAAGACATTCTCTAAAAGAATATCAAATGATTAGTAAATATCGTTATATAATTAATGAATGTCATGAATTATATAATAATAAAAATGATTATAAAAATATTTTGAAAAATAAACTTAAAGATATTAACAAAATATCCAGTGAAATAAAGAAAAATAATGATAAAGCAAAGAAAAACTTAGATGTTGAAGGAAATGAGTATTTTAATAAAGCTGATTTATTACTTGATGATTTATTAAACTTATATAGTGAATATGATTTAGATATAATAAAAAATAGGATATATAATTCACTTGATGATAATAGTAGTTTATCACTGTACTTAGAACTAGGTACTAGTAATTATTGGTTTTTAAAAAGAATATCATCTAAGTATCAAATAGATTATGAAATTAATGATATTTTTGATGAAATAAACATGTTTATTCATAGTCCATATGTAACACTAATTAATAATAGTATATATAGTGATTTAGAAAAATTGAATGCTATTGTTATTGATAAATACAAATTATTAGGATTTAATATCAATTTAGATTATTTAGAAGAAGGTAATATTGATAATTTTATTAAAGTTATTGACAATATTGTAAATTATTACTATATGAATGATATTAATATTAGTTTTGATAATATAAGTTTTATTTTAAAAGCAAAGGAGATTCTTGAAGGGAAATAGTTATTGCATAAGATTATTGATTATGCTATACTTTTAATGGTGATAATGATGAAAATAATAGGAAGTATTTTTAAAACATTTTTGTTTGCTTATTTAGTTATTTGTGCATTTGCAACTTTTTGTTTATTAAAAACGAATGATAAGGGTGTTGTAGAAATTGGGGATACGTCATTGGTTGTTATGGAAAATGATGTATTAAATTATTATAAAAAAGGAGATTTGGTTATAGTCAAATATCCACCTTTAAATAGTGTTAGTAAAGGGGAAGCAGTATTATTTTATGATACAGCTTTTAACAAAAATACTGTTACACTAGCTACAATAACAGATAATAAATATATTAATGAGAAGGAGCATACGTTCTCTTATAAAAATGAAAATAATGAGGATAAAGCTTTTTCTAGCGAATATTTGATTGGTAAAGTAAATGGTAGTAATAAAATGGGATTTATTGGTAGTGTTTTAAAAACAATGACTTCAAGATGGGGTTTTTTGATTTTAGTTATTTTACCATTTCTAGTAGTGTTTTTGTATGAGATTTATATCATTGTTCGTGAAGTTAAGAAAGCTCTTAAAGAAGCAAGAAAAGAGTAGTATATGCGAAAATTGCTACTTTTTGTCATATTATTATTTATTAGTTTAATGGTTTTGGAAATTAGTGATACCTTTGGCTTATTTGAAACTAATAATGTTATAACAGTTGATAATAATATAGCCAAGTGGCAAATTAATGTTAATAATAGTTCTATTAATGATTCAGTACATTTTGTTGTTAATAATTATAATATTAGTAGTGATGCTAACGTTAAAGAAGGTCGTATAGCTCCTGGTGTTAGTGCATATTTTGATATTGATATAAATCCTAATGATACATCAGTTTCTATAAGATATGATATAAACTTTGACTTGTCAGGATTAGAAAATGAAAAAATAAAAATTGTTAATGTGGAAGAACTAAATAGTAATCCGCTTATAGTAAATGATGATACGTATGTTGGCATTATTCCGATTAGTGATAGTTCTATTCATCATATTCGAGTATATATTGATTGGGAAAATAGTGATGATAATAATGAAGTTGATTCATTATTTGGAACTTATGGTGAAAAAAATGTCGAGATTGTGGCTAATATTAAGTTTAGTCAATATTTGGGGGAAGAAATTACGAATACATAAAGAATAAAAAGAGGTGATGATATGTTAAAAAAATCTCATAGAATTGTAAATATAATAGTAAATATTTTAATATTCATTGTCATACTTATTATTCTTTTTTGTTTATATAGTTTTTTTAGCCTAAAGGTATTACAAAATAAGTACGTTAATATATTTGGTTATTCTTATTTTCAAGTGGCAACTGGTAGTATGAAAGATTATATAAATGAGGGGGATGTTGTCATTGTAAAAATCAATAGTGGTTATGATGAAGGTGACGTAGTAACTTATATATCGGGCAATGATTTCGTAACTCATCGAGTTATTGAAGAAAATGATGATTATATTATAACTAAAGGAGACAATAATAATACTAATGATAATCCAATTGATAAAAGCTTAGTTTTGGGTAAAGTTGTTAAAATTATTCCTAATGTAAAAGCCATAAAAGGAGTTTTATCATCTCCTAAGGTTGTTATTTTGATTTTTGTCTCATTATTTTGTTTAAGCCTATTGTTTTCATATAACGGAAATAAGGAAAAAGATGTGGAAGAAGAAAGTAGTAAAAAAGTTGAGAAAAATAAAAAAGAGTTAAAAGTTAAGGAAAAACCAAAAACACCGAAAAAAGTTTTGGAAGCAACACAAGTAATAAATCTTAGTGAAATAAAGGATAAAAAAGATGGTAAAAAGACAAAAAAAGTATTAGATGCAACTCAAATAATTGATGTAAGTCAAATTAAAAATAAGGTGAAATAATGTCGTTGTTTGATAGAAAGAGAATTATTGAATTTAATAAAATCACATTATTGGTTATTATTCTTTTGGTGTTATTATATACAATTCCTTTAACTTTTTCACGCTTTGAAACTAAAAAAAGTGGAGATATAATTATTCCCCATGCAATATATTTACTGGAAGATACTGTTATTTCTGAAACAGTAAGTTTACCAGAAATTATTCCCAGTAATAATCAATATATATATTATTTTACAGTAAATAATTTTAATGAAGAGAGAAGAACAGAAACTAATCTTAAATATGATTTATCAATTAGAACAACAACTAATATACCCATTACATATGATTTATTTAAAGGAACATCTGTAGATAATAATACTAGCATTATTACTTCAAATAATGTTTTAAGAGATGATGATGGAACTTTTTTTAGAATAATAAAGACCAATACAGAATACTTTAATTTTAATGTAAATCAAACAAATAACTATGCTTTATTAATTACATTTCCAGAAGGATATAATGATTCCGTTTATCAAGATTTATTTGAAATGATTGAGATAAATATTGAATCAAATCAAGTATTATCAACAGATTAATATTTAAGTTGTTAAAAAAAATAGGATATTTTTAAAAAGTATTGAATTCGACAAAAAAATATGGTAACATTAAGTAGTATAAGGGAGAGATGTATGAAGGAAGATTTTTTAGTAAAGAAAACTGATAACAGGAAGAAAAAAGAAAAGGGTTTTTGGTATATATTAATGCACCGTAATAAACGAGGTAGAAAAAGTTTAGTATTATTGTTATTTCTTTTATTGACAGTTGTGTTGTTAAGTACATCAGTTTATGCATGGTTTACTGCAAACTATGTTGTATCTGTTACTGATTTAGATGTAACTGTTGCAAGTGGTTCAGGTATTCAAATTTCAACCGATGCAATAAATTGGAAATCTCTTGTTACATCTACTGAATTATTAAATGCTAGCTCAACATATGCAGATGCGGTTAATCAAGTTCCTACAAGAGTAAATTCTGGAACAATTTTAAATCCTGTGTCAACTGTAAATACTGTATCAACAGTTACTGGTTATAAAGTTGGTGGTGAAAATACTAAGAGCATAAATGGATTAAAAATGTTTTTAGGTAATGTTACTAACAATACATTAGGTAATTATATTTTAACTGCTACAGAAGAAAATGATAAAAATGGAGCAACTGGTAATTACCTAGCATTTGATGTATTTATTAAATCTGATTTTAGTACAAGTACAACACTTTATTTAACTAAGAATACTAGTGTAAAAGGATATACAGTAAATAGTGGAATTGATACAGATATTGAGTATGCATCACGTATTGCCATTATTGATGAGGGACATGTTGCTTCAAGTGCAACAACAGCTCAAATGCAAGAATTAAATGATGGAAGTGAAGCTATCTTTATTGAACCAAATTATGATATACATACTGCTACAGGTGTAAATCATGCAAGCAACGTTTATGGAATTACGACATATGCTACAACGACAGATTATAATACAGCAAATGATACATCTGTTACTTATCAACCTGCGTTGACTTATTCCGGCGTTAAAGCAAGTATTGCTGCTGATGCTACTGATTATCTTACAAATGCTACAACAGGTGTTAAATGGGGAGATGCGACATCTACTAATTATTCATCATTATTTGATACGGTTACAATTAACAAACTAATTGCTTCTGATAATGATACATCTGCAAGTGGTACACATACCGAATTATTAACTTTAAATCCTGGTGTAACTAAATTACGTATTTATATGTGGATTGAAGGTCAAGATATTGATTGTGAAAATAATGCTTCTGGTGGTACATTAATATTTAATTTAGGATTCGAAGTAAATGATCCAAATAGTGTTACACCATAGAATATAAGTTAACTAATAAAGCGTCTATTAAGACGCTTTTTTAAAACATAAAATGTTAAGGCAAAAAGAAATAAAATTAGTTCAAGAATGTGATAAAGTATTCCCTAAAAGTAATCAGATTAAACATAAAAAATCATATGGAAATTTGATTTCTATTTGTTAAATATCTTAACTCTAGAAATATTTCCTGTAAAAACAATCAAAAAAGTTATATGATTTAGGGTGAAAGGAGATAATTTGTGAATCAAGAAAAAATTGGAAAATTTATAGCACAATGTCGTAAAAATCGAAAAATGACACAATCTGAGTTAGCAGAAAAATTGGGAGTTACAGATAAATCAATTGGTAATTGGGAGAATGGTAGAAATATGCCTGATTTATCCCAATTTAAGCCATTATGTGATGAATTAGGAATAACTATTAACGATTTATTAAGTGGTGAGAAAATAAGTAATGCTCAATATCAAGAAAAGTTTGAAGAAAATATTGTTAATACAATAGAGTATTCCACTAAAAAAATTAGCAGGTATAGTAATGTAATTGGATTATTATTAGTTATATTTGGACTATTTATATCGATGTCAGCTATAATGATATTTCCTAGTGAAAGTAGTTGGGGTTCAATTTATTCAATATTTGGTGTAATTATATTTCTAATTGGTATGTCAAAATTAACAAAAGGAATAAAATATTCTATTAGATTGCCTTTGTTATTAATGATTTTTTTAGGAACATTAGGTATACTAATTTTTACCGACTATATCAATGTTAAAAATAATAATGTTGCACCTATGTTTAGAGAATCTTCATTGTATCTTGCTAGCGATATAGAACTTCTTTATTATGATACGCCATTTTATGATGTTATTAAATGTAATGATAAGTTTAATATTGTCAAGAATAAAAATTATACCCATGAAGAATTATTTGAATATTGTTCAAATAGTAAATAAAAATATTGAAGAACTAAGATAATATTCTATATTAAGGTGAGAAAAAATCTCATCTTTTTAGTAATATTTGATTTATGTATATTAAAAGATTGGTTTTTCATTGTAAAATGTTATTATATATAATTAAACCAACAGTGTGTGTTAATTATTAATTAGAAGTGATAATATTTTTTTGAGGAAGTGAGAAAATGAATCAAGATAAAAGTGGCAAATTTATTGCTAAGTTAAGAAAAGAAAAAAATATGACACAAGAACAACTTGCAGAAAAAATGGGTGTTAGCATAAATGCTGTAAGTAAGTGGGAGAGAGGATTAAGTTTTCCAGATGTATCATTATTAAAAAAAATATGTCAAGAATTAGGTATAAGCATCGAAGAATTAATCAATGGCGAAGAAGATAAAAGTGAAGAAGCAAAGGAAAAAGCTATCATTAATGTAGTAACTTCTAAGAATAAAGAAAAAAAGAAATCTAAAATAATAGTTATTAGTTTAAGTATATTAATTGCTATTTTAATTGTAGCTGGTATGGTTTTTTATAAAAATAGGGATGATGAGTTAGAAAAGTATTATGAAAGAAATTATCAAATGTCACTTGTAGCTCGTAATGTTGAAGCTTTTTTTAAATATCGTTATGATGGTAAATACCCAGATTATTATGGTGGTATGTATATAAGTGATGATGCATATAATTTAGTTGTTCAATTAGTTGAAGAAAATATTCCGCCCAAAGAGACTAAAGGTTATTACTATTATAATGAATTATTTACAGTTGATAAATCAATTAAAGTAGAATATGTTAAAAACTCTTATAATAAACTTGAAGAAGTTAATCAGAAGTTAATTGACTATTTTTCTAATAATGAGACATTTGATGATTTAAATGGTTTTGGTATTGATATATATAATAATAGTGTAACTGTTCACTTTGTTAAAGTTGATGAAAACATTATCAAGAAATTTAGAGAAAAGGTTCTTGATAGTGATGTTATTAGATTTGAATCAGACATAGATAAAATTGATGATTCAAAGAAGTGTGTTAATTATCCAATTGAATTAGGAGATAATATATTAGAAAATCATGGTAATACTCTTATAAGCATAGCGTATGGCAAGAGAAGTTATGTTCCCGTTATGTTAAGTGTTTATGATGATGGTACATACGAATTATTTACGTCATATGCTTCTTGTAAACCAGGTCGTGCTTGTAATTCTATGTTAAAATACACAAAATCAATTAAAGGAAATTATAATTATAATATTGAAAAAATATTAATGGCAAGTACAAATGCCGATGGTATGTCATTTGAAATGAGCAAATTACCTGTCTATGAAATATATCTTGGTGAAGAGTATATAAAAAAATATGACTCTTTAATGTTTGTTGTTGAGAATGGAAAAACGAATCAATATCTTGATGAATTTCTTAATTCTATAAATGTGGATTTGAATAAATGTGCTAAGCCAGATTATGGAGATTAAATGATTGTATGATTTAGATATTATGAACTAATAAATGAAAAAAAATCATCATTTTTAATACGAATCAGATTGCAATATCTGATTTTTGTGCAAGGATAAGAATTTATGAATAATAACATTCATTATATAATACCTGAAAAGTTTTAAATGAAACTAATATAAATTGGTTGAGAACAATTCGATGATTTGCAACGTCATCAATTTACACTCAACATTATACGTGTGGTATAATAATATGTGATTGGAGGATTTATGAAAGATAAGAATAAAAAATATGATAATGGAAAACATGTTTCTTTAGATTTAATTCCCATAGAAGAATGTGAATTAGCATTAAAGGAATTTTCAAATGGTTCCCCAGCACTAGAAAAATGTATAAGGGAAATGTGGATACATGGATTAAAAACTTATTCTTCTAATCCAGGAAATAAAAGTACATTTGAAATAGGTCATATTGTAATGGAAGAGAATGAAGATATTTTCTGTTATTTGTCTCATGATTTCTTAAATGATGAGAGAATAAGAATTGATATTATTAATGGTAGGCAAGAAATTAAATTTGCCGGTACTATTCCAGAAAAAGAAGGAGCAATGTTATTCTTAACTAGAGAAATCCAAAGTGGAAGGAAGAAATATAATAGTAGTTTAATTCAAGAAAAAATAGGAGAACCATTTCCAACCGAATGGATTAGAAGACTAAAGTCATATGATTCTAATCCTAGTAGTACTTATTGGGGTGAAAAAGTATATATAAAGAAAAAGTAGTTTAGGTGATATAATGAAAATAAATGAATATGAAGATAAATAACTTAATGATGTTCGTGATTTACTGGTTGAATTAGAACAATTACATCCAGAATATCATGAAAAAATGTGATATAATTAATCGGTAAAGTCACTTACGAAAGGGAGTGATTCTAATGAATAAATTGGAAAAAATACAAACTCCTAAATCCTTATAATATAAAAGAAAACTGAAAAATAGATCTTGCATCTTTAACACAAAAATATGTTAAAATATGCAAAAATTAGTAAAAAATAACAATTTTTAATACAAAAAGCGATAGGAATTAGTAAGATGATTACGCCACCTAATAATAAAAAACGAGGTGAAATTATATGTCATTAAAAGAACAAATTGAAAAATATATTCCTTATGATGAACAAGAGGAAAGAGATAAAGAACAAATGTTAAAGTTTATAAATGATTATGATGATGTTTTAACTAGAAATAACATATTTGGTCATTTTTCAGCATCTGCATTTGTTGTTAATAAAGAAAGAACAAAGATGGTTGTTGTTTATCACATTATTAATGATGGTTGGATTTATCCAGGAGGTCATGCTGATGGTGAAGAAGATTTGTTATCAGTTGCTGTTCGTGAAGTTGAAGAAGAGACTGGATTAAAAGTTAAATTATTAGATAATAATATATATTCTATTCAATCAGTACCTGTAAAAGGGCACATTAAACGTGGTAAGTATGTTTCAGCACATTTACATTTGGATGTTTTATATATCATGGAAGCAGATGATTCTATTCCACTAGTATATCGAGAAGATGAATCAAAAGGAGTTAAATGGATTCCTTTTGAAGAAGCAGATAATGAAACAATGTGTGATTTTATTAGGCCAATACATAAAAAACTTATTAAGAAGTTAAACGATAGATAGGAGTTGAGTGGGATGAATGAAAATAAAACTAATATAAACTGGTTGATAACAATTTAGTCAAGACTACTCCTAAATCCTTGTAATAAAAAGGAAAAGTAAAAAATAAATCTTTCATGTTTTAGTTTAAAATATGTTAAAAAAGATAAAAATTATTAAAAACAGAGTGATTTTGAGTAAAAATTGCTTAGGAATTGACAGGGTGAGAACGGATAGTCAAGACCAGGTAAAAAAGAGGTGATAAAATGAAAAAAAAAGAAGTAACAATTAGATCAAGTGCTGCAGAATATTTAACATTTATTGCTACAACAGGTGATGATAAAGAATCAATTGAAGTAAGATATGAAGATGAAAATATTTGGCTTACTCAAAAAATGCTTTCAGCTTTATATAAAGTGAAAATAAATACAATTCATTATCACATAAAAAAATATATAGTGATAATGAATTAATGGAAGATTCAACTATTCGAATTTTTCGAATAGTTCAAAAAGAAGGTAATCGTGATGTGTCTAGGGATAAAGATACCATGCTTAGTTAAAGACTTATCTGATTAAGAAGCTACTATATTAATGGTTGATTCTAATCTTCAAAGAGATAAGATTCTTCCAAGTGAAAAAGCAATGGTGGAACTTGTGAACGAAGCGAAGCTAATCCAGTTTTAGATGATTAGTTGGAATATTGATATAAAGAAAACAATTATTTATAGAAAAAGAAATTTATAGAATTTTAAAAATCTATAATAAAAATGAAAATCACTAATAGAATACATTAGTGATTTTTTATTAAATTAAATAGTACTGATATTTTTTAGATAAAAAATAAAAAACATAAAAAAATATTTTTTGCATAGAAATATTCACTTGTGAAGAAGTAGTAATAAATTATTACTAAATTAAATAATTTGCTTAGTAGTAAGTTGTTATATAAGAAAATATATGATATTATTATAGTATATAATAGGTGAAAAATATATAAGGAAGTGGTATTATGGAAAACAATTCTAGTCAAAATAATGTAGATTCTAAGAAAAAAATTACTAATAAAATGATTTGTATTATTTTAATTATTTTAGCAATTCTTTTAATTGTATTTGGTGTATTCTTTATTTTAAAGAAAAAAAGTGAAAATAATAGGAAAGTATTAGTTTATGTAAATAATGATAATGATTTAAAATATATTTCTAGCAAAAATAATAAACCTATTATGTTATCAAAATCATTTGAAGAAAAGATTAATGTGAAATTTAATCAAGATAAAACTAAACTAGCTTATATAAAAAACAGGGGATTATATTTGAATAAAATTGATTCAAATGATGATAGTGAAAAATTAGGTGTTGATATTGAAGATTTTCGTTTTACTGATAATGATCATGTTCTTTTTATTGATGTAAATAAAAATTTATATATTGCAACTAAACAAGATGATAAAAAAAGAATTGATATAGATGTTACTAATGTTATTTATGTTAATATTAACTTTGTAATCTATAATAAAGGAGAAGAAGTATATTTATATAATACTTTAAAGGATGAAAAAAATTCTATTTTAAAAGATTATGATGCTACTAAAAGGATATATGTATCGGATGATGTTACCAAGATTTTATATGTATCAAAAGATAGTGAAATTAAAATATATGATGTAGATCAAAAAAAATCTTCTGTTAAGGTTAGTAATGTGTATGACATTGTAGGTTATGATAATAATTTCACAAATATTACTTATACTAAATTAGGTGAAAAAAAGAAATATTACGATTTATTTATTAATGATAAAGTTAGTGATAACCCAATTGTTAAGTATCAATGTAAATTTCATAGTTTTGAAGAATATATTTCTGGTGGTAAAACACTTGCTTCTGATTCGGAAAAGAACATATATCATTTATATGAGGATATTGATTTCTATATTTATTTTGATGATAAAGGACAATGGCATGACGTTTCAATGGAATTATATAATTACTGCAAAGGGGCTGATCCCGATGCTAAGTTAAAAGAACAAATTAGAAAAGATGAAACAACTGTTCAATTATATGATCTTTATTCATTTGATGGAAAAGAAAACTATGAAATATCTAAAGATATGTATGAAGTTTTAACTTCTAAAGATAATATTTATGTTTATACTAAATTAGATATCAGTGATGCAAATAAAATTAGAATATCCTCTCTTTCAAGTATTGATGATGTAAAAGATTTGATTAATCAAGTAAAACCAACTTTATATTATTCAAGTAATGATAAAAAAGATGAACTATTAGTTGATGGATTAAATACTAAATATAAAGATAATATTGATATTGTTAATGATAAAATATATGTTTATGAAGTAAATGATAAAAAAGAAATAATATTATATGAATATGACACAAAGACTTTTAATAAAGAAAAAATTAGTAGTAAAGGATTTATTCTTGATACTAATGTTATGAATTATGATATTTTATATTTAGATAATTATAATGTTGAAACAGCAAAAGGGGATTTAATTGGAAGAAAAAATAATGTAAATACAAATATTGATGTTGATGTATATTCAGTTATTGAAAATGATGATAACAAACTATATTATTATAAAGATTTTGATTTTAAAAAATTAAATGGTAGTTTTGTTATTAATAATATACAAAATAGTAAAAAGGAAGTTATTGATGATATTTCACTTGCATTAAAAGCATCTAGTAATATGTATTATTTATTTAAAGATTATTCAACAACTTCAAAAACTTATAGTTTATTCTTATATAGTGACGGTAAGCAAGAACCTATTGAATATAATGTTAAAGATTATGTTTATAGTGATTGATTAAGTATTATGTAACTATAAAAGATATTTTTAGGTAGATTTATATAAAATCTACCTTTTTATGGTATAATTTAAATTAAGAATGATAGGAAGTGAATATATTGAAGAATATATATATTATTGGTGTACCAAGGTCTGGAAAAAGTACATTATATTATCAAAATTAATAAAAGAACAAAATCCTATTTATAATCAATTTTCTTTTGAAGCAATTAGAAATGGTTTTATAGAGTCTCAACCAGAATTAAATATGGGAAATAGGAATAGTGATGTTAGAAAAAATATTTTACCTAAATACATAGTAGCATTTGCTTCATGGAATAATAAAATTTTATCTAGTCCAACTTTAATTGAAGGAGATTTTTGTTCTATCAAAGAATTATTTGATTTAGTAGATGAAAATGATGCTATTATATGTTTAGGACTTGGATGTAGAACAATTGAAGAAATAATTGAAGGTATAAGAAAAAATGATAAATTAAATGATTATACAAATGACTGGACCAATGAGCAAATATACAAGCATTTTTATGACATAGAAGAAAAAGACAAATATAATTATGAGTTTTGTAAAAAAAATAATATTAAATACTATGATACTTATGAAAATAGAAAAGAATTATTTGAACAAATAATAGAAGATATTAATAACATATAAAGGAGTTGAGTGGGATGAATGAAAATAAAACTAATATAAATTGGTTGATTACGATTTATCCAAGAATAGAAGAAAACCTAGGTAAAATAAGGAATTGTGAGATATAACATCTTGCAAGTTTAATACAAAAATATATTAAATAGATAGAAATTAGTAAAAAAATGGCAATTTTTAATGCAAAAAGCGATAGGAATTAGTAAGGTGATTACGCCACCTAATAATAAAGAATCGAGGTGAAAAATATGAAAAAATATAATGTTATTGTTATATTTGATAAAGAAATGAAGAATACATTGATGTGTAAAAGGACAAAAGAACCATATATGGGAATGTATAACTTAGTTGGTGGGAAGATAGAAAAAGAGAATGATGGTCTTAACGAAGCTTATCGTGAACTTTTTGAAGAAACAGCTATTACTAAAGAAGATATAGATTTAAAATACTTTATGAATATTGAGTATGTTTCTTTTAATAAAGATTTAGAAATATATTATGGTATTTTAAATAAGAATGTTGAATTAGTAGAAGAAGTTAATAAACTTGAATGGGTTGATATAAATGATAATTTCTTTGATATGAGTAAATATGCTGGTGAAGGTAATATTGGACATATAATAGAAGAAATAAAAATTGATAAAAAAAAATAAGTGTATTTTTAATTGATATGATATGTTGGCCATATGTCCAAGTAAAAATAAAAAAATTTTGATTACACCAGAACCAAGAATATAAAAATGACTTAATATTAGATGGAATTATACTAAATTTCGTCTTTTTATGCTATAATTGAATAGAAATGGAGTGATTCCTATGGATAATAAAACTAATATCAACTGTTTGGTATGGATTTAGTCAAACATTTTTATAAAACCCTATAAAATCAAGGGAAAATGAATGTTTATTTATTACATTTTTTTATTAAAAAAAGTAAAAAAAACTAAAATTTGATAAAACTCGGTAAAAATCATCCAAAAATAGCGATATTTAAAAAGGTGGTATTGACGGTCTAACTTTTAGAAAAAAGATTGTTTTTATATAAATTTGTCAGATAGTTATATCTGATTTTTTTATGCAAAAATTTAGGAGGATTTATGAAAGAAGAGGTAATAGAAATTGATGTAAAAGATATTAAAAATTTTCCAAATCATCCTTTTAAAATTACTAATGATTTTAATTATGAAGAATTAAGAAATAGTATTGTTGAAAATGGAATATTAGTTCCTGCTATTGTAAGGAAAATAGATGATGGAAAATATGAAATGCTATCTGGACATAGAAGAAAACAAATTTGTGAAGAACAAAAAATAAAAAAGATATCATGCTTAGTTAAAGACTTATCTAATCAAGAAGCTACTATATTAATGGTTGATTCTAATCTTCAAAGAGAAAAGATGAAATATTAGGAGAGCAAGTTGGAGAAAGTAGAGAACAAATAAGAAGATATATAAGATTAAACTACTTAGTACCTGAATTACTATGACTAGTTGATGATACAATTTTAAAAGATAAAAGAACAACATTAACTATGGGATTAAGACCTGCTGTAGAATTATCATATCTGACTAAAAATGAACAAGAAATGGTATATGAAAAAATAATAAAAAAAGATAGTTATAGGTGTTTTTGTATTTACTATAGTTTTGTTATTGGGAGCAGGGGTTTATTTTTTATTTATTAAAAAAATATACCAAATAATTTTAATGAATCAAATGATAATCAGCAGACTGAAAATAATAAAGTTGAGATATAACAATAATATTAATAAACAAAAAATTGAACCAATAAAGCAATTAAAATATGATGAAAAAGAAAGTATTAAAATAGATGATAATTTAACAATAACTTTCTATAAAGAAAAATAAGAGTTTTATTATTTTAGTAAAAAATAGTCTTTTTGAATGAAAAAGTAATAATATTGTTGTATAATTAAAATAGAGTAAGAAAAACATAGAAAATAATTATTTAATGATAGGAGTAGCTATGAAAACAAAATATAATTTAACCAGTTCACAATTTCGTGTTTTATTTGAATTTGATGATAAAGGTAATATTGTTTTTACAAATAAAAATATTATATGGGGACATTTAAAAATAAATCAAAAAGTAGATTTTAATAGATTAAAAGAAGCTCTTAATTATTGTTTTAAAAAAAATGATAGTATGAGAATAAAATTATGTAAAGAAGATAATAAATTATTTCAATATTTTGAGGATTATGAATATATTAATTTTGAAATAATTGATGTTGTTGATGAAAATGATGTTCAAAATTTATTAAATAATATTATTAATAAACCATTTGAAATGTTTAATTCATTCTTATATCATGTTGCTATTTATAGATATAAAAATGGATTTGGTGGAATAATTATAAAAATAAGTCATGTAATGGGAGATGGTTATACATTAGGATTACTGTTATATGAAGTATTAGGATATTTAAGCAAAAAAATAAAAATAATTATACCTTTTTCTTATAAAAGTTATATTAAGTCTGAAGAAAAATATCCATCTAGTAAAAAATATATTCAAGATAAAAAATTTTGGGAGGGTATATTTGATAATGGTGTTCCAGGTATAGCTTATATTCCTGCTAAAAAAGAAAAATTTTCTTATTCTAAAGCGAATAAACTTATTTTTGAAATTGATGATAATATCATAAAAAAAGTAAAAAGATTCTGTCGGGTTCATGGAATATCTAATTCAACTTTTTATATGAGTGTATATAGTATATATGTTAATAAAAGAACTAATTTAACTAATTTTTTCTTAGCTGCTGCTAATCAAAATAGAAGAAAGATTAGAGAAAAGCTTATGACTGGTATGACAACTAAAACTGCATATTTTGTTGTTAATATTCAAAATGAAAAATTTGTTGATTTCACCAAAAAAATGAGATTATATTTAAAATCATGTTATGAACATATGAATTATATTTATAATTATAAAGATGAATTATTTAAAAAATATAATGATAATCGATCTGTTCCATCTAAAATATTTTTATCATATCAAGATTTAAAATTAAAAACAGATAAGATGAATATTAATTTTGATATAGAAGGGGATAATAATGTTGGAACATATGGATTTGATTTAATTTCTATTCATATTTTTGAATATAAAGGTAAAGTTAAAATAATATATGATTATTTATCTGAACAATATTCTAAAGAAGAAATAGAAAGTATTAATAATGGAATAATTAATATTATTAATGAGGTTAGTGAAA
>OCVV011198112.1_pt1 | contig 29152 bp, 26 predicted proteins | sample 1539721 | NCBI WGS metagenome assembly OCVV01 (sample SAMN02144230, study PRJEB22623) | gut metagenome | biome: sheep rumen | host: Ovis aries | place: New Zealand | reverse complement strand
CCTATAATAGCCATAATACTGGATAAAAAGGATAATACTAAGGCAACAATAAAGTACTTAACAAACGGTTTATTATAGATAATTAATTTTTTAATTGCACCCCGAAAGTCTTTAGCCACTTCATTTCCTCTTCTTCTTCCATTATGCATAGTCAAGTTCCTCCTCCCCTAGTTGTGATGCCGCAATTTCCTTATATACTTTACATTTTTTAAGTAATTCTTGATGTGTACCTATTCCTACACATTTACCATTATCTAAAACAACTATTTTATCAGCATCAATAATAGTTCCTATTCTTTGAGCAACAATTAATTTTGTCGCATTCCTGCTATATTTACTTAGTTCTTTTCGAAGAGCATAATCAGTTTTATAATCAAGGGCAGAAAATGTATCATCAAAGATATAAATCTCTGGTTCTCTAAGAATCGCTCTGGCAATTGATAGGCGTTGTTTTTGTCCACCTGAGACATTGGTTCCATTTTGTGCAATCGAACTATCAATATCATGTTCCATCTTTTTCACAAAATCATCAGCCTGTGCTGCTTTAAGTGCTTCCCAAACTAATTGATTTGTCACTTTTTTATTATCTTTCATTCCTAATTTAATATTGGATTTAACACTACCTTTAAATAGAACAGCTTTTTGTGATACATAACCAATCTTATCATGAAGATATGATAATTTCATATCTTTGATGTTAACACCATCAATAAGAATTTCTCCACTCGTTACATCATAAAATCTTGGTATTAAATTAATAAGGGTTGATTTACCACTTCCAGTTGAACCAATAAAGGCAACGGTCTCTCCTTTATTAATTTTTAAATTAATATTTTCTAAAATACATTCTTCTGCATCTGGATATTTAAACGAAACATTTTTAAGTTCTATAACCCCTTTTAAATCCGTTGTATCATGGTCAATAATACCATCTTTAATACTTTCATTAGTATCTAAAATCTCACTAATACGCCCCATAGAAACCGATGCTCTTGGATATATGACAAAAATCATAACAAGGAAAGTGAAAGATAAAATAACTTGGATTGCATAACTTGAAAATACCACCATATCACTAAAAATAACTATTTTATCACTTAAACCCGAAGAGTTAATAAGTCCTGCTCCAACCCAATAAATTGCAAGTGGAAGAAAAGACATAATACTAGTCATAACCGGATCTAAAAGAGCCATGATTTTACCAACAAATAGATGAGTATTAGTTAATTCATTATTGGCCTTATGAAATTTTGCTTCTTGAAAATCTTCGGCATTAAAAGCACGTACTACTTTAATACCAGTTAAATTTTCTCTGGTAATTCGATTTAAATTATCCGTAAGTTTTTGAATAATTTTAAACTTTGGAATAACAAAAGTAACCACAATAGCTACCATAATAAAAATCACTAAAACTCCAACACCAGTAAGAGCTGAGAATTGCCATTCTTTACCAAGAATTTTAGCTATAGCCATCACCGCCATAATAGGAGCTCGTGCAAGCATTTGACTTCCCATTACGACAAAGTTTTTAACTTGCGTAACATCGTTAGTGTTTCTTGTAATCAAACTACTTGTGGAAAATTTCTTAATTTCCTCCATGCCAAATCCTTGAACTTTACGAAAAATTTTTGAACGAAGATTTTTTTCAAATGATGTTCCCACAAACGATGAAAAATATCCAATTATAACAGATATTATGAACCCACCTAAAGCACATAAAAGCATTAGTATTCCAATATGAATTACTTCATTCGTTTTACCACCAGTAGTTACCAGTTTAGTAATTTCTGACATATAACCTGGAATTTCTAATTCTAACCATACTTGTAAAATCATTAATAAAATACTGCCAACAAAGAAAAAAACCTCTTTTTTTGACATATTTTTAAACATTCTAATCATTTTTATCCCGCCTTTCTATTTCCCAAGAATAAATATTTTCTTTCATTTTATTTAAAACACTATTAAAACTTTCTATTTCATTTTTACTTATATCTTTCATTATCACGCAATTTATTTTTTGCACCTCTTCATGAATTAATTTATGAATTTTTTTATATTCATCATTTAAAACAATAACCTTACTTCTTGTATCATAAGAACTTGTTACTCTAGTTATTATCTTATGCTTTTCCATCGTATTAAGTACATCACTTACTGTCGCTTTAGAAAGTTTAAACTTCATCTCTAAATCATGACCTGTAATCTCTTGATTCATATTATCACATAAGTAATCAATAAATCTAATTTGTGTTCCAGAAGGCTTATACTTAGGTATTATTTTAGTATCATTAAACATCATTTTACCAATTAGATGATATAATTCTTTTATATTAAATAAAACATCATTTTTCATATTCTTGCCTTTCACGCTCTATTCATTATAGCACTTTTATTTAGTAAGTCAACTAACTTTTTTTAATTTTAAAAAAAAGAATATTTCTATTCTTATAATTTCACTTTTACATCACTATAATCATATTTAGGTAAATCATATTTCTTGAAACCAAATAACTTAGCTATTATACTACTTGGAAATTTCATTACTAAATTATTATAATCTGTAATACTATTAATATAAATACGTCTGGATGCTTGAATTTCATTTTCAACATTAGCTAATTCTTTTTGTAATTTTAAATAATGTTCACTTGCTTTAATTTCTGGATAACTTTCTACTAAAATAATAAGTTCTTTATAAATTTCATTTAATTCTTCTCTATTTTTATCTGTAGGATGATTATTAAATGAACTTCTTAATTCAGCTACCTTCACTAATGTTTCCTTCTCATGTTTAGCATAACCTTTACATACTTCTACTAAATTAGGTATTAAATCAAACCTTTTCTTTAAATATACATCAACTAAAGAATTATTTCTTTCGATTTTTTTCTCTTTTTCCACTAAATTATTGCGTACTGTGATAATAGATATCATAATTATTATGACAAATACAACTATTACTATTATTAATTCTTCCATTTTATCACTCCTTAATCCATCGTTTTTCTTTCAATAATTTCTTTGATTTTACTCATTGTTTTCATTATTTCCTCTAATACTACTACTGAACTAAATAATTCTTCTTTACTATCTTCTTTTCCATCAAAACCATTAGTACCACTAAATCTAATATATAATTTATTATTTATTAAGCGTACTTCTAGATTACCAATAGTATTTTTTTTAATATTAACTAATTCTTCCATTATATCTGGCGTTATTATTTTATAAGCAATTAGTTCACAATCTGTAAAACATAAAAATTGTTTATTAAACTCATCATTTTCAAACATTATTTTAGTAAATGTATCACTTCTTTTAAAAGAATATTTACTCAAGCCACCTAAAATAATTGTACACTTAATATCTTTAATATCCATTCTTGCTAATGAACCATCATACTCTGTGACATAACTTGTATGCCCATCATCATCTTCATGTTCTGATTGAATATTTATATCAGCGGTACAAAACCCTGTTTTATTATTAATTATCATATCCTCGGATGTAAAGATATCACAGTCTTCATAAAAATATAATGTTTGATATTCTTGATAAGAATAACCTTTATTGGCAAAATACTCTAAATCAGGATTTAATTCTTTTAAAATAGTTTGAGCTGTTTTATCATACATTTCTTTTGATTTAGAAAGATAGGCATTAGCTTTTTTACCAAATATTAATCCACCAACAATTATTACAACTGGAAATAATATTATAAAAATCATTTCTTTAGTAACAAAATATAGTAATAATGGTATTAGAATTAGAACGACAAATATAGTACCATTTCTTTCATATTCTTTTTTTTCATCTTTAATACTTGCTACATTATTATTAATTATTTGTTCATATTTAGCACGATTCTTTTCAATAAATTTACTATTTTTAACCAAATCTTGTTTTTTATTTTGTAGCTTTTTATTCTTTGAAACAGCCGTTACAATCGTTACAACAATTATCCCAATAACTACTAAATGGAATACACCAACAATAATATCCATATTTTCAAACATTTACATCACCTATTTTATCATAACATAAAAACTAATATTTGAGTCAATTTATTGTTAAAAAGAAAAAAATACGTAAAATATTACATATCTTTTTTATAATCTTCTAAAAAGCTTTTATATACTCCATTTTTCTTAGTACCTAGAACACAATTCAAATTAACATTATCTAAACTTTTAAAAATATTATAGTCAACATTTGGATTAACTTTTCGTAAACTATTAATTAATTTTTTCATCTCTAATCTTTTACTTGTTCCATCATCATTTATTGCACAACTCTCAGTAAAACGGCATGCACAATTTATAAAAGTTAATTCATTACTATCACGCCATGCTTTAATAGCACTTTCTTTAATTAAATACATTGGACGAATTAATTCAAGACCAGGAAAATTATCACTCGGAAGCTTTGGCATCATAGTCTTGATTTCTGAACCATAAAACATGGATAAAAGAGTTGTTTCAATCACATCATCAAAATGATGACCTAGAGCAATTTTATTACATCCAAGTTCTTTAGCTTTACTATACAAATGCCCCCTTCGCATTCTAGCACAAAGATAACAAGGATTTCCTTCTGTAAGTGAAGCTACAGTATCAAAAATATTTGATTCAAACATTTCTAAATTAATATGCAGTTTTTTGGCATTATCTAAAATCATTTCTTTATTAACTTCATTATATCCTGGATTCATACAAACATAATGTACCTCAAACGGATATTTACCATGTTTATGTAATTCTTCCATGCATTTAGCTAACAAAAAAGAATCTTTTCCACCAGAAATACAAACCATAATTTTATCATTTTCTTTAATTAATTCATAATCAGCTACTGCTTTAACAAACTTAGACCAAATATCCTTACGATACTTTTTTATTATACTTCTTTCTATTTCTTGATATTTTTCCATAAAAACCTCAAACTGACAATATTATAAAATTATGAAAAAAACATGTCAATATAAACATGCTTATTCACTAACATTTTTTTTCTTTTTTAAAACCTTTACGACGATACTACCAAGGCCACCTAATAAACCTCCAATTAAGGCATCTATTAAGATATTTTCATACCACTTTTTAGATTTACCATAATTATCAATTTCCTTTTGCATTTTAGGAGTTTCTTTAGAATTAAAATTTTTGGTATCAAACTCTACCGTCTTCATAATTTCATCAAGTCCACGTTTTTCTTCATCAGTTAATTCAGTTGATTTTTGAATATGAAAGCTATATCCTTTATTATCAAAAACAGTATAATATCGATAAAGATATAATTTATTATTATTATCATAAAAGCTAATAATCATATACTTTATTTTTCCACTATCATCAATTGAATATTTAGCGTCTTGAAGACCATTAACGACATCTTTAGTATATTTTTCAATCATTGAACTAGGATAATTTGATAAATTAGTCATTTCAAGATTTTCAGTAGTAATACTAATTATAAAATCATAACTTAAATTACTTGGAACAGCATCTAAATAAGCCTTATTATTATAAAAGAAATTTTTCATATAATTTTCATCTATATTAAACTTAGCTAAATTAGCATTATTAATATAATTATCCCTTGTAAATACATACCAATCATCATTAATAGATAATTTAACACCAATATTATCTATTTCATATTCCTTGGCAAAAACAAATAATGGCATAAATACCATAACTATTAATAGTAAAACTTTTTTCATTTAAATATCACCTAATATCATTATACTGTTAAAGACATAATATATCAAGTCATTTTTTAGCAGTTAACAAGTTTTTTATAAGTATTTTTTCCTACAATACCATCTACTTTTAAACCATAATTCTTTTGAAATTTTTTTACAGCTTTCAAAGTATCTGGTCCAAAGCTTCCATCTATTCCGTATTTACCAACAGAAATATTAAATGATTCTAGACGTTCTTGCAACCATTTGACCATTAATTTAGCATTTATACCATAAGTTAACTGATGCTTGGCACAAGCTTTAGTAGTTAATGGTCCAAAACTTCCATCTATACTAAGTTTACAATTCCATTCTTTATTTAGATTATCTTGTAGTTCTTTAACTAATTCTTTTCTCTCTTCATAAAAAGGGGTATAATCAATATAATTTAATTTTCCATGATATGTCCATTTAAGATTCTTTTTACCGTTTAAACTTCTTACACCAGTTGTACTAATATCGCTAATAACACACTTTTTTACACCCCATCCTGTAGTATCTTCAAAAACTTTTCCATTTCCAAGATAAATACCCGAATGATTATATTTAGTGTTTTTCATACATAGATACTCACCAGGAATTAAATTAGTAAAGTCTTTACTTACACCACTACAATAGTTTAACGCCCCATTACATGTAAAATCAGCTACACCATTAGATTTATATACTGTTCCACCCCGTAAAAGATTTTGAGCTGCCTTAAACCCCCAAAGAAGAGATTTAATAGATACAACGCAATCAAATTGCCATTTACCATTTTTATTTAATTTACTCCAATTACTACCACTGTAATATATATTAGGAACATCATTAGTCAACCATTTTAATTTTTTTATAAAATCGTTATTTGTAAATACTTTCATTTATATCACCAATATATTTTATGAAATCGAAAAAATTATTATAAAAAAAATGCCTATATTTAAATATATATTGGCACTTTTTTTTCTTCAGTACTACCTAAATATTTTTCTTCATCAAATAGTTTAATTTCTCCACTTGCTAACGTTTTAGGAATATCAATAAGTCTTTGATTACTAGATCCACGAAATAACAAGCTTAAATCTTTTTGGCTTTCGATAAACCTACCATCAACTAAAACATCTATTTTTTTTAAGAATTCTAAATAAATAGGTTTTCGTTTAGCCATTAGCATAATCTCTTCAAAGGTAAATCCTGTATATACCCAAATATTAAAGCCTTTCTTTTTACAGTAATCAGCTATAATATTGCATGCTTCTACTTGAAACATAGGGTCTCCTCCAGAAAAAGTTATACCATCTTGATACTCCAATTCATCTATAGCTTCAAGAACCATGTTAATAGGTACTAAACCTCCACCATCAAAATCCCATGTTCTGGCATTTTGACATCCAGGACAATGATGAGCACATCCTTGAGTCCATAAAACTGTTCTTAATCCAGGACCATCAACAATACTATCTGTCGTAAAATCAGCAGCTAAACGAATGTATTCACTATTTGGTTCCATGACAAACTCTATCTGATACTTCGGCTTTTTTAGCATTATTAAATCTATCAAGAGTTCCTACTAAATAGCCAGTAATTCTTCTTATGCGGTCAAATTTTACTCCTTCACCAACCATTTTTACTTTTTTAACATCTTTTTCCATCATAATTCTCCTTTCTTTTTATCGACAACATGCGTCATAACTATTTATTTTTTCCATTGGTACGCCTTCATTTTCATGACGCCCACATCTTGGGCAAACATCTTTAATTACTCCAACATAACCACATACTGGATCACGGTCTACTGGATGGTTAATTGCTCCATATCCAATATCACAATCATGCATAATACGAACCACTTTTTCAAATGCATCTACATTATTTACCGTATCTCCATCAAGTTCGACATATGATATGTGTCCAGCATTGGTATATTTATGATATTTACCTTCAACTTCCATTTTATGTTTAGCCGTTGTTTTATAATAAACTGGTACATGGAATGAATTAGTATAATAATCTCTATCTGTAACACCTTTAATTTTTCCATAAATAGAACGATCAATAGCTACAAATCTTCCAGATAATCCTTCCGCTGGAGTTGCAAGACATGTAAAGTTAAGATTATATTCCTCTGTATATTTATCACATCTTTCACGCATATGCTTGATTATCTCAAGTCCTAATTTTTGTGCTTTTTCGCTTTCTCCATGATGTTCCCCAATCAAAGCTTTCAAAGTTTCAGCAAGACCAATGAAACCAATTGATAAAGTCCCATGCTTTAATACCGTTCTAATCTTAGTATGATTATCTAGTTTTTCACTATTAATCCATACATGTGAACCAAGTAAAAACTTAAAGTTTGCACGTGACTTAGAACATTGACATTCAAATCTCTGTAAAAGCTGTCCTTTTACAAGATCCATCAATTCATCAAGTTCCTCATAAAAGCCTTTCATATCAGCTTTATCTCTTTCTCCTTTAGCAATACCATATTTGATACCTAATCTTGGTAAATTAATTGATGTGAAGCTAAGATTTCCACGTCCAGGCGTTACAGCAGGCCCACAAACATTAGCCAAAACACGTGTACGACATCCCATATAACCTACTTCTGTCGTATAGTCACCAGGAACAAGGAATGGTTTATTAAAACTTGAATCCAAGAATGAGAAGTTAGGAAACAATCTTTTAGCCGATACTTTACAAGCTAGCCTAAACAAATCATAACTTACATCTTCTTTATTATAATTAATTCCTTCTTTTACCTTAAAAATCGAAATTGGAAATATTGGTGTTTCGCCATGACCTAATCCTTTATCTGTAGCAAGTAAATAATTCTTTATTACCATACGGCCCTCTGGTGATGTATCAGTACCAAAGTTTACAGATGAAAAAGGCACTTGTGCTCCAGCACGTGAATGCATTGTATTCAAATTATGAATAAATGCTTCCATAGCTTGATAAGTACTACGATCAGTTTTATTAATGGCATTATCATAAGCAAACTTAAATATTTCCTCTAACTTCTTACTTTTACTTGTTATATCATTAAAAATACTTAAATCAATTTCAATACTGGTTTGTTTATCAATAATTTCAATGATTTTATCAAAATTAATAAACTTTGTAAAACCTTCCATTTCAATCAATTCTGATAATTCTTGTTTGAATTCTTTCTTAAATGTTTTAAGAACACCTGGAGCCATATAGTAATCAAAAGCAGGTATACTTTGACCACCATGTTGTTCATTTTGATTAGATTGAATTGCTATAGCTGCAAGGGATGCATATGAAGCAATTGAATTGGGAGTTCTTAAAAAACCATGTCCAGTTGAAAAACCATTTTTAAATAATTTATTCAAATCAATTTGTGTACATGTCGTTGTTCCCATAGCCCAAAAATCCAAGTCATGAATATGAATTGCTCCTTCATCATGCGCTTTAGCATATTTATTATCCATAAGATAAGCTTTAGCGAATTCTTTAGATACTGTTGAACCAAAATGTAACATCGTTCCCATTGGTCCATCGCCATCAACATTAGCATTTTCTCTTTTAGAGTTTTCTTCAGCAGCACTTTTTAAACCAAGTGACTCAATTGCCTTAACAAATTTATGTTGTTGCTTAACAACAAAAGCTTCACGTGATGCAGCGCGGCGTTCACGATAATCTTTAAATGATTCATAAACTTCTTCATACTTCATTTTTTTCAAAGTATCTTCAATGATATCTTGAACATCTTCAACACCTATTGTTTTACGATCTTTATAATTTTTTTCAATATTTACTAATACTTTTTCTTTAACATTATTAACTAATTTTTCATCATAATCTTCGAAAACACTATCGAAACCTTTTTTTATTGCAATTGCTACTTTTGTCGGATTAAAACTAACACGTTGTCCACTACGTTTTACAACCACAATATCCTTAAAAAAATCTTTTTCCATTGTAACTACCTTCCTATGAATTAGCCTCTTGCTAACCTAGATAAATCATATCTCATTTTTTAAACAAAGTAAATATTTTTTGACACATTTTTCTTAAAAAAAAGATAATTAGACATTTGCATTTTTTTAAAAAGTAATCAAAAAAAACATATTTATCAAGTCTTATCAAGATAATAATTTTTATTTTTTCTTTTGGTAGTTTACACCTTCATTTTTTATATCTTTTAAAGAACGTTATTTTAAATCACTTTTCCTTTTCATACATTTATTTTACAAAAGAAAAAAAGACTTTTTTCAGTCTTTTACATTCCCACTGGGGTAGGATAAGGGGATCGAACCCTTGCATGCCAGAGCCACAATCTGGTGTGTTAACCGCTTCACCAATCCTACCATCTCAAATGACTAGATTATATTATCATAAAATAGTCATAATTGCAAGTACTTATTTTTGCTTTCTAGAAACATTCTCTCTTTCAATACGTTCATCTAAATATTTTTTAGGATTAATTCCTATAGCTGCAAAAAAGGAAATATACTCAAACAAAAGCCTTGCCATGCATTCTATATCTTCGAATATAAAATCACTATTGTTAAGCGTATTATTAATAATATTATTTACGTTATAATAGATATCTTTAAACGCCTCTTGACATTTCTCTACTGTTTTTACGTTATATTCCATGTTAAAATGTTCAAAAAAACTAATCATTTCCAAAAAGCACTCACTAATATCCTTAGATTGACTAATATCTATTTGATACTTTCCATTTCCTAATCCTTCTTTAATTAGCCGAGCTATTTTAGCCGAAAAATCAACCATTTGATATAGTCCATAATTTCCTCTTATTTGACCATCAGACACTAAATTACGATATTCAATATTCATTTTAACAATTATATTATAGAAATAATCTGGATATACCCCCATATCATTAAACATGTCAAGAATTAAATAAATGTTGTCAATAATTCGTTCAACATATACGTCAATTCGCGCATCTGGATTCTTATTAATATTGTATAATTCAGTCATATTGGTATTTAGAGCATATACCCTATCTAATAACGCGTTAGGATTAATTTTAGTAAGATTACCGTCCATTAACTCACTTAACTGTCTATTCTTTCTCATTTTCATTAATTCTGCATTCATAACTTCACCTTTTTCCCATAATTAATTATAACATGTAAACTTGAAGATGTAAATTAATGATAATGGTCATTTACACTACATTCACACATTATTTTCTCTGAATAACAAAAAAGCTAACTTTAAAGTTAGCTTATATACTACATCTTGGAAATTTTTCCAAGTTTCACACTAATCTGGTGCCCTAAGTAAGAATCGGACTTACAATTAAGCCTTACCATGGCTCCGTTATACCATTTAACTAAAAGGGCACAAGACAATAATATCAAAAAAAAGACTATTAATCAACATTTTACAATATTTTTTAATCTTTTAATAACCTTTTTCTCAATTCGAGAAATATATGATTGACTAATTCCTAAAATATCGGCAACCTCTTTTTGAGTTTTCTCTTCTCGATTAAATAGTCCATAACGCATAATAATTATTTCTTTGTCTCGATTATTTAATCTTTCAATTTCATCCATCATTAGCTTTTTATTTAAGTCATCTTCTAATGGTTTTGTTACAACATCAGCTTCAGTTCCCAAAACATCTTCTAAATGTAGCTCATTACCATCAGCATCAAAGGATAAACTTTCTTCAAAACTAACTTCCCCACGTACCTTTTTATTTTTTCTTAAAAACATTAAAATTTCATTATCAATACAACGAGATGCGTATGTTGCAAGCTTAATGTTTTTATCACTACTAAATGTTCTAACCCCTTTCATTAAACCTATTGTCCCAATACTAACCAAATCTTCTAAATCAATCCCAGTATTCTCATATTTTTTAGCTAAAAAAACTACCAATCTTAAATTATGCTCAATAAGCTTATCACGTGCAAATTGATCACCATCACTAGCCATATTAACGAAATACTCCTCTTCTTCCTTTGATAGTGGTGGTGGTAATTTATCTGTACTACCAATATAAAATAATTCTCCAGCCTTATTAAACCATTCCTTAATTATACGAAATATTCTAAACATTTAATTCTCCTTTCATTTTACTATGTAATATACAGTTAATACCATCAATATTAATTTCTTTATTAGATAGACCAACCAAATAGTTTTTAAAGACATGTTTACCAATAATAACTTTATCAGCTTTCAAGCATTTTAGAACATTTTCTTCACTAATTGTTATATATGGTACGTAAATAATATCCCTTTGACTATATTCTATTTTCTTATTAACAATAATTACCGGTCGATGTTTATAAGTATCATATAACTTATTACCAGTATCTAAAAAACCTGTTAATAAGTATTTTTTATTTTTAATATATATTTCTACATTATGATAATTAGCATAACTATTTTGATAACTTTTATTTTGTTTAATATATATAAATAAAACAATTACAAAACCAATAATTAAAACTACATAATTATAAATACCCTTTTCCATTAATAAATACATTACACCACCAACACTAAAGCTTAGAGTATATAAATAAAATAAATTATTGAAAGTATATTTAATATTCTTATAACCAAATGTTGCCATAACCATTAATATACCAAGAACCAATTTAATTATTAAAGACATAATACTATTAATATTTACAAACAATAAAAATGTTGTAACACCTCCTACTAGACTTCCTAAGAAAATTCTTTTTATTTTAGCATGACGAGAGAGAATAACACTAATTCCCATTAATAGGATGAAATCTAAAAAAATATTTAATAGAAAAACAACATCAATATAGATAATCATCTTTTCACCATGAATACTATATATTTTTTAAGATAAAAAAAATGTCAAAAAAAACAACTATTGTTGTAATTTTTTAACTAATTTAAAATTAGTATCCTCAAGTATAATATCACAACTATTAATTTCAATAGTTCTTATATATTCTAAAAACTCATCCATATTACTAATGTCATAAAAATTTGTAGGGATGTTTTTTATAATACCAACTTCATGTAATACACCAACTATTACTAACATTCTTTTAATATTATCACAGGCATAACTATTTATTAAATCATTACTATTTATAATATCTCTATTTTCATATATTTCAAAAAAATATAAAAGTGCTAAATGTTTTAATATTTCATTTTGTTCTTTATATGAATAATTATTTTTTTCATTTAGAAAGTAAGTGCATAGTCGATCTAAATCAGTAATGGATATTTCAGTTTTACAACTTTCTTGATTTTTATATTTTTCTAAATAAATACCCGTTTGATTTCTTAAATATTCAAGAATTCTTTTACTATCACCACCATGACAAAAGAAAGCTATTCTAGCCCTATTTTGTAAAGAAACAATAGTATTTATAGATAAAGGATTAATATTTAACTGTGTATTTTCATTATTTATAATATCGTGATATTCATGACTTAATATATCATAATCATTAGGAGCAATTGTTTTTAATTTATAAAGTAAAAATTCCAATTCCTGCATTTCTTTAGTTAAATTAGATTCACTTATTCTTTCTTTTAAAAGAATATCATTAACAAAATTAAGGTTATCACCAAGATAATTAGATTGTGCTTTATTATTAATTAACTTAATAAAAGCTTTCTTTCTAAAGTTTTTGTAAAATCCTTTAAATTCATTTAAATATTTTTCTACTTCTATTTCATTAGCAATTTGTTCATTAATAATAACATTTTCAACTCTTTTATCAGATGGAAAAGTCATTTTCGGAGTCATTAATATATTATATGATTGTAGATAAAAAGGCCTTAGCCCAACGCTTTTTTTCTTAAAATCAACATAATACTGTTCATTCATTGATAAACAATTTAATCTATAGTAATCAATACTATTTTCTATTTCTATCTCTTTCTCATCATTTAAATCAACCAAATAAAATAAATTTTTAGCTTGTGAACTAGAATATACTTTTTTAATAGCATATGACTTATAACTTTCTTCATCATAAAAATATTTTTCATCGTTTTCTTTTAATTCATAATTAATATCAAATGACGAATATTTTGTATTAATAAGAAAAATATTTCCTGTTATTAATTCTTTACCATATGAATTTCCTTCTTCATCATATATTTTTTCATAAATAATATCAATTCCTGAATAATGTCCATTTTCTGGCGTTAAATAAAATATCTTAGCAATTAGTTCATTAATTTTCAATTTTTCTTCATCTGTTGCCATGTTTGTAACTATTTTTCTTAATTGCATAATAATCTCTTTTAAATCAAGAAATGAATATCGATTAAAGAATAAATAACCTTTTATTGACGAGCTATTTAAAATATAATAATGACTCGCTTTTTTGAAATGTACATTTTGAATTTCAGCAAAATCAAGATTATAATTTAATGTATTATGTAATTTAGTACCAATAATTTTACCTTTATAATATTTCATATCATTATTTATTCCTTTCATCTTATCTAAGCCAGTAAATCATGATATTTACAGGTAATTTATTATAGTCAAAAATTAATTAATTGTAAAGAAAAAAGCTATTTCTAGCTTTCTTTATCATTTAAAAATAATCCCCATCCAGTGATAATACCACGACCACCATTAACTTTTTGTCCCATAATATTTCTAGGATTATTTATAAGTTTTCCATTAATTACTAATTGCGTACTTGTTCCACCATCAAGATTAGCCGCGTTATAAGCACCATATAATTCTAAGGTGTCAATTACTTCTTTCATATTAGGTCCTGCTGTATGTGTTCCCTCAGTTACCAAGAATAAAACAATACCATCTCTACGTTGAGCAATAGCAACTCTAGCAGCTCGTGAAAATCCTCCAGCTGAATCTTTAAAATTGGGTTTTTCCCCATTAACCATCAAAAATGGTCCAAATTGAAGTCCATCACGCATTCCCATTTCGACAGCTTCTTCTCCTGTTGCATGAACAAGTAATAATTTATTATCGTTAGTAAAACCAATTAAATCAGTTTGACTTGTAGTAGGTGACCAAATAACTTTTCCATCTTTAATAACATAACCAATAGGAATATCACTACCATAACCATAATCAACAAAACCACCGCCATTAATACCAATGATTGCCCCTAGTCTTTTCGTCATCTGAAGAACAGTCTCTTTCCCACTTTTATCTTTAGTATTAAACTTTTTACCTGTTATAATATGTACTTTACTTGGATCATATATAGCTACTAAATGCGCATCATATGAACCAACTTTTGTTTTAATATATTTATAATCTTCATTTCCTTCAGTTCGTGTTAATATTTCTTCATCATACTTATTATCATAACTTTCCCTTGGTTTGGTATCTATAACAACTTGATTTAAATCAATCTTCTCATCAATTTTTGGTACCGTATTTAAAGCAACTACCTTATTTATTCTCTCATCACTATAAAAAACATGAGCAATATAACCATGAGTTTTTGTAACTGTTGCCGTAGAAATAATTGTATTTTGTAATCTTTCAAAGATTGGTGAATAAACAACAAAGAAACAAATAGCCACAATAATATCTAAAACAATAAACGTGATTGTTAATTTTTTCATTTTATTCACCTACCTTAAATATACCATTATCATATTTTAATTTATTTATTGTATCTTTTGATAAAGCAATACATGGCCTAATATTTCGATATGTTGTAATTCTACTTGGTCGTAGAGGATTTTCATAAACAAAAACACGCTCTTCATTAATTGTTGAGGTAAAATATGATTTAACACTGCTATCGAATTTAATATCTAAAATATTAGGAATTGCAATCGTGGTATTAACTGTATTACCTTTAATATCCGCTAAACTTTCCTTATACTCACCAATATCCCAGGTTGTAGAAACAAGTAGATTTTGATATGATAAACTATCCTTATATTCACCATTTAAGTATTCCATTAAACTTGAATCTTTAAAAGTTAATTTCTCTTTATCAAAATCAAGTTGCTTTGAAATAACTTTTTCACTCATTAATTTAATATCATTTTTAATGTCATAAACAATCCACGTATCTTCTCCAAGAATCACTTTACTACCAACCTTAATAGTCTTTTCATCACCTACAAGATATGGCTTATCAATACTACCATCACCTTCACTATAAACCGTTGTATTTCGAAGACGTAACATTGGTCTTATTTCATAAAAAGTATTTGCATCACTTTGACTGACACTATAACCATTAGTATGCCATATTTTATCAGTTCCATAATCACTTAACCAAAAGATTTCATCTTCTTTTATTAAATATGATTTTTTTTCTCTAACACTGTTTAAAAAGTTAGTAACATCTAATAATTTTACATAACTGTCACTATCTTGCTTTTCACAAGTGATATTACTTAAATCATCAATTTTATCTTCACAAAATGATGTACTTACTAATAATTCCTTGTCTAAGTTTTCTAAAAAATCCTTATTTAAATATTCATAAATTTCTGATTCTTTAAAAGCTGTTGCTTCCTTATTCCATGGTAATATACTTATATAATCATCTAATATAATATCTAAAGAGTTATCCGCATTAATTCTTACTATTCGCCATAACATATTATTATATTTTAAATAGTTATTGGTAACATTTCCTTTATAAATATAGCTTCCACTAGATGAAAACAAACCATCACTATCATCAGTGGCAAACTCTGATTTACCAACAATATCTCGAGCTAAAAGAATACTACCATCACCAGAATCCACTTTGGGATTATAAATACGATAATATTTAATAAAACGACATCCATAGAAAACTATACATCCTAAAATAAATAAAGCACTAATAGTACAAAATAAAATCTGAATAGCCTTTGTTTTTACTCTTCTTTTTTTCGATGGTGATTTAGAATTTGTTTTTTCTTCTTTAATAGTAACTCTTTTAGTAGGCTCGCTAACCTCCTTTTTTTCATTAAAAATATCTAAAATTTCAATATCATCATTCATATACAACCTCTTAACATTTTCTTTTTTATTATAACACACTTCTAGACAAAGAAAAAGATATACATTAATTTTTCCCATTAATCTATATCTTTATTACATTACCATTATTGAAATAATAATTTTTTTAATTATTATCATAAAGTAATCTCTTTAATTACTAGTGTAAATAATGAGATTCGCTTTATTTTCAATAATCGGCAAATCACCTCCTACACTAATTTTTATAATTTACATTTCACATTTTATTAAATGTCTGAGTTCAGAATATGTAAATTACTATTAATAAATGAAATACAATTTTACCCAACATGTTTTCTTAATCACTATTTAACCATAAATCGATATTAATTAACACTTAGTTTTTCATATTATCAATGGACTCATCTTAAATATACTATTTCTCTATATTTAAGTCAATTATTTACAATTTATTTTTTTGTTGTTTACATCAATATTTGACATTATTCGTCAATACCAACAGTATTATCAATAGGTAGCGATATACAAATACCACGAGCATCAGTATTAACACCATATTTACTAAGAATGGCTTCCATAATTTTATTTTTCTCTTCATTTTTACAAACGATAAGCAAAATATCTTTTTCTGGTTCTACTGTCATATTAAAAAATTTAAAACTATTTTTGTTACCTAATTCTCTTCCTTTAATTAAGGTACCACCATTTGCACCATTTTTTTTAGCAATGGTCATAACTTTATCAGCAAATCCCTCAATAACAATCGTCAATATAAGTTGATATTCCATTTTATTTTTCATTTTTTCACCTGTCTTTTCTTTAAATATATCACGTATATACATTGAAGAACTTGTAAGAGGAATGGTAAAAGCTACACCATTTCCTATTTCCTTAATTCTTAGTTCTTTCTTAATGTATCGTAATATTTCCTTTTCCCTCGAATCGGGAATAATAGAAGTAAAAATAATTTTTTCAGTTTTGGTAAGACCTAGAAAATCAAGAATTCCTTGACTTGCTGTACCTTCTCCATGCATTACTGTATTAAATGGTAGACGAAATTCATCCACTAAAAGTTTTATTTTTTTTTCATCATCATTAATTAAAAATAGTAATTTTAAATTCATGTTTACCTCCAGGCATATTCCACAATTTGCTCATCATATTTATAAGTATTCTTAACCTTCAACTTACTTTCATATATTATTCCAAGAATTTGAACTGTAATAATTGGAGTTAAGGATATTAATGCACCAACACCAAAAGCATCAGTCATAATATTGCTTTCTAAACTAACACAAGCTCCAATACAAAGAGGTAGCATAAAAGATGTTGTCATAGCTCCACTTGAAGCCCCACCAGCATCAAAAGCTATCGCAGTAAACATTGGCGGAGTAAAATACATTAAAGTAGCAGCAATGAAATAACCAGGTACAATAATATAAATAATTGGAATACCAAAATATATTCGAGTAATTGATAATCCAACAGCTATACAAACACCAATTGATAAGCAAAGAGAAATTAGACGCTCACTAATACTACCTTCAGTTAAATCTGATATTCTCTTAATTAAAATGCGAACTGCTGGTTCTAGATTAATAATTATATATCCCAAAATCATACCAATAGGAATTAACCAAAACTTATAATCACTATTAGCAAAAGTATACCCTATTCGATATCCAATTTCTAAAAATCCAGAACTTACTCCTGTTAAAAATAATGTTAAGCCAAAAACAGCTAATAAAACACCAAACGCCATTCTTGATATTTCACTTTTAGACATTTTTTTATCAAAAAATTGACTGAATAAAAAAACACCTAAAATAGGAAGCAATGAGACAACTATTTCTTTAAAGCTTTTAATAAAACAATTTAGAATATTTTCTAAAATTGGTAAATCATTAACAAAACCCGTTGTATCAAAGAAACTATCAACCTTAAAAAAGAATCCAAGAATTAAAACGACAATTACTGGTCCTAAAGAACAAATACCACAAAGACCAAAACTAAAACTTTTAGCATCTTTTCCACTTCTAATTCGACTAATACCATAACCAAAAGCTACAATAAGGGGAACACCCATGGCACCCGTCGTTACACCTCCTGAATCAAATGCAACACTAATAAACTCTTGTGGTGTAAAATAAAGCAATATCATAATTAAAATCAAACTACATGTGACAATCATCTTAAAAGATAATTTACCTAAGATTCTTAATACACCAATCATTAAATAAATACCTACACCAACGGCTACTAATCCAATTAATAAAACACTAGGAATTGATGATAATTCACTTGATAAAACTATTAAATCAGGCTCTGAAATAGTAATTACAATACCAACAATCAAACTAGCCAATAAAATTAGCCATTTCTTTCTTTTTTTTACCAACAAATTACCTATTTTTTCACCAATATGAATCATTGATAAATTAGCACCTGTTGTAAAAATAGCAATACCAAATATTAAGAAAATTGCACTAATAGAAAAGGCCATAATTGTTTTATTTGGAATATTAATCACAAAACTTAGAACAATTATGACTAAGACAATAGGCATTACAGATTTTAGAGCATCAATTAAACTTTCTGTTAATTTATTCTTCACTTTAACTCACCTAAACTATTTAAAAACTAATCGATAAAGTAGATTTTTCTTTATAACAAGCGATTCACCAGGATAATTTTTATTAATACTTTTGTAGCATACTTTAAATAAATCTGAAATATCGCCTTCATTAATTAAATAATCTTTTTTAGTAATAAAATTATCAACATAAATAATTGGCACTTTAGAATATACAACATTACATATCTCACCACTTGCACTAGTTAAGTTTTTATTCATGCCATATAGTGATGAAATTACTATGCTATAGCTTTCCTTACTAGAATTATCATATATCGCACCAATAACACTATCAATTTTAGTTAATAATTCTTTTAATTCTTCAACACTTTCAACATTAGTAATATTATAATTAATAACTAATAGTTCTTGTTTATATCCGTTAATTACACTAAGTATTGTAGGTATATCAAATAATTTATCATCTAAACAAACAAAAGAAATATCTGGATTATTAACCATTTGTAAACCATTTAAATAGTAATTAATCGCATTTACATCTCCTCTATCACAAATAATTAGTGATTTAAATCCTAACCCCTTCATATTAGTAGCCAACGATTTCTTAGCTACTTCAAAGTTTAAAATATATGGTACTTCTTCTTTATATTTAATTGGAAACAAAGAAAAGAAACTAATATTATTTGGTTTATCACCATAATCAATAGCTTTTATACCATTTAAAAAGTCAGAAATATCAACATTATCGTAATTCCAAATCATCACTAAATCATCTTGACCAATGCTAAATCCCGAATTTACAACGAAAGGTTTTACACTTAACGGCTCACTTTTAGTACCATAACTAAAATCTAATTTTTGTTTAAATGATGACCATTTTTCACCCATTTCAGAAATAAAGGTACGTAATAAAAAATTCATATCTGTAACAGGTCTATTATTTAAAATATTAGCAAGTCCCATAACCATTCCGATAGTCGCTAAATTACCTAGTTCAATATTTATTTTACTCAAAACATCAAGAATTCTAGGAAAATCTTCATAATTACTGCCTGTCAAAATAATATGTAAAAATATTTTTTTATTTTGTTCTTTATTAATCAATGTTAAAAAATGCTTTAAATTATCGACAATTTTACTTGATGTATCAACAAAACATAATAAATGTAACTTACTTTTTCTTTCATTTATTGTTTTATTAATTAAAGAAACGGTAGGACTTATTGTAACTTTACCACCTTCAGCATCACGGTTATAAATGCCATAGTTATATAACTCGTTCATTTCTAAGCTCATATTACGAAAACCGTCAACAGTATGATAAACACTACTATTTAACTTGGAAAACATATATTTAGCTGCCAATTTATCAAAATTTGGCATAATTTTATCATCATAAACAGAATATGACTCTTTAGCTTCGATTCCAAATCCATTTATTAAAAAAAGAATTGTTCGCATTTTATCACCCTTATCTTATTATTCCTAATATCATTATATCACATTTTTTCTACTTGCCAAGAAAAAAAGATACTTTTCCGGTACCTTTTATATGTTAAATTAGTAAAACACTATTTTTTCTCACCATACTTTTCCAATACAGCATACATAAACTAACTATTTAATTATTTTTTGATTTTGTTTTTCTCGGGGAATAAAAATTATTTTATTGGGATTCTCTACTACTTCACCATCAAAGATAATTTTACTAACCAAACTTGAACTAATATCTTCAATATGGATATTGGATAAAACACGCTCTAATGATTTACTTATACCACGTGCCCCTACTTTCATTCTTAACGCACATTTAGCAAGTTCGTGATAAAAGCTTTCCGTATATTCAACCTCAATCCCACGATCTTCTAAAATATACTTTTCTATTTTCAGTGGACTTAATGATGATTCTTTCATAATTCTAACTAATGATTCCACAGTATTCTTATTTAATTCCACCATTAGTGGTAATCTTGCCATAAACTGCTTATTCATACCATATGCTATATAATCTTCATCTGTAATATTTTTGTCAACATTTTTATCAACGTTATTTGTAAAGCCAACTTTTCTTTTACCTAATCTATCATCGCGATACTTTTCAATTCCTTCAAATGCTCCAGAACAAATTACTGTCAATCGTGATGTATCAAACATTATAATTTCTTCTTGTATCCTTGTTCCAACATTAATTGGTATAACTGCACCTTCAATAATTTTTAAAAGACCATCAAGAACCGAACTTCTACTTGGACCACTAGAACCACCATCATTATTCGCTTTTTTATCTAATTCATCAATAAACAATATTCCTTTTTCTGCCTCTTCTTGATTATCACCAGCTAAATGATATAAATTAACTAACATATCTGTTACACTAGCCCCAACATAACCCTCTTCCGTATACTGCGTTGAATCAGCAATAAAAGCAGGAATTTTCAAAGCTTTAGCAATTGTCTCAACTATTAAAGTTTTACCACTTCCACTTTCACCACGAATCAAAATATTTTTAATATATTTTTTAGGCTCTTCTAAATCTTTTTTATTAGCCATTCGACGATTTTCTAATATAGTATAAAGAATGGTTTTTACTTGCTTATCTTGTCCTACTACACAATTAGTAACAAGTTCATAAACCTTTTTTAAATTATCATCAAAAACATCCTCTTTAGTTTTTGTAACTACAGTTTTCTTCTCATCTTCTTTATCATGAAATAATGCAATAGCGGGAAGAAACATATCAGCACATCTTTTATCAATTCGTACATCACCTATACCATCAATTAATGTTGTCTTCATAATAGCGTCAATAACAGAATTTAAAATATTCATACCTGGATCAATTGATGCACATGCCCTAATAATTCTTCTTAAACTTTTTTCATCAACAAACATCTTTTTATCATATTGATTTAAAAACTTTTCATAATGACGTATTCGTCCATTTTCACTTAACAAAATCGAATATTTTTCTCGATCACTAAGTCTTCTTGTTGAAATACTACAAGGACAATCAGTCATATTTTGAATACTATTAGTATCAATTAATGTATCACCTAAATCAATTCTCTCATCATATAATACAACAAAAGTCAATGTACGAAAATCTATTTTATGTTCACCATACGCAATAATATTTTGTGATGTAAAAAAGGATGGCACACTATAAGCATTTTCATCAAATATTTCTGCTAAATGCTGGAAATTGTCTCTTATAAAAACTAATCCACAACTCGCTTCTTCATCATTTTCGGAATTAGCAATAAGCTGAGTTATAATATCTTCTAAATTATCTTTTAATTCACCAGTAATTTTAATATCAGCATATGGAATACCAAGATTCTTCTCCAATATTTGAATAATACTTTTTTTACCACTACCAAATGGTCCATGAAATAAAATATTATTTTTTAATTTCAATTTTAATTCTGTTGGCAAATCACTCGCTATAATACTCTGGTTCAAGTATATTTGCTCTACTAAATTAATAACGGCTTCATCTTGAAATAATACTTTCTTTTTAACTTCATTAACTATTTCATCAACGGTTTTAATCTCATGAACAATAATATGAAAATGTTCTTTAAACTTATCAAATATTTCCATAAACTTATTAGAATCATTTATTGGTTTTAATCCATCATCTGAATCAGTATAAATATTAAGAAACGATGGTTCTTCTAATTCCATATTACTATCACCATCAATATAAAAATAATCATTTGTTGTGCGATTTTCGTAATTAGCAAAAGATGAAAACTCTTCTGTTTTCTCAAAATCTTCCCTTTCACCATATAATTGGTAATAATTTACCCCATCAATAACTAACTTTCGAAACAAAATTGCGCGCATACTTCCACCTACTTATCTATATTTTACATGAAAAACAAAAAAATTATAATTATTTGTCACTTATTTTACTTATTATTATCTTCAAAAAAAACTGCCGGCATTACTACTGATTGCTGATACTTTAAATTAATATTATCCACTAATTCTTGAATATCATCATCTTTTGACTTTTTTCCATTAAATAAAGTTATTTGTTCCATATTTTTATTTTTTAGACCATCTAATCGAATACCTATACTCCGTATTTTTTCATTATTTATACTTTCACTTAATAAATGTAGAATATTTTGATAGATTTCCATTGTATTATTAATAGGATGGTCAATCTTTGTTTGATGAGAATATGACTTAAATGAACTTGTCTTATAAGTAATAGCTATTGTATCAGCAAAAAGATGATACCTTCTAGCTCTGATGCCAACTTGATTAGACATATCCAAAAGTATTCTTTTAAGAAGTTTTAAATCACTAGTATCCTCTTTTAACGTTCTTGATATACTAATACATTTATTAAAACCATAGTCATTTACAACTTTCGAATTATCAATACCATTTGCCAACATTATCAGACTGTTAGCTCTATTCTTGAAGTATTTGTTTAGTTTAGTAACATCATAGTTAGCTAAATCACCTATCGTTTTAATATTTATTTTTTCTAATAAACTGGCAGAACTTTTACCAACAAATAATAAATCTTTTATTGGCAAAGGCCACATCTTGGTCTTAATTTCATAATCAAACAATGTATGTACACGATTTGGTTTTGCAAAGTCACTAGCCATTTTAGCACAAAGTTTATTATTTCCAATACCAACATTAACTGTAAAACCATATTTTTCTTTAATATCATCTTTTATTTTATAAGCAAGCTTTAGTATATCATCATATAAATATTTTGTTCCCGTAAGATCTAAGAAACATTCATCAATTGATGCCTGTTCAATTAAAGGAGTATACTGTTTTAAATAATTGTAAAACTTTTGAGACATTTCCATATAATAATCATAATCAGGTGGAAATACTTCTAAGTCTGGACACTTTTTTCTTGCTGAATATAACGTTTCAGCCGTCACAACACCATATTTTTTAGCAATCGGACTTTTGGCTAATACAATACCATGACGTTTTTCCTCATCACCACCAATTACCGAAGCGATTTTTCGAATATCTTTATCATAGCCATGATTTAAAAGATTAACTGCTGTCCAAGATAAAAAAGCATTATTAACATCAACATGAAAAATAATTCTAGACATATAACCACCCTTCCAACCAAAATAATTATATCACGATTAAAGCAATAATTAAAAAAACTACTAAAATAATAATATCTAGTAGTTATTTTAAAAATATGTTATTTCTCTAATACTTTTTGACAATCCATATCAACAAAACCAATAGTCCCACTTAAAGATTGACTTGTCTTCTTTATTGCATCTTGTTCACTATATACTTTTAAAAATGCGTTGTACTCTTCATCGTATCTGTTTTTATTAAGTTTTGATTTAATATCGTCACATATACTACTAGATTCACAATACTTATCATATAATGGAGCTACATCATTAGACAACTTTTCCCACGTTTCTCTAGTTACATTATTTCTCGTATTAGATAATAATGATCGCAATTCTGTACAAAACTTCTTCTCGTTATCTTCCTTACCACATCCTACTAAAACAGTACACATAATAAATAATAATAAAACTACTGAAAAACTTCTTTTCATTGATAACTCCTCCTATCTAAATTATACTACAAAAAATATTATTTAAAAATAGTTTTTGTATCGCAAAACATATTTATAGTTTATTTACACAATATTTATCTCTATTTAATAAACTATTTATATAATAACTTAACTATTCTATACATCAACAAACTTTACAAAAAAGATGATTTTCTATATAATTAACTTATGATATGGAGGATGTATGAATAAAAAGAAAAGAAAGAGATTAAAAGACCGTAAGGATGCTAAAAGAATAGATGTGCCAGCTATGGCAAAAGTAATGACATATATAAAAAATCGTGAAGAGGCATATGTCTATATTAATCGTAAATTTGATGTAACTGATTTAATAAAATATATGCAAAAGAAAAAAGTTAAAAATCCAGAATTAACTTATTTTCACGCATTTTCAATGGCTATTGCCAAAGTAATTTATAATCGTCCTAGACTAAACACTTTTATTGTAAATCACAAATTTTATCAAAGAAATGATGTTATTTTAACATTTACTGCCCGTATTAGTTTTGATGATGATAAAAATAAAGAAGTCATGTCTCTTATTAAAGTTGCTCCAAATGATAATATTTTTGATTTAAGTCGCAAAATTCATGAGAAAGTAGATAATTTTCGCAATAAAAAAATTCAAACATCTTCAGACGATTCTCTTGATATCTTAGGAAAATTACCTAATTGGATGTTAAAATGGATTATAGCCCCTCTTTTTAAATGGCTTGATCGTCATGATTTATTACCAAAAAGTTTAAATGATGAATTATTATACAATAGTAGCGTAATACTATCTAATTTAGGAAGTATTAAATGTGGAGCTATTCATCATAATTTAACTAATTTTGGAACTAATAGTATTATTTTAACCATCGGCGATATTCACAAAGAACCTGTTGTTATGCCAAATGGTAAAATTGAAGTTCGAGATATTGTCGAGTTTGGTATTAACTTAGATGAGAGAATTGGTGATGGTGTCTATTTTTCTAAATCAGTTAATTTACTTGATTATATAATGACTCACCCAGAAACGTTGGAGGATAAAGCGAATGAAATCATCAAAGAAAAAAAAGACTTCGAATACTAATTTAATTGAAAAATATTACCCTGAATTATATTCACATTTAAACTACCCTGATAAAATGATTTATGAACATTTTATTGAGACCGCAACCACCCATCCTAATTATATTGCATATGAATATTTTGGACGTGAAGTTACCTATCAAAAATTTATTCAACAAATTGCTGAATGTGCTAAAGCTCTTAAAGGTATTGGAACCCAAGAAAATGAAGTAATAACAATATGCACACCAAATATGCCTGAGGCAATTATTATGTTTTATGCTATAAATATGATTGGGGCAATAGCTAATATTATTCACCCATTATCTAGTGAAAATGAAATACTTAATTTTTTACAAATATCTAATAGTACTAAAATTATTACAATTGATATATCTGTACAAAAAATAGTTAATATTCTAAAAGAAACAAAATTAACAGATATTATTGTATGTTCACCTTCAGAAAATATGAAATTTGATAAAAAATTCTTATATTGGTTAGCCAAAGGTCGAAAAATGCATTTACCTGAATGTGATATGATTATCACTTGGTCTGAGTTTATTCCTAAAGGATATGATTATAATGGTGAATATATTTGTAAAAAAGGAAAAGATGATCCAGCTGTTATTCTATATAGTGGTGGAACTAGTGGAAAACCAAAAGGTATTCTATTATCAAACTTAAACTTTAATGCCCTTGCTGCACAAGCCAAAGAAATAGTCATGCCAAAGCCAAAAGAAGTCATTCTTTGTATAATGCCAATTTTTCATGGCTTTGGACTAGGTGTATGCCTTCATACAACTCTTTGCGTTGGAATGAAATGTATTCTAATTCCTCAGTTTAATTATAAAAAATTCAAAAACTATATCAAAAAATATCAACCTAATTTCTTAGTTGGTGTACCAACATTATTTGAAAGTATGCTATCATCGCATTTTAAAGATACTGAGCTAACTTGCATTACCAATATTATTTCAGGTGGTGATACTATGAATCCTGAATTAAAAAAAAGAATCGATGCTTTTCTTAAAAAACATGGTTCTAATGCCAAGGTACGTGTTGGCTATGGACTAACAGAATGCACTGCAGCTAATTGTCTTACCATTCCTACAGAATTAAGAGATGGTTGTATTGGTATCCCATTTCCTGATATGGAATGTAAAATTGTTAAAGTAGGAACGCATATTGAGGCAAATCCAATGGAAGATGGTGAAATATGCTTTAGTGGCCCAACAGTAATGTTAGGCTATGTTAACGATACCAAAGAAACAATGCAAACGCTAATGAAACACGATGATAATAAAACTTGGTTACACACAGGAGATATTGGTTATAAAGATGAAGAAGGAATGGTTTTCTTTAGGCAACGATTAAAAAGAATGATTATATCTAGTGGTTATAATATTTATCCAAGTTATATTGAAAATATTCTTGATAAGCACCCCGCTGTAAACTTTTCAACCGTTATTGGTATACCACATCCATATAAAGTACAAGTTGCTAAAGCCTTCATTGTATTAAATGAAGGCTATAAACCGAATAATGAAACATTGATGAGTATTAAAACACATTGTGAAAAAAATATTGCCAAATATTCACTACCATATGAATATGAGTTTCGAACTAGTATCCCTAAAACTAAAATTGGCAAAATAGCTTTTAATGAATTAATTCATGAAGAAGAAGAAAAAAGAAAGAATTAGCGATTTAAAAGATAAAAGAATAGATTTAAATAAGTTGCAAACAAACACCATAGTAAATATGGAATTTGTAAATATGCAGCTTTTTTATTTACTTTATAAAAACACCATATCATATAAATAACTACTAAATCCAAGAGAATAATCCATATAAGACCAAACAAACGCAAATTAAGGCCAAAGAAAATAGGACTCCATAAAAAGTTTACAAAAAGGTTAACTAAATATATTTTAAGACAACAACTACTATAATAATCATTTTCAGAATATATTAAATAACTGCTTATCCCCATTAAAACATAAAGAATAGTCCAAACAATTGGAAAAATAAATCCTGGAGGAGCTAAAAAAGGCTTAGTTAGCATATTAAACTCTTTCATTCCGCCCATTGATATTAATCCTGAAATAAATCCTCCAGCAAGAGGAATTAAAATACTAATAATTTGCTCTTTACTCATTTTATTGTTCATCATATCACCATTTAATAATATGACAACCATAAAAAAATATGCTATAAAGCATATTAAGACACTAAATGATTTTCTACCTCATAATCTAATAAATAATTATAGACATCACCATATGACAAACTATCATAATCTTTTACATAATCTATAAAGCCATCACTACCAAAGTATTCTTTATTTTGTATTTTCAAATATTCTTCATCAATTAAATTCTCTACGGTATTAAAAAGACTAGCAACACGAAAACCTTTTTCTTCATTTAAATACTTAAAGGCAGTAGCAGAATCTGAAAAAATAATCTTACGACATCCTAAAATGCCTATTAATGGAGATATTTTACTTGCAATTACTTCCTCTCTTGCATAAAGAGAAGCAACTCTTAGAGAATATTTAATACTTAAATATTTAATTTCTTGATTAATCAAACCATTTACTAAACCTGATTTATTCTTTATAACTAAAAAAAAGACAAAGTACATTAAAATATCATGATAGTAGTCATCTACTTGATAGCCATTATCACACATATACTTTAAATATGATGTCATATTTTTATTATGCAAATCTGTATGATTAGAATTATACTCTGGCATGTTTTTCATATTATCAAACAATTTATTATTTTCGTTTGATAAGTGAATCTGACCCAAATAAATCGTCCCAAAAGGATTATTATTTTTATCAATAACAATTGTTTTTTCATAATTAATATTTTTAAGAATTTCTAATTGATCACGCGTTAAAAAATCTCTATATTCATCAAGAAAAATAGCTACATATTTTTTAAATAATATATTTAATTTATCTATCATACTTCATCTACCATAATCAATATATCACAAAATAATCCAAAATAAAAGAAATGGACACTTTTTTATACTTTTTGTTTGTTTTTTTTTTGCAATAATATCGATATATAGAACTTATTAAAGCAAATTAAAAAAGTATGAATCAATAGTATTTTGAAACATACTTTTTATTTTTTATATTTAAATGTTTTTTAGCTAGTTTTTTAGTGTGCTTATTAGCATTAGCAATAGCTAAATAGTTACATAATATAGAAATAGTAAA
>OCVV012885400.1_pt1 | contig 29174 bp, 25 predicted proteins | sample 1539721 | NCBI WGS metagenome assembly OCVV01 (sample SAMN02144230, study PRJEB22623) | gut metagenome | biome: sheep rumen | host: Ovis aries | place: New Zealand | reverse complement strand
GATCCAATATTAACTGGAACTGTACAAACATCTGCTAAATACATTTCTAATGGGTCAGAAACTTTTGAGTTAATTTCAAAAGCTACATTTGGTGATACTGGTGTAAGTAGCACATCATATTTAGAAAATGCTTTTTCAAATTCTTGACTAACAAAAGTTCTAACTTGTTGTGCTTTCTTATAATATGCATCATAATATCCTGATGATAAAACATAAGTTCCAAGGATTATTCTTCTCTTAACTTCAGGGCCAAATCCTTCACTTCTTGAATTTTTAAATAATTCGTTAAGTGTTTCATAATTCTTGGTTCTATAACCATATCTTATTCCATCAAATCTTCCTAAGTTTGATGAAGCTTCAGCGCATGCTATTATATAATATGTAGCTAAACTATATTTAGCAACATCAACAGAACAATCCTCAATTATTGCGCCAAGTTTTTTATACTCTTCTATAGCATTCTCTAAAGCTTTCTTTACTTCTTCATTTAATCCTTCTGCATAGAATTCTTTAGGCACACCTATCTTTAATCCTTTAACATCATTTTTTAAAGCTTTAGTATAATCTACTTTTTCTCTATTATATGATGTAGAATCTTTTTCATCATGTCCTGCGATTACATTTAATAATAAAGCTGCATCTTCAACATCCTTTGTTAAAGGTCCTATTTGATCAAGTGATGAAGCAAAAGCAACTAGTCCATAACGGCTAACTAAACCATAAGTTGGTTTTAGTCCAACTATTCCGCAAAAAGCTGCAGGCTCTCTTATAGATCCTCCTGTATCAGATCCAAGAGCCCATGGCACCTCATTTGCAGCGACTGCCGCTGCGCTTCCTCCTGAAGAGCCTCCTGGAACAGTATTTAAATTCCAAGGATTATGAGTAACCTTCATTGCTGAGTTTTCAGTAGATGAACCCATGGCGAATTCATCCATATTCATTTTTCCAAGTGAAATAAGTCCCGCTTCATTTAGCTTTTCTGTAACTGTTGCATCATATGGTGAAACAAAGTTCTCTAGCATCTTAGAAGCACAAGTTGTCTTAGTTCCTTTAACATTTATATTATCTTTTATTCCTATAGGAATACCATCAAGGTCTCCTTTAAGGCCTTCTTTATCCTTTTCTTTAGCAGTCTTTAAAGCTTCATCTGTTGTAATAGTGATAAAAGCATCTATATCTTTTTCTTTTTCTTCAATCCTTTTTGTATATGCTTTTACTATTTCTTCAGATGTTAGCTTTCCTGCTTTTTTCTTTTCTATCAATTCATGGACAGTAAGTTCTGTAATATCCATTAAAATCAGCTCCTTCTAACTTAATTTATAACCTTAGGGATTTTAAACATCTCTCTATCAATTTCTGGTGCATTTGCAAGCAATAAGTCATGGTCTTCAAAAACTTTTACTTCGTCTTTTCTAAATACATTGCAATTATCATTAGCACCAATTGTTTCTTTTAAATCTTTGATTGGAGCATTTTGAATTACTTCAGCATAATTCAAAATATCATCAAGATTTTTTAAGTAATTATCTACTTCATCTTCTTTAAGATTTAAATCAGCTAGATTAGCTATATGTAATAATTCTTCTTTACTAACTTTCATAAAATCTCTCCTCTATTTCTTGGTAGTTTTCTTCTTACTAGACTTTGTTGTCTTGCTAGACTTTGTAGTCTTTTTCTTAGTAGAAGATTTTTTAGTTGTTTTCCTTTTTCTAGTAGTTTTTTTATTATCTTCAGGAGTCCACACTTCTCCTACCTTTGGTTTATTCCAAGAAATATAATTACATGTTTTAGGTTCTTTCTCATTATGTTCGCATAAGTAGAAAGCTTTTCCTCTACTAGTTTTCTTAATGTGTACTTCTCCACCGCAAACTGGGCAAGGAACATCACACACTTCATAATATGATTTTACATTTTTGCAATCAGGATATCCTGAGCAAGCAAAGAATTTTCCAAATCTTCCAGTTTTAATAACCATTGGCTTTCCACATTTTTCGCACACCATGTCAGTAACAACTTCAGGTATTTTTACATGTTCTAGTTCTGATGCTTTATCAAGTTCAGAATCAAATGGTTTATAAAAATCTCTTACAACAGCTTTCCACTCTTTTGTTCCTTTTGCTATATCATCAAAACTGTCTTCAATTCCTGCTGTAAATTTAACATTTATAATGTCTTGGAAATTATTAACCAAAAATTCATTTACTACTTTTCCAATATCTGTTGGTACTAATTGCTTTTGATTCTTTTCCACATAGTTCTTATCTACAATTGTTGAAATAATTGTTGCATATGTACTAGGTCTACCAATATCATTTTCTTCCAAAGCTTTTACTAAACTAGCCTCAGTATATCTTGGTGGTGGTTCTGTAAAGCTTTGTTTTGGATCTATATTTATCTCTTTAACTTCTTCTCCAACTTCTAATAAAGGTACTTCAAGTTCATCATCTTCAGTTGATGCATCATCTCTTCCTTCTATATATAATGTCATAAAACCTTTAAATTTAATTTTTTGACCATTAGCCTTAAAATTATATATATTAGAATCTTTACCTTTACTGTCAATTTTAGCAGCTATAGTATCATATATCGCTGATTGCATTTGGCTTGCTAAAAATCTATTATAGATTAATGTATAAAGTTTAAGTTGCTCAGAATCTAATGTGTTTTTCATCTTCTCTGGTGAATTATCAATTACTGTAGGTCTTATACCTTCGTGACCATCTTGAGCATTACTGCTTACTTTATAAAATCTATTTTCGTAGTAGTTTTCTCCATATTTCTCAGCAATAACTTTATGAGCTGCACTTCTTGCTTCATCACTAATTCTTGTAGAGTCAGTTCTCATATATGTAATAAATCCTGCTTCATACAATCCTTGTGCCACTTGCATTGTTCTTCTTAATGTAAATCCAAGTTTTCTTGAAGCTTCTTGTTGCATTGTTGATGTTGTAAATGGAGGAGCTGGACTTTTCTTTCTAGTTCCTAGTTTAACATCACTTACAATATATTGTTGTCCCTTAACATTATTTATAATGTCATTTACTTCATTTTCTTTATGAAGATCTACTTTTTTATCATTTATTCCTGTAAATTTAGCAATAAATTGACTTTTTTCTTTATTCTCAAGTAAAACATTAATATTCCAATATTCTTCTGGAACAAATTTTTCTATTTCTTCTTCTCTATCACAAATAAGTTTAACTGCAACAGATTGAACTCTTCCTGCAGATAATCCTGTTTTAACTTTTTTCCAAAGAAGAGGACTTAATTTATAGCCAACTATTCTGTCTATTACACGTCTTGCTTGTTGAGCATCTGTTAAGTTCATGTCTATTTTTCTTGGTTCTTTAATGCTCTTATTTACTTCCTTTTGAGTAATTTCATTAAATGTTACTCTACAAACACTATCTTCTGGAATTCCCAAAATATAAGCAAGATGCCATGCAATTGCTTCACCCTCACGATCAGGGTCAGTTGCAAGATATACTTTATCTGCTTTATTCTTTTCAGCTTTTAATTCATTTATTAATGGACCTTTTCCTTTAATATTAATATATTCTGGTTCAAAATCATTATCTATATTAATACCCATCTTAGATTTAGGTAAATCTCTAACATGTCCTTTAGATGCAACTACCTTATAATCATCGCCTAAAAATTGTGTTATTGTATGTGCCTTTGATGGTGACTCCACAATAATTAATGTCTTTGCCATAAATTCTTCCTTCCCTTATAATTCCACAATTATATATTGTTTTAAAAGCTTAGTCAACCTTTAATTCTTTATATATCAAATCTTCCGGATTCTTGATTGATAACTTTGCAATATTTTTAGACATACTTTCCAAAGTTTCTTTACTCGAAATTATCTCTAAAATAGTTTTATCTAAAATATCACAATTTATATCTTTATCTAAAATTACTTTTGCAGCGCCTTCTTTTTCTAACGCTCTAGCATTATACTCTTGATGATTTTCCGCAGCATATGGAAATGGTATAAAAATTGCTGGTGTTCCTATTTTCTCTAATTCAGTAACAGTCATAGCTCCACTTCTTACTACCGCTAAGTCTGAAACATTCAAAACTTCGCCCATATTATAAATATATGGTACTGCCTGAATTCTATCTAATTTCTCTATGTTGATATTATCTTCCTCTAAATCTTTTTTTACTATTTCATATTGTTCTGGTCCTACTGCCCACATAAGTTGATATGTTTTATTAAGTTTTTGCTTTATAATGCCTTCCATGGTTAAGTTAATTGATTTTGCTCCTTGGCTTCCGCCAAACACAATGACAAGTGGCATTTCTGGATCAAAGCCTAATTCTTTCTTTTTAGCTTTCACTTCATCTAAAGTCATTTCAATTTTTTCAACTTTTGTAGGAGTTCCTGTTACCACTACATTAGTACCCTTAGGAAGTTTATCTTTTGCCTCTTTAAATCCTACTAATACTTTTTTAGCTCTTTTAGCCATTAATTTAGTAGCAACTCCTGGAAGCACATTACTCTCATGAATTATATATGGGACTTTCAATACCCTTGCAGCTATTCCTACTGAAACGCAAACATATCCACCAGTTCCAATTATTAAATCTGGCTTAAACTCTTTAATAATCTTTTTAGCTTGGCCAACTGATGTATTAATTGTTTTATGAAAATTTCTTAAATTAGCAGCTGTTAGTTTTCTTGCTATACCGTGACTTTCAATTTGTTTTAGTTCATATCCAGCTCTTGGTACCAAGTCCTTTTCTAGACCAACATATGCTCCAATAAAAATAATTTCGCTATCAGGTTCTTCTTTTTTTATTTTATTAGCTATTGCTATTGCTGGATTAATATGTCCTCCAGTTCCTGCAGCTGCCATTATAACTCTCATAAATATTTTCCTTTCTAATAAAAAACGGAACTGCTTTTTAAGCCGCTCCTGTTTTTAATCTTTAGTGGTTCTTGAAATATTCAATAATATTCCCACACTTGCAACTAAGATCAAAAGTGATGTTCCACCATAACTTAAAAATGGAAGTGAAATACCAGTATTGGGCATAGAATTAGTTACAACTGCTATATTTAAGATTGCTTGAATAAGAATTAGTGATGTAATTCCTATTGCTACTAATGAACTATATTTATCTTTTGCTCTAATTGATATTAAATATCCTCTTATGGCAAATAATATAAATAACGCAATTACTGCTAAACATCCTACAAATCCTAATTCTTCAGCAAGAATAGCAAATATAAAGTCATTATGAGCTGCTGGAACATATGAATACTTTTGAGTAGAGTTTCCAAGTCCAACTCCCCAAAGACCACCGCTGCCTATTGCATACAATCCTTGCATAGTTTGATAGCCTGTTGTTGTTGCATTTTCTTCAGTATGTAGCCATGCTTCAAATCTATCTATTCTAAATGAATCAGATTTTAGCTGCATAAATATATATCCAGCAATTCCTCCAAGGACTGATGTTCCTAAAAAGGCTGTTACGATATATTTTATATCTATTCCGCTCATGAATATTTCGATTAACAATACTACTGCAACTATCATAGCCGCACTCAAATGGTTCTCAATTTTATATAGTATCGCTACTGGAATAGCCAAAAATATAATAGGTAAAATGACTGAAGAAATAACTTTATTAAAATTTCTTCTCTCATTACTAAAATATCCTGCAAAAGCAAGTATCAATCCTATTTTAGATAATTCGGAAGGCTGGAATGATATTCCGGCTATATTTACCCACCTTCCAGCACCACCAGAAGAAAGTCCTATTCCAGGTATTTTAACTAAAAATAATACAGCAATAGAAATTAAGTATATTAGCCAATAAATTGGTTTTGTCCATTTTTGGAAAGGTATAAACGATAAAATTGTCATTGCAACAAAACCTAAAATTGCTGCTTTTAATTGATTATAGAAATAAAAGTAGCTGTCATTTTTAGTCGCTAAGGCAGTTGGTGAACTTGCGCTTAACACCATAATTAAGCCTAACCCAACTAACATGATTACTATCATAAGTAATGGCATATCTATGTAAGTTTTAGGCTTAACTTCTTTATATTTAGTTTTAGTTATTGGTTTTACCGTTTTTATTGCCACTTAATTTTTGGCCTTTCTTTAGTTTAAATTATTACTAGTCCAATACCACAAGCAACTATTGTAATTAAGCAAAATACAATTACAATTGTAGTTTCTTTCCACCCAGATAATTCAAAGTGGTGATGTATAGGAGCCATTTTGAATAATCTCTTCTTAGTTTTCTTATAGTATGCTACTTGTAAAATAACACTAATTGTTTCAATTACAGGAATAATAGCTAATATTACTAGTAGAAATGGTAACTTCATATATAAAGCAATACCCGCTATAGCTCCACCTACTAAAAGTGATCCTGTATCACCCATAAATATGTGAGCTGGATGTAAATTAAGCATTAAGAAGCCTAAAAGTGATCCTATAATTATACATCCGAAAATTGTTATTTCTTTAACATTCCATAGAATAGATATAATAGTTAAAGCAGTTACTATTAAAGTGGAAACCCCACCAGCTAGTCCATCTACTCCATCAGTTAAATTAATAGCATTTGTAGTTCCTAAAATAACAAATAGTGCAAATAATATATACACCCATATAGGTAAGCTAATATATGTTTTTGCAATTGGAATATAAATATCTGTTCCATTATGAAAAACAAATAGAAGCATTAGAATATACACGATTGATATAATTGCTAGCCCTATCATTTTAGCTTTTGGGCTAATACCATCAGTATTTCCTAAAATAACTTTTTTAAAATCATCTATAAATCCAATTATTCCAAAACCAACTGTTACGAATATCATTGGCAACAATCTAGTTGCTATCTCCGGTTGATCTAGTGAATAATTAAAATATAAAAATCCACTCAAAACAATTGTTGATAAAATTATTATCAATCCACCCATAGTTGTGGTTCCACTTTTTTTGAGATGAGATTCTGGTCCAACATCTCTTTCTGATTGTTTAATTTTTAATTTTCTAAGTAGTGGAACTATTATAAAAGATAGGACGGAACTAGTGAAATATGATAGTAATAAAATCTTCATTTGAAAGCTTAAGTTCATTTTTTAATTCCAAAATCCTTCCTGTCTTTATTGTTGTTCATTATTTGTATCTTCTTTTTTACCGCCAGATTTTGCTTTTAATTCAGCAAAAACTTCTTGTAATACTTCTCTTTCATCAAAATGATGTTTAACACCATTTATTTCTTGCATAGTTTCATGGCCTCTTCCACATAGTATAACAATGTCATTTTTCTTAGCCATTCTTACAGCTTTTTTATCTGCTTCAGCACGATCTACACAAACTTCATATTCCCCTTTTGTTTTCTTAATTCCTTCTTCAACTTCTTTAGCAATTTTTTCAGGATCTTCACTTCTAGGGTCAGTTGTAGATATAAATGTATAGTCAGCAATTGAGCCAGCAATTTCTCCCATCATTGGTCTTTTACGTGTATCTCTATCTCCACTACATCCAAATACGCAAATTACTTTTCCTCTTGTATATTCTTTAGCAGCAGATAATATACTTCTCAAACTTTCAGGAGAATGTGCAAAGTCTATCATAACAGTTAAGTCCAAATCATTGTCAATAAGTTCATTTCTTCCCTTAACCTTAACATTTTCAAGACCTGCAACAATGTTTTCTACGCTTACATTAAACTCTAATGCAACAGCGATAGCAGCTAAGCTATTATATACACTAAATCTTCCTGGTATATCAGTTTTAATTCTTTCATTTTTATTATTTAATCTTAGCTTGAAGTCTACATAAGAATTTGTTATTGTAACATCTTTTGCTAAATAATCTGCTTGATTATCTATACCAAATGTTTTAAATGAACAATTTGGCGCTAGACTAGGAATTCTTATTGCATCTAAGTCATCTGTATTAATAAATCCAATTGGACACATAGAGAATAATCTTAATTTGCTATTAAAATAATCTTCCATGTCTGGATGTTCGTCTGGACTAATGTGATCTTCAGATAAATTAGTAAACACTCCATAATTAAAATCACAACCATCAACTCTATGAAGTTTCAAGCTTTGTGAAGAAACTTCCATTACAACTGCTTGGCATCCATCATCTCTCATTTGTGCTAAATAGCTTTGAAGAGTAATTGGATCAGGAGTTGTTCTAACACTATCTGTAATTTTCTTTCCATTGCAACTTAGAACTTCAATTGTTCCTAATAGTCCAGTAGGTATATTTGCCTTTTCTAAAATTGATTTAATCATAAAGGCAGTAGTAGTCTTACCTTTTGTTCCTGTTATTCCTATTAACTTGAAACTTCTTGAAGGATTTTCAAAAAAGTTGCAAGCACATTTAGCAACTGCAATCCTTGTATCAGGTGCAGTTATTATTGCTATATTTTGATTTGAAATTAAAGGAATAATATCTTTTGCAACATCTTCATTAATAAGAATTGCTTTAGCGCCTTTGCTTATAGCTTGTGGTATAAACTTATGGCCATCTACTTTAAATCCTTTAATAGCAATAAATAAATCATTTGGTCCAATATTATTTGAATCTTGTGAGATATTATTTATCTCAATGTCCAAATTTCCCATGGCTTTTAAGCCATCAATTCCAACTAAAATTTTCTTTAATATCATAAATACTTCTTTCAAACAAAATTTACGCAACTTCTAAATTATTAGAACGCTTGCCATTTAATTATATACTTATACACAAATAAAAATCAAGCCAAAAATAAAGCCAAAATCATATTTCTATGATCCTGGCTTTAAAAATTATAAATATTTAAATTTATCTCAATCCTCTATTTCTTAAGAATGGTGGTAAATCTAAATCAGATGTATCCTTTTTGTTAGGAGTAGGTATTTTTGTTTGTGGCCATGCACTTTTAGGTGCTGGCTCTGCAGTTGTTCTTGCAGCAGTTGCAGGTTTTACTTCATATGAACCTGGTTCCTTATCAAATCCTGTAGCAATAACAGTTATAACTATATCTTCATCTAAACTCTTATCGATAACAGCGCCAAATATAATATTAGCTTCTGGATCAACACTTCTTTGAACAAGTTCTGCAGCAGTGTTAACTTCATGTAATCCAAGATTTTCTCCACCAGTAACAGAAATGATAACGCCTCTAGCTCCTTCAACTGAGCTCTCTAGTAATGGACTTTGAACAGCTTGCTTAGCAGCATCTTCTGCTCTATTCTCACCACTAGCTCTACCAATTCCCATGTGAGCCATTCCAGTATTAAGCATAACTGCTTTAACATCTGCGAAGTCTAAGTTTACTAAACCAGGAACTTTTATTAAATCAGATATTCCTTGAACACCTTGTCTTAATACATCATCTGCCATTTTGAATGCTTCTAGCATTGTGGTTTTTCTATCTATTATTTGTAATAGCTTATCATTTGGTATTACTACTAATGCATCAACTTTTCCTTTAAGGCTATCTATTCCTCTTTCAGCTTGTAGCATTCTTTTCTTACCTTCAAAAGTAAATGGTTTAGTTACAACAGCAATTGTTAAAACTCCCATATCTTTTGCTATATTTGCTACTATTGGGGCAGCTCCAGTTCCTGTTCCTCCACCCATTCCAGATGTAACAAATACCATGTCTGCACCTTTAATGCAATCTTCTATTTCTTGTCTGCTTTCTTCTGCAGCTTGTCCTCCAATTTCAGGATTAGCTCCGGCGCCTAAGCCTCTAGTTATTTTTTCACCAATTTGAATTTTTGTTCCAGCTTTAGATTGAAGTAATGCTTGTTTATCTGTATTTATTGATATGAATTCAACTCCTTCTATTCCAGAATCAATCATTCTATTTACGGCATTGTTTCCTGCTCCTCCAACACCGATTACTTTAATAACAGCTGTATCATCACCATATTCTCTTTCGTCTAAATTTCTGTTATCTGTTACCATAAAAGTTTTCCTCCTAAATCTCCTTATAACTTATACTTATCAATATTTTTATTATGAATAGAAAAATTCTTTAATTCTACTTAATATTTTCTTAAATACACCTTCTTTAGAATCAACATCATAACTACTAGATACGTTTTTCGTAAATGGTCTTGATGCGATATATCTTACCAATCCAAATGCTGTAATATAAGCATTAGGTGTATATTCAACTGCTTTATTGCTTGCTAATTTTACTGGAATGTTAAATGTAATCTTAGCTACAATATCACTTTTACTAATATTAGTTATTCCTTCTCCTGCTAAAACAATGGTATTAATATTAGTCTTTAGTCCTTTAGAAGAAATATCTTTATTAATTAAATCAAAGATTTGTTCAACTCTTGCTTCGATTATCTCTACAACATTTGAGCTTTTTACAACTTTTTTATCTCCTCTAGCTGTATTAAGAACTACATCTTGATCATTTTCTATATATGATTTAAGTGCTAAGTTGTATTGTTTCTTAAGTTTTTCTGCTTCTTCTCCAGAAATATCTAGAACTATACTTAAATCGTTTGTAATGCTTTGACCTCCAACAGGTATTCCGTTGGTATAGATAAAATTTTGTCCATCAAAAATACCATAGTCCGTATTTTGTGCACCTATGTCTATCAACATGACAGAATCTTTTTGATCTGCCTCATCCAATATTATATTCTTTTCAGCAAGTGTTATAGGTACTATACCATCAATATCAACATTTGCCTTTTTAAAGACATTATATAATTGTCTTAAATAATCTTTCTCTCCTAATATTATTTGAGCATTTAAAGTAAATTTATTGCTGAATGCTCCTACTGGATCATTTGTGCTTTTACCATTGTCTAAAATGAAATTATTAGTAACAATGTCAATTACTTGTTTGCCCTCTGGAACTTCTATATTAGATGCTTGTATTAAAGCTTGTTGAATATCTCTTGATGAGATTCCAGAGTATTTATCTTTTGCTTCCTTTTCAACACTATTTTGAACAATAGTAACAAATCTGCCAGGAATAGTAATATATGCCGAATTGATTTTTACATTGATTTCCTTTTGCGCTTCCTTAATAAGATCTGAAATACTGCCTGCTAAGGCATTCTCATCTACTATTTCTCCTTTTTGTATACCACTGCTTTTCTTTTTGGTGTTGCAAAGTATCTGTACTTGATTAAAATTATTGACTTCACCGACAACTAAGCCTAACTTAGAACTGCCTATATCGATGCCGACAATTACATCACCTATGGCCAAAGCAAACTCCTCCTAGTCTCAAATTCTTATACACAAGTTAGAATATCTTATTTGAAAATCATTGTCAATAGAAACTGACTTTTTTTCGTAAAATTGTTGTAACATTCTTGTAATATTTTAATTTATGTAAATACTTTATTTTATCTAACTCAGTAATTCTTTATTTTCTCTTTAATTTATGTTAACACAACCTTGTAAATAGATAAAGGAATGTTTCTCAACATAATTTTGATAACATTCCTCTTTTCTTTTGTATATTTAAAACTATTTTTTATTCTTTTACTTCATCTTCTTCGTTGTCTTCTTTTTCTTTTTCTTTCTCTTTGTTTTCTTCGGTATCTTCTTTAGTTTTCTTCTTTTGTTTAGACATTTTATCTGAAATAAATGTAATGTAATGTCTTCTTATTATTCCTAAGTTGTTAAATATTCTACCTACAAAAACTATAATTGTTGCTAGATAAATATCTACATTTAGTCTTTCTCCTAAATAGGTTAACAAAATTGCTAAAATTGCATTTATGAAAAAACCTGAAACAAATACACCAGCATTGAACTTTTTGTTTATACGTGATGCAGCTCCTCCTAAAACAGAGTCTAATGCTGCAACTATAGCAATTGCTAAGAATTTTGATGCTGTATATGGTATTGTTGGTAATGCTATACCAACAACAACTCCTAAAATAATTCCCAATATCATAATAATAGTTGTCATTAATCATCTACCTCACTCATATAGCCAGTACTATATGCTTTCTCATATTTTTTTATTTCTACTTTTTCTACTTCTTCTACTTTTATTTCTAGTTCATTGCTTTTCATTAAGTCAACAAATCCACTACTTTTAGTATTTAATGTACTAGATAAGTATTTTCGATCTCCTATAGCCTTTACTACATAAGGAGAAGTAATTCTAACACTACCACCATAAAGCACTATGAAACTATCGTTTAAAGTAACTATATCTGTTAGATTTACTATTCTATTATTATTAATTGAAATTGCTTCTGCACCTGCATATTTTAATTCATTTACTAATGATCTTAAATCTTCAGATCTATATGTTCCTGTTTCGGTATCTGTTAATGTAATTATTATTCCTTGTCCTTGAACATCTGTTAGTCCTAATAATTTTAAAGATTGTTTATATTCTGAATTTAAAGTGTTTGTAGATGCACTATCTTCATTGCTAGTTGGATTATTATATTCATTTATTAGATTCATATTATTTAGATATTGACTATTTGCGTCTTCATATCTTTCTTTATATTGTGCAATTTGTGCTTGAAGTTCTGAATCTCTTAAGTCCTCAATATTAGCTTCTTTAGTCTCATCTACAGTTTTAAATTGTAAAAATATTAAGGCTATAAATAAAAATATTATTAAACTAGAAGCTATAGCTCCTATTAAATCACTTTTTCTCTTCTCTTTCATATGCTACTCCTTTACTGATTCCATATAGTCGCTTTTTAATACACCACTATATTTACTAATAGTAATATTTTGAACTTTTTTTACTTCTGTAGGAATAGTTTGGTTTTGCATTAACTGAATATAACCACCTGGTCTAGTAATTGCACCATATAAAGTTTCTTGATTTCCTATTGCTTTTATAATAAATGGTGAACTGATTCTAGTTCCATTAATAGAGATAATATTTCCTGCACAAGTTATACATGTACTAACAACAATTCTTTCTCCATTTATTTCAACCGCTTCTGCTCCAGCATTTGCAAGTTCATTTAAAATCTCTCTTAAATCGGCATCATGTACTAAATATAGATTAATGTCTTCAGTAATTAAAGTTACTTTACTATCTTCAACCTTTATTTGAATTCCATTTCCAGTAACATCTGTCAAACCTAAAAGCATATTATTTATTTTAAGTTTAGCTGCAATTTCTTCAGTTTCTTGTGTACGACTAGCTGCATTTTTTCTGGCTTCTGCTAATTGTTTATTTGAATTTTCAAGATTATTTGCTGCTTCTTGATATCTTTCTCTCCATGATAACAAAGTATCTTTTAATTCATCATTGACAAAAGCAAATGAAATTTCTGATGAGGCTTTTTTCATTGTTCTTACTTGCAAAGTAATCGATGCTGCAAGAATTATTGCAACTAAGCCAACCAGTATTCTAAAGTTTGTTTGCTTCATGTTTTTCATTATTTATCTCCTTTATCAGATTTTAGGACTAAAGTATGGATTCTTTTTCAAAAAGTCCATATTTAGATATATGCTTCCTTCATTTCCTTTTTCATAAACTAGAATTTTTTGCAAATTTTGCATTTTTAATGTTAAGTTTTCTGCATTTCCAATATATATACTTTTTAATTCACTAGAACTATATAAAATATATTCACTATTATCTATGGTGATTTCATTTATTATACTATTTATTGTTATTGTTTTTCCTTCATCTGCATAATATTGTTTAGCTTCTTCTAAAATATTTACTATATCATTTAGTTTAAATAAATTATGCTCACTAAGTCTTTTTCCAGGTGTCATTTCTTCTTCATCTAGTTCCATATTTTTTATTAGAAGTCTTCCATTTCCATTATCATTAGAAAGAACTTTTTCTAATACATAGCCTTGATCATCTATAAGTATAAATCCATCATCCAATTCAATAACATATTTTGCTTCACGTTCTTCAATTTCAATATTTATAGTTGAAGGATACTTTTTAGTAATATGTGCATTTTTTACATATGGTAAACTTTCTATTTTTTCTTCAACAATATATGATACTACTCTAAAAATATTGTTTCCTTCTTGTAATCCTGCGGCATTTATTATTTCTTGATTAGGTGTCTTTTTATTATTTGTAATATGAATACTCGTTATATTGAACACCGGAAGAAAGAACAATATTCCTAAAAAAATTGCCAAGATTATTAAAAAAACTATAAAGTTTTTATTTACTATTCTTTTTTTCTCTTTTTTATCTTTTGACTTATTTGCCATTTAGTTTTACCTCTTCAAATTTATAGATAATAACTTGCTAATTCCATTTTCTTCCATAGTAACACCATATATTGATTCTGCCGCTTCCATGGTTCCTTTTCTATGTGTAATTACTAAGAATTGTGTATCTTTTGAAAATTTCTTTAAATACTCTGCAAATCTATATACATTTACATCATCTAATGCTGCATCAATTTCGTCTAATATACAAAATGGTGCAGGATTTATTTTCAAAATTGCAAATAATAAAGCAATAGCAGTTAGTGATTTTTCTCCTCCTGAAAGAAGTTGTAAATTTTGCAATTTCTTTCCTGGTGGTTCAGCTTTAATCTCTATTCCTGATTTCAAAACATCTTCTTCATCAGTTAAGAATACTTCTGCCTTTCCTCCACCAAATAATTCACTAAATACTTCCTTGAAATTTTTATTAATTAGCACAAATTTTTCAGCAAATTGTTTTTTCATAGTATTTGTCATGTCTATAATGACAGTATGTAGTTTTGCAATTGTAGTTTCCAAATCAAGTCTTTGCTCATTCATTGTTTCATATCTAGATTGAGTTTTTGCAAATTCTTCTATACTTCCGACATTTACATCCCCTAATTCTTTTATTTGCTCATGCAATTTGTTTACTTGTTTTTCTGTTTCATGAGGATTCTTTATCTCTTCATATTGTTCTACATTATTAGGAGTAATTTCATATTCATTCCATAAGTCATTTGTTAAATCAGTAATGTTTTGTTTAATATTTTCTTCTTTACTATCAATCTTTATTATTTCTGATTTAACCTTTTGAATTGTTTCAAATTGTCCTTCTATTTTTTGTTCTACTAAAACTACTTCTTTATTTTGGCTATCTCTACTGTTTTTTAATTCAGCTAATTTATCTGTACTTCCTTCTACTTGCTCTTTTATTTCTTCAATATTTTTCTTAAAGCTTACTATTATTTTTTGTAATTCATCATTGTTATGTGTTAATTTTTCAATTTGTTCTTCACCATTTTTAATAGCTTTAGTTTCTTTTGCCATGTCATTTTCTATTCTAGCTACAATTTCTTTTATCGAAACATTACTCTCATCAAATGAAGAAACACTTATTTTTAAATTAGTTATGTCTTGATTTAAATTGTCTATATAATCATGATCTAATTTATTTTTAGAAACAAATTCATTTACTTTGTCACTAAGTTCTTGAATCTTCTTATTAGTATCTTCTATTTTTTCTTCTATCTTTGCTTTTTCTTCTCTTAATTTGTTTAATTCTTCTTTATCATCAGCTATACTTTTCTTTGTTTTGTCTCTATTTTCTTCAAGCTCTGAAATTTTAGAATTAATAGAATTTACTCTTTCTTGATTTTTAGCAAACTCAATTTCAAAATCGGATATTTCATTATTTTGTTTTTCAAGTCTTGAAAGAAGATCTTTGTTAAACTCTTCAAAGTTTTCTTTTTCTGTAATAAGTTCTTCTATCTTCTTTTGAATCTTTTCTATTTCCTTTTGAATTTTTTCAATTTGAGTTTTTCTGCCTAATATACTTCCTACTGACTTTTTTACTGAACCACCAGTTATTGAGCCTTGTGGATTTATGATGTCCCCTTCTAATGTCACTATTCTAAAACTATATTTATTATCTCTTGCTAAAAGAATCGCTGAATCCATGTCTTTAGCTATAACTGTTTTTCCTAAAAGGTTTAATACAATTTGTTCATATTTTTTATTTGCTTTTACAACATCTGAGGCAATTGCTATAAAGCCATCGTTTTTCTTTATTGCCCCATCATATTTTTTTCCATGGATTGTATTAACAGGAAAGAATGATGCTCTTCCTATATCATTTTTTCTTAAATATTCTATTAAACGCTTTGCATCTGATTCTTCTTCAGTAACCAAATTTTGCATTGCGTTTCCTAATGCCATTTCAATAGCAATTTGATATTTATCATCAGTAGAAATAAGGTCTCCTAAAACACCTAACAATCCTTTTCCAAATCCTATACTTTTTTCACTTTCTGATAGGATTGATTTAACTGCTCTAGCATATCCTTCTTTCTCTTTTTCTGTTTCTAATAAGAAATTCAATTTTGAATTTTTAGTACGATACTCATCTTCTAAGGTTTGTATCTTTTCTACATAAGACTTTAATTTTTTATCAAAGTCTGCTTTTTCTTCTTTTATTGCATTTAATTTATCAAGCTTAGTTTTTCTTTCTTGTTCTACTTTATTAAATGCTGATTTTATATCATTTTGGATTATTCTATTTTTATCAAGTTCTGAAATTATACTATCCAAAGTTTTGGTATCCGCTTTAATTGTGCTTTCCAAATTAGCATAATTAGTTTCATTAATAGTTACTTTATTTAGTAATTCATATTTTTCATCAGTTAGATTTTCTATTTGTCTTTTATCTGATTCATTTTCAAGTTCCACTTTAGATAGTTTATCTGTAATTGCTTTTAATTCAGCTAATTTTTCCTTAAGTTCTTTTTCATACTTTTCTTTATTCTTGGTAAGGTCTGCACCTTTAAGTAATCTTTCTTCTTTTTCTGAGGTTAATTCTTCAATATTAGATTTTGATCTAATTATTTCTTGTTCTAATCTATTAATATTTTGACTATTATTAGAAATTCTTTCTTGACTTACATTTATATTAGAATTAATCTTCTCTATTTCATTTTTACTATTAGCTGATAAATCTTGAATTCTTTCTATTTCAGAAATTATTTCTTCAATTTTAGTTTTAAGTGTCTCTTTTTCATTTTGTAGATTATCTAATGTTTGTTCTTCACTTAATAATTGGTCTGTAAATATCTTCTTATTATCTTCATTCTTTTCTAATTTTTGTCTTGCTTCATTTATCTTATAAACGAAAAGTCCAATTTCTATTGTTTTTAATTGGTCTCTTAAATTAAGATATTGCTTTGCCTTTTTTGATTGTTCTTCAAGAGGACCCAAATTCATTTCGATTTCGGATAAGATATCATTAATTCTAATAAGGTTTAATCTTGTTTGTTCTAATTTTTTCTCTGTTTCTTCTTTACGAACTCTAAATTTAACTATTCCTGCTGCTTCTTCAAAGATATGTCTTCTGTCATCAGACTTTTGGCTTAAAATCTCATCGATTTTGCCTTGTCCTATTACGCTATAGCCATCTTTGCCTATACCTGTATCCATGAATAGTTCTGTTATATCTTTTAATCTGCACTCGTTTTTATTAATAAAATAACCAGATTCTCCTGTTCTATATATTCTTCTGGTTACAACTACTTCATTATATTCAATAGGAAGAGAGCCATCACTATTATCAAAAGTAATTGATACTTCAGCAAATCCTAAAGACTTTCTGCTTTGAGTACCTGAAAAGATAATGTCTTCTTGTTTGCTTCCTCTAAGTTGCTTCATGCTTTGCTCACCAAGAACCCATCTAATAGAGTCACTAATGTTACTTTTACCAGAACCATTAGGCCCTATAACGGCAGTTATACCAGGCTTAAATTCTAGTGTGGTTTTATTAGCGAAAGATTTAAATCCTTGTAACTCAGCTCCTTTTAGGTACACTTTCTTCTTCCTTTTCTAAAAATTTATAAAATAATAGCTATTTTACCAAGTGAGTATATCAAATTTCTTGGTATTTATCAACAATAAAAAATAAAGCAATTTACATTTTTGAGTCATTATCATTTATTTTATTGTTTTATCTAAAAAATAATGATATATGTAAAATAACTGAACTTACAAAGGAAAATAATATGTTAGATGAAAAATACGACTTTTATAGTCCTAGCAACTTTAATATTCATGATTTAGATCCAATGCTTCAAAGAAGTTTGGAAGTTATGAACAACTTAGACTTCTTTACTTTAAGACATTGTAATAATGTTGGAAATCTTACCGCAAGACTATGTGGCTATTTAAATTGCAATAGTAAATTTACTTTACATTGCTTGATAGCAGGGTATGTCCATGACATTGGAAAACTATTCATTCCTCCTGAAATCACTAATAAGAATGGCCCATTAACTAATGAAGAATATGAAATAATGAAAACTCATACTACTCTTGGTTATCAATTCTGTCTAAAGGATATTAATTTACGTCCATATTCTGATGGACCATATTACCATCATGAAGGTTTAAATGGTTCTGGTTATCCAAGAGGTCTTAAAGCTTTTGATATTCCATATAGCGGACAAATTATTAGAGTTGCTGATGAATACGATGCTATCGTTACAAAAAGACAATATACCACTCACGTAAACATTTCTGAAACTTTAAAAGAGTTAATAAAGGATGCTACCCCATCTAAAGAAATGCTTGCATTAGATGCTATTAAAGAAAATGAACGTTATGGAAAAATTAATCCTAAACCATTAAAAGCATTATTTAAAGCAGTTATTGATGATACACTATATGAAATAAGCTCAATTATGGATTATCAAGATTATATTAGAGATCAACTAAAACGTTTAGATCAAATAAAGAAATATCAAAGTAAGATGGAGAAAGCTAAAAAACAAGTTCAAAAAGATTACTATGCAGAAGGAATGAAAATGTTATTCCAATCTGGTGAAAGTGTAGATAACCTTGATCAAGTTTATAGTGAATTTAAAGAAGCTATTGATACTAGAGAAGAAAGAATCAAGAAACTATATAACGAGATCAAAATTATAAAACGTTTAAGAGTTTAGATTATATAAAAAGAAGTTCACTTAAGTGAACTTCTTATTTTTTTATTGTTATTATATTATTTTTTTATTTTCGTTTTTAATTGTATTTCTTACCTAATCTTTTAAATATTCTTTAAGTATTTTTTCTACTTCTTCTTTAGACTCTAAATGATTTATTGTTTCTCTAATTATAGAAGCATTTTTCTGACCTCTAATATACATCGCTAAATGTTTTCTCATTTCGCGAATTCCAGTAATCTCTCCTTTATCTTTAACTTCTAATTCAATATGCATTAGTATTGCTTCTAATAGTTCATTATTAGAGATTTCTCTAAATGATTCTCCTTTTAGTTCTGCTCTAATTCTTTCAAATATCCAAGGATTTCCTAGACTTCCTCTTGAAATCATTATTCCATCACAACCAGTATATTCAAACATTTTTATTGCAGATTCGGAATCTTTTATATCTCCATTTCCTATAACAGGAATAGATACTGCTTGTTTCACCTGTTTAATGCAATCTAAATCAACTGTTCCTGCATAATATTGGCTTCTTGTTCTTCCATGAACTGTAATTAATTTGGCTCCAGCTCTTTCTATTTGTTTTGCAACTTCTACGCAATTAATATGTTCTTCATCCCAACCTTTTCTGATTTTAACTGTAATTGGAACTTTAGAATTATCTACAGCGCTCTTGGTAACATCATAAACTTTTATTGGATCTAACATAAGTTTGCTTCCATCACCATTTTTCACTACTTTAGGTGCAGGACATCCCATATTAATATCTATTAAATCAAAATCATATTCTTCATTTAATAATTTACAACTAAAGGCAATTGATTCAGTATCATTTCCAAAAATTTGAACTGCCTTCTTTTGCTTTTGTCCTTCTGTATTTAATAATAATCTAGTCTTTTGATCTCCATAAAATAATGCTTTACTTGAAACCATTTCAGTATAAGTAATAGATGGATTTCCATACTTTTCGCACACTAAACGAAATGGCAGGTCTGTATAGCCTGCCATAGGTCCTAATATTAAATTATCATCAAGAGTTAACTCTCCAATTCTAATTTCTTTTATCATATAAATCCTTTATGCAAATATTGTTTTTTGTCTTCTTCCGCTAATATTTAACAATAATCCAATCATAATCAAGTTTGATAATAGTGAGCTACCACCATAACTTACAAATGGTAAAGGAACACCAGTGATTGGAAGTAGTCCCATAGTCATACCAATATTTTCAATCATATGGAAGAAGAATATTCCAGATATTCCTGCTGCGATAATCGATCCCAGGTCATCTTTAGCCGTTTTCGCGACATAGATGGCCCTCGATATCAGTAAGCAATATAGAACTATAATTAGTGCTGCTACTATAAATCCCATTTCTTCACCAATAACAGCAAATATAAAGTCAGTAGACTTAGGATATAAATATCCTAATTGTGTTTGGTTACCTTGAAGATAACCCATTCCTGTAAGTTCTCCAGCTCCAATTGCAAGTTCTGATTGATTTATGTTATATCCAGCTCCTCTTGGATCCAAGTCTGGATTTAAATATACTTGAATTCTTGTTTTAGCATGGTCTGGTAAAACATACATATATGCTAGTGGAAGAGCTATTGCAACAATAACTATAGCTGTAATTATATATCTTTTATATATTCCACTATTAAATAGCATAAATACAAAAGCCATTACGAATGCCATTGCTGTACCATAATCTGGCTGCATTATTATTAATCCTACAGGTACTGCAAATACTACAAGAAGTAATAGTACTCTTGTAAATCTATTTAATTCTTTAACCCCTCTTTTTTTCATTATAGACATTAGCCATGCTAAAAATAGGATTAAAAATATCTTTGCAAATTCTGAAGGTTGTAAAGACACTCCTTTAATTGAAAACCAAGAACTTGCTCCACCTATTGGTGCTGTAAACAAAACTCCTATTAGCAAAACTATACTAATTCCATAAAGAATCGGGGACATTTTACTCATAAATGAATAATCCACAAAAAATACGGCTATAGTTAAAGGAATACTAACTATTAACCATATTATTTGTTTTCTGAACTCTCCTTGTCCACTAGAAAGAGTTGCAGAATAAATTGCAAATAGCCCTATTACTACTAATAGGACTGCGCATATTAATATTGACCATTCTATGTTTTTGCTTATTTTCTTTCTCAAACCTTTTCTCCCTAAAATAGTGTAATAAGAAGAATATGAAATTATTCTTCATTTTCTTCTTTATTATCATTTTCATCTGCTTCTTGTTCTTCCACAGTTTGAGTTTCTTCTTCTGAATCTTCTGTGTTTTGTTCTGCTTCTTCTTTTAATTTTTCTAAGTCTTTATTAAACTTTCTTGTTTCTTCCTTAACTCCAATTATAGGAATATTAGCATATAATGCAGGAGTACCAACTGTACCATCTGAATTCTTTTGGGTAGTTAATTTAACATCCAATTCTGATTCATCGATTTCTACATATTTTTTTATTACTTCAACTATCTCCTGTTTCATCATATCAAGAAAGTCAGCAGAAACATTAACTCTATCTTGTACAAGTACTAAATGTAATCTTTCTTTAGCCTTTTCCTTGTTAACAATTTCTTTTTTCTCTTCTTCTACTTTTTCAGGTTCTTTTTTCTCTTTTTTATCTTCTTTCTTTTTAAATAATCCCATAATCTTTTCGAACATTCTTTAATTATTTGCCAAATAGTTTCTTTAAAAATCCTTTTTTCTCTCTACCTGGTATTGTAACTTCAACATTTTCTCCAAGTAAACGTCTAGCTATTTCCATATAAGCTTTTCCAGAAGGAGCTTTTTTGTTTGAAACTGCAGGCTCTCCTTTATTAGTTTGAGTAATTATAAATTCATCTTCAGGAACTACTCCTAAAAGTTCGATGGACAAAAGATCTAGAATATCTTCTACATCCATCATTTCTCCCTTTTTAACCATGTCTGGTCTTAATCTATTAATTACTAATTCTGGGTTCTTTACTTCAGATGCTTCAAGTAAACCAATTATTCTATCTGCATCTCTTATAGATGATATCTCTGCATTTGTAACTACAATAGCTCTATCAGCTCCTGCAACAGCATTCTTAAATCCTTGTTCAATTCCTGCTGGACAGTCTATTAATACAAAATCAAATTCATCTTTTAATTTAGCAGTTAGTTCTTTCATCTGTTCTTCGTTAACTGCTGATTTATCTTTTGTTTGGGCTGCTGGTAATAAAAATAAATCTGTAAATCTTTTATCTTTTATTAGAGCTTGCCTTAGCTTACATTTGCCTTCCACAACATCAACTATGTCATAAACAATCCTATTTTCAAGGCCCATTACGACATCCAAATTACGTAGACCAATATCTGTGTCTACTAATGCAACTTTCTTATTACGCAACGCCAATGCTGCTCCAAGGTTAGCTGTGGTCGTAGTCTTTCCAACTCCGCCCTTTCCTGATGTTATGACTATAGCTTCGCCCATAACTTTCCTCCTCGTAAATTTTACAGACTCATTATATGTAAAAAGCATTCAAAAGTCAATTATTTTGTCACAAAAAAAGTGGCTTAAAATTGCCACTTTTCGGTTTTATATTTCAGAAATATTACATTATTGTAAACAAATTTGTTGCTAAATATTGATTTCAAAAGAAATTAATTTTCTTCTGTTGTCTCGTTATTTTCTTCAACTACATCAGCATTTTCTAAATTTTCTGTAGCTTCATCATTATCTACTAATTCCAAGTTAGATATTGAAACTTCATAAGCAACTCTTTCTTCAACAGTGCCATCTTCATGTTTCTTTTCATAGCTTCTTGATTGAATTCTTCCTGTTACTTTAATCTCTGTTCCAACTTCCATCTTTGAGCAGAATCTTGCATTTCTACCCCAAGCTATACATGGAATATAATCTGATTTATTATAAGCTCTATTAACTGCTATTAGTATATCTGATATTTCTCTTCCAAATGGAGTTTGTCTATAAATAGGTGGTTTACAAATATAACCTATTAAAGAAATCTCATTGGTTAATTCATCTTTACTATCTATATCTTCATCTTGTTCTTCTAATAGTTCAAATTCTTTAACAAATACTGTTAGATAAAGTCTATTCTTTTCGTTTTCATATGTATTGTATGATCTAAATTGACCTTCTATCTTTATTTGTTTTCCTATAGCTAGATCATCATCTTTAAACAATCTTTCTGAAATAGTGATAGGAATTAAATCAGTATTTCCACTTAAACGTGCAACACTTAAATTAAAAGTATAAAATTTTTCATCATATATTTCATGACTGAATTTTTTATCATCTGCAACTCTTCCTACTAATATTAAACTATTGTTCTCCAATAAACTCTTTTCCAACTTAAATTTCCTCCCACTTGGTTAGCTCTTGTGTTTTTCTCTCTAATTTAGTCCTATAAAACGTATTATAGCACCTTTTTAGAGTTTTGTCTACATAATTAGTGTAAAATAATAGCTACCAAAGAATCTTTAGATAGTTTGGTAGCTATATTTATTTAATATGCTTAACTTTTTCCTTTTGTACTTCTCTTCCGCAATTAAGGCATTTGCCTTTTCTTCTATCTACTTCTTCTTTTTCTTCTTTTGTAATTTCAGTGCCATCATTTCTTGTAATGGTATGCTTTATAGTGCGTATTTTTTTCTCGCTCTTTCCATTCCATATAACCTTGCCCCATTTATGGCACTTTGGACAAGTGTTACTGTTTCCTTCAATTCCAAACAATCCCCAAAAGAATGCTAGAGCTATAATTATTAGTAATACCCATTTTTGAGTAAGAATATATATAACTGCTGTAATTAAAGTAATAGCTAATGGAATATAAAAAAGAATAATTTTCTTTTTTAATGTCTCTTCACTATTATATTGAATTTCACTTTCTGGAATATCTGGAATTTCAGAATTTGCAAGTTCATCATGATTCGTTACTTTGCCTTTTGATTTCATTTTCTTCATTCCATCTTGTTAATTTTATGTCTTTATATCTATCTAGTACTTTTGAATACTTTTCATGCTCATCAGCCCAAATAGTTTCAGGAATTTTATCAAATGCCTCAAACATTTTTTCTGCTTCAGCTAAATAAATTACTTGCTCTTGAGGAGTTAACTTTTCATACTTTTGAGCGAAATCATATAGTTTATCAAGGCTTTCATTTGCATTAATAAAGGTATAAAAGTCTTTTACTCCTATGCCTGCATTTCTAAGCTGAGCAACAGCTAGCACGATTAAAAATGCAATTATAAATAGCAATATTACAACTACTGCTAGCAATTGAGTCATTTATTTCTCTCCTTATAGACATTATTCTTTTAAGATTATACTATTCTACATTTTCTTTATCAAGTCAATTACAATAAAAAGTATTATTCTTGTAATTTAGTGTAAAATTGCTAAAATATTCCTTTTTTTATTGTACTTTACAGCAGATTGTGGTATAATAAAGTTGTCCGTTTTTTGAAACACGAATATCGAGGTCCAACATTTTAAGAAAAGGAGAATCAACATGAAAAAGTTTACTTCAGTAGCAACCCTTATTCTCGCAGTGGTTATGGTGTTTTCACTGGCCGCTTGCGGCAAGTCCAATAGCAGCACCGCGGCTGTTGGTCAGGATCATATGCTCGCCGGAGCTGTCTCTGACAAGCTGGACGTACCTACTGATCGCCTTTACGGCATCATCACGTACGGCGGCGAAGATCATCTTTTGATCGCAGAGGAGCACAAGGAAGCAGATCATTATGGGATCGAGTACATTGATACCTATATCGATACCGATGGTATTGACTGGTACGAAAGTGAACCAGTAAATTTGTACTTCGAATGCCCGGTTTGTGGCTCTCATTGCCACGACACAATTCCTGTTGGGGCGAAAAGTCCTGGCAGAATCTTCTGGTGTGAATGTGAAAATCCGTGGGTTATCGGTGTCACAATCGCTAAAGAAGAAGTAGGCATTTCTCGATAAACGGACAGGGGGAGCTAGCACTCTAGCTCCCCCGCTTTTTTTGTTATTATATTTTACTTTTTTATATTTTTAAATCTTCAATTATTTTCCATGAACCTATCTTTTCGGGCAAATCCATAAATCTTAATTTTTCTTTTTTGGTTGGATGAATAAAACTTAATTCATATGCCCACAAACATATTTGTTTTCCATGACCTCTTCCACCATATTTTTGATCCCCATAGATACTATGATTTCTTGAGCTAAGTTGTACTCTTATTTGATGATGTCTACCTGTATGAAGATTAATTTTAAGTACTGATAAATTTAGTTCTGGATCATATTTTAATACTTCATAATCTAATATGGCTTCTTTGGCCATTTTTTTGTTTTTATCTACTACATAACTCATATTTGTTTTAGGATTTTTCCACAAATAGTCTACTAATTGTGCATTATTTTCTTCCATTTTTCCATTTACTATTGTCAAATATGATTTTTCAAAAGTCTTATTTCTAACTTCTTCACTAAGGCGTCCTGCTGCTTTTGATGTTCTTGCAAAAACCATTATTCCCCCAACAGGTCTATCAAGTCTATGTACAAGTCCAAGATATACTTCTCCAGGTTTATTATATTTTTCTTTTAAATACATTTTTATAATAGAAAGCATATCAACATCGCCTGTATTATCACCTTGTGAAGGAATATTTACAAACTTCTCTACGACAATAATATGGTTATCTTCATAAATAACTTTTAATCTATCTACATATTGTTTTATATCTTGAATTTCCATTATTCACCTAAATTAGCAGGCCCAAAAAAATCTGTGCACAAATCTTTTACTCTATATTCTTTAAAATTACCATCTTTTGAATAGCATCTAATTATATCTTCTAGTTCAAACATTTCAAAAATCATTTGTCTACAAGTTCCGCATGGGGTTCCTATATGATGTTCATCAGAAGTCATTAGGTTTAATTCTTTAAAGTCACCCTTTTTATATCCTGCAGTAATAGCATTAAAAATTGCAACTCTTTCAGCACAGCTTCCTGCTCTATATGATGCATCTTCTACATTTACACCATTGAATTCTTTTCCATCTTTAGTCACTACTATTGCAGCTACTGGAAAATGTGAATACACACTATAACTATTGTTTAAAAGGTTTAATAATTTATCTTTCATATCTACTCCTTTAAATTAGTCTTATTATATCAAAGTTTTCTTGTTTTTCAAACACATAACATATTTTCCAAATTATTGCTTTTTTTAATTGCTTATAATACAATTTTCTTGTATTTATAGGAGTAAAACAAATGATAACAAAAGAAAAAGGAATCTTGCTTCCAATTTTCTCTCTTCCAAGTAAATATGGTATTGGAGATTTTGGAAAAGAAGCTTATGAATTTATTGATATTTTAAGTGAAAATCATATCGAATATTGGGAAATTCTTCCGATTAATTCAACTAATGATCTTCCTTATTCACCACTTTCTTATTATGCTCTTGAAGAAGATTATATATCTATTGACAAACTTAAAGAAGATGGCCTTTTAGTATCAGTAAATCGTATTAAAGATTCTAATTTTATTACTCATAGCAATTTTAAAGAAAAGTATTATAAACAAGCTTATAAAAACTTTACTCCTACTCCAGAATTTATTGAATTTTCAAAAGATAAAAACATAATTCAATATGCTAAATTTATGGAAGAAAACTATGATCAAGATAAAGATTACATTATCTTCTTACAATACATTCTTGATAAACAATGGTCAGAATTAAAAAAATATGCAAACAGTAAAAATGTTAAAATTGTTGGTGATATGCCAATATATCCTGCATTTAAATCAGCCGAAGTAAAATACAACCCTAAATATTATCAACTATCTAGTGGTGGATATATGGAATATGTTTCTGGAACACCACCAGACCAATATAATGATAAAGGCCAAAAATGGAATAATCCAGTTTATGACTTTAAGAAAATTGAAAAAGATGAATTTGAATATCTTATAAATAGATTTAGAAGCTATTTATCTAGATTTGACATTATTAGAGTTGACCACTTTAAAGCATTTGATGAATTCTATAAAATTCCTATAAGAGAAGCTGCTACAAGTGGTGTATATGAAGAAGGTCCTAAATATGCTTTCTTTGATAAGTTGCTTCATTATTGCTCTTCTTCTAGACTTTGGATTGAAGATTTAGGAGACATACAAAAAGAAACCAGAAAATTACGTGATCATTATAATTTCACAGGACAAAATATAACTCTTCATTCTATTGATATTAGACATAGAATAGATAATGGTGCATCCAAAAATAATATAGTAAATTACCTAACAAATCATGATACTGAAACCATAGTAGGATGGTACTCTAATTTAAGTTTCTTTGAAAGACGTGCTCTTAGAAGAATGCTTATTCTAGAAGGATGTTATAAAAGAAAAATAAATAAAGCAATGATTAAACATTGTATGAAATCAAAAGCAAAGATTATTGTAATCTCGGTACAAGATATTTTGGGCTTGGACAACACCGCAAGGATTAACACTCCAGGAATCAGTAGTGAATATAATTGGGCCTGGAAATTAACATCATTTGATCAATTTAGAAAAAATATAAAATATTTTGCAAAATTATAAGAGGCTAGATACTTAGCCTCTTTTTTCTGTTTTGTTTTTGTTTTCTTTTTTATTTTTAACTTTTTATTATTTATTCTTCCCATCTACTATATATTCCACAAGGAAGTATTAATTTTGAATTAGTCATAGGTAATCCTACTTCACCATTAGAAAATTTACCATTTTGAAGTTTATGTGATTTATCCGCTTCAAGCATTAATATATTTTCAAGAACTTGACTTGAAATTCCAGTAGTATAAGAGTTAATTAAGAAGAATAAAGGCTTATCAGAAAGAATCTTCATACACTCACTTACTAATTTAGAAATAGATTCCTCAAATTGCCATACTTCTCCATTTGTTCCTCTTCCATAAGAAGGTGGATCCATTATAATTGCATCATAAGTATTTCCTCTTCTAATTTCACGAGCAACAAATTTGTTAACATCATCAATTAAAAATCTAATTGGTCTATCTTGAAGTCCTGAACTTGTTACATTTTCTTTAGCCCATGTTACCATACCTCTAGAAGAATCTACATGGACTACCTTTGCTCCAGCTGATAAGCAAGCTACAGAAGCACCTCCTGTATATGCAAACAAATTTAGAACATTAATAGGTCTTCCAGCATTTTTTATTTTATCTATCATAAAGTCCCAATTAACTGCTTGTTCTGGAAATATTCCTGTATGCTTAAAGCCCATTGGTTTAATATTAAAAGTTAAATTTTTATATTTAATGTCCCAATTACTTGGAAGCTTTTTATTAAACTTCCATCCTCCACCACCTTTATTACTTCTAATATATGTAGCATCAGCTTTATTCCATAATTCTGGATGAGACTTCTCTTTCCAAATTATTTGTGGATCTGGTCTAATTAGAATAATATTTTTCCAACGTTCTAATTTCATTCCATCAGCCATATCCAATATTTCATAGTCTTCCCATGAATTAGCTAAAATCATAATTTCTCCTCATTCTCATTCAAAGTATTTAATATTTCTTTTGCCAAACTTTCATTTATTCCATTTATCTTTGTTAGTTCTTCTACACTTGCATTTGCAATAGCATCTATTGAATCAAAGCTTGTAAGCAATTCTTTCTTTTTGCTATCTCCTATTCCTTTAATGTCATCTAATACTGATTTAGTCATAGATTTATTACGTAATTTTTCATGATAGCCAATAGCTGTGTTATGAACTTCATCTTGAAATCTAGTAATTAAATTAAATAATTCTTCACTTATTTCTACTTCTGTTCTATCATCTTTCATTAAGCTTCTGGTTTGATGCTTATCATTTTTTACCATACCAAAGACTTGTATAGATAATTCGGCTCCAGATTCTTCTTTAATATTCTCTAAGGCCTTTTTTATAGCTCTTATTTGAGTAATTCCACCATCAGCTAAAATAATATCTGGAAGTCCTCCAAAACCTTTATCATCAAAATATTTTGATTTAATTTCATCTTCTAGTTTTTCAAAAACACCATTTACTATTTGACTTTCTCTTACAGAGTGCCTTAATCTTCTAGTTACCACTTCTTCCATAGACTTAGGATCATCTTGGCCAAGAACGCTTTTAACTTTAAATCTTCTTGCAAGATTTTTCTTAATAGCACCATTAATCATTACTACCATAGAAGCAACTTGATATTCTCCAGAAATATTTGAAATATCATAAGCTTCAACTCTTCTAGGAATCTTATCTAA